>Ga0208916_10000038_pt1 | contig 50638 bp, 45 predicted proteins | sample DEB19_08_DNA_5_FD_184523 | JGI IMG/M metagenome (GOLD analysis project Ga0208916, IMG submission 184523) | Aqueous microbial communities from the Delaware River and Bay under freshwater to marine salinity gradient to study organic matter... | ecosystem: Environmental > Aquatic > Marine >... | reverse complement strand
CATGGCGCTGCGCAGTTTGGCGATCAAGAAATCGTCTCGCGCGAAACGCATGGCCCGTTGCACCGCTACACCTATGCCGATGCGGCCAAACGCGCCCGCCAGTTGGCCCATGCGCTGGCCCAGATGGGCCTGAAGGCGGGCAGCGCGGTCGGCTCGATTGCGTGGAACAACCACCGCCACCTGGAGGCCTATTACGCCGTCTCGGGCAGCGGCATGGTCATGCACACCTGCAACCCGCGCCTGCACCCGCAGCAGCTGATCTATGTGATCAACCACGCCGAAGACGAGGTGGTGTTGTTTGACGCCACCTTCGCGCCGCTGGTCAAAGGCATTGCCGCTCATTGCCCCCACGTCCGTGCTTGGGTCTGCCTGGCCGATGCCGCCAACACGCCCACCATCGAAGGCGTGAGCGTGATGAACTACGAAGGCCTGATCACCGGCCAGCCCGACACCTTTGACTGGCCCGCATTGCACGAAAACACCGGCGCGGCCCTGTGCTACACCTCGGGCACCACCGGCAACCCCAAAGGCGTGCTGTACACGCACCGCGCCATCGTCATGAACGCCACCACCGCGGGCTTGCCCGATGTGCTGGGCCTGTCCACACAAGAGACCATCTTGCCCGTGGTGCCCATGTTCCACATCAACGCCTGGTGCATCCCCTACGCCGCGCTGGTGGCGGGCACCAAGCTGGTCTTGCCCGGCCCCAAACTCGACGGTCCCAGTCTGTTTGAGTTGATGGACAGCGAACAAGTCACCATCAGTGCGGGCGTGCCCACCATCTGGATGGGACTGATCCAACACGTCGAGCAAAACAACTTGCGCTTTGCCCACATGAAGCGCACCGCCGTGGGCGGCTCGGCCATGCCCATGGCGCTGATCGCCAAGTTCATGGACACCTATGGCGTGGAAGTGCGCCACGGCTGGGGCATGACCGAGACCACCGCCGTGGCCACCATGAGCAACCTGAGCCGCGCCGACCGCAACAAGCCCGCCGCCGAGCAGCACGCCATCGTGGCCAAACAAGGCAAAACCGTCTCGGGCATCGAGATCAAGATCGTCGATGAAAACGGCGTCACCTTGCCCCGCGATGGCACATCGCAAGGCGAGTTGATGGTGCGCGGCCAGTGGATCGTGGAGCGTTACTTCAAGGCCGAGAAAACCGCGCTGGTGGACGGCTGGTTCCCCACGGGCGACATCGCCACCATCGACGCGCACGGCACCATGCAAATCCGTGACCGCACCAAAGACGTGATCAAAACCGGTGGCGAGTGGATCAGCTCGATTGACCTGGAAAACGCCGCCATCGGCCACCCCGCCGTGGCCATGGCCGCTGTCATCGGCATCAAGCACCCCAAGTGGGACGAGCGCCCGCTGCTGTTTGTCGTGCGCAAGCCGGGGCAGACGCTTGAGAAACAAGAGATCCTCGACTTCCTGGCCACCAAGGTCGCCAAGTGGTGGGTGCCCGACGATGTGGTCTTCCTCGAATCGCTGCCCGTGGGCGGCACCGGCAAGGTGCAAAAAAACGACCTGCGCAAGGAATACGGCGGCGTGTTCAGCTGAAGCGTGTCATGCCGGACTTGATCCGGCATTTAGCCCTGTCATGCCGGACTTGATCCGGCATTGAACCCCGTCATGCCGAACTTGATTGGTCTTTAACCCTGTCATGCCGGACTTGATCCGGCATCCATGGTTGAACTGGCATGGACCCCGGATCAAGTCCGGGGTGACAGATGGGAGCGGGTGACAGATGGGAGCGAGGGGCATATGGGAGCAGGGTGACAGATGGGAACGGGGTGACATCCATCCCTAAACCTTGGCGCTGGGCCGCTCATCGACCCGGTTGCGCCAGGCCTGCAAGGCGCTCATGCCTTCGTCGCCGGGCACAAGCTTCATCAAGCCGCGGGCGAACTCCAGTGCGCAAAACGCGGTGATGTCGGCAATGGTGAAGCGCTCGCCTGCGATCCAGGGCTGGCTTTGCAAGCGCAGGTCAAAGCTACGGGCCACGTTGCGCACCTTCTGGGCTTGCGACCGGCCAAACTCGGGGAACTGGGGCTTTTCCAAAGCGGCCAGCCCGGGATGGCTGTGGCGAATGGCATTGGCAATGCCGCCCAGCAAATACAGCTCCACCTGCCGGTCGGCCATCTCAATAAAGCCGCGCTCATCGCCGTCCACGCCCATCAGGTTCGGCTCGGGATAACGGCCCTCCAGCAGGGTGCAAATGGCGCGGGTCTCGGTGATCACGCGGCCATCGTCCAGCTCCAAAGCAGGCACTTTGGCCAGCGGGCTCTTGGCCAAATAGCCAGGCTGGCGGTGCTCACCACCGTTCAAGTCCAGGTTGACCATCTCGATGCCGGTGATGTTTTTCTCGACCAAAAACATCAGCACCCGGCGGGGGCTCGGGGCACGGTGGGCGGTGTAAAGCTTCATGGCTTGTCCTTGTGGTTTTTAAGCTGCTTGCCTTGGCGGCATAGCGACATACAGCATCGCAGCCAGCCCATACGTTCAGCACAGACTATCACCTCACCCTTGATCAGACAGCCTCGCAGATGACAGACCTGCACTCAGCTTCGCACGCAACTCACCCGAATGCGACAGTGAGTCACAGGCCGGACAGCGCAAGCATGTTCCCGCCTTTCCAATTGGTGCATGGCCATTGGTTTCACCCTTTTTTCAGCATCACCTATTCCATGAACTTTGACATCCCCCCAGACTTGCAAGCACTGCGCGAGCGCACCCGTCAATTCATCGCCGAACAGGTGATCCCTCTGGAAAACGACCCACGCCACGGTGTGCACGGCCCGTCCGAAGCGCTGCGTCGCGAGTTGGTGGCACGCGCACGCGCTGCGGGTCTGCTCACCCCGCATGCCTCGGTCGAGATGGGCGGGCTGGGCCTGAGCCACATCGCCAAGGCCGTGGTGTTTGAAGAGGCCGGTTATTCCAATCTGGGGCCGACCGCACTCAACATTCACGCGCCCGACGAGGGCAACATCCACTTGATGGAAGAGGTGGCCACCCCAGCGCAAAAAGAGCGCTGGCTGCGCCCACAGGTGGCCGGACTCACCCGCTCATGTTTTGCCATGACCGAGCCCGACCCGGGCGCGGGGGCTGACCCGTCAATGCTGACCACCACCGCCGTGCGCGATGGTGATGACTACCTGATCAGTGGCCGCAAATGGTTCATCACCGGGGCCGAAGGGGCCGATTACGCCATCGTCATGGCCCGCATGGAAGATGGCACGGCCACCATGTTTTTGACCGACATGGACCGACCGGGCATTCGGCTCGAACGCAGCATGGACGCGATGGACAACTGCTTTACCGGTGGCCATGGCGTGCTGTGCTTTGACCATTTGCGCGTGCCGGCCAGCCATGTATTGGGCGAGGTGGGTCAGGGTTTTCGGTATGCCCAAGTGCGGCTGGCCCCGGCACGGCTGACGCACTGCATGCGCTGGTTGGGCCAGGCACGCCGGGCGCATGACATCGCGGTGGATTACGCCAGCCGCCGCAAGGCATTTGGCAAGCCGCTGGCCGAACACGAAGGCGTGGGCTTCATGCTGGCCGACAACGACATCGACCTGCACACCGCCCGCCTGCACATCTGGCACACCGCCTGGCTGTTGGACCAGGGTCAAAAAGGCGGCTTTGAATCGAGTCGCGCCAAAGTGGCCTGCTCAGAAGCCGAGTGGCGCGTGGTGGACCGCTGCGTGCAAATTTTGGGCGGCCAAGGCGTGACAGCCGAGACACCGGTGATGCGCATCTTCATGGACATGCGCGCCTTCCGGATTTATGACGGCCCAAGCGAAGTGCACCGCTGGAGCATGGCACGCAAGATCGTGCACAAGGCGCAGAAGGCGACGCAGGGCTGAGGGCGCCTCGTTTAAGCGCCACCATTGACGTGCTGTTTTTCTTAGTCCGCAATCACAAATCGAGCTCAGCGCCACGCAGTCTGAGCCACTCTTTGCGCTCCTTGTACTGCGGCATGATCTTGTCAACCTCATTCCAGAAAGCCTGTGAATGGTCTCGATAGTGCAAATGGCACAGCTCATGAACAATCACATAATCAAGCACTGTCAGTGGCGCCATCATGCATTTCCAATGAAATTGCAAATCACCCTTGACTGTGCAAGAGGCCCAGCGAAATCCCAAGTCTTTAACTTGAAGTTGACCAGGCACAACCCCTACTTTTTCAGCGAAGTAGCGAACCCGTTGTTGGATTTTTATTAAGCCTTTGCTTGCATAAAAATTCTTAAAGGCTTCATATGCAGTCTCTGTTTTATTTGGCTTTACAAGTGATCTCAACAAGAATAATCGCCCGTCCTTCAGTTTCAGCGGTTCATCTTGCTCATCGACCAAAGACAATCGATAGCTGTTACCCAAATATAAAAATGCCTCGCCATTCACCCACTCACGCACAACACGTGCGGCATTCAAATCACGCCAATCTGCCAGATTGCGGTATATCCATAAACGTTTGGAGAAAACAGTCTCGTCTACTTGCGCAGGCGTCATTTTCAGAGGCGGTCGAACCCGGATAACGCCGTCTCTCTCAATCACGATATCCGTCGTTTTACGATCTGCACCAGGCAGCAGCTGATATTGAATATCTTGAACTTGGCGAACTTGCATTTACACACCCGCCTCTTTATTCGCAGCCAACACCAACGTCTCATGACGATTCTTGGCTAACCTCATCACCTCTACCGCTACACGCTCGCGGTGTGTCTTTAACAATTCAATTCCAGTTTTGGATATTTCTGTTTTGATGATGCTACGCAGTCGTTTTTGCTTGTCCGCATTCGACCAAAAATCCAAACTGCCAATGCTTTCTTGCAACACAAAGACCAAAGTTTCCATGAAGGCTTTTAAAGCCGCCTGATCAGCCTCTGGCACTTCGCCATTTTCATAACTCACCTGCGCGACATGCTCATAAAACGTTGTGGCCTCTCGGCTCATTCCGTTGTCACCATGCGTCCGTCCGGCAACAGCCTCTGCTCGCAACTCGGTTAATTTTTCTGCCAACAAGTCCCATTGCTCTTGGTGTTTTTCAATCAATGCATCCACCTTGGCGGAAAGGCTTTTGAAAAAAGCCGGGTCTTCATCGTGATGGACAGTGCAATGCTTGCGAATGGCGTGTTCCATTTCACTGGCTTTGGCGGCGGTATTCTTGCCTGCATGTGCGGCCAACTTTTCCATAAAGTCAGGAGCCAAAAGCTCTACGGGCTCTACTTTGGGATTGATCCCCAAACTAATCAAATGCGTATTGATCAGTGACTTCACCTTCTCGCCTGCGTTTCCCAAGTTCAAGCTGCTGTCTTTGTAGCGCTCTTTGGTCACAGCCAAGATATAGCCAAACCGCCTGGCTGGAACGCGGTAAGGCTGTGCCGATGCATGTGGCAACACAATGTCCATGCTCATCAAAAACTTCTTCAGATACACGTCAAAGTCTGCACGTTGCTTCTCATTTTTGAGCGCAGTCACTGCAGCATCCACCACCGATGCCTCGGCCGCCATATCGGCCAAGTCACCATTTACAAACTGCTTGATTTGCTTCACACCCAACGCATCGAAGTGCTGCAACAACCGCTGATAACGCTCATCCAAGATTGGCAACTCGCTGCTGATGTCTTGCAAGCCAGCTTTTAATTCTTGCAGTTCGTCCGTCGCGGCATAGATCGTCAAAGCCTCAGTTAAATGATTGGCCAAGCCGATGTAATCCACGATGTAGCCACGCTTTTTACCCTTTGCCACACGATTGGTACGCGCAATCGCTTGCAGCAAAGTGTGTTCGCGCAATTTCTTGTCGATGTACATCACCTGTTCTATTGGGGCGTCAAAGCCTGTCAGCAACATGTCGCAAACAATCAAGAAAGCAATGCCCGTGTTCGCCGCATCTGGATCATCTAAGTTAAATGCCTTGCAGAAGTTATCAGTGGCATTGAGCCGTGCAGCTTCCTTGCGGGCATGCGTCACAAATGCAGCTTCATTTGTTCCATCTGACGAAATCACCACCGCTGTTTTTAAAAACTTCAGCTTTGCCAATAAGTCCGGGGCTGCACTGGCTTTTTGCTCCTCAACGGCAATGCGTTCAGACACAGCAGCACGAATGCCGTTTTGATAACGAATGCATGCCAACTTTGAATGACACACCACCTGCGCCTTGAATCCGTTGGGCAAGATGTTGTCTACGTAATGCGCCACCAAATCTTTGGCAATCGCGTTGATGCGGTTCTCGGCCTCAAGCAAATCACCGGTTGCGCCATATTTTTTCTTTATAGCCACCAAATCTTCAGCACTGCGGTCTTTGAACAAGTCCTCAAACGCCGTGTCAAACACATGCTTTTCATTCAACGCCGTGTCTGCCGTTTTGCCTTCATACAAAATTTGCAACGTGACGCCATCGTCGACCGAATCCATCAACTTGTACTTGTCGATGTACTCACCAAAACGCTTGTGTGTCTTGCGCCCCGCATGCCTATCGGTCAACAAAGGTGTTCCGGTGAATGCAATACGAGTGGCGTTGGGAAAGGCCTCAAACAAGTTGTCACCCAAATCGGAGCCTTGTGTGCGATGCGCTTCGTCAACCATCAAAATAATGCGGTCCGACGGATTCACAACGCCAAAGGTTTGCGCCGCAGGAATAGCCAGATAAGTACCCAATGCCTCAGCCACCGTATTGGTCAGCGCTTCTTTGCGCTCTTGGAACTTATGCACCATGACCATGTTCACATCTGAGCTGTCAGAACTCAGCTGTCTGCGCAAAGCGTTTCTGGTTTCGATCACATGCACCCGCGCACCGATCAGCGTCGCGGTTTCACCCAATTGCTCTTCCAAATCTTGGCGGTCATTCACCAGCACGATTTTGTAATCGTTCAAGTCACTGCTTGCTCGCAACATGCGCGCTAAGAACACCATGGTCAGCGACTTGCCAGAGCCTTGCGTATGCCACACCACACCACTGCGCTCTTCGCTGGTATCCCCTGTGCGCAAACGTTGCAGCACCTTGGCAGCAGCACGGAACTGCTGATAGCGACACACCACTTTGATGCGAGGGCCACTGTCTGTGTCTTTAAACACGGCGCTGGTTCGCAGTATTTGCAGCAAATTTGACTTGGTCAGCATGCCTGCCACCAAACGTTGCTGCGCATTCATACCCTCTAGGTCGTCATCAGAAAGGGGATAGAGGGTTTTCCAGTCGTAAAAGTGCTCTTCGCTTGAAGTGATCGTGCCGTAGTCCGCCTCTAATCCGCAGCTGCGTATCAGCAACAAACTGCTGTGAAACAAACGTGGCTCCCCCTCACGCAAACCAGCAGCGGCTGTTTCGGGGCGCTTGTTCATGTAACGCTGCAACTGCACAAACGCCTCGGCCATTGGGTTGGCACAAACCTCTGAACCTTTTTTGCACTCCACCACACACAGCGGTATGCCGTTCACCAACAGCACGATGTCGGGAATGATGAACGCCCGCGCGCACCCAGGCGTGTCAATGCGAAATTGATTGATGGCGTGAAAGCTGTTGTTCTCAGGGTGTTCAAAATCAATCAGCTTCACCACGGGGTCTGACTCCCCCGTTTGTTCATTCACATCCACTTGTGCTTTGAACAACAGCGCCTGAATCGCCTCATTGGCTTCTAGCAATGTGCGATTGGGCTGACGCGCTAGCTGGCTGCGCAAATCGTCCAACTGTCGGTCTGTTAACCATGGCTGTCCATCGGGCAAGGCATTGATGCGGCGCACAGCCTGATCAAACACATCCGGCAACAGCCATTCGCGAAAACTGCGGCGCAAACTGGGTGAGGCGTCTTGCGGCACGCCATTACCCTGATCAATCACCGTCCAGCCCTGTGCGGCCAACTGGTGAAGAAAAGGTTGCTCTACCTCGCTGTATTCGCTCACGGCTTTTGACCTAGGCTGACCAGCCATTGCTGGCCCCGGGGGGAGAGGCGGTAGCGTTGATTGCGGCTGTTGGGTTTGTCGGGCAGGGTCATCTCCACCAGGCCAGATTCCAGAGCAGGCCGAAGGTAAGCCATGCGAAAGTGATCTGGGTCTTTCAGCTCCAAAGCCTGCTGCAACTCCTGGCGCGACCGCTCTTGTGTCAATGCTTTTGCCACCCGTTGAACTTCCGGGGTGACTTCCGGGGTGACTTCCGGGGTGACTTGCTCGGTGACTAGGTTGACCTCTTCATCCTCTTCTTCCTCTTCCTCCGCCAGCGGGTGCACCGGCAGCCGAACCAAGCAACTCAGCCGGTCATCGTCCGTTTCAAAAACCGGCACAGGAGAGCCGTTGGCCGCCATGGCTTTGAGCATCTTGGGCACCCCCGTAGAACGCCCTTCGGTCAAGTCCAGCTCTTTCAAAAAGTCACCAATGCGCCGATTGCGGTAGCGCCTGCTAACCGCCCGGCCCGCTTCAAAGTCGGCCAGCTTAATCGAGCGATCAGGCCCCGGAAAACTCAAAATCACCATTTCTTTGCGATCAATGCGCACCTCAATCGGTTCACGTACCTCATACGAACGGTGATACACCGCATTCACCAGCGCCTCTTCAATGGCGGCATACGGAAAGTTCCACACCCTCGTGGCCTCTGCGCGGTCCGGGTGTTTCACCACCGTTTCCACCAAATAATTGCGCTGGATATAGCCCAAGGCATCGCGCAGCGTGCGCGACAGCGGCCCCTTGAAAATCTTTTCATCAAAACGGTCACCCCCTGCACCATCGGGGAACCACACAACGTCTATCTGTGTGTAGGGGAAAAATCGCTCCGGCGTTTCGTTGAAAAACAGCAGCCCCACATTTTTGGGGCGAGGCGCTTCACTCGGACCATCCACCACATTCATCTGCCGCCCCAGTTCCTCCACCGTCATCTGGGAGGCATCGGCTGCCAGGGCGCTGCCCACCTCGGTCAAATATTCCAACATCAAAGACTTGGACAAATCACCGACCTGCGCCTGCTGCGCAAACCGGTCGTCCCACGGCACCTGCGCCGTCAGGCTCAGCAACTCTTGCTCGGTTTCTCCCTTGGCCTCTACCGTGCTGCTGTAGCGGCGAATGTAGTAATGCCAAGTTTTGGTTTTGGCCGAGACCGAGGCTGGCGCCTTGTAAGGCCGATTCATGCCGCCCGGTGCCTGCAACACGAGCAGATTGCGGCCCTCCACCACCTCCACGCTCAGCAGCGGAAAATAGGGCGGCTGAATCAATTGGCACGCCGCCAGCAGCGCTTGCTGAATCTTGTCGAGCTGGTTCGTGACCAAACCCGTGGGCGGAAAAACAGGCTGCCCATGGGCATCGCACTCTTGGCCGATGACGACATAGCCACCGCCCAGGTTTTCAAAGTCATTCGCAAACGCGCACAGCGTGCGAATGATGGCATCCGGGTTCCAGCCCGCTTTGTACTCCATGCGCGCACTCTCCACCGTGCGCTGACGCAGCAGATCTGGCAGGTTGATGGGCAGCTTATGGTGCATACGTCATTGTCCTGCGTTCAGAGCGGTTCGTACACCCGCACAGCGAGCGCTAAATCACCCAGCGCCGCTTCGATGTGCACACGCACAGCGGGCCACGGCAGGCCACCCAAACCAGCGCCCAAGGCAGGCAAGGCCAAAGAGGGCACGGCGTTGCTGATCAAAAAATGGCGCAAGTCTTGCAGGCCGTCCACCACCCACGTCATGCGCGACGGATCGCGCCAGTGCTGTTTGGTGGGAAAGTTCACCACCCAAAGCGGGCCGGTGAGTTCGCCCGGCTCGGTGATAAACATGCGGCCCGTTTGCACTTGTCCCAGCTTGCAAGCCTGGGCATAGGCCGCATAGTTGGCCGGGAAGCGCTGTTTGAACTGCAGCGCAAGGCCTTTGCCCATCACGCCGACGGTGTTCACCGTGTTGACCAGTGCCTGGGCATCGTCTTCCAACAAATTGCCGCGCAGGTACGTGATCACGCGATAGCCCCCGAGGTCTTTTCGTCCACCGAAACCAGGACTTTGCCATTGAGCAGGTCTTGCATGAGGCCGAGTTTTTGGGTTTGCAGCTTTGCGACTCTTCGCACTTCCGCGCTCATGTGCTGAGCAAGTCGATTCGCCCTGTTAATGATTCGATCTTGTTCCTCGGGCGAAGGCATTGCAAACCGTAGGCGATTCAGTACCTCACTGTTCGCCACATCGCGGCCGCCACTATTCACGCTGGCGCGAATTTGTGATTTGACTCGTGAGTCAGACGCAAGTTGCATTTGCAGATAGTCAGGTCGGAGCAGCGTTGCGTTGACAGCGATTCGCATCAAATTGGAAGACATGATCCAACCCGCCTGCGCTTCACGTACGACCACTGATCGACCAACATCCGCAACCCGAGAAAAAATAACATCGTTTTCTTTGAGTTGGAAGTCGATGAGCCGGGAAGCATCTTTGTCACCAACGAAAAGCAACTCGGATGGGATGAATTCCCCAGTACCTAATGCACCGATAGTGATAACGGGATGTCCATCAATACACCAGTGCTCACCTTTGAGCGAAGAGCCAAATGGTCCTGTTCGTATCCAGCTTGTTCCAGTGCGTCCTTTGGATGCCAGTCCCGAGACTTCCCAGTCATTCGGAAGCCATCCAATAGACGTTTCTTGATACAGGTTAGGCGCTTGTTCACAGGGTGGGCGCAGTTGGCCATTGGGCAGCACGCCACGGGTGAAGAGGTCGTGCATCAGGCCCGCTTTGATCTGCTGGTATTTTTCGATCAGCGCTTCGGTTTGTTCGATGGCGGTGTCTATGGTGGAGAGAGCCTTACAAGTCTTCATCTGCACCGTTATTTCTGGCGCATGAACAACATAATTTCGGATGAAGTTTTTACGCAGATGCCTAAGACCAGAACCTTCAAAGCCTACGTAGTCAATTCTTGATAAATCTTTTTCCAAAACTCGATAAGCAAACTCTTGTAACAAGTTGCCCTGCTCACGAATCCTGAAAGCCCATGTATCAGTTGAATAAGAAAACTCCCCTTGCCCAAAATGAATAGAGGCGACACCTCCAGTTCCCATAAGAATCGCAGGCTTGTCCTGCAACCTAGCGCTTGTTCTTTTTGGAGTGGAACTTGAGCAATAAAACAAATAAGGACCCGCATCTTCAGCCGCAGCTGCGGGCAAGGTTGACTTAGGCAGCTCTGAAATCAAGTCTCCAAGGCGAACTTTAGTAAGTGAGTCACTCATACCCCAACTCCACCAAAAACTTCTGCAGCTGCACAGCAGCGGCATCGCGCTCGGCTTCTATGTGTTTGGCGGTCACGGCGTATTTGCGCCACAGGTTTTCTATCGCGGCCACGCAGGCGCGTTGGTCGGCGCGCAGGTAGTGTTGGTAGTTGGCAAACAGCACTTGGCCCAAGCGCTGGATGATGATGACGCGGGCCTCGTCGTCGCTGATTTTTAAGCGGGCCTGCTCCACCAAAGCGTCTTTTTTATCGGTGGTGGTTTTGATGTGGGCCTTGAGGGTTTTGGCCTCGTCTTCCAGCGCTTTGTGGCGCTTGAGCTGAGCCTCAATGCGGGCCACCTCTGCCGCAAAGGTTTGCCAGTCGCCCAGCGCCGGGTCGCGCTTGGAAAGCTTGGCCATGCCTTTGGCGTCTTTCATGGCGGCTTTCAGCGCCTTCACCTGGTCTGCGGGCAGCACGCCTGTGTCTTCGCTGTCCTCAAAGTCTTCTTCGCTGGCAGCGGCAAACAGGGCTTGCAGTTCGGCCAAGCGGGCGTGCTGGCCTTCTAGCTCGGCAAGCACCTGCGGGAACTGGCTTTGCAAAATGTCGTCGTCAGGGATCAGCTCTGGCCCCCAGCCGCTGGCGGCAATAGATTTAAGGTCGGATGCGAGCAGCTGGTAAAAGTTGGCAAACGCGCCGCGCACTTGGTAGCGGGTGAGCAGGTTTTGCTGGCCAAAGGTTCGTTCAATACCTTTGAGCAATTCGGCCCTGACCGCGTACACATTGCGCTGGGTGCTGTGTTGGTTGGTGGCGTCAGGGGCCAAGGCCTCGACCACGGGCAAGTTGGCTTGCCACCAGGTGCCCAACTGCTGCATGAACTCATCTTGGCGCTGCTGCACGGCAGGGTGCTGGGCCACATGCTCAGCAATGGCACGCAGGCTTTGCAAGTCAGGCGTGAAGTCGGCATAGATGGCGGAGCCCGGACGCGGAGCAAAGCAGCTTTCGCGCAAGCCGGGGTAGTTTTGCCAGAAGTGCTGCAAGGCATCCACTTCAGCCACTGGCACACCGCCGTGCAAATGGGCACGCACATCATGCGGCTCTGGCGGTGGCGCGTTGTCGACATAACGACGGATGTTGCAGTTGTAGTCTTCGGCGGCAATTTCTGCCACGGGCACGCGGCGGGCATAGGCGGGTATGTCTTGTCCTGCACGGTAGGCGTGCACCACTTTGTCAATGTCTTCAGCGCGCAGGTGGTTTTGGGCTTTGCCTTCGCGGTATTCGCGGTCGGCGTTGATGAACAACACATGCTCACGTTGCTGCGCGCCGTCTTTGTTGAGCACCAAAATGCAAGCGGGAATGCCTGTGCCGTAAAACAAATTGCCTGGCAAGCCAATGACCGCCTCAAGGTAGCCGCTGTCTATGAAGTGTTTGCGCGCTTCGCGCTCTTCGCCACCGCGAAACAACACGCCATGCGGCATAACGGTGGCCATGCGACCCGTGGCGGTGAGCACAGCCAGCATGTGTTGCACAAACATGAGGTCGGCTTTTTTTCCTTTTTCGGGCATCCACACAGGGAAGCGCCCCGGAAACTGAATGTCTTTTTTAATGTAGTTTTGGCTAAAAGGCGGGTTGGCCAACACGCGGTCAAAACGACGCAACTGATTGGTTTCGTCTTTGTGCTGCGGTTCGCGCAGTGTGTCTTGCTGGCGTATGTCGGCATCAGGAATGCCGTGCAGCAGCATGTTCATTTTGCAGATGGACCACGTAGTGCCCATCTTTTCTTGGCCAAACAAGCGCACGTTGGTGGCGTCTTGCCCCTTTTCGCGCACGTAGTCGCGCACTTGAATAAGCATGCCGCCCGAGCCCACGGCAGGGTCATACACGCGCATGCCGTCTTCGGGGTTGCAAATCTCAACGCAAATACGCACGACCTCAGCAGGGGTGTAAAACTCCCCCGCTTTTTTGCCCGCCGAATCGGCAAAATATTTGATCAGCCACTCGTATGCAGCGCCCAACAAATCAGGAAATTCAAAGTCACTGTCTTTGAGCGGGATCTTGTCAAAGTTTTGAATGAAGTCGGCCAGCGTGTCATCGTCCAGCGTGGTCTGGCCGATCTTGCGATTGAAGTTGATCGTGCCTTTGAGCACGTCTTGCAGGGCTTCGTGGTTCTCGTCTTCTAGCGCTTCCAATGCCTTGTTGAGCATGGAGCCTACGTTGACTTTCAAGTGTTTGAGCGCCGGGTGATGCACTGCGACTGGCTTGCCATCTTTGGTGGTGTGCTCAATCCAAGGGGTACTCCAACGCGCACGCTCAGGCACAAAAAAATATTTGCCTGAGTATTGGTCTTCATCTTCCAAGTTCAGTGCAATGTCGGCTGCACTCAGCCCCTGCGCTTCACCCTCTTGCCGAATGGCTGCACGACGTTCATCAAACAAGTCGCTGGCGCGCTTGAGGAACAACATGCCAAAGATGTATTCCTTGTATTCACTGGCATCCATGTTGCCGCGAAGAGCGTCACAGGCCGTGAGCAGCAGACTTTCAAGACGAGAGAGGGTGAGTTTGCGTTCGGTCATGCGCCAGTGTCTCAGGCTTTGGCTGCTTCGAGCTGCTCACGCGTGGCCAAGGCGACCTTGCGGGCCGCCGCTGCAAAGTCGTCACCGCTCGATGCATACAGCACCGCCCGCGATGAGTTGACGATGATCGGCCCGGCGCTGCTGCCGTCGGCGTTGGCACGCCAACCGGCTTTGACCGTGGCCACCGCATCGCCGCCTTGTGCGCCCACGCCGGGGATCAGCAAGGGCACGGTGGGGGCCAATTCGCGCACGCGCTCGATCTCTTTGGGGTAGGTTGCGCCCACCACCAAGCCCAGCTGGCCGTTCAGGTTCCAGGGGCCTTGGGCCAAACGCGCCACATGCTCGTAGAGCAGCGGCTGGCCTTCGACCGAAGCCAGGCGTTGGTTTTGCAGATCGTCACCGCCGGGGTTGGAGGTGCGGCACAGCAAGAACGCGCCTTTGCCGTGGTACTTCAAATAAGGGGCCACCGAGTCCCAGCCCATGAAGGGCGAGAGGGTCACGGCATCGGCACCATAGCGCTCAAAGGCTTCGAGGGCGTATTGCTCGGCGGTTGAGCCAATGTCGCCGCGCTTGGCATCCAAAATGATCGGCACATGGGGGGCCACGCGGCGCATGTGTTCCATCAGGCGTTCCAACTGGCCTTCGGCGCGGTGGGCTGCAAAGTAGGCGATTTGGGGCTTAAAGCTGCTGACCAGATCGGCTGTGGCGTCCACGATGGCGGCGCAAAAGTCGTAAATTTTGTTCGAGTCGCCCTTGATGCGATCCGGGAACTTGGTGGGCTCAGGGTCCAGGCCCACACAAAGCATGGAGCCGTTTTGGCGCTCGGCGGTGCGCAACATGTCGAGAAAGGTCATGCGGGCATTTTAAGCGGCGACAGAGCAGGTCGGCGCAGGCGCTGGCGGCGACACCCAGACACACAGGGCCACAGCTAAGATGGCCGCCATGCACAAACTCTCATCCCGGCAATGGACTGTTTTGATCTTGCTCACTCTGGTCTGGGGCATCAACTGGCCGATCATGAAAATCGGGGTCACGGGGTTTCCGCCGCTGACCTTCCGCGCGCTGTGCATGTGGCTGGGCACGCCCGTGCTGGCTTTGGTTTTGGTGGTGCAGCGGGTGCCGTTTCGCATTGGTCGCGCGCATTGGCGCGAGTTGCTCTTGTTGGCGACCTTCAATATGTTTTTCTGGCACGGTTTGATCATCGTGGCTGTGCAGTCGCTGTCCAGCGGACGGGCGGCGATTTTGGGATACACCATGCCGATGTTTTCGGCCGTTTTGGGGGCTTTGGTGTTTGGAGACCGTCTGGCCAAACGCGCCTGGGGCGGCGTGGCGGCCGCGTCCATCGGCGTGGTCTTGCTGCTCTGGCACGAACTGTCCAACCTGAGCGGCAAACCCCCGGGCGTGCTGCTGGCCTTGGGCGCTGCCAGCACCTGGGCCTTGGGCACACAGCTGTTGCGCCGAACAACAATGCCCGTGCCCACCTTGGCCATTTCTTTCTGGATGGCGTTTTTAACCACCGGGGTCATGACTGTGCTTGCGGTCTTGTTGGAACGCGACCAGTGGCATGCCCCGTCTGAGGCCACTTGGGGCGCCATCGCCTTCAATGCGGTGCTGGTCTTTGGTTTTGCCCAAGCCGCGTGGTTTTATCTGGCCCGCAGCCTGCCGCCCGTGGCCTCTACCCTGAGCGTGATGCTGATCCCGGTGCTGGGTGTTTTCAGCGGCGCAGTGGGCTTGGGGGAGGTCTTGCACTGGCAAGACTGGGCTGCCGTGGCTTTGATGATGTTGTCGATCGCAGCCGTACTCTGGCCCAAGCGCCAGACGAACTGAGGCTTCAACATTCGGCCACAGGGGCGACCTGCCACAACGACGGTTCAAACCTGTCTGCGCGGGAGCAAGCCCCTGCTCGCGAATGGCTGCTCAGCCTTGAACCGTCTTGAGCGCCAGCACCAGATCAGCCCAGGCTTTGGCCTTGTCAGCCGGGCTGCGCAGCAAATAAGAAGGGTGATACGTCACCACCACAGGCACCCCTTGGTAGCTGTGCAATTGCCCGCGCAGCTTGCCAATGGGCTCGGTCGTCTGCAAGACCGACTGCACGGCAAAGCGGCCCATCGCCAAAATCACCTTCGGCTGCACCAGTGCGACCTGCCGCATCAAGTAGGGGGCACAAGTGGCCAACTCTTCGGCCGTCGGGTTGCGGTTGCCCGGAGGGCGGCACTTGAGCGTGTTGGTGATGTAGACGCCACCCTCGCCCTGCGCCTTGCGGTTCAGGCCCACGGCCTTGAGCATGTTGTCGAGCAACTGGCCTGACGGGCCCACAAAGGGCTCACCCTGCGCGTCTTCGTCTTCGCCTGGGGCTTCGCCGATCACCATCCAGTCGGCTTGCACATCGCCCACACCAAACACCGACTTTTTGCGATGACCGCACAAATCGCAGGCTTGGCATGCGGCGGCTGTGTCTTGCAGCGTGGTCCAGTCCATGCGGTCCACGCCATCGGCCAAGGGCTTGGCGGTCACCGCCAAGGTGGTCTGCAAAGGTGCCACGGGAGCGGGGCGCGAGGCGGGTGGCGAAACGCTTGGCGGGGCAGCGTGTGGCGCGGCAACAGGCAACTCGGCTGACGCGGCAGGGGCCAAAACGGGTGCAGCTGGGGCGACAAGAGCCGCCGCCTGCGGCAAGGGCTCCGGTGCGGCCGCGGCCTGTGGCCACCACACGCGCACGCCCATTTCAGCCAGCATGGCGCGTTGGCGGTCGTCCAGGTCAAATCGGGTGGGGTCGCTCATGTTCGGGCTCACAGTTTCAAACTCATCACCACCGCATGCTCACGCTGCTGGCGGTCTGCCGGATAGTAATCCTTGCGGATGCTGACTTGCCGAAAGCCATAGCGCTCGTACACCTGCAAGGCGCGCAGGTTGCTTTGGCGCACCTCCAACCAAAGCCACTGAGCGCCCTCGTGGCGCGACATGAGCGACAAAGCGTCCAGCATCATGTGGCCCCAACCTTGGCCCTGCCGGGCGGGTGCCACGGTGATGTTGAGCAGGTGCATCTCTTCAAAGCCGCGCATGGCCAAAAAGTAACCCAGCAATTCGCCTTCGAGCCACAGGCATTGAGCGTCGAAAAGCGGGTTCAGTGAGTCGCGAAAATTGCCCCGCGACCAAGGGTGGCTGTAGGCCGTTTGCTCGATGGCCATGACGGCGTCCAGATGGTCCAAGGTCATGGGGGCCAGGGTGACCGCATTGCGCACCGCTTCGGAGGGTTGGACGCGTGCAGTGGTATCGGACTTCGTGGTCAAACCGGTCATGGCTGAACTGCCGCCTTCGCCAGCGCGGCCTGGGCTTTCAGGGCCTCGCGTTCGGCGGTGGTGTTGGCCACTTTGTCACGGATATACAGCGGCATGGCCTGATCGGCCGACACCGCCAGCCCCTGCGCCCACAAGGCCGGTGCCAAACGCAGCAAGGCCGCTGCGGTGGGCAAGGCAAGGCAAGGTTCACCAGCAGGCAGGCGCTCGCCGTAGGCGGCAAACGCATTGCCGGCCAGCAGCACCCGAGCCCCCTCGGGCATGGCCATCTTTTCAGGCGCACCGACCTGCAAAGGTGCCACCTCTTGCCAGCCCCCCTCGGTTTGACCGGGTGCCACCTGCCAGCGGTAGGCAGCGCTGTACACCTCGTCCATGCGGGCATCCAGCAGCGCCAGCACGGTCACATCGGTACCGGCATCGATCAGTCCCGTTTGTACCTGCGCCAAACGCGCCTCTTCGGCGACGGCCATCAATGTGTCCACCGGCAATACGGGCAAATCGGCACCCAAGGCGAGGCCTTGCGCCACAGCACAGGCCGTGCGCAAACCCGTGAAAGAGCCAGGCCCACGGCCAAACACAATCGCGTCCAATGAGGCGAGGGGCATGTCGGCTTCGGCCAACATGGCCAGCACCGCCGGGATCAGGCCACCGGAAGCCTGAGCGCCACCGGGCAGGGTTTGAGTCCAGACCCGATCACCTCGGGCCACGGCCAAAGACAACACATCGGTGCTGGTGTCAAAAGCCAACCAACGCCATTCTTTTGCGACAACGCTCATGGCTGGCCTCCGGCTGTGGCCACGTTGGGCAAAACGACCACCGGCTTGGCCTGGCGAACACCCAACAAAATGCCGCCGGTCACCAGCGCCAGCCCCGCCAGCAAATTCCAATGCATCGGCTCAGCCAAAAACCAGACCGCGCCCAAGGCCGACAAACCCGGCACCAAGGCCGTGATCATGGTCGAGCGCACAGGGCCAAAGTGGCGCACCATTTGCGTGAAGGTGATGCCTGATATGACCACCGAGCCCACCCCCTGAAAAACGGCTTGGAACAGGATCTCGGTCCACGGCACCTGCATCAAATGGGTGGGCAAAACACCGGTGCCGATCAAGAGCAGATACACCGGCACAAAACTCACAAAAGCAAAGGCGGTGATGGCCATGGTGGCGCGCACCGCGTCCAGGCCATGGCGACGCACGGTCACGCTGTAACCCGCCCAGCAACAAGCCGCCGTCATGAAGAGCAAATCGCCTTTCCAGACCTCGCCGCCTTCAAACGCTTTGAGCAAACTCGCGCCCCCCACCAACACATCGCCCAGCACGATGAAGGCCAAACCCATCGCGCGGGCCGACGAGACTTTTTCGCGCAACACCAGCCAGGCCAGCAAGGTGGTCCACAAGGGCAAGCTGCCGGGCATCAGCACCGAGGCGTGCGTTGCGGGTGCAAAAAAGAAACCGTTGTAGGCCAGCACGGCATAAAGCATGCCGCCCAAAAAACCCGCCTGCACCGTGGGTGCCAAGGGCAAGGGAGACAAGCCGCAAAGCGAGCCCACCTTTTGACCCGCTTGCCGGGCTGGGCGCATGAGCCACCAAGCCCAGGGCAGCAAGATGGCGCTGGCCCCCAAAACGCGCGCCAACGCGATGTCCAAAGGCAGCAAGCCCCGAGACGCCGACGCACGCGCAATGACGATGAAGCCCGTCCAGATGAACACCGTGATGACCGCCGAGGCCAAGCCCACGGTTTTTGAAGAAAATCGCATGGCCCGAATGATACGGCCCCGCCGTGCCAGGCTCTGGCCATTAGACTCACTGAATGAGCTTGTCACGCGCAACGCGCGCCCTTTTTCCTGTGTGGTCGATGGCCGTGTGCGCTGCGTTGACGTTGGCCTTGACCAGCACACTGCCGACACCCGCCAGCGCGCAAACTGCGCCCACAACACACAAACAAGACCCCTTGGCGCAGACCCACCCCACCGCGCTGCCACCTGCCGTGCTGAAAACCCTGCGCCAAGCGCAAGTGCCTGCCTTGGCCTTGAGTGTGCTGATCGCCCCTTTGCCTGCCTCGGACACACCGGGCAAGCGGGCCGATGCCCAGCCCCCGCGCCTGTCGCATCGCCCACAAGCTGCCAGCAACCCGGCTTCGGTCATGAAACTGTTCACCACCTATGCGGGCTTGAGCTTGCTGGGTCCAGACCACGTCTGGCGCAACCGTGTTTATGCCGATGGCCCGGTGCGTGACGGCGTGCTGCAAGGCAACTTGGTGGTGCGCGGCAGCGGCGATCCCAAATTGGTGCTGGAGCGCCTGCAAGATCTGTTGGGCCAAGTGCTCGCCGCAGGCGTGCGCGAGGTACGCGGTGACATCGTGCTCGACCGCAGCGTGTTTGATGTGCGCGAACGCAGCGAGCCCTTTGACGACGAACCACTGCGCCCTTACAACGTGTCTCCCGACGGGCTTCTGCTCAACTTCAAAGCGGTGGTTTACAAGTTCACACCCGACGCGGCCAACGGGCCAGTGCAGGTGCGCTTCGAGCCGCCATTGGCGGGCATGGACGCGCCCACACAAGTGACCGCCAGCACCGCGCCTTGCAACGATTGGCGCAGCCAGCTCAAAGCCGACTTCAGCCAGCCTTTGCAAGTGCGTTTTACGGGCAGCTACCCCGCACGCTGTGGTGAACGCGAATGGCCCGTGGCCTATCCGGACCCCGAACAATATGCGCCCCGCGTCATGCAAGCGATGTGGCTGGCCGCAGGCGGGCGTCTGAGTGGTCAGGTGCGCTACGGGCTGCGTCCTGCCTCGGCACGCTTGCTGGTGGACGCCCCCTCGTTGACCTTGGCCGAAGTCATTCAGGACATCAACAAGTTTTCCAACAACGTGATGGCGCAGCAGTTGTTTTTGACGCTGTCCAGCGAATTGGGCGCACCCGGTCGCTTTGAAGCCTCGCGTTTGCGCATGTCCCGTTGGTGGCGCGAGGGCTTCAGCGGATTCGACGAGCCCGCGCTGGACAACGGCTCGGGCCTGTCGCGCACCGAGCGCAGCAGCGCGGCGTCTTTGACGGCTTTGCTGCAAGCGGCCCACAGTGGCCCGCACGCCCAGGCTTTTGCCCAATCGCTCTCACTGGCCGGGGTCGATGGCACCACCGCCCGACTGAAAGAGCGCAACCCGCAGTCCCCCGTGATCGGCAAGGCCTGGCTCAAAACCGGATCGCTGCGCGACGTGGTGTCGGTTGCGGGTTATGTGCAAGGCCAAAGCGGCCAGCGCTACACCGTCGTTGCCATCGTCAACCACCCCAACGCCAACCAAGCCCGCCCCGCCATCGACCAGTTGCTGGAATGGGCGGTACGTGACCAGAACAACTTTGAAAATGCGCGAACAGCCGTTCGACCCAGCACCAAAGGCCACCGACAATAAGCCCATGACCTTGATTGACTGGATCGGCTCCTTCGCCGCATTGATCACCACCGCCAGCTTCATTCCGCAAGCTTGGCAAACCTTCCGCACACGCGATGTGAGCGGCATTTCGCTGGGCATGTACAGCCTGTTCACCGTGGGCGTGGCGCTGTGGCTGGTCTATGGCATTTTGTTGATGGCTTGGCCCATCATCATCGCCAACACCATCACCACCAGCTTGGCGCTGATGATTTTGGTGATGAAGCTGCGCTACCGCTGAAACCCTTTTCAGGCCGCAGCGCGTTGCAAGCGATCACGCACACCTTCCCATTCGGGGGTGTCGGGCGGCAGTTGCACCCAGATTTGCTGCACGCCACGGGCATCCAGATCGCGCAACACGCTGAACAGCGCGTGTGCAGCCTGATCGGCGGCTTGTGGCTGGGCGCGCCACACCACACCGGCTCCGGCATCAGGGCGCACAGCCGACCACACCCCCAGATTGTTGGCATGCGGCCCCAGGGCCTGCAGCTTGGCCGCGATGTCATGCGCTGACATCAAGCGCACTTTGGCGCGAGGCGCGTAATGTGATTCGAGCGTGCCCGAGGCGCGGGGCGCTACTTGAGCCACCGCGTCTTTGTCACGCAGGGCACGGGCGCAGGCCGCCTCGATTTGGGGCCGGGTGATGTGTCCGGGACGCAGCAACACCGGCTCACCACGCGTGCAGTCGATGATGGTGGACTCAATGCCCACATCGCATTCGCCGCCGTCCAAAATCAGCAAGTCAGGCCCCAGCTCAGACTGCACATGCGCCGCCGTGGTTGGGCTGACGCGGCCAAAGCGGTTGGCACTGGGGGCCGAAACGCCTTGCACGCCGAGCGCCAAGCCCGCCTTGAGCAGCGCCTGGGCCACCGGGTGCGAGGGGCAGCGCAAACCGATCGAATCTTGCCCCCCGGCGGAAGCCGTGGCCACACCGGGCTGGCGCGGCAGAATCAAGGTCAGGGGACCGGGCCAAAAAGCCTGGATCAAGCGCTGCGCAAAATCCGGCACCTGCGCGGCAAACACAGGCACTTGGTCAGCGCTGGCCACATGCACGATGAGCGGGTGGTCGGCGGGGCGACCTTTGGCCACAAAGATGCTGGCCACGGCGGCGTCGTCGGTGGCGTTGGCCGCCAGCCCGTACACGGTTTCGGTGGGCAAGCCAACCAACTGGCCGCCTTGCAAGGCTTGCGCCGCGCGGGCAATGGCCGCGTCGTTGGCACTCAGGATCATGGTCGCCTTACTGCTGAAGTCAGAACGCTTCAATGCCCAGCAGCGCCGCTGCTTGCAAGGCGGTGGCCCGCACGGCCTCGGGCGTGGCCCCTGTGATGTTCAGGTGCCCCATCTTGCGACCGGGCCGGGCTGACAACTTGCCGTACAGATGCAAATGCGTGCCGGGCAAAGCCAGCACACGCTCCCAAGCAGGGCTGGCACCTTGGGGCCACAGGTCGCCCAACAGATTCAGCATGATGGCGGGCGAATGCTGGCGCGGCTGGCTCAGCGGCAAACCGGCCAAGGTGCGCACTTGCAGCTCAAACTGCGACTGGTCGCACGCGTTCATGGTGTAGTGGCCGCTGTTGTGCGGACGCGGCGCCATTTCGTTGACAACCAGCTGGCCGCCTTTGAGGATGAAGAACTCCACGCACAGCACGCCCACGTAGTGGATGCCTTCGGCAATGGCGCGTGTCGCGGCCACGGCTTGTGCAGCCAACTCGGCAGGCACGGCGCCTTCGTACACGCTGGTCACTGCCAGGATGCCTTCGCGGTGCAGATTCAGCTGCACCGGAAAGTTGGCGATCTGGCCATCGGCCCCACGCGCCACGATGACCGAGCACTCGGCCTGCAAAGGCAGCATTTTTTCGAGCACGCAGGGCACGTTCTTGAGCTGGTCCCAGCCCGCCGCCAGCTCTGCGCGTGTTTTGACGCGGATCTGGCCTTTGCCGTCGTAGCCCATGCGGGCGGTCTTCAAAATGCCGGGTAACAGCTCATCGCCCACGGCCGCCAGTTGTGCGGGCGTGGCAATGACCGCGTGCGGGGCCACCGGCACACCGCAACGCACAAAGTGGGCTTTTTCTGCCGCGCGGTCTTGCGCGATGGCCACGGCGTCGGCGCTGGGTGCCACAGGGCGTTGAGCGCCTAGGGTCATGAGGGCGGGCGCGGGTACGTTTTCAAATTCGGTGGTGATGGCCGCGCAGCACTGCACCAACTGCGCCAGACCCTGCTCGTCCACATAGTCGGTCTGCACATGGTGGTGGCTGACTAAGCCCGCTGGGCTGGCCGGGTCGGGGTCGAGCACGGCGGTGAAATAACCCATGGCTTGCGCCGCGTGCACAAACATGCGGCCCAACTGGCCACCGCCCATCACGCCCAGCGTGGCGGGCTGGCCATTGACCGTGGCCCCCGGCAAAATGGCCCGGCTCATGCGCTGCCCACAGGTGGCAAGGTCATGGCGCGTGCCGCTTCGGTCTGCGCGGCGCGGAAGGCTTCGAGCTTTTGGCGCAGCGCCGCGTCGTGGTTGGCCAGCATGGCCACGGCAAACAGGGCGGCGTTGGCCGCACCCGCCGCACCGATCGCAAAGGTGGCCACCGGCACGCCCTTGGGCATTTGCACAATGCTGTGCAGCGAATCCACGCCCGACAAAGCCTTGGTCTGCACGGGCACACCCAGCACAGGCACCACGGTTTTGGCGGCGATCATGCCGGGCAAATGGGCGGCGCCGCCCGCGCCCGCGATGATGGCCTGCAAGCCCCGTTCGGCGGCGCTCTGTGCATAGGCGAACATGTCGTCCGGCATTCTGTGGGCCGAAACCACACGGGCATCGTGAGGGATGCCAAACTGTTGGAGAATCTGGACTGCGTGCTGCATGGTGTCCCAGTCGGAGCTGGAACCCATAACGACGCCGATGAGCGCTTGAGTCATTGGGTGCTTTTCGTGATCAATGTCGAATTTTAAGGTTTCACCCAAACGGGTCCGAAACACAACCCGGAACACTGCCTGCCATGATGGACGTCACGATACAAAATTTTGAAGCCGAGGTCATCGAAGCCTCCATGACCACGCCCGTGCTGGTGGACTTTTGGGCTCCGTGGTGCGGCCCCTGCAAATCGCTCGGCCCCGTCCTCGAAAAGGTAGAAGCCGCCTACGAAGGCCGCTTCAAACTGGTCAAGATCAACTCCGACGAAGAACAACAACTGGCCCAGGCCTTTGGCATCAAAAGCATCCCGACTTGCGTCTTGCTGATGAATGGCCAACCGGTCGATGGTTTCATGGGCGCTTTGCCCGAAGGCCAAGTTAAACAATTTCTGGACAAACACCTGCCCGCAGCCGAAGCACTGCAGGCCCAAGCTGCCACCGAAGAAGCCCAAGAGCCTGAGCAAGCGGGCGACGCGCCCAGCGCCCGCACCAGCTTGGAGCAAGCCCTGGCCACCGACCCCGGCAACGACGATGCCCGCTTTGACTTGGTCAAACTGCTGATCGGACTGGGTGAGCTGGCCGAAGCCGCTGCCTTGCTGGCCCCGACCATGAGTCGCATCCCGGTGCCCTTGCGCTTTGAGGCGCAAACCCAGTGGCTCAACGCCTTGGAATTCGTGACCAACGACCCACGCGGCCAATGGGAACTGGCGAAATTCGACGAACTCATCGGCCAGAACAAGCGCGACTTTGAAACCCGCTTTGCCAAAAGCCGCCTGCTGATCGCCGTGGGCCAGTGGGAAGCGGCCATGGACGAGTTGCTGGAAATCATCATGCGCGACAAAAAGTGGGACGGCGAAGCGCCGCGTAAAACCTTTGTTGCCCTGCTGGAGCTGATGACCCCACCCAAATCCAAGGCACAAGACGCCACGGGCAAATCGGCAGGGGGCATCGAGCTGATGGGCAAAGCCGCCCTGCAAGAAGACCCGCTGCTGGCCATGATCTCCAGCTACCGGCGCAAGCTGAGCATGATGCTCAACTGACGATCCGCGTTTTCGCGCCACAAAGGCCCGGACAAGCTGCACGCTGTGCAGACTTTCCGGGCCTTTTTCATCGCCGTCAACTGTGACGCATGACTCAAAACGTCAATGCGAATTGATTTAAATGGCATTTTCAATCGCCATGCAATACCTGGCGTTACAGACACTTACGGATTTGCAAGGCCATCACCCCATGCCAAAGACAGTCCAAGGAGCTACGCACCTAGAATCCAAAACACCACTTTGTGATTCATTTTCATATGCCACGCACTCAACCCTTGATCACCCCTGAAGAGCTGCAATGCCTGCTGGGTTCTGCGCCTGCGCGTGGTGCGGGTTGGGGTGCCCGCCTTTGGCTGCATGTGCTGCATGTGGGTGCAGCGCTTTGGTTGGTCAAAGGCATTTTTCTGTATGGCGTGCTCATGAGCCCAGAAACCGCCAGCTTGGTGGGCAGCAGCCGCTATTTTTGGCTGCGCGGCAGCCTGGAGTTGGTGTGCCTGTCGGCCTTCTGGGGGGCCGCACTGCACCCACGCGGCCGTTCTGTCGCCTTCGCCAGCATGCTGGTGGCCAGCACCACTTTGCTCATGGACGCCATGACCCTGCTGGCCTTGGCTGGCTGATTTCGCATTCCCCCATGTCAAAGGCGCTGCCATGCAGCGCCTTTTCTCTGGGTTTCAAAATGCCTGACTTGGTTCAGGCCATCAGCTTGTTCATCGCTTCTTCGTATTTGGCGGCCGTTTTCTCAATCACCTCACGCGGCAAACGGGGTGCAGGTGGGGTTTTGTCCCAAGGCTTGCCATTGACCTGCGCCGTTTCCAGCCAGTCGCGCAAAAACTGCTTGTCGTAGCTGGGGGGGTTGGCCCCTTCCACATAGCTTTCGGCAGGCCAGTAACGCGAAGAGTCGGGTGTCAGCACCTCGTCCATCAAGACCAGCGTGCCGTCGGCGTCCAGACCAAATTCGAATTTGGTATCGGCAATGATGATGCCTTTGGTCGCCGCGATGTCGCGGGCCGCCTTGTACAGCTGGATGCTGATGTCGCGGATACGACCTGCCAAATCGGCGCCAATCATGTCCACCGTTTGCTCGAAGGTGATGTTTTCATCGTGCTCGCCCACGGCGGCTTTGGCAGCAGGGGTGTAAATCGGTTCGGGCAAGAGGCTGGCATTTTTCAGGCCTGCAGGCAACTTCACGCCGCACACCGCCTGGTTGTCCTGGTATTCTTTCCAACCGCTGCCGGCCAGGTAGCCGCGTACCACCGCTTCGACCGGAATGGGCTTGAGGCGCTTGACCAGCATGGAGCGGCCTTGCACCTGCGACACCTCATCGGCCGACACCACGCTCTCAGGGGCATCGCCCGTCAGGTGGATGGGGCAAATGTTCAAGCCCTTGGGGCCAAGCTGGTCAAACCAAAACAGCGCCATTTGCGTCAACAGCACGCCTTTGCCGGGAATCGGCTCGCCCATGATCACGTCGAACGCGCTGATGCGGTCAGACGCCACCATCAGAATGCGGTCGTCGCCCACGGCATAGTTGTCGCGCACCTTGCCACGGGCCAGCAGGGGCAAGGAAGTCAGGGCCGAGGTGTGGAGGGCAGAGGTCATGGCAAAAACAGTCAAGCAACAACAAAAAAGAAAAAGGCCCGTTGAACAGGCAACGGGCCATTCGGGTCAATTATCGCAGGACCGGCAGCACACTATTGGCACTGCAGGGCACACGCATCAACGGACCTCTTGGGCCAGTTCGCCCTTGGCGTAGCGGGCAGCGACCACTTGCAGGGTCTCGCCCTTGATCTTGGGAGCCTGGCCTTCACAGCCGAACTCCAAGTAACGCTGCTTGCACAACTGTTTGGCCGCTTCGCGGGCGGGCTTGAGCCATTCGCGGGCGTCAAATTTCTCAGGGTTTTCAAACAAAAACTTGCGGCAAGCGGCCGTCATGGCCAAGCGGATGTCGGTGTCGATGTTGATTTTGCGCACACCAAACTTGATGGCTTCCTGGATTTCCTCGACCGGCACGCCGTAGGTTTGCTTCATCTGACCACCGTACTGGTTGATCATGGCCAGCAACTCTTGCGGCACGCTGGACGAGCCATGCATCACCAGATGGGTGTTGGGGATGCGGGCGTGGATTTCTTTGACCCGCGAGATGGCCAGAATGTCGCCCGTGGGCTTGCGGCTGAACTTGTAAGCCCCGTGGCTGGTGCCAATGGCAATGGCCAAAGCATCCAGGCCTGTGGCCTTGACGAACTGCGCGGCTTCTTCGGGGTCGGTCAGCATCTGGCTGTGGTCCAGTTTGCCCACCGCGCCAATGCCGTCTTCTTCACCGGCCTCGCCGGTTTCGAGGTTGCCCAGACAGCCCAGCTCACCCTCGACCGACACGCCCAGCTTGTGGGCCATTTCGACCACGCGGCGGGTCACATCAACGTTGTACGCAAAATCGGCTGGGGTTTTGCCGTCTTCGAGCAAGGAACCGTCCATCATCACCGAAGAAAAACCGAGGTTCATGGCGCCTTGGCAAACCACCGGGCTTTGGGCGTGGTCCTGGTGCATGACCAGTGGAATGTGCGGCCACTGCTCGGTCGCGGCTTGAATCAAATGTTTGATGAAAGGCTCACCCGCGTATTTGCGAGCGCCCGCGCTGGCCTGCAGGATGACCGGCGCACCGACCTCGTCGGCAGCGGTCATGACGGCCTGGACTTGCTCTAGGTTGTTGACGTTGAAAGCTGGAATGCCGTAGCCGTTGACGGCTGCGTGGTCCAGCAGCTCGCGCATTGAAACGAGTGCCATGGTGGTGATGTCCCGGGAAGTTGAAAATTCAGGCGAGCTGGGATGTACCCGGCTTGTAACTGGACATGATTTTATAGGTTTCGATCTGACACAGGCCTGAACCACTCGCCCGCCAGCAGACCATCGGCTGGCGAGTCCAGGGTCTGCGCGAACCGCCCGAAGGGCCGTTTGAGGCCCTCGCTGTCAGGCGACTTTGCAGATTTTGAGCATGTTGGTGCCACCGGGCGAGCCCATGGGCTCACCGCAGGTGATGGCGTACACATCGCCCGAACCCACAATGCCCCGGCTTTTCAGGTGCGTTTCGGCTTCGGCCAGGGCCGTGTCACGGTCGGCGCTGGTGTCCATCAACAAAGGCCGCACGTTGCGAAACAAGGCCATCTTGCGCTGCGAGGTCAATTTGGTGGTCAGGGCGTAGATCGGGATGTGCACCCGGTGACGGCTCATCCACAGTGCGGTAGAACCCGATTCGGTCATGGCCACGATGGCTTTGGCACCCAAGTGGTGGGCTGTGAACAAGGCCCCCATGGCGATCGACTGGTCAATGCGGCTGAAAGACTGGCCCCGGAAATCGGCGTCCAGCAACACGTCCTCAGCGCCTTCGGCAGCCAAACAAATTTTGGCCATTTCTTCCACGGTTTCCAGCGGGTATTTGCCCGCTGCGGTCTCGGCGCTCAGCATCACGGCGTCAGTGCCGTCCAGCACGGCGTTGGCCACATCGGACACCTCGGCGCGGGTGGGCACCGGGTTGGTGATCATGCTTTCCATCATCTGGGTGGCGGTGATAACGACCTTGTCGTGCACCTTGGCCAGCTTGATCATGCGTTTTTGCAGTGCAGGCACGGCGGCGTTGCCCACCTCGACGGCCAAATCACCCCGGGCGACCATGATGCCGTCGCTGGCCTTGAGGATCGCTTCGAGGTGGGGAATGGCTTCGGCACGTTCGATCTTGGCGATCAAACCGGGCTTGTGGCCGTATTCGGCCCCCGCCACGTTGCACAGCTGGCGGGCCATTTCCATGTCGGTGGCGTTTTTGGGAAAGCTCACCGCCACATAGTCGGCACGCAGGCTCATGGCGGTCTTGATGTCGTCCATGTCCTTGGCAGTCAGGGCTGGCGCCGTCAGGCCGCCACCTTGTTTGTTGATGCCCTTGTTGTTGGACAGCTCGCCCCCGAGCTTGACGGTGGTGTGCACCTGCTCGCCCTTGACGGCGTTGACCGTCAGCACGATCAGGCCGTCGTTGAGCAAGAGCACATCGCCCGCTTTCACGTCACGGGGCAGTTCCTTGTAGTCCAGGCCAACACCTTGCAAGTCACCGGGTTCGGTGCGCGAGGCGTCCAGCACAAAAGGCTCGCCCGGCTCCAGCATCACTTTGCCTTCGGCAAACTTGCCCACGCGGATCTTGGGGCCTTGCAGGTCGGCCATGATGGCCACTTCACGACCAGCACGCTGAGATGCTGCACGCACCAAAATGGCGCGGTCCACATGGTCTTGTGCCTTGCCGTGGCTGAAGTTCAGGCGCACCACGTTGACCCCGGCGCGGATCATGGCTTCGAGCAGGGCAGGATCGCTGGAAGCAGGGCCTAAGGTGGCAACAATTTTGGTGGCACGACGTGTCATTCGAGAGATCTCCATGTAATTTGGTTTCAATTTTCACACGAAATCGGTTACATCACGGGTTCTTTTGGCTGCGCTACCCTGGACGCCGGGCAGCAAGGGTGAGGCGACGCCGCCGCCCAGAGGTCCAGGGATATATGCCGATTCCCCCCCTCTGAGGCCCCTCAATTGATCCTTGTCAGCCCAACAAGATGTCAGGGCGACTAAACTTATGCCCAAGCTACCTACACAGAATCGTCATGACCGCATTGCACACACCGACTACTGACCAGCCCATTTCTTTGGACCAGCCTCTGCCGCACCGCAAAACTTTGCGCGAATGGCTGATCCCCTTGTCCGAGCGCAGCACCGTCCGGGCCTTTGTGCTGTTGATCCTGGACTACGCCCTGTTTTTCAGCCTGATCACAGGCACCATCGCCCTGGATGCCGTCTGGGCCAAAGTGATTTGCGCGCTGGCCGCCGGCTTCGTGATCGGCCGTTTGTTCATCATCGGCCACGACGCTTGCCACCAGAGCCTGACGCCCCGCCGCGAACTCAACAAGGTGCTGGGCCGCATCGCGTTTTTGCCCTCGCTCACGCCCTACAGCCTGTGGGACACCGGCCACAACGTGGTGCACCACGGCTACACCAATCTGAAGGGCGTGGACTTTGTCTGGACACCCCTGACAGCGACAGAGTTTGAGGCCCTCAGCCCCATGCAACGCCTGCTGCAGCGCGCCTACCGCAGCGGCTGGGCTCCTGGTTTGTATTACATGATCGAGATCTGGTGGAAGCGCGAGTTCTTTCCAAACAAGAGCCACATGCCTACACGCCGTCCGATTTTCTTCAAGGACAGCTTGCTGGTCACCCTGTTTGCCGCCTTCTGGATCGCCACCCTCGCGGCGGCGGCCGTCTACACCGGCCAATCGGTTTGGCTGTCGGTTTTGCTGGGTTTTGCCGTGCCGTTCTTCTTTTGGAACACCATGATCGGTTTTGTGGTGTATGTGCACCACACGCACGTCAAAGTGTCTTGGCACGACAACAAAGCCGCCTGGACCAAGGCCGCGCCCTTTGTGTCCACCACCGTGCACCTGACCTTCCCGTTCAACATCGGCGCACTGATGCACCACATCATGGAGCACACCGCACACCATGTGGACATGAGCATCCCGCTGTACCGCTTGAAGCAAGCGCAGGCCAAGCTCGAAGAGATGTTGCCTGGCCGCATCATCGTGCAGCGCTTCTCTTGGAAGTGGTACTTCGAGACCGCTAAGAACTGCAAGATGTACGACTTCACACGCGAGTGCTGGACCGACTTCAAGGGCAACATGACCAGCCCGGTACGGGGCAACCTGCCCGCCGCAGCGCAAGCCTGAACGATCATTCGTTTGAAACCACAAAAAACCCCGCCATGCGGGGTTTTTTGTTGGGCGCATGCAGCTCATGTCCAGCTTGGTCAGGGGCACCTGGTCTTGTCATGCCCGCGAACGCGGGTATCCATGGCCACCGAAGGCATGGACCCCCGATCAAGTCGGGGGTGACAAAAAGATCCATGGACCCACTTGGAGATCCATGGACCCACTTGGCTCCTGGCTGTCCCGACGGCAACTTCAGCCCGCGGCGCGCTTGGCCAGAATCTCGAACGCGGGCAAGGTCTTGCCTTCCAGAATTTCAAGGAACGCGCCGCCACCTGTCGAGATGTAACCCACCTGCTTTTCGATGCCGTATTTGGCAATCGCGGCCAGGGTGTCACCACCGCCTGCAATGCTGAAAGCACTCGACTCGGCAATCGCTTGCGCGATGACCTTGGTGCCGTTTTCAAAGGCGGCGAACTCGAACACGCCCACCGGGCCATTCCAGACAATGGTGCCCGCCTGCTTGAGCTGAGCGGCCAATTTGGCGGCTGTCTCGGGGCCGATGTCCAGAATCAGGTCGTCGTCTTCCACTTCGGTGGCTTTTTTCACCGTGGCCACTGCGTCAGCCGCAAAGGTCTTGGCCGTGACCACATCGGTCGGGATCGGCACTTCGGCACCACGGGCTTTCATGGCGTCGATCACCGCCTTGGCCTCGTCCACCAAGTCGGCTTCGGCCAGGCTTTTGCCAATGTTCAGGCCTGCGGCCAGCATGAAGGTGTTGGCAATGCCGCCGCCCACGATCAGTTGGTCCACGTTTTGCGACAGGCTTTTGAGGATGGTCAGCTTGGTGCTGACTTTGCTGCCCGCCACGATGGCCGCCAGCGGGCGCTTCGGGTTGGCCAGGGCTTTGCCGATGGCGTCGATCTCGGCGGCCAGCAGGGGGCCAGCGCAAGCGATGGGGGCGAACTGGGCAATGCCGTAGGTGGTGCCTTCGGCGCGGTGGGCGGTGCCAAAGGCGTCGTTCACGTAGATGTCGCACAGCGCGGCCATCTTGCGGGCCAGTTCTTCGTTGTTCTTTTTCTCGCCCTTGTTGACGCGGCAGTTCTCGAGCAGCACAACCTGGCCAGGGGCCACGGTCACGCCATCGACCCAGTTGGCCACCAGCGGCACATCACGGCCGAGCAACTCAGCCAGACGCTTGGCCACCGGGGCCAACGAGTCTTCGGGCTTGAACTCGCCTTCGGTGGGGCGACCCAAGTGACTGGTCACCATGACGGCCGCGCCAGCGGCCAGCGCCATCTGGATGCAGGGCACGCTGGCACGCACACGGGTGTCTTCGGTGATGCTGCCATCGTCGGCCTGCGGCACGTTCAGGTCGGCACGGATGAAAACGCGTTGGCCTGCGGCTTGGCCGTTGGCACACAGATCAGAAAAGCGGATGACGTTCATGATGGGGCTCGGTTGAGAAAGTGACTTTTTGTGATTTTAAAAGCGGGCATGAACAGCGGCTGACACCTTGGCCGGTACGAACCCCGAACAACGCCGGGATGGCCCATGAATCACCAGCCTAGGCCCAGATGCAAAGGCAGGTACACGGCCATGCCCGCGATGATGGTGAACAGCACATCGCGCCGCCAGAAAAAGACAGCCATACCGACCACGGCCGAAAACAAGCGCGCGTCTTGCCAGGTGGTGATCAGCACGCCTTGCACGGTGACGATTTCGGGCACCACCACCGCCGACAAAGCGGCAATGGGTGCGTATTGCAAGCCGCGCTGTGCCCAGTGGGGCAACTGCCAGCTCTTGCTAGAGATGAAAAAGAAACTGCGCGTGAGCACCGTCACCAGTGTCAGCCCGACGATGACCGCCAAAGTCCAAAGATCGGTGCCACCCCATTGCAGGCTCATGCGGGAGCTCCCGGGCTAGGCCGAATTTTTTCGACCGTCAGGCACAAAACCACGGCCACGGCAATCGCCACCACGATGTTGAGCTTGAGTGGCAAGCTGTAGGCCACCACCGCCGCCACACCCGCCACCGCAGCCGACAGCATGCGCATGCGCGAACTGGCCAAAGAACACTGGATGCCCAGCAAACACAAAATGCCCGCAAAGCCCAAACCCCAGCTGGGCGGGATCAGGTTGGCCAATGCGATGCCCACAAAACTCGCCACGATCCAAGACAACCAGTTGAGGAAATCGTTGCCCGCCAAGTAAGCCTCTTGCTCGTGCCGCTCTTGCGCGGTCTGGCCCGGTTGCGCGTATTTGCGGGTGAACAGCACGTAACTGATGTCGGCCGTCAGGTAGGCGTGGAACATGCGCTGCCAACGCGGCAGGTGGATGAGGAAAGGCCGCAGGTGCAGGCTGAACACGACAAAGCGCAAATTGACGCAAAACCCCGTGGCCAAAATCACCCAGGCGGGCGCACCCGCCACGATGAGCGGAATCGATGCCAGCTGCGAGCTGCCCGCAAACACCAACAGCGTCATGGCGCTGGCTTCGAACACACTCATGCCCGACTTGACCATGGCCACGCCGGTCATCAGGCCCCAAGCGGCAATGCCCGGCGACTGCGGCGACACCTCGCGCATGCCCACCACAAAGGCGGGGTGACGGTACAGGCGCGAAAGGAAGAACATCAGGCCACCACCAAGCGCTGACCGGTCTGCAAGGGGCAACCGCGCAAGAAGTCGGCGGCACTCAATCGCTTGCCGCCTGGGCGCTGCAACTGCGTCAGGCACAGCTGGCCTTGCCCGCAGGCCACGCGCACGCCGCTGGCATCGGCCTGCACCACCGTACCGGGCTCGGCTAAGGTCTGCAATGGCTCGGCCACAGCCTGCCAGAGCTTGAGGGTTTCTGTGCCGGATGCCGTCGTCAAAGGCGCTGTCATGCCCGGGAAGGGATCGAACGCGCGGATGCGCCGGGCCAGCACCTCGGCACTCAAGGCCCAATCCAGCGCCGCTTCGGTTTTTTCGATCTTGTGCGCGTAGGTCACGCCCTCCAGCGCTTGGGTTTCGTGCGTGAAGGCATCGAGCGAGGCCACCGCCTGCACGATGGCCTCGCCGCCCAAAGCAGCCAGGCGGTCGTGCAGCACGGCGGTGGTGTCGGTCGGCAAGATTGCCTCGGGGCGCACCAGCAGCATGTCGCCCGTGTCCAGGCCCGCGTCCATCTGCATGATGGTGATGCCGGTTTGCGTGTCACCGGCCTCAATGGCGCGGTGTATGGGCGCAGCACCGCGCCAGCGTGGCAGCAGCGAAGCGTGGATATTGAGGCAGCCACGGGGTGGCAAGTCCAAGGCCCACTGCGGCAAGATCAAGCCATAAGCGGCCACGACCATGGCCTCGGCCTGCTTGTCGACTTTGGCGGCCAGCAAGGCCTCGCGGGCGGCGGCGGCGTCTTCGGGGTATTTGCCGTCCAGGCGCAAGCTGCGGGGCTGGGCCACGGGCACCGCGTGGTCCAAAGCCCATTGTTTAACGGGCGAAGGCTGGAGTTTCATGCCGCGCCCAGCAGGGCGGTCGGGTTGGGTCAGCACCAGCACGATCTCGTGCCCTGCGGCGTGCAAGGCGGCCATGGCCACTTGGGCAAATTCGGGCGTGCCCGCAAAAATCAAACGCATGCCGTGCTCAGCGCTCGGCTTTTTGGGCTTTGACCAGTTTGGTCTTGATGCGGCCTTGCTTGAGCGGCGACAGGTATTCGACAAACACTTTGCCCAGCAGGTGGTCCAGCTCGTGCTGAATGCAAATGGCCAGCATGCCCTCGGCCTCCAGGCTTTGCGACTTGCCGTGGCGGTCCAGCGCCGTGACCTTGACCGCGGTGGCGCGTTCCACGCCGTCGTAAATGCCCGGCACCGACAAGCAACCTTCTTCGCCTTTGACGCGCTCGTCGCTCATCCAGGTGATTTCGGGGTTGATCAGCACCAAGGGCTGGTTGCGCTCTTCAGACACATCGATCACCACCAAACGCTCGTGCACGTCGATCTGCGTCGCCGCCAGGCCAATGCCGCTGGCGTCGTACATGGTGGCCAGCATGTCGTCGATCAGGGCGCGAATGCGGTCATCGACCGTTTGCACGGGCTGGGCCACCTTGTGCAGGCGGGCATCGGGGTAGCAAAGAATGGGAAGCAGGGCCATGGGGTGCTCAAAACGGAGAGGAAATCAGGGCCGTATTGTCCCCAATTTCCAAAGCATCTGCCAAAGTCGGCCATCTCAGTGGCTGCGTGCAAGCTCAGCGGGTGACTGCACAGGTCGAAAAGATGTCCAACTCCGGCTTGGCCAGACTGGTTTTAACTTGGGTCAAGCCCAAAACCGAGTGAAACAGGTTGTCGTGCGACAAGGCCTTGCCGCTTTGCGCCTGCAAGCACGACATGCTCCAGCCACGTTGACGCTGCATGGGCTTGGACAGCCACACCACCATGGGCACATGGGTTTGCTCTTTCGGGGCCATGCTGTAGGGCATGCCATGCAGATAAAGCCCTTTTTCGCCCAAAGACTCGCCATGGTCAGACATGTACATCAAGGCGGTGGGGCGTGATTGGGCTTGCAGCCAGTGCACGGTCTTGGCGATGAAATGGTCGGCGTAAAGAATCGAGTTGTCGTAGGCATTGACGATCTGCTCGGGTGGGCAGTTTTGCAAAGCGTGGCTGCTGCACTCGGGCTTGAACTGTTTGATCGCGTCTGGCGAGCGCTTGTAATACGCCGGGCCGTGGCTGCCCATCTGGTGCATCACCACCACCGTGCCTTTGGCCCGCTTGAGCGGGTCCAGCGCGGCCAGCTGTTTGGGCAACTCGTGCAGCATCACCTCGTCCAAACATTCACCGTCTTTGCAAAACTCGGCCACCTTCAGCGCCGTGGTGGACACCGTCGGCACGCGGTCGCACACGCCTTTGCAACCGGACTGGTTGTCCAGCCAAAGCACCGCCAAACCGGCCCGCTGCAAGACATCGAGCACACTCTCAAAACGCTGGTTGCTGCCCTCATAAGCCGCCTTGCCCAAATGCGAGAACATGCACGGCACCGAAGCTTGCGTGCTGGTGCCACAGGATTTCACATCCGAGAAATACGTCAGGTCACCCTGCGCCTGCAATTGGCGCAACTGTGGCGTGGTATCGCGGGCATAACCACTCAAGCCAAAGTTGGCGGCTCGGGCCGTCTCGCCCAAGACAAACACCACCAAGGGCGCTTGGTCTGGCGTCGAAACGGGGGCCACCACTTGGGCGTCTTCACCAATCGTCTGCAATGGCTGGCTGGCCTGAGCCGCTTGCCCCACAAACAGCCGGGCGATGGCGTACACGCTGTTAAAAGGGTTGATCATGTAGCGCAAATGCTTGTGGTTGCGCGTCAGTGAGGCGATGTCCTGGAAGGACATCCAGAACAAGCCCAAGGCCACCAGCAAGGCCAGCAAGGACACGCCCAATTGCCGCAAGATCAGCGGCTTGGCGTTCACGGCCCGAACAGGCTGACGCCACAACCAGATGGCGGGAACCACCACCCCGACCACCAAGGCCGCCAGCATGGTCCACGACAACAGGTCGCGCACCTCGCGCACATCGGTTTGCACCACGTTGGCCAACATACTGGGGTCGATGACCACCCCATAAGTGAGCATGAAATAACTGCTGGAAGTCGCCGTCAGCAACATCACCATGGCCGCAGGCTTGAGCCAGCGTGGCCAGACCCACAGGCACAAAAACCAGCCGACCAAGCCCACCAAAATCAGCCACAGGCTGGTCATGGTGGTCAGCGCACGAAAACCCTGTGTTTCAGGCAGCTTCCAGATGGCCATCCAGAACGGGAAATTGCCCACGGTGCACAACCAGACGGTCAAGACCGCCAGCAAGGTCGTGGGGTGCCAGGCAGAACGCGCAGAAATAAGCTTTATGGGGGCCGTCACAAGATAGATCCAAGATACAAATGGGCTCGATTCTAGACACGGCCTATGAAGTTGCGCTGAAGCGCCTGGCATTGTCATGACAAAACCCGGCTGTCTGGCCCCACACAGTGCAAAGCCCATTACATTCTGGGCTCCAGCTTTTCTCGCGCTTCAAGACACATGACCCCAGCAACCGCTTACGCCACCCCGGGCGATCTCAGCCCTTCCAGGCGCCTGGGACAGTTCACCTGGGTCACTTTGATGTGCTTGTTGGCTTGGGATTTTTCTGGCCTAGACAGGACGGTGATGCACTGGATTGCCGACGGCAGCGGCTTTGGCCTGCGCGACAACTGGTGGATGGAAGAAATTTTGCACACCCGGGCCAAACAACTGGCCATCTGGGTCTACCTCGGCCTTCTGGTCATGGTCTGGTGGCCGCAAGGCGCGATGCGCCAGTTGACCCGCTTGCAACGCAGCGAAATCATGACGGGCATCACGCTGGGGCTCATCACCATCAGCACCCTCAAGCGCTTCAGCCTGACCAGTTGTCCATGGGATTTGCAAGATTTTGGCGGTGCAGCAAGCTATGTATCGCACTGGCATTGGGGCGTGTTGGATGGTGGCGCAGGCCATTGTTTCCCTGGCGGACACGCTTCATCGGCCCTAGCCTTTGTCGGCTTGGCTTTGCCGTGGCTCGGTTCAGGGTTAGCGGCTCAACGCGCACTGGGGCGACGCATCCTGGTCGGCGTGCTTGTGGCCGGCCTGGTTTTAGGCCTCACACAAACCTTGCGTGGCGCGCACTACCCCAGCCACACCTTCTGGACAGGCTTCATCTGCTGGGCGGTGGCTGTGGCCAACCACTTGTTGTTTGGCTGGCTGGCTCACCAACGGCAAAGCCGCCACCCTTAAGCCCGCGACCACGCTAGAGCCCTCAGCTAGAACCCTAGGCAGCACACCGGGTTTGGCCCACAATGCCTGCACAGACAGCCAACAAGGCTGCGCAGGGAGACATGATGGTGAACACCCCCCAAGCATTGGGCTCTTGGCTGCGCCTTGCGCTCACGCCCGGCATCGGGCCTGACGCCGCCAGGCGCTTGCTGGCCGCATTTGGCGAACCCGATGCGATCTTTGGTCAAACCGAGTCAGGCTTGCGCCAAGTTGTATCGGCACTGCAAGCCAAGGCGCTGCGTGAAACGCCCCTGGGCTGGCCCGAACTGACCGACGAAACCTGGCGCTGGCTCCAAGCCACCCCAGAAGCAGGCATTGGCCGGGCCGTGGTCACGCTCGGCGATGTCGACTACCCCGGCGCTTTGCTGGACATCCCCGATCCACCGATGATGCTGTACGCCATGGGCCAGACCCACGCCCTGTCGAAGCTGCAAGCGACGCGCACGGTGGCCATGGTCGGCAGCCGCAACCCGACGCCCCAAGGCCTGATCAATGCCCGCGAATTTGCCCGCAGCCTGGCCGGCAGCGGACTGACCGTCATCTCCGGCATGGCGCTGGGTGTGGATGGCGCGGCACATGAAGGTGCGCTGTTGGGTGCGCATGAGGTGAGCGCACTGGACGGCCACCTGCCCACCATCGCCGTGGTCGGCACTGGGCTGGACCGGGTTTATCCGCGCCAGCACCGCGACCTGGCGCACCAGATTGCCCAAAGGGGGCTGATCCTCAGCGAATACCCTCTGGGCACACCCCCACTGGCCCCTAATTTTCCGCGCCGCAACCGGCTGATTTCGGGCTTGGCGCAAGCCACACTGGTGGTTGAGGCGGCCTTGCAATCGGGCTCACTCATCACCGCCAAGCAAGCACTCGAGCAAGGCCGTGATGTGATGGCCATCCCGGGCTCCATTCACTCGGCCCAATCCAAAGGCTGTCATTGGCTCATCAAGCAAGGGGCCAAACTGGTAGAGTCCGCACAAGACGTACTGGAAGAACTGCACCTGCCCGACCCGATGCGGGCAGTACCCTTGGCACTGGACAGCGCTGCGGACGGCGCTGTGGACGGCGAAACGCGGGGCACATATTCCGACGAATCCGACGATGCGCTGCTCCGCGCTTTGGGCCACGACCCGGTGAGCCTGGACGCCCTGCAAGCCCGCTGCGGCTGGAGCACCGCACAGCTGCAAGCGCAATTGCTGGAGCTGGAACTGCTGGGACAGGTGGGGCGCTTGCCGGGTGGGCTGTTTCAGCGGGTAGGGGCGGGATAGGCTGACTGGCTTCGTCACTCCCGACTTATGACGTTGTCACCCGCGACGACGTTGTCACCCCTGACTTATGACGTTATCGTCCGCGACGATGTTGTCACCCCTGACTTGTGACGTTGTCACCCCCGACTTGATCGGGGGTCCATGCCTTCGTTGCAGATAGATACCCGGTCAGGCCGGGCATGACAGCATTGATGACAGCTGCTGCGGCAACAACACTGCAGGGAATGACAGCTGCGGCAACAACGCTGCAGGGCATAACGACATTGAGGCCAGGTGCGGCACAAGGCTGTAGGGTGTGAAGACATTTACGCCGGGCATGACGGCAATCAAGCCCGGCTTGGGAAGGTCAGACCACTGCGCCCGAATTTTCGTCGCCGGGGTCGTTGTCTTTCTTGAGCGGCTTGATCAGGTCTTCGCGCTGAATGCCCAGCCACATGGCAATGGCGGCCGCCACAAACACCGACGAGTAAATGCCGAACAAAATGCCGATGGTCAAGGCCATGGCGAAGTAGTGCAGCGTCTCGCCACCGAACAGCAGCATCGACAGCACCATGATCTGGGTCGAACCATGGGTGATGATGGTGCGGCTGATGGTCGATGTGATCGCGTTGTCGATGATCTCGACGGTGTTCATCTTGCGGTAACGGCGGAAGTTCTCGCGGATCCGGTCAAAAATCACCACCGATTCGTTGACCGAGTAACCCAGCACCGCCAGCACCGCCGCCAACACCGCCAGTGAAAACTCCCACTGGAAGAAGGCAAAAAAGCCCAAGATGATGATCACGTCGTGCAAGTTGGCGATGATGGCCGAGACCGCGAACTTCCACTCGAAGCGGATGGCCAAGTAAATCATGATGCCCAGCACCACAAAGCCCAGCGCCTTCAAGCCGTCTTCGGCCAGCTCGTCGCCCACTTGGGGACCCACAAACTCGGTGCGGCGCAGCGTGACATCGGGGCTGTCGGCTTTCAGGGCCGCCAACACCTTGTCGCTTTGCTGTGCCGAGCTCACGCCTTTTTGCGCGGGCAAACGGATCATCACATCGCGTGCCGAACCAAAGTTTTGCACCTGCACTTCAGAAAATCCCAGCGTGCTCACCGTGCCGCGCACCTTTTGCAAGTCTGCGGGCTGGCTGTAACTGACTTCCATCAGCGTGCCACCCGTGAACTCCACCGACAGGTGCAGGCCACGGCTGAACAAAAAGAACACCGCCAGCGCAAAAGTGACGAAGGAGATCGCGTTGAACACCAACGCGTTCTTCATGAACGGGATGTCTTTTTTGATTTTGAATAATTCCATGGTCCTGTCCCCTTAATCGGCCTTCACCGCAGTGCCAGCGTCAGGCCGCCACACGGTGCCAATCGACACCGATTTGAGTTTCTTTTTGCCGCCGTACCAGAGGTTGACCAGGCCGCGCGAAAAGAACACGGCCGAGAACATGCTGGTCAAAATGCCGATGCAGTGCACCACCGCAAAGCCGCGCACCGGGCCAGAACCAAAGGCCAACAAGGCCACGCCCGCGATCAAGGTGGTGATGTTGGAGTCAAAAATCGTGGCCCAAGCGCGGTCGTAACCGGCATGAATGGCCGCTTGCGGGCTGACCCCGTTGCGCAGCTCTTCACGCACACGCTCGTTGATCAACACGTTCGAGTCGATCGCCATGCCCAAAGCCAGCGCCATCGCGGCCATGCCGGGCAAGGTCAAGGTCGCTTGCAGCATCGACAAAATGGCCACCAAGAACAGCAAGTTCACGCCCAGCGCAATGCCCGAGAACAGGCCGAACATGGCGTAATAAACCACCATGAAAGCCACGATCACCAAGAAACCCCAGGTCACGCTGTTGAAACCTTTGGCGATGTTTTCGGCACCCAGGCTGGGGCCAATGGTGCGCTCTTCGATGATCTCCATCGGCGCAGCCAAAGATCCGGCACGCAATAGCAGCGCCGTGTCGTTGGCTTCGGCGGTGGTCATGCGGCCAGAAATCTGCACACGGCCGCCACCGATCTCGGCGCGAATCACCGGTGCCGTCACCACTTCGCCCTTGCCCTTTTCGAACAAGATGATGGCCATGCGCTTGCCCACGTTGTCGCGCGTCACGTCCTTGAAGATGCGTGCGCCCTTGGCGTCCAGCGTCAGGTTGACGACCGGCTCTTGGGTCTGTCCATCAAAACCCGGTTGCGCATCGGTCAGGTTGTCACCGGTGAGCACCACTTGTTTTTTGACGATCAAGGGGCGACCATCGCGCTCCAAGTAGCGTTCAGCGCCAAACGGCACGATGCCGCCCGCTTGCTCTGCACCACGCGCTTCGGTGCTCTCGTCCACCATGCGCACTTCGAGCGTGGCGGTGCGGCCCAAAATGTCTTTGGCCTTGGCCGTGTCCTGCACACCGGGCAACTGCACCACGATGCGGTCCAGACCTTGCTGCTGAATCACCGGCTCGGCCACGCCCAGCTCGTTGATCCGGTTGTGCAGCGTGGTGATGTTTTGCTTCAAAGCCTGCTCTTGCACCTTGCGGGCCGCTTCGGGCTTGATGCTGGCGGTCAGGCGGAACTCGCTGCCGTCTGCCGCGTCTTGCGTCTGCAAATCCGGAAATTGGGCCGACAACACGCGCTTGGCGGCTTCAAGCTGTTGCGCATCGCGCAGACGGACTTCGATGGTCTGACCGTTGCGGCTGATACCGCCATGGCGCACGTCTTTTTCGCGCAGCAGGCTGCGCAGGTCACCCGTGAGGGATTCCACCCTTTGCGTCAAAGCGGCCTGCATGTCGACCTGCAACATGAAGTGCACGCCACCGCGCAAGTCCAAGCCCAAATACATGGGCGAGGCGTGCAAGGCCGTCAACCAAGCGGGTGAGCGCGACACCAAATTCAAAGCCACCACAAACTGGGGATCGGCCCCGTCAGGGATCAAGGCCTTTTGAATCGCGTCTTTGGCCTTGAGTTGCTGGTCGGTGTTCTCGAAGCGGGCCCGGATCGAGCCGCCCTCCAGACTCACTGTTTGGGGGATGACCGAAGCGGCCTTCAGGGCGTCTTCGACCTTTTGCAAAGCCTGGGTGTCAACCTTGATGGTCGCTTTGGCCGACGAGACCTGCACCGCAGGGGCTTCACCAAAAAAGTTGGGCAGGGTGTAGACCACCCCCAGCAACATGGCGATCACGATGATCGCGTATTTCCAGACCGGGTAACGGTTCATAGTGACTCGCGTGCAGGATGAAAAATCGGGGCCGGCAACGGCCAAAGCCCCATGGATGAGCCCGGGTAAATTACTTCAGGGTGCCTTTAGGCAAGACCTGAACCACCGCGCTGCGCTGCATTTGCACTTCGACGCCAGCCGTCAATTCCACACCAATGTAGGCGTCACCGATCTTGCTGACTTTGCCCAGCAAACCACCAGCGGTCACGATTTCGTCGCCTTTAGCCAAGGCATCGATCATGCTGCGGTGCTCTTTTTGCTTTTTCATCTGGGGGCGGATCATGACGAAATACAAGACCGCAAACATCAACAGCAAAGGCAACATGCTCATCAAAGTGGACTGCATGTCGCCACCAGCGGCAGCGGCTGGAGCGGTTTGGGCAAAAGCGGAAGAAATGAACATGGAAGCTCCACAAAAAGGCAAATTCGGGTTTGATCGGGTGACGCGTGCGCGCCCCGCGGACGAAGCCGCCATTGTATGCGGCGCTATGATGCCGCCTAAAAGCCTTTTGACACGACGGAATGCCCTCGCAAACCGCGCCCCACGGAAAGAAACACCCCCTTGAATTCGCGTTTGTGGGCCATGCTGGCCTTGATGGGCAGCTTGGTGTCTTTGTCGGTTGGCACCTCGTTTGCCAAAAGCCTGTTTCCCGCCTTGGGGGCCGAGGGCACCACGGCTTATCGCCTCGTGTTTGCCATGCTGATGCTGATGGCCGTGTTCCGACCCTGGCGTCGCCGCTGGGTCTGGGCCGACGCCCTGCCGCTGGGCCTGTATGGCGTCACTTTGGGCGTCATGAACTTGCTGTTTTACAGCGCCATCAAGACCATTCCGTTTGGGGTGGCGATTGCCATCGAGTTCACCGGCCCCCTGGCCGTTGCCGTCTGGACCTCGCAAAAGGCCAGCGACTGGCTGTGGGTGGCGCTGGCGGCGCTGGGTTTGGGACTGTTGCTGCCTTTGCCCGGCGCCCAAGCGGCCACAGCACTTGACCCGCAGGGCATGGGGCTGGCTTTGGCAGCAGGCATTTGTTGGGCGCTTTACATCGTCTTTGGCCAGCGTGTGGCCATGCGCTACGGCGGCATGGCCACGCCGCTGGGCATGTTGGCCGCCGCGCTGGTGGTGGCCCCCATTGGGGTGCTTCACGCAGGCAGCGCCTTGTTCGATCCGCAGTGGCTGATGGCAGGCCTGGCCGTGGCGCTGCTGTCGAGCGCCATTCCTTATGCGCTGGAAATGTTTGCGCTGAACCACCTGCCCAAAAACACCTTCAGCATCTTGCTCAGCCTAGAGCCCGCCGTGGGCGCACTGGCCGGTTGGCTGGTGCTGTCCGAGCGCTTGACGCTGTTCCAGGGTTTGGCCATCGCGATGGTGATGGCCGCCTCGATGGGCACAGCATGGTCAGCAGGGCGCTCGGCCTCAACATCCAATTAACAGGCATTCGCAAGCGGGGGCTCGCTCCTGCAGGCGGCGCACCTTATTTGGGCTTGGGCTCTTCGGGCTTCACGTCGCTGGCAGCCGCATCCTTCGGCTTGACCTGTTCAGGCTTGGCTTCGGGCTTGGCGTCTGATTTGACATCCCCCTTGGCGTCCCCCTTCCCGTCAGGCTTGGCGTCTGATTTGGCATCGGCCTTTGGGTCACTCTTGAGCTTTTCCAGCTGCTTGAGCATCCAGCTGCGTTTTTCCAGGCGCTCTTGCTCGCGCCGTTCCAGTTCTTGCAAACGCCGGGCGTGGTCAGCCTCGGCCTTGGCTTTGCGTTCACGGGCTTGAGCCGCAATGGCCTCTATCGCCATTTGCTCTTCACGCTCTCGCGCTTCGATGGCCGCCTTCACTTTGGCTTGTTCTTCGGCCAACTGCTGGTCTTTCAGGGCTTGCTCCTGCTTTTGACGGGCCACTTTGGCACCCGCAGTTTCTCTCACGCCCGTGCCCCAAGGCTGCTTGTCCAGCTGCCTGCGAATGGCCGCCTCAGCACTGATGGGCCGGGTTTTGCCGTTTTCGGTCACGCTGTAAAAGCCCTCGCACCGGGTCTTCACACCGGATTGCACACAAGCAAAGCTCTTGGGGTTTTGCTCGCCCCATGCTTTTTTCTGTGCCAAAAAGGCATCGCATTGGCCCATCGCACGCTGGATTTTCCAATCCTCGGGGCTCGACTCTTGGCTGTTCATGTCGAACCACTCGATGCGCACACGGTCCAACTGCAAAGCCGTTCGCACGCATTCGGCTTTGGCCTGCCCCATGGCGGCTAAACCACTGAGCCACGCGGCACGCAAAGCCACGTTGTCATTCACGACTTGGAACTGGGTGCGGCCCAGCGTGGGGCAGGCGTTGACCACCTCGTCGTTGACCCGCTTGGATTTGCCGCGCCAAGTGACAACGACCGATTCGGCGTCTTGCGGCGTGATGTCGATGCGGGCCTCGAAGTAAGGGGCACGCACTTCGCGCTCCAAACTGGCTTGACCCTGGATCGAAATTTCCAGATTGCACACTTGCTCGGCGTTTTGCACACGCGCAGCTATGACCACGGTGTTGGCTTGCTCTGCCAACAACTGGTATTGCCCAGCCTTGACCGGCACAGCCAAGGCCAGCCCCCCCAAAAGGGCGGCCACAAAGCCCCCGAGCTTCAGGGCGCGTTCACAGATTGAATTTGATTGCATGACAGATAAGAATCGGCTCGAGCCGCCTGTTCTTGAGCGCCCCATGACGGCCCCATCACCGCCCCACAAAAACCGGCTTGCGACGCTCGGCAAACGCAGCACGCCCCTCGGCAAAGTCGGCGCTGCGGCTGGTCATGTGCTCGCGCTCGCGCAAACGGGCGGTGTCGGCCTGGCCGGTTTCGATCTCGCGCAGCGACTTTTTGGTTTCCTGCACGGCCAGCGGGGCCAGGGCCAAAATGTCCTGCACCAGCGCCAGCAAAATGGTGCGCCATTCTTCTGGCGTCGCCAGTGCTTCAAACAGGCCCATGGCATCCAGCTGGCTGGCAGTGAAAGGCCGCGCCGTCAAAAACGCGCGTCTGGCCCCCGCCAGCCCAAACCGACTCACATAACGCTGCAAACCGCTGGGGTAGTAATGCAGGCCCAGCGCCGTGGCGGGCATGCGCCACTCGATGCCCTGCAGACCGATGCGCAGATCACACGCCAGAACCACATCGGTGGCACCGCCATACACACTGCCGTTCAGGGCACAAATGGTGACGGGGCGCAGCGCAGCCAACGCATCGGGAATTTCTTCAAAGAACGACGACCCATGACCGGGCTCGTCGAAACCGCCAATGTCATAACCCGCGCAAAACACCGGCTTGGGCTGACCGGCCGTGTTGGCGGTCAGCACCAGCACACGCACATCAGGCTGGTGGTTGACGCTTTCAAAATGCGCCAACAAAGCCTTGAGGTCACCGTTTTCCAGACGATTGCGCTGGGCTGGACGGTTCAAGGTGATGGTGGCCACGCCGCCTTCGATGTGCAAAACAGGGGCAGAGGCTTGGGCCAAGGCAGATGACATGGGTGAATTCCAAAACAAAAAGGGTGCCCGAAGACACCCTGATTGTAGAAAGCGAGCGGCGAGCGCCCACTTATTGAGCAGAAGCTCAGGCTTTGACTTTGGCCTTGGACATGGCGGCTTTGACCGAAGCTTCGGCTTGGGCTGTGGCGGCCTTGAGGTTGGTCTCGGCTGTGTCAGCGGCTTGCTTGGCCACTTTTTTCAGGCTCTCAGCAGCAGTCTGGCTGGCTTCGAAAGCAGTCTTGAAGACGGCAACAGCAGCGTCAGAACCGGCTGGGGCGTTTTTCAGGCTGGTCTCGACCAAGCTTTTGACCGCTTTTTCGGATTCGGCCATTTTGCTTTCGACAGCTTTGGTGAACTCGGCACCTGTGCTGTTGGCGATGTCAGACAGGTGACGGCCATAAGACACCGACTTTTCGAAAGCAGGCTGCACCAAAGCGGCTTGCACGGCCATCATGTCTTGAGGTGTTTTGGCACCCATCAAAGCTTGCATGTTGGACAGTGTTTCGCCCACAGCGGCTTTGCCAGCGGCCATGTTCAGCTCAACCAGACGCTCGAAACCAGCGAAAGCGGTTTGCGACAGGTCGGCAGCAGAAGTCAGGTTGGCTTGCTGGGCGGCGGCGAATTGTTCGGCATTGAAGTTCATGGTGTGTTCCTTGGAAAGGTTTGTTGCAATGCAGCAATTTGAACAGTTCACCGTGACCAACACAAGGGAAAACCCTCTCTTTAGAGTCCCCTCTCCAATTGGCCCCCAAATGGCCATGTGTGTGCAACAGCGCCCAGACAAAGCGGGCAGCAGGTGTTTCAAGCCCCGCTTGGCGACGCGGCACCCGACCTCACTACACTTGGCACAACGGCCATCCCGGCCAAGACACTCTGCATGTATGGAATTTCTCAGTCTGCTGTTCTTATTGGCCACGGCCATCCACTGGCTCAACACCCAAGGCCAGCGCAAACGCACCGCCCTGCTGGCCGAGCAATTGCGCCCGTACCAAATTGAAAAGCACATGGAGCAACTCACGGGTGCTTACATGCGGGCACTGGGCGAAGCGGAGCCCGAGCGTCAGCTGCAGATTTTGCAACTGCAAGAAGCCGCCGAGCAGCAACTGGCCACCGAGTTCCAGAATTTGGCCCTCGAATTTGCCAAGCTACCGGCGCCTGTGACACGGGGCCTCAAGCTGGCGCTGCCCTTCCTTGACCAACTCTCGCCTAAGGCCTGCTTTGACATGCGCCGCATGCTGACGGTGCACGCCCAAGGCATTGAGCGCACCGTAACCAATCGTCAAGGCCTGGCCCCCAAGGCGCGCGCCTTCCGCATGATGGGCGAGATGTTCCTGATGCAGCACAGCTGCCACTGGTTTTGCAAATCCAAAACCATCGCCTCGGCCCGCATGTTGACGCAACACCAAACCCGCCATGAGCAAGCGCTGGATGCGGTCAGCCCCGAAACGCGCGAAGCGTATCTGGATGTGGTTCAGGCTTAAGCCCCCGCCCGCTGCTTCAAATAACTGTCGACCATGTGGCGACTGGTGCGCTGAAGGCCCATCAGCAAAGCGTGGTCTGTTTGGGTGCAGCCATAGCGGGTTTTCAGGTCGTGCTGCATCTGCGCCAGCAAATGGGCGGCCATTTCGGCATCTGCCAGTGCCCGGTGGGCACGACCCGACGCGGGCAAATGGTGCAGCGCCGCCAGCGTGCCCAGCTTGTGGTTGAGCGCTTGCGGGTACAGGCGGCGCGACAGCAGCAAAGTGCAGGCAAAGGCGTGTGAACCGTCTTGACCGCAACGGGCCAGCTCGGCCTGCCAAAACTTTTTGTCAAACGCCGCGTTGTGCGCCACCATCGGCCGCCCGCCCACAAAGCGGGCCGCCTCGCGCATCACCTGCTCGGCCGGGGGCGCGGCCTGCACCATCTCGTTGGTGATGCCCGTGAGCTGGGTAATGAAACTGTTGACCCGCACCCCGGCGTTCATCAGGCTCTGATAGCGGTCCACCACCTGCCCGCCTTCGAGCATGACGATGGCCACCTCGGTGGCGCGGTCACCCATATTGGGCGAGATGCCCGTGGTTTCGAAGTCGATGATGGCGATGGGGGTCATGGGTGGCGCAGCGGCAAGCATTCAAGGGAACGGTTCAAGCTTATCCGAAGGCCTTGCCAGCAGCGCCGCAAAGGCCTGCACAATGCGAAAGAAACTTCTTTCACGCGCCCCCATGCACCCCGGCCCCATCCTTTTCTGCGGCGACCCGCACGGCCAATGGCAGCACATCATCGATGCCGCCCTGCAAACCCACGCACGCGCCGTCATCTTGCTGGGCGACCTAGAGCCAGCACGGCCGCTGCACATCGAACTGGAAGCCATTTGGGAGCGCGTCTGGTTCATCCACGGCAACCACGACACTGACCATGCGGACAACTTTGCCAACGTCTGGCACCCCGAGCTGGCCGAGCGGAGCCTGCATGGCCGCGTGGTCACGCTGCCCTGCGGCACGCGGGTGGCCGGGCTGGGCGGTGTGTTTCGCGGTGCAGTGTGGTACCCCAAAGACGCACAAGCGCCCAAGTTTCAAAACCGCCAAGCACACGCCCGCATCACCCCACACCAAGACCGCTGGCAAAACGGCGTGCAGCTGAAACACTGGTCCAGCATCTACCCCGACGAAGTCGAACAACTGGCCAGCCAACAAGCCGACATCCTCATCACCCACGAAGCGCCGGGCTACCACGAACACGGATTCAAAGAGCTGGACACACTGGCCCGCCGCATGGGCGTGCGCATGACGGTGCACGGCCACCAGCACGACTGCATTGACAGCAGCGCCCACTGGGCAGCGCAAGGCTTTCAGAGTTTTGGGGTGGGGCTGCGGGGGGTGATGGCGGTGGATGGGTTCGATGATTTTTTGGGCAGCGTCGAACGCAGCTCACACGGCCATACGCCAACGCATGAGCGAGACCCTTTCGAAGGCACTCCCGGTTCAATTGAGCTTTCTGTCCTCAAATCAGAAAATTGATATCAAAAACTGGTTTTTGATATCATTCTCACCTTGCTTCAGGAGACCCAGCCATGTCGTCCATCACCATCCGCAATTTGCCCGAAGAAACCCACAGAGCTTTGCGACAGCGTGCCGCATTGGCGGGGCGCAGCACCGAGGCCGAAGTGCGCGCCATTCTGGAACAAGCCGCACGCCCGCAAGGGCGCATCCAACTGGGATCGCTGCTGGCCGAAATTGGCCAACAAGCTGGAGGCTTTGACTTGAATATTGAGCGCGACAAAACACCCGCAAAACCCATGGTTTTTGAATGATCTTGCTCGACACCAACGTCATCTCGGAGCCACTGAAGCTGTCGGCGGACGCGGGCGTTTTGTCGTGGATCGATGCGCAATCTATCGACACCCTTTACCTGTCCGCCATCAGCCTCGCCGAATTGCGCTTTGGCATCGCGGCACTGCCAACGGGCAAACGCAAAGAAACGCTGCACCTGGGTTTGGAGCAACGCATCCTGCCTTTGTTTGCTGACCGAATCCTGCCTTTTGACGCCAGCGCATCGCAGGCCTATGCAGAGATTCTTACGACAGCCCGCGCCCAGGGCCGAGCCATCTCAACGGCTGACGGTTACATCGCCGCCACAGCCAAGCGCCATGGTCTCATGGTGGCCACCCGCGATGCCAGTCCCTTTGAGGCTGCGGGGCTGACCGTGATCAATCCTTGGACGGTTCAACACTGAGCGCCCACACCTACACGATCAAATATCAATGTTCCCCGCCCGCAGCGCATTGCTCTCGATGAAGTGGCGGCGTGGTTCGACCTCGTCGCCCATGAGCATGGTGAACACGCGGTCGGCTTCGATGGCGTCGTCGATCTGCACGCGCAGCAGGCGGCGCACGGTGGGGTCCATGGTGGTTTCCCACAGTTGGGCGGGGTTCATTTCGCCCAAGCCCTTGTAACGCTGGCGGCTGGTGGTGCGTTCGGCTTCGCTGATGAGCCAATGCATGGCCTGGCGGAAGTCGCCCACTTTTTCTTCTTTCTGGCGCTCGCCTTCACCGCGGCTGGCTTTGGCACCTTCGCTCAACAAGCCACGGAAAGTTTCGGCCGCTTCGGCCAGTGCGCCATAGTCGGCGCCGTGCACAAAGTCTTGCGTGATGATGCTGCTCTTGATGTTGCCGTGGTGACGGCGGCTGATGCGCAGAATGGGCTTGTCGGTGCGCACATCGAACTCGGCGGCCACTTCGGCCGGAATGCCTGTGGTGTTGAGTTCACGCAGTTTGGCTTGCAGCGCGGGGGCGCAGGCTGCGGCTTGGTCCAGCGTGTCCAGATTCAACGATACGCCGTCGGCCATGGCACGCAGGGCTTCGGCGTCCATGAAGTTGGACAGGCGGGCAATGACGTGTTCAGCCACTTGGTGTTTACGGGCCAGCGCTTCGAGTGTTTCACCCGTCAGCACTTGCGGCGCAGCGCCACCGGTTGTGATGCTGGCGTCTTTGAGCGCGATGCGCAGCAAGAAGCCGTCAAGCGCCGGGCCGTCTTTGAGGTACAGCTCTTCTTTGCCGGCCTTGACTTTGTAAAGCGGTGGCTGGGCAATGTAGATGTGGCCACGTTCGACCAGGTCGGGCATTTGGCGATAGAAGAAGGTCAGCAACAAGGTGCGGATGTGCGCGCCGTCCACGTCGGCATCGGTCATGATGATGATGCGGTGGTAGCGCAGTTTGTCGACGTTGAAGTCGTCGGTGCCGCTCTTGCCGGATTCGGCGCTGGCCTTGCCAATGCCGGTGCCCAAGGCGGTGATGAGCGTGATGATTTCGTTGCTGGTCAGCAACTTTTCGTAACGGGCTTTTTCGACGTTCAGGATCTTGCCGCGCAGGGGCAGGATGGCCTGGAATTTACGGTCGCGGCCTTGCTTGGCCGAGCCTCCGGCGGAGTCGCCCTCGACGATGTAGATTTCGCACAGGGCCGGGTCTTTTTCTTGGCAGTCGGCCAGTTTGCCGGGCAAGCCCATGCCGTCCAGCACGCCTTTGCGGCGCGTCATTTCGCGGGCTTTGCGGGCGGCTTCGCGGGCGCGGGCAGCTTCGACAATCTTGCCGCAGATGATCTTGGCGTCGTTCGGGCGCTCTTCCAGATAGTCATTCAGCGCCTTGGCCACGATGTCTTCCACCGGTGCACGCACTTCGCTGGACACCAGCTTGTCTTTGGTCTGGCTTGAGAATTTGGGCTCGGGCACTTTGACGCTCAAAACACAGCACAGGCCTTCGCGCATGTCGTCGCCACTGACTTCGACTTTTTGCTTTTTGGCGATCTCGTTTTTCTCGATGTACTTGCTGATGACACGGGTCATCGCAGCACGCAGGCCGGTCAGGTGGGTGCCACCGTCACGCTGCGGGATGTTGTTGGTGAAGCAGAGCACCGATTCGTTGTAGCCGTCGTTCCATTGCATGGCCACTTCGACACCGATGCTGGTGCCAGGAATGCCGCCGTAGCTGTCGGCCGGGCGTTCGCCGTTGGCATGGAAGGCGTTGGGGTGCAACACTTTTTTGTTGGCATTGATGAAGTCAACAAATCCCTTGACGCCACCAGCACCCGAAAAGTCGTCTTCTTTGCCGCTGCGCTCGTCTTTCAGGCGAATGCGCACGCCGTTGTTGAGGAAGGACAGTTCACGCAAACGCTTGGCCAGAATTTCGTAATGGAAATCGGTGTTTTGCGTGAAGATTTCGGTGTCGGGCAAGAAGTGAACTTCGGTGCCGCGCTTGTCGGTGGCGCCGGTCACACGCATGGGCGAGACT
>Ga0208916_10000037_pt1 | contig 51390 bp, 43 predicted proteins | sample DEB19_08_DNA_5_FD_184523 | JGI IMG/M metagenome (GOLD analysis project Ga0208916, IMG submission 184523) | Aqueous microbial communities from the Delaware River and Bay under freshwater to marine salinity gradient to study organic matter... | ecosystem: Environmental > Aquatic > Marine >... | reverse complement strand
CCTGCGTGAGCGTCAAGTCGGCTTGTAGGCTGCGAGAATCGCCACATGACTCTGCACCTTCAATGCTGACGCGGCGGGCGATCATAGCGGCCAGCGCAGCCGGTATGACCTCCGCCAGTGCGCCATTTTCTGCGTGGTCTTTGCCTGCGCGCACGCTGCGCTTTCCGCGCGACCACGGCGCACACCCGGAGCTGCGCACCGAATGGTGGTACATCACAGGCCACGCCAGTAGCCGGGCTCAGGACGCCCGTGAGTTCGGTTTTCAGCTGACTTTTTTTCGCACCCGCGTGGATGCAGCCCAAGCCATGCAGTCAAAGTTCGCAGCCCAGCAACTCATCTTTGCGCATGCCGCTGTGACCGATGTGCAGGGTCAAAAACTCTGGCATGACCAACGCATTGCCCGCGCCGGTTTTGGGGTGGCGGTCGCCAGCACAGAAGACACCCAACTCAAGCTCAATGACTGGACTTTGCAGCGCGTCACGGCTGAGCCGAGCCGCTACAACGCCAGCCTACCGGCCAAGGATTTCGCGCTGCAATTGCAAATGAGTGAAACACAGCCGCTGATTTTGCAGGGCCAAAACGGCTTGTCGCGTAAAGGGCCGGAGACGCGTCAAGCCAGCTACTACTACAGCCTGCCGCAACTCAATACCCAAGGAAAAATAACGCTGCAAGGGCAAACCTTTGACGTCAGCGGCACAGCTTGGCTAGACCACGAGTGGAGCGACGAGGTACTGCACCCCGATGCGCAAGGCTGGGACTGGATCGGCATGAATTTAGACGACGGCAGCGCGCTCACGGCTTTTCAGCTGCGCACAGCCAAGGGCAGCGCGCTGTGGGACGGCGGCTCTTTCCGTTCGGCCAAGGGCGCGCTGACGATTTTCAAACCCGGCGAAGTGACGTTCAAACCCGTGCGGTTCTGGGCCAGCCCGCTGACCCAAGCACGCTACCCGGTGGAGTGGCAAGTGATGACGCCGAGCGGGGTTTACCGCGTCAAAGCGGTGATCGACCCGCAAGAACTCGACAGCCGCGCGTCCACCGGCGCGGTGTATTGGGAAGGCCTCAGCGAGTTGCTAGACAGCCGCGGCCAGCGACTTGGCCGCGGCTATTTAGAAATGACCGGCTACGCGGCGGCCCTGCGGCTCTGACACACCACCGCGCGGGCTTCAGTGCGCTCCGCTGGCGGCGTCGGAACTGCCTGCGCTGGTGTGCGAACTGCGGTCCCGTTTTGTCAAAAAGACCAACGGAATCAAGGCCAGAAAAATCAAGGCTGAAACGTAAAACACATCCGCTGCAGCCAACATGTAAGCCTGCTGATCGACCAAATAGTTGATGCTGCCCAGCGCTTGATCTGGCGTTAAACCGGCGCTGGTCAAACCTCTGAGCGCACTGGTGGCAGCGTCGCTGACCGGGTTGACGGCGTCGCTGAGCTGCGCATGGTGAAGCGACGCGCGGTCTTGCCAGACGGTGGTGGCGATCGAGGTGCCGAAGGAACCGGCGACGATGCGGACAAAGTTCGACAGGCCCGAAGCCGCTGGAATCTTGTCGGGCGAAATACCGGACAAGGTGATCGTCACCAGCGGAATAAAAAACAGGGCCATGGCAATGCCTTGAATCACGGTGGGGATCAGAATCGTGCCAACGTCGGCTTGCGTGTTGAAGTTGGAACGCATCCACAAAACCACCGCAAAAACCACAAACGAGCCGACGGCAAGGCGGCGCGGGTCGAGCTTTTGGATGTTCTTGCCGACGATCGGCGACAGCAGCAAAGCCAACAAACCGACTGGCGCCAACACGATGCCAGCCTGCGTCGCGGTGTAACCCATGAACTGTTGCAGCCACAAAGGCAGCAACACCACGTTGCCAAAAAAGAGGCCGTAACCAATCGACAAGGCCAGCGCGCCGGTCCAAAAATTACGCCGCTTGAACAGCGTCAAATCGACCACCGGATGCTCTTCTGTCAACTCCCAAATGACGAAAGTGATGAGCCCGATAAGCGCCACCAAACCGAGCACCACCACCTCGGACGAATGGAACCAGTCGAGCTCTTTGCCTTTGTCAAGCATGATTTGCAAAGCGCCCACCCAGATCACCAGCAAGGCCAAGCCGATGCTGTCAATCGGCAATTTTCGGATTCGGCTTTCACGCAGACGAAAGATGCGCCAAGTGATGAAGGCCGAGGCAAAACCGATCGGGATGTTGATGTAAAAAATCCACGGCCAGGACACGTTGTCGGTGATCCAGCCGCCCAGCAGCGGCCCCATCACGGGTGCAATCAGCGTCGTCATCGACCACATCGCCATCGCCAGCCCGGCCAGCGCGCGCGGATAACTGGACAACAGCAAAGCCTGCGACAACGGGATCATCGGCCCGGCCACCAAGCCCTGCAAAATCCGGCAAATGATGAGCGTGGTCATGTTCGGCGCGAGGCCGCACAGCCAGGAGGTGATGACAAACAAAATCACGCTGGTGGTGAACAGACGGACTTGGCCAAAACGCTGCGACAGCCAACCCGTCAAAGGCACGGCGATCGCGTTGGCCACCCCAAAGCTGGTGATGACCCAAGTGCCTTGGTTCGGGCTGACGCCAAGGTCACCGGCAATCGCCGGCAGCGAGACGTTGGCAATCGACGAGTCCAGCACGTTCATGAAGGTGGCGGCAGACAGCGCCAAGGTACCCCACAGCCGGGCCGAACCCGACAAGGGTTCATGGACGATCGGTGCTGTCGCGGGTGGCGCTGGCGGCGCGGGCAGAGGGTTCGCGCTGTCAGCGCTGGGTGCTTGAGGCATGAGGATTCGCCGTGCAGTCAGTGAGCCGCTGGGCGGGTCTTGTCAGCCTGGCCCGGCTGGGCTGAATTGGCGGCGATGACACGGCGCACGTCGGCATTCGCGGCATTTGCGGCTTCGGCGGTGTGCTCAGCCAAAGCGCTGGCCAGCGGGGCAGCGACTGGCACGTCAGCCAGCACTTTGCCGCTCTGATCGGTCACATTGACCTCAACGTCCATCGACAAACCGACGCGCAAAGGCTTGTCGATCAGTTGCTGCGCTTCTAAAGCGATGCGCACCGGCACGCGCTGCACCACCTTGATCCAGTTGCCCGTGGCGTTTTGCGCTGGCAACAGCGAAAAAGCTGCGCCAGTGCCGATGCCAACACCACTCACGACGCCCTTGTATTCGACTTTTTTACCGTACAAATCAGCCACCAGAACGACCGGCTGGCCGATGCGGATATGGCGCAACTGCACTTCTTTGAAATTCGCGTCAACCCAGACGTTGTTGAGCGGAATCACAGCCATCAGCGGTGTGCCTGCTGCCACGCGCTGACCGAGTTGAACGGTGCGCCTGGCGACATAACCGTCGACCGGTGCCAGCAAGGCCGTGCGCTGCGTTGCCAAATGGGCTTCGCGCACTTTGGCGGCGGCCAGTTGCACGCTCGGATGTTGCTCGAGTTGGGTGCCGTCGGTCAGCGCCTGGTTGCTGCTGAGCTGCTCGCGGGCGGCGTTGACGCCGGCCTCGGCTGCTGCCAAGGCGCTGCGTGCGGTGGCCAACTGCGACTGCGCGTGACCGAGTTCTTCTTTGGACACCGCACCGTTGCCGCCCAAGGACTGGCGGCGGTTCAGGTCGTCAGTGGCACGCGCCACGTCGCCTTGCGCGCGCAGCACTTCGGCGTCACGCAAGCGGACTTGCGCAGCCAATGCGCCGTTGTTGGCGTAGAGCGTGCGCACTTGACGCACGGCTTGCGCCAGAGCGGCTTCAGCCTGATCGAGCGCGACGCGGGCGTCGGCGGGATCGAGTTGCACCAGCGGCTGGCCGGCTTTCACGAAGTCGGTGTCGTCAGCCAGAATCGCCATCACCGTGCCGCCGATTTGCGGCGTGATCTGGATCACATGGCCTTGCACGTAAGCGTTGTCTGTGCCTTCGTAATGGCTGGCCAAGAGGTAGTCGTAAATACCCCAACTCAGCGCGCCGAGCACGACCACGCCGGCCAAGATGGTGAGGGCTTTTTTGCGCTGCGCGCCTTTGCTCGGAAGCGTCGGAGTCTGCGCAGCGGCAGTGTTTTGAGGTGCAGTCATGGGCGAACTTTCAGAAAATACGGGGTCATTTGGAGATTTTTTTGGGGCGTTGAAATCTTTGGCAACGGCCGGCAAGCTCGCCGATTCAGCGGGACGCAACGAAGCGGCTGGTCTCGCCGCCACCCAAGGCGTGCATCAGCTGCACCCGTGTGTCGAGCGCACGCGCTGCCAGGTCAACGCCAACACGGCGCTGCATCAAAACGCCGGTTTCAGCATTCAACACCGTCAGGTAATTGGCCAGCCCGGCTTGGTAGCGCTGCACGGCGATCTCGTGCGCGGCTTCGGCTGCGGCTTGCGCTGCACGCTGCTCGGTTTGCTGGCGCAACACGGCTTGCGTCGATGTCACTTGGTCGGCGACATCGCGGGCAGCGCCGACCAAGGCGGCGTGGTAGCTCTCAATCGCCGCGTCCAGCTCGGCGGTCTTGCCGCGCAGATTGGCGCGCAAACGGCCAGCGTCAAAAATCGGCAAGCGCAGCGCCGGGCCAACGCCCCACTGCTGGCTGCTGCCATTGAACAGCACCGGCAAACCAATGCTCGAAAAGCCGGCGAAACCGACCAAATTGATGTTGGGATAAAACTGGGTCTTGGCGTTGCGCACGTCGTTGCCAGCCGCTTCAACCCGCCAGCGCGCTGCGACGATGTCGGGGCGACCGCCCAGCACATCGACCGGAATAGAACCGCTGAGAGCGAGCTGCTGTATCGCGCTCAAAGCCGTCGGCGCGGCGGCCAAAGCGCTGCTGTCGCTGTCGCCCAGCAAGGCCGCCAGCGCATGGCGCGTCAAAGCGCTTTGTTCAGCCAAGGTTTCAAGTTGCAGCCGTGCCTCGGGCAGACCAGCTTCGCTCAGACGCAGTTCCAGCCGGGTGTCGAGCCCGGCCTCGACGCGGCCTTGCACCAGTTGCAACGCTTGTTGGCGCTGGGCCAAGGCACGCTCGGCCACGGCGGTTTGCGCCGCCAGCCGAACCCACTGAAAGTAGGTCCGCGCGACTTGGGCGGCGAGCAAACCGTGCGCTGCCTGCGCGTCGGCTTCAGTCGCTTTAGCGGTCCCCAAAGCGGCGTCCAGCGCAGCCCGGTATTTGCCAAAAAAATCAAGCTCCCAACTCGCTGTGAGTTGGGCCGTGCCAGTGTCCAGCACCGCGCCCGCAAAGGGCGGTGGCACCATGCCCTTGGCGGTGAAGCGCTGCTGGGTCAGGTCGACTTGCGCACCGACTTGCGGCAGCGTGGCACCCTTGACAACTTCCATCACGGCTTGCGAACGTGCCAGCCGAGCCTGCGCGAGTTTCAGGCTGGGGCTGTTGGCCAAGGCCCGACTCTCCAGCTGATTCAACTGCTCATCACCGAAATCGCGCCACCAGTCGGCGCGCACCTGCAGTTCCGCAGCATCGTCTTTCGCCGGTGAGATCACCAGTTCTTGCAGTTTGGATTGCTGTTGGATGCCCGAAAAGTCGGCGCAAGCGCTCAAGCCAGCAGCCAGCAAGGCAAGGACCAACAGGCGGGGGGCACAGCGTGGAGAAGTAAAGACGTTGGCGTTCATGGCGTGGCTTGTTATTTTTTGTCGGCTGCAGCTTGCAGCGTTTTTCCGTTGTCGAGCATGCGGCTCAGGTAGCCCTTTAAGGCGGTCCACTCGGCGTGAGAAAAACCCGCCAGATAAGCGTTTTGAACATCGCTGAGGATGGCTGGAATGTCCTCAGCTGCAGCTCGGCCAGCATCGGTCAGCTCGAGGTTGACAACGCGCCTGTCGTCTGACGAACGCACACGACGGCACAGGTCTTTGGCTTCCAGACGGTCGAGCAAACGGGTCATGGAACCGGCATCGTGGTTGCACTCACGCGCGAGCTCGGCGACGGTCGTGGCCACGCCCAAGTGCAGCTTGTACAGGGGCAGCCATTGCGCGTTGGTCAACCCGCTGGGTTCGAGTTCGTGCTCAATGCTTTGCGCCATCAGAGCGAGGCTGAGACGCATCATGTGACCGACGCTGTCGCCGGGTGTGTAAGTTTTGGCAGCGTAAAAGGCGGTCACGTCAGAGCCTGCAGGCTTGAGCGGCAGCTTTTTAGCGGGAGTTGGCGTAGATGACATGACCAGATTATTAACTGCCTAGGCAATTAATGTCAATGACAAACTTTGCCTCGTCAATTTAATCGCTAAAATCTGATCATGCCCACCCCGTTAGCAAATTCTTCCGCCACCCAGCCCGTCAAGGGCTCGCCCAAATCACTCTCTGGTTTGTTGCCTTTTTTGCGGCCTTACTGGGGCCGTATTTTGTTGGCCCTGCTGTTCCTCACACTGGCGGCGGGTGCCACTTTGCTGTTCCCTTTGGCGCTGCGCAGCCTGATCGATGGCGGTATGTCAGTGGCCGACAAGGGCGAGCAGCTGATGACCGTGCGAGCACACTTTTTTGAACTGTTTGCCGTTGCAACAGCACTGGGTCTTTTTTCAGCAGGCCGCTTTTATTTGGTCAGCTGGTTGGGCGAAAGGGTCACGGCTGATTTGCGTAACGCGGTGTATGCGCATGTGCTCAAGCAAAGCCCCGAGTTTTTTGAAACCACGCAAACCGGTGAAGTGTTGTCGCGGCTGACGACCGACACCACGCTGGTGCAAGCCGTGGTTGGTTCGTCCTTGAGCATGGGGCTGCGCAATGCGGTGATGGGCCTGGGCGCGCTGGCCATGTTGATTTACACCAACCCTGTGGTGATGGTTCAGGTCTTCGGCGTGCTGGTCTTGATTGTGCTGCCGAGCGTCTGGTTTGGCCGGCGCGTGCGCAAGCTGTCCCGCGCCAGCCAAGACCGCGTGGCCGACTCCAGCGCCATCGCCGCCGAAGTGCTGAACGCGATTCCGGTGGTGCAAAGCTACACCGCCGAGGCGCGTGAGTCTGCGCGTTTTGACAAGTCAACCGGCGACGCCTTTCAGGTGGCCGTGCGGCGCACCGCAGCGCGCTCGGTGCTGGTGGCCTTCATCATCATCGCGACCTCGGCTGCCTTGTTGTGGGGCTTGTACCAGGGCACGCAAGCAGTAGTGCGCGGTGACATCACGGCCGGCGCCTTGGGCCAGACTGTGCTCTACGTGATCATTCTGGCCAGTGCTTTTGCCGTGCTGGGCGAGGTCTATGGCGACTTGCTGCGCGCCGCTGGCGCCACCGAACGCTTGATGGAATTACTGAGCAGCCGCTCACCGATTATGTCGCCCCCAAAACCGGTCAAAGCGCCCGCACCGCAGGCCGGCAGCGCCGTGTCTTTTGAGGCGGTGACGTTTCATTACCCGTCGCGCCCGGCGCAGGTAGCACTGGGTGATTTCACGCTCAAGGTGGCACCCGGCGAAACCGTTGCCATCGTCGGCCCCAGCGGCGCGGGCAAGAGCACGGTGTTTCAGTTGCTGCTGCGCTTTTACGATCCGATGTCAGGTGTGATAAGGCTGGACGGCGTGGCCACCTCGCAGATGGACTTGCACGCGCTGCGCGAGCGCATCGGCATCGTGCCGCAAGACGCTGTGATTTTCTCTAACAGCGCGCTTGAGAATATTCGTTACGGCCAGCCCGGCGCCACGGATGACGAAGTCAAAACCGCGGCAGAGGCAGCGTTTGCACACGAATTCATCCTGACTTTGCCTGAGGGCTACGACACCTTTTTGGGTGAGCGCGGCGTGCGCTTGTCGGGCGGCCAGCGGCAGCGCATCGCGATTGCCCGGGCGATGCTGAAAAACCCACCGTTGCTGCTGCTCGACGAAGCCACCAGCGCGTTAGATGCCGAAAGCGAACGCATGGTGCAGGCTGCGCTGGAGTCGGCCATGCGCGGGCGTACCACCTTGGTGATTGCCCACCGCCTGGCCACCGTGCAGCAAGCCGACCGCATTTTGGTGCTTGACCACGGCAGGTTGGTGGAGCAAGGCAGCCATGCAGAATTGGTAAAGCAAGGTGGGATGTACGCGCGACTGGCGGAGTTGCAGTTCACCAGTTGAGCGGGAGATCGGCCAGAGGGCTGGCCTCCTACGGGGAAGATGAGCGTATTTTGTAGGAGCCGAGCCCTCTCGGCGATGCTTGCCGGGGCACGGCTGGTTTTTTACACGCTTATTGCAAGGTCTCTTTGAGCGATGCGGGCATTGGCAAAGGCATCACCGAGATACCTTCTTCGAGCAAGGCCACAGCGTCTTCGCGCGACGTCTGGCCCCGAATGCTGCGTTCGTCGGTTTCGCCGTAGTGCATTTGGCGCGCCACTTCAGCAAAATGACTGCCGACATCTTCGGTGTTGGCCATCACTTGACGGACCATTTTCAACCAGTCGCCTTGCATGTCTTGCAGGGCCTGTCGCTCTTGCGGGGAAACGTCTGTCGGCAGGGCTGGCGCTGGCACAAGTTCTGTTGAGATGAGCGCGCCTTGTCCGCCTGCCGCCGAGGCGCTGGGTGCAGCGGGTGAGGACAGCGTCTTCGGCGGCGCAGCCCCCAGATTCAGGCGCGGCGCACTGAGTTGCTTGCTGATGTTGACGTCAGCGCACAGAGGGCATTCCACCAGTCCGCGCGCCAGCTGACTTTGAAAATCATCTTCGGATGCGAACCAGCCTTCAAACACATGCTGGTGGGCACACTTGAGGTCAAGAACTTTCATACTTTGATTGTGAGCCGAAAGTCAAACGCTGACCCAGTCCAGCGGCCATGCCCCTGAGCGCACGTTTTGCAGCCACAAGGCGCCAGTCAAGGTTTTGGCATCGGTGACGCGGCCATCGCGGCACCACTGCAACAGCTCGTCTGCGGTGGCGCTGAACACATCCAGAAACTCACCCGCATCAAGTTGGCGCTGGCCGGCGGTCAAATCGCGGGCAAACCAAATGTCAATGAATTCAGTGGAGTAAGAAATCACCGGGTGCAAGACGCCGGCACGCGCCCATTGCTTGGCTGTGTAGCCGGTTTCTTCCAGCAGCTCACGTTGTGCACAGACCAAGGACGCTTCGCCGGCATCGAGTTTGCCAGCCGGAAACTCAACCATCACCGACTGCACCGGATAGCGGAACTGGCGCTCCAGCACCAACTGGCCGTCGGGCAGTTCAGCGATCACTATCACGGCACCGGGGTGAATCACGTATTCGCGGCTGGCCTCTGAACCGTCGGGTAGCCGGACTGTGTCGCGAAATGCATGCAAAAAATGGCCACGCAATAACTCTTCACTGTCGACCCGGGTTTCTCTCAGGTGCGCGTCTTGAGCCGGCGAACTCATCGCAATTTGAACAGGTAGCGGTAAACAAAACCCGGAAAGGCGAAGGTGACAAAGAGTGTGCCGGTGATGGCGTAGAACTCCCAGCCCTGGGGTGCGATTTGTCCACCGCGGTGCTCCAGCCCCAACGCCACAGCGCCTGCGATGAAATACCAGAGCACCAGCTCGAGCAGTCGGAGTGCGAGTGATTTGGGCTCTTTCAAACCGTAAAACGCCATGAATCGAGCACTCAAGAAAGGCAAGTTGGCTGCCGTCAAAGCAAACAACACCACCAACCAGACCGGAAATGTTTGACCCATGCGTGTCAGCTTACCAGCGTCTTGATCAACGTGGCCATAGCGTCACCGCACAAGGTCATCAAGCCGCCTGGGGCCATCCCCAACACCAGCAACAGCCCGCCATTGAGTGTCAGCACGATGCGTGCATCCGTCCGCGCAACGATGGCTGTTGGCATGCCGGCGTTAGGAGCATCAAAGTACATCACCTTGATCACGCGCAGGTAATAGAAGGCACCGATCAGCGAGGCCAATACAGCCAACACAGTGAGCACCAAATAGCTGGTTTGCTGCGCTGCCATCAGCGACTGCAGCACCGCCAACTTGGCATAAAAACCAACCAGCGGTGGGATGCCGGCCAGCGAAAACATACTGAGAGCCATCACGCCGGCGAACAGCGGACTGCGTTGGTTCAGGCCAGCGAGGTCTGAAATTTCTTCGGCTTCATGGCCTTGTCGGGCCAACAGCAAAATGATGCCGAAGGCAGCTAACGTGGTCAGCACATAGGTGATGACATAAAACATGGCTGCACTGTAGGCTGACTCCGCATTGAACTGATGCCCGTTGACGACACCGGCCATCATCGCCAGCAGCAGAAAACCCATCTGAGCGATGGTCGAAAAAGCCAACATCCGCTTGAGATTGGTCTGCGCGATGGCTGCAAAGTTACCAATCAACAAAGAACCCACGGCCATCACGGCCAGCATTTGCTGCCAGTCGATGGCCAGCGGCAACATCCCCTGCACCAGAAGACGCATGCAGATGGCGAATGCCGCCAACTGCGGCGCAGCGCCAATCAACAGCGTGACGGCTGTGGGTGCACCTTGATAAACGTCGGGCAGCCACATGTGAAAAGGCACGGCACCGAGCTTGAACGCCAGACCGGCGACGATGAAAACAAGACCAAAGACCAGCACCTGGTGCTTGACCTGGCGGCTGGCGATTGCCTGAAACACCTCATGAATATTCAGCGAACCGGTTGCGCCGTAGATCATGGACAGGCCGTAGAGCAGGAAACCCGACGCTAACGCCCCCAGCACAAAGTACTTCATCGCCGCTTCAGTGGCAGTTCCATTGTCACGCCGCAGCGCAACCAAGGCATAGCTCGACAGCGTCATGAGCTCCAAGCCCATGTAGATGATCAGGAAGTTGTGACCTGAGATCATCACGAAAATACCCAGCAGCGAAAAGAGACTCAGCGTGAAATACTCACCACCGCGCAACATATCGCGGTCGGCCGCATAAGGCCGGCCGTATACCAGCGAGACCATCAGCGTGATCGAGGCAAAGCACTTCAGCCAGTTGCCCATCGGGTCGCTGACGACCATCTTGCCGAAGCCGTAAACAGTCTCGCCCTGCACGGCATAAAACGCCTGCAACGCAGCCACCCCAGCGAGTGTCAGCAGCGTCAGAATATAGGTCGTGCCACGCAGTGGCGTTTTCACGCCGAGGTCTACCAGCGCTATCACGCAAGCCATGACCAGCAAGATGATTTCGGGGTAAACGGTGATCCAGCTTAAAGTGTCAATCATCTGAATTCTTTTGAAATGTTGTTCTCGGGACCGGCGCTTAGTTCAGCTTGGAGACAGCCACATGCTTGAGCAAGTCAAGCACGGAGGCATCCATCACATCGGTAAACGGTTTCGGGTAGATGCCCATGTACAGCACGGCTGCGGCCAGCAATGACAGCATCAGGATCTCGCGGCCGTTGATGTCTTTGAGGTTCTTGACATCGTCATTGGCGACCGGGCCCAGATAGACGCGCTTGAACATCCACAGCGTGTAAGCGGCACCAAATATCAGCGCCGAGGCCGCAGCCATACCGACCCAGAAGTCAAACTGAATCGCACCCAGAATGACCATCCACTCGCCGACAAAACCAGCCGTGCCCGGCAAGCCGCAGTTGGCCATGGCAAACAGCAGCGCAAAGGCGGCGAACTTGGGCATGGTGTTGATGACGCCGCCGTAGCTGGCAATCTCACGCGAATGCACGCGGTCATACAGCACGCCAATGCTCAGAAACATGGCGGCCGACACAAAGCCGTGCGCAACCATCTGCACGATGCCGCCCGACACGCCAAGCGGATTGAAGATGAAAAAGCCCAAGGTGACAAAACCCATGTGCGCGACTGACGAATAAGCCACCAGCTTTTTCATGTCCTTTTGGACCATCGCCACCAGCCCGACGTAAATCACAGCGACCAAGGACAAAGCGATCAGCAGCCAAGCCCACTCGCGGGAAGCATCAGGCGCGATCGGCAACGAGAAGCGCAGAAAACCATAAGCACCCAACTTGAGCATGATGGCAGCCAACACAGCCGAGCCGCCGGTCGGTGCTTCGACGTGCACGTCTGGCAACCAGGTATGGACGGGCCACATCGGCACCTTGACCGCAAAAGCGGCCAAGAAGGCAAAAAATAGCAGGGTCTGAACCGGGCCACTCAAAGGCAGTTGGTGCCAGGTGGCGAGGTCAAAACTGCCGCCTGACTTGACATACAGAAAGACCAGCGCGACCAACATCAACAATGAGCCGAGCAGCGTGTACAAAAAGAACTTGAAGGCCGCGTAAATTTTATTGGGGCCGCCCCAGATGCCGATGATCAAATACATCGGGATCAGCGTGGCTTCAAAGAATACGAAAAACAGCAAACCGTCGAGCGCAGAAAAGACGCCGATCATCAGGCCGCTGAGAATCATGAAAGCGCCCATGTACTGGTTCACACGCTGGGTGATGGATTCCCAGCTGGCAATCACCACCACCACGTTGATGAAGGCGGTGAGCAACACAAACCACAGAGAAATGCCGTCCACGCCGAGGTGGTAATTGACGTTGAAACGCTCAATCCAAGACTGGTTTTCAACAAACTGCATGGCCGATGTGCCGAGCTGAAAGCGCGAGTACAGCGGCAAGGTGATGAGAAAGCTGATGACCGAACCGACCAACGCCACCCAGCGCACAGCGCGGGCCTGCTCATCACGGCCGATGGCCAGCAACACAATGCCGAAAAAGATAGGCGTCCAAATCGCCAGGCTCAACAAACCCATTTTTATTCTTCTTTCTTGTCTGTTATTTGTTCAGCACCACGAAATAGGTCATCAGCAGAAATACCCCGATGATCATTCCGAACGCGTAGTGGTAAATGAAGCCGGACTGCAGGCGCCGCACGACACTTGAAACCCAGGCCATCAACTTCCAAGAACCGTTGACCAAAGCGCCGTCGATGATGGCTTGGTCGCCGCCTTTCCAGAAGCCCATGCCCAAAGCACGGGCACCACGGGCCAACACGTTTTCGTTGAACCAGTCAAGGTAATACTTGTTTTCCAGCAAGGTGTAAATGGGTTGCGCGACGCGCTTGATGGCGGTCGGCAGCGCCGGATTGACCATGTACATGTAATAGGCCAACACCACGCCCGACAGCGCTAGCCAGAACGGCGCTGTCTGCAGACCATGCAAGGCCATTTGCATCGGGCCATGGAACAGCAAGCCAAGTTCTTCCATCCCGGGGTGCTTCTCAAGATTGATGTGGATGGCGTCTTTGAAGAAGTCACCAAACAACATCGGCTCAATAGCGAAGTAGCCGATCAGCGCAGACGGAATCGCCAGCAACACCAGTGGCAGTGTCACCACCCAAGGCGATTCGTGCGGTTTGTCATTAGCATGGACGCCATGGTGGCCGTCGTCGTGATCTGCACCGTGGTGCACATCCGGGTTCTGGTCGTAACGCTCTTCGCCGTGAAAGACCAGAAAGTACAAGCGGAAAGAATAAAAGGCAGTGACAAACACACCCGCCAACACGGCGTAATACGCAAAAGTAGCACCGGCCAGATGGCTTTCGTTTACCACTTCAATGATGCTGTCCTTGGAGTAAAAGCCGGCAAACAGCGGCGTACCAATCAGCGCCAAAGATCCCACCAAGGAGGTGATCCAAGTGATCGGCATGTACTTGCGCAGACCGCCCATCCAGCGAATGTCTTGGTTGTGGTGCACGCCCATGATGACCGAGCCAGCCGCCAGGAACAGCAGCGCTTTGAAGAAAGCGTGCGTCATGAGGTGGAACACCGCCACCGAATAAGCCGAAGCACCCAAGGCCACCGTCATATAACCCAGCTGCGAGAGTGTCGAGTAAGCCACCACGCGCTTGATGTCGTTTTGGATAATGCCCAGAAAACCCATGAACAGCGCGGTGATGGCACCGATGATCATGATGAAGCTGAGTGCCGTGTCGCTCAATTCAAAGATGGGCGACATGCGGGCCACCATGAAAATGCCAGCGGTCACCATGGTCGCCGCATGGATCAGCGCGGAGATCGGTGTTGGGCCTTCCATCGAGTCAGGCAGCCACACGTGCAGCGGGAACTGGGCTGATTTACCCATCGCGCCAATGAACAGGCAAATGCTGATGACCGTGACCAACATCCAGCCGGTGCCCGGCAGTGTCAGCAGCGCCAGCTCGTCGGTCTTGGCAAAACTGGCAAAGGCTTCGGTGTAATTGAGGGTGCCAGCGTAGGCTGCGATCAGGCCGATGCCGAGGATGAAGCCGAAGTCACCCACACGGTTGACCAAGAACGCCTTCATGTTGGCAAAAATCGCTGTCGGTTTGTTGAACCAGAAACCAATCAGCAGATACGACACCAAGCCCACGGCCTCCCAGCCGAAGAACAATTGCAGCATGTTGTTGCTCATCACCAGCATCAGCATGGAGAAAGTGAACAGCGAAATGTAGGCGAAGAAACGGTTGTAGCCAGCGTCTTCTTTCATGTAGCCGATGGTGTAGATGTGCACCATCAACGACACGAAAGTGACCACGACCATCATCATGGCGGTCAAGCCGTCGACTAAAAAGCCGATTTCCATCTTCATGCCGCCAACCACCATCCAGGTGTAGAGCGTTTCGTTGAAGCGAGCGCCATCGATGGCGACACTTTGCAGCGTCAGGGCCGACAGCACAAAGGCCACGAACACGCCCAGAATGGTCAGACTGTGGGTCAGGCGACGACCGATCAGGTTGCCACCCAAGGCGGTGCCCAGAACGCCGGCCAGCAAAGATCCGACGAGCGGTGCCAAAGGCACGGCCAGCAAAGTGGAAGCGGATAGAGTTTGACTCATCTTGTATTCTTATTTACTCAAAAAATGGTCGGCAAAAAGCGCAACAGTCACTGGAGCGGCAAAGGCGTTCAGCAACATGCTTAACCCTTGAGCGTGTTGAGCTCATCCACATTGATGCTGGCCTTGTTGCGAAACAAGAGCACCAGGATGGCCAAGCCAATGGCCGACTCCGCTGCGGCCACGGTCAGGATGAAGAAAACGAATATCTGGCCGGCCATGTCGTTCAGGTAATACGAGAACGCCACGAAGTTCATGTTGACGGCCAGCAGCATCAACTCGATCGCCATCAGCAAAACGATGAGGTTTTTGCGGTTCAGAAAAATGCCGATCACCGACAGCGCGAACAACATCGCGCCCAGTGACAAAAAGTGTCCAAGAGTGATCATGCTTTTTTCTCCTCAGCGGCCGCAGCAACAGGCTCAGGCGCGGCCAGGGTTGGATTCATTTTCACAAGACGGACGCGATCAGCGCTCTTGACGCGTACCTGCTCAGACGGGTTGATGGCCTTGGAGTCTTTGCGCTGGCGCAGTGTCAGCGCGATCGCGGCAATCATGGCGACCAGCAAAATTGCAGCGGCCACTTCCAGCGGGTACAAATACTGCGAATACAGCATCTTGCCCAGTTCTTTGGTGTTGGACAACTGCACCGCAGTCTCACCCACGGCGAGGGCACTTTTAGGCGCCTCACTGAGACGAAAACCACCCATCAGCACGGCGGCCATTTCCAATGCGATCAAAGCCCCTACGGCCGCAGCCAGTGGAAAATGTTTCCAGAATCCTTTGCGCGCGCCATCGAGATTGACGTCCAACATCATCACAACGAAAAGGAACAAAACCATCACCGCGCCGACGTAAACCAGCACCAGTGCGATTGCCAAGAACTCAGCTTTCAGCAAAATCCAAAGCGCCGAAGCCTGGAAAAATGCCAACACCAGATACAGCGCAGCATGAACCGGATTTCGGGCGGTGATGACTTTGAAGGCAGCGAATAAAAGCAGCGCGGCAAAGGCATAAAAAAGACCTGTGTTAGCGTCCATGTTGTTGTGAATTCTTTCGTACGGGCAGCAAGTGGGGCAAAGTCAGGATCGGACAGTTCCGTGGCTTAACGGTATTTGGCGTCAGCCGCGCGGTTGGCCGCAATGTCAGCTTCATAACGATCGCCAACCGCTAACAACATGTCTTTGGTGAAGTACAGGTCACCGCGTTTTTCACCGTGGTATTCGAGGATATTGGTTTCGACAATCGAATCCACCGGGCAGCTCTCTTCGCAGAAGCCACAAAAAATACACTTCGTCAGGTCGATGTCGTAACGTGAAGTCCGTCGACTACCATCTTCACGCACATCCGACTCAATCGTGATGGCCATCGCCGGGCAAATCGCTTCGCAGAGTTTGCAGGCAATGCAGCGCTCTTCACCATTGTCATAGCGGCGCAGCGCATGCAAACCCCGAAAACGCGGACTTTGCGGTGTTTTTTCTTCAGGAAATTGGATCGTGATCTTGCTGCGAAACATGTACTTGCCGGTCAGGGCCATGCCCTTGAACAACTCGATGAGCATGAAGCTCGAGACAAAATCTTTGACAGACGCAACTGACATATTAATTTCTCGCAATCAAAAAGCAAGCGCCGCACAGGTGTCCGCGCCACCCAGCAGGGGCCGCGGAACCGGCTTCGCCGAGCCGCAGGCGCAGCGCCCCCCAGGGGGGCAGAGAGCTACACAAAGTGAGCGAACGTGGGGGCTCATAGTCACCAGATAGAGTAAGGCGTTTGCATCCAGGCCGCGACAACCACCAGCCAGACCAGCGTGACGGGGATGAATATCTTCCAGCCCAAACGCATGATCTGGTCATAGCGAAAACGCGGGAAGGTGGCGCGCACCCACAAGAACATCGTGACCACAACAAACGATTTAAGACCCAGCCAGATCCAACCCGGAATCCAATTGAACAGAGCTGAGTCAATCGGCGGCAACCAGCCCCCTAGGAACAAGATGACGCACAACACTGAGACCAAAATCATGTTGGCGTATTCAGCCAGGAAGAACATAGCGAAGGCCATGCCCGAGTACTCGACCATGTGGCCAGCCACGATTTCTGACTCGCCCTCAACAACGTCAAACGGGTGGCGGTTGGTTTCTGCCAGACCTGAGATGAAATACACCACAAAGATGGGCAACAGCGGCAACCAATTCCACGACAAGAAGTTCAAACCGCGGCTGGCGGCCATGCCCTGCGCTTGGCCCATGACGATGTCGGTCATGTTCAAACTGGCCGAGACCATGAGCACCACCACCAAGCAAAAGCCCATGGCGATTTCGTAACTGACCATTTGCGCTGAGGCGCGCATTGCGCCCAGAAAAGCGTATTTGGAATTCGAAGCCCAGCCGGCAATGATGACGCCGTAAACCTCTAAAGACGTGATGGCCATCAGAAACAACAAACCGGCATTGATATTGGCCAGCGCGACCTCAGGTCCAAACGGGATCACCGCCCACGCAGCGAGTGCCGGCATGATGGTCATGATCGGGCCCAGCACAAACAAGCCCTTGCTGGCCGCCGTCGGCATGATGATTTCTTTGGTCAGCAACTTGAGTGCGTCTGCAATCGGCTGCAGCAAACCAAAAGGTCCGACCCGATTCGGGCCCAGACGAATCTGCGTGAAACCAATCGCTTTGCGCTCCCACAGCGTCAGGTAAGCCACGCAACCCATCAGCGGCAGCAATACGGCAATGATCTTGATAAGCGTCCACAGCACCGGCCAAACGGTGGTCGGCCAAGCGCCACCCATGAGGCCTTGACCGGCTAGGAAAATACTGTCGATCATGCGTGAACCTCTTGGTCTTGCTCTTTCACTTGTTGCGCTTGGCTGGCGACCACATGCCGGGCATCGGCTGTCAGTTGCAGCGCAGAAGCCCGTCGAACCAAGCCGTCGAGTTGGTAAATAGCGGCCACCGCAGGTCGACCCACCGGAGCCGAAGATGCCATCGCCAGTGCATGCGTGGTGTTGCCGAGCTTGTCGGCCGGCACTTGCGTGAGACCTTCAGTCGCGGGGCCAAAAACCTGCGCCAACACGTCTGCCGAGGAGTCGAAATCAAAGCTAGGCAAACCGAGCATATTGCCCAGCACGCGCAAGACTTTCCAGGCTGGACGGGTCTCGCCCAAGGGCTTGACGACCGCATGAAAGCTCTGAATACGGCCTTCGGCATTGACAAAAGTGCCCGGCGTTTCGGTGAACGGGGCGATCGGCAACAGCACGTCGCAAAAATCCATGTTGGCCTTGAACGGGCTCAGCGTCACGACCATCTGCGCATGTTCCAGACCAGCCACCGCTTGCGCGCCGGCAGCCGAGTCGAACTCTGGCTCGTTGTTCAGCAAGATGACTGCTTTGAGTTGACCGCCCAGCATTTGGCCGGCATTCAAACCTGCTGCGGTAGGCTGCGCGCGAGCCAACTGTGCGCCCACGGTGTTGGCGGCTTCTGTCAGGTAACCCAAAGTGGCGCCGGTTTGCGTCGCGATCCAGTTGCTCAGTGCCAGTAAGTTGCTGGCTTGTGCGTGGTGGGCAGCGGCATTGCCGAGCAAGATCGCTTTGCGTTCGCCGCCGAGCAGCGAAGTTGCCATGGCCTTGGCCGCAGCGCTGACCGCTGGGGCCTGCAAGCCGACCGGCAAAGCAGCGCCGGTTTCAGCCGCAATCGCAGCAGCGAGTTCAGCCAGTTGCTTGAACCAATCAGCCGGCTCAGACATCAAGCGGCCCGCCAATGGCAAGGCCCAAGCGTCTGCAGCTGACAACTCATGGGTTGAGACGATGGCGTTGACCGCGCAACCCTTGCGAGCGGCTTGGCGAATGCGTTGGGCGAACAGCGGGTGGTCTTTGCGCAGGTTGGAGCCGACGACCAAGACGCGTTGCAAGTCGCTGAGCGAGGCAATCGACGTGCCCAGCCATCGCACTGAATCACTCGGCGCGAAATCGGCGTTGCGCAGACGGTAGTCAATGTTCTCGCTGCCCAGACCGCGCATCAAAGCGCTGGCGAGGTACAACTCTTCAACGGTGCTGTGTGGGCTGGCCAGCGTGCCTATGCTAGCCGCGCCGTGGTCTGCCTTGATGAGTTTGAGGCCGTTCGCAACATACTCCAGCGCAGTCTGCCAATCCACCGTGGCCCACTTGCCACCCTGCTTGATCATCGGGCTGGTTAAACGTTCGTTGGTGTTCAGTGCTTCATACGAAAAACGGTCGCGGTCAGCAATCCAGCATTCGTTGACGTCTTCGTTCTCCAGCGGTAAGACACGCATGACCTTGTTGTTTTTAACCTGAACAATCAGGTTGCTGCCGGTCGAGTCATGCGGGCTGACCGACTTGCGACGTGACAGCTCCCACGTGCGGGCGCTGTAACGGAAAGGCTTGCTGGTCAGCGCACCGACCGGGCAGATGTCGATCATATTGCCCGACAGTTCGGAGTCCACCGACATGCCGACAAAAGTCTCGATCTCTGCATGCTCACCGCGGTGCGACATGCCGAGTTCCATCACACCAGCGACTTCCTGGCCGAAACGAACGCAGCGCGTGCAATGAATGCAACGGCTCATTTCCTGCATCGACACCAGTGGTCCGACGTCTTTGTGGAAGACCACACGTTTTTCTTCTTCGTAGCGCGAACCGCTTCCGCCGTAGCCGACGGCCAAGTCTTGCAACTGGCATTCGCCGCCTTGGTCACAAATCGGGCAATCCAGTGGATGGTTGATCAGCAAAAACTCCATCACACCCTTTTGGGCTTTGATGGCTTTTTCGTTTTTGGTGAACACGACCATGCCTTGCGTCACCGGTGTGGCGCAGGCGGGCATCGGCTTGGGTGCCTTTTCGACATCGACCAAGCACATGCGGCAGTTGGCCGCAATGCTGAGCTTCTTGTGATAGCAGAAATGCGGAATGTAGGTGCCGGCTTTTTCGGCCGCATGCATCACCGTGCTGCCCGCTGGCACTTCCACTTTCTGGCCGTCAAGTTGGATTTCAACCATTGATATGCTTTCGCTCTTGATCTTGATTTACGGTTTGTTTCAGGCGTGTGGCACTGACAGCGCGTCCACCGGAACCAAACAGGTCTTGTGGGTGATGTGATGCTCAAACTCAGCACGGAAGTGCTTGATCATGGCGCGCACGGGCATCGCCGCAGCATCGCCCAGCGCGCAGATGGTACGACCCTGAATATTGTCCGAAACCGAGTTCAGCATGTCGAGATCGCTCTCGCGGCCTTGCCCGTGTTCAATGCGGTCGACCATGCGCCAGAGCCAGCCCGTGCCTTCGCGGCAAGGCGTGCACTGGCCGCAGCTCTCGTGCATGTAAAAGTAAGACAGGCGCAGCAGGCTTTTGACCATGCAACGGGTTTCGTCCATGACGATGACAGCGCCTGAACCCAGCATTGATCCGGCCTTGGCGATGGAGTCATAGTCCATGTTGGTGGCCATCATGATGTCGGCAGGCAGCACGGGCATAGAGGAACCGCCGGGGATCACCGCTTTGAGCTTGCGACCACCGCGCATACCGCCGGCGAGTTCTAGCAAGGTGGCGAAAGGCGTGCCCATCGGAATTTCGTAGTTGCCTGGGCGCTCCACGTCACCGCTGATGGTGAAGATCTTGGTGCCGCCGTTGTTGGGCTTGCCGCATTCAAGGTAAGCCTGTCCGCCATTGCGGATGATCCACGGCACCGCCGCGAATGTTTCCGTGTTGTTGATGGTGGTCGGCTTGCCGTACAAACCAAAGCTGGCAGGGAAAGGCGGTTTGAAGCGCGGCTGGCCTTTTTTGCCTTCGAGAGATTCGAGCAAGGCGGTTTCTTCACCGCAAATGTAGGCACCAAAACCGTGTGCCGCATGCAACTGAAAGCTGTAAGTGCTGCCAAGAATGTTGTTGCCCAATAGGCCAGCTGCACGCGCTTCTTCCAGGGCTGCTTCGAAGCGCTGGTAGGTGGCAAAAATTTCGCCATGAATGTAGTTGTAGCCGACAGAGATACCCATGGCGTAGGCGGCAATCGCCATGCCCTCGATCACGACATGCGGGTTGTACTGCATGATGTCGCGGTCCTTGGCAGTGCCGGGTTCGCCTTCGTCAGAATTGCAGACCAAGTACTTTTGACCCGGGAACTGACGTGGCATGAAGCTCCACTTCAAACCCGTCGGAAAACCTGCGCCACCACGGCCGCGCAAGCTGCTGGCTTTGACTTCGGCAATGACCTGATCCGGCGTCATACCTTCGCCACCATCCGTGCCCAAAATTTTGCGCAGCGCTTGGTAGCCGCCGCGCGCTTCGTAGTCTTTCAATCGCCAATTATTCCCATCCAAACCCGCCATGATTTGCGGGCTGATGTGTCGTCCATGAAACGAAGACTGAACGCCGGTGGCGGCAAATTCGAAGAGTACTTGGGTAGCGCTGGTCATGATCATGAAGCCTCTGCGGATGTCAAACCGTCAACTAATTGATCGAGCTTGTCGTTGCTCATGAAGCTGCACATGTTCACGTCATTGACCAGCAGCACCGGTGCGTCGCCGCAAGCGCCTAAGCACTCGGACTGTTGCAGCGTGAAAAGGCCGTCAGCGGTGGTGCCACCCATGGTGACACCGAGCTTTTTCTCGAGGTACACCAAGGCTTTGTCGCCGGAGCGCAGTTGGCACGGTAAATTGGTGCAAACATTCAGCTTGTACTTGCCCACCGGGTGCTGGTTGTACATGTTGTAGAAGGTCGTGACTTCGTGCACGGCAATCGGTGCCATACCGAGATAGTCGGCCACGGCTTTTTCGCTGTCGGCGCTGACAAAGCCCTGCTCACGCTGGACGATGGTCAGGCAGGCCATGACGGCCGACTGACGCTGGTCTGCGGGGTACTTGGCGACTTCGCGGTCAAAGAGCGCGCGTGTGGTGTCTGAAATCATGGAGGTACTTTGAGTGCTCATGGATTTAGCGGTCAATTTCACCAAACACGATGTCCATCGTGCCGATGACGGCGACGGCGTCGGCAATCATGTGACCGCGTGACATCTCGTCCATGGCAGCCAGATGGGAGAAACCTGGCGGACGAATTTTCAGGCGATACGGTTTGTTGGCGCCATCGCTGACGATGTAGATGCCGAACTCGCCTTTCGGGTGTTCAACCGCTGCATAGGCTTCGCCTTCGGGCACATGAAAGCCTTCTGTGAAAAGCTTGAAGTGGTGGATCAACTCTTCCATGTTGGTTTTCATGGATTCACGGTCAGGCGCAGCTACTTTGTGATTGCTGGTGATGACCGGGCCGGGATTCACGCGCAACCAGTCAATGCACTGCTTGATGATGCGGTTCGACTGACGCATTTCTTCAACACGGACCAGATAACGGTCATAGCAGTCGCCGGTTTTACCCACCGGCACATCGAAGTCCATCTGGCTGTAAACATCGTAAGGTTGCGTCTTGCGCAGGTCCCAAGCAAAACCGGATCCCCGCAACATCGGTCCTGTGAAGCCAAGGCTCAACGCACGTTCTGGCGAAACCACACCGATGCCGACAGTACGCTGCTTCCAAATGCGGTTGTCGGTCAACAAGGTTTCGTATTCGTCGACGTAACCGGGAAACTTGTTCGTGAAGTCTTCAATGAAATCGAGCAGGGAACCTTGGCGATTTTCGTTTAGCTTTTCAATCGCCTTGGCGTTCTTGACCTTGCTGATCTTGTACTGCGGCATGCTGTCAGGCAGGTCGCGGTAAACGCCACCCGGACGAAAGTATGCGGCATGCATGCGTGCGCCCGACACCGCTTCGTACATGTCAAACAGGGTTTCGCGTTCGCGAAAGCAATAAATCAGGATGTTCATGGCGCCACAGTCGAAACCGTGTGCGCCCAACCACAACAGGTGGTTCAACAAGCGCGTGATCTCGGCGTACATCACGCGGATGTACTGCGCGCGAACCGGCACGTCGACGCCCATCATTTTTTCGATGGCCAAGCAGTAGGCTTGTTCGTTCGACATCATGGAGACGTAATCTAGACGATCCATGTAAGGCAAAGACTGAATGTACGTCTTGCTCTCAGCCAACTTTTCAGTGGCGCGGTGCAACAGGCCAATGTGCGGATCTGCGCGCTGGATGACTTCACCGTCGAGCTCCAGCACCAGGCGCAAAACGCCGTGTGCAGCCGGATGTTGCGGTCCGAAGTTCAACGTGTAATTTTTGATTTCAGCCATGTCTTAACCTTGACCCTTAACCCTTAACCCTTGACCGCTGCAGAACTGCTGATGCCGGCGTAATTGTCTTCGCGGATCACGCGCGGCGTTATCTCCCGCATCTCGATCGTCACCGGCTGATAAATGACCCGTTTTTGCTCAGGGTCGTAACGCATCTCGACATGCCCCGTGGTCGGAAAATCTTTGCGAAATGGATGCCCGATAAAGCCATAGTCTGTCAGGATACGGCGCAGGTCGTTGTGACCCTCAAAGACAATACCGAACAAATCAAAAGCTTCGCGCTCGAACCAATTGACTGAATTCCAGACGTCATTGAGCGAAGGCACAACGGGGAAGTCATCGTCTTCACAAAAGACCTTCAGGCGCACGCGCTGGTTCAGACTGACAGACAACAAATGCGACGAAACGCAGAAACGCAGGCCGTCATAGGAGCCATTGCCGTAGTCGGAATAGTCGATGCCGCACAAGTCCAGCAACTGCTCAAACTGACAACCCGGGGCGTCGCGCAAGATCTCGGCAGAGGCCAAATAATCGGCCGCCTTGACAACGATGGTGAGTTCGCCAAAAGCAACTGTGGCGCTTTTGAGCTTGCCGCCTAAGACGCTAGTGACGATGTCTTTGAGCTGCTCTGCAGTGGCTGGATGCAATGGTCCCATCAAGCCCTCGCAATGGTGTTGGTGCGGCGAATTTTTTGCTGCAATTGAATGATCCCGTACATCAACGCCTCGGCTGTCGGCGGGCAACCAGGCACGTAAACATCGACGGGGACGATGCGATCGCAGCCGCGCACGACGGAGTAACTGTAGTGGTAGTAACCACCGCCATTGGCGCAGGAACCCATCGACAAAACCCAACGCGGCTCAGCCATCTGGTCATACACCTTGCGCAGAGCAGGACCCATCTTGTTGCACAGCGTGCCGGCGACGATCATCAGATCAGACTGACGCGGACTGGGGCGAAACAACATGCCAAAACGATCGATGTCATAGCGTGCGGCGCCGGCATGCATCATCTCGACAGCACAGCAAGCCAAACCAAAAGTCATCGGCCAAAGTGAGCCGGTTTTGGCCCAATTGACCACCGAGTCGTAACTCGTGGTCATGAAGCCTTCGTTGAAAACACCTTCAAGTGACATACCAGTACCTTTGTGACTGAAGCCAACGCCTCTGTTTGAATCGCGGTCTCACGCCATCTCTATCGGGAGGATCACTCCCAATCGAGCGCGCCTTTTTTCCACTCGTAGATAAAACCGACAACCAAAATTCCGAGAAAAATCATCATGGCCCAAAAACCAACAATGCCGATCTCCTTGATGGCAACCGCCCAAGGAAATAGAAATGCAATCTCAAGGTCGAACAAAATAAAGAGGATGGCGACCAGGTAGTAGCGCACATCAAACTTCATGCGGGCATCTTCGAAAGCCTCGAAGCCGCACTCATATGGGGAATTTTTTTCACTGTCAGGGCGATGCGGGCCCAACAGACGACCCAGAACCTGGGGTACAACACCGACTGCGACCCCCACCAAAATAAACAACAGGACGGGTAGGTATTGTTCGAGGTTCATTTTGCTGGTGCCGCTTAGGTTGCTGACAGTCGGATCAATACATGGCAGGGCCAACATATTGTTCTCATGACACTGTCAATGCCTGTATTTGGTGCGGTCGGCGAGACTCGAACTCGCACAGCTTTCGCCACTACCCCCTCAAGATAGCGTGTCTACCAATTTCACCACGACCGCGGTTTTTTTGTCTGAACGCATGAGGTAAACCGAAGTTTGAGCCTTCCAGACAGTCTCAGAGTTTACTCTGAAAATACATCCATTTCAGCTGGATGCGAATTGCCTTGCGCCTTATTTTGTCGGAATTTGACCTGCACCGGGTATCACTGTGGCCGACGGCACGCTGGCATCTTTGCCGCTAGCCGCTGGTGTCGTAGAACCGGGAATTTGACCCGCACCTGGTACAGCCGGAACTATGAGGGCGGATCCCTCCAACACGCTGGAAGCAGCGCTGGATTTCGGCCCACCAAAATAGGCCAACGCCAAAGTAGAGACAAAGAAAATACCAGCCAAAATAGCAGTGGTGCGCGACATGAAGTTAGCGCTACCACTGGCACCAAACAAACTGCCCGAACCGCCACTGCCAAAAGCAGCCCCCATGTCCGCACCTTTGCCGTGCTGAACCAAAATCAGGCCGATCATGATGAGGGCCGTCAGCATCTGCACTGCAAGGACGATGGTCAATAGAACGTTCATAACAAATTCCTCAATTCCAAAAAATCTTAAAAAATCAACCGCGCTACTTGATCAAGAAGCAGCAGAAACAATGCTCAAAAAGTCAGCGGCCTTGAGTGATGCGCCGCCGATCAAGCCGCCATCAATATCCGGCTGGGCTAGCAATGTCTTCGCATTCTGCGCATTCATGCTGCCACCGTAAATGATCTTGACACGGCTGGCCTGCCCGCTGGCTGCAGCCAGTTGCGCCCGCAACACTGCATGTACAGCCTGGGCTTCTTCAGGGCTGGCGGTCTTGCCAGTGCCGATCGCCCAAACCGGCTCATAGGCCAGCACAATTTCGCTGATGCAATGGCCATTGGCGTGAATCACTGCAGCCAATTGTCGCTTCACCACTTCAGTGGTTTTGCCTGCGTCACGTTCAGCCAAAGTTTCGCCCACACAGACAATCGGTGTGATGCCAACTGCTAATGCTTGCTGCGCTTTGGCCGCGACAAGCGCATCTGTCTCGCCATGGTATTGACGACGCTCAGAGTGGCCGACGATGACGTATCGGCAAGTGAAGTCCTTCAGCATGGCCGCACTGACTTCACCGGTGAATGCACCTGCAAGCTGGCTTGAAACATCTTGCGCGCCCAAGGCCAACACGGCCAAGGACGGCGTCTTCGCAACCAAGGCTTGGAACTGCGCGAAATACGGCGCTGGAATGCAGACTGCCACATCACACGGCAAGGCCTCCGGCAAACCACTCGCCAGCGCGCTCAAGAGCACTTCATTGGCAGCCAAGCTGCCGTTCATTTTCCAGTTACCCGCAATCAGTTTTGTCATCGCCAAACTCGCCGCTTACCAAGTTAAAACAATTTTTCCGACATGCTGATTCGATTCCATCAGCGTGTGTGCTTTGGCCGCATCTTCAGCGGCAAAAACTTTGAAAATCACCGGCTTGATCTGCGCGCTTTCAATCAGTGGCCAGACCTTGCTCCGCAGTGCCTCAGCAATCGCTGTTTTGAAAGCCAGCGGCCGCGGACGCAGTGTTGAACCTGTGATGGTCAAGCGCTTACGCAAGACCATGCCGGCATTGAACTCGGCTTTGACACCGCCCTGCACGGCAATGATCACCAAGCGGCCGTCTTCAGCCAGGCACTCAACTTCACGTGCGACATAACTGCCGGCGACCATGTCGAGAATGACATTGACACCCTTGCCGTTGGTGAGCTTGCGGGCCTCTACCGAGAAATCAGCCGTCTTGTAATTGATCGCATGGTCTGCGCCCAAAGCGATGCAGGCGGCGCATTTTTCGTCGCTGCCAGCCGTTGCAATGACGGTCGCACCCAGCGCCTTGGCCATTTGAATCGCTGTCACCCCAATACCGCTGGTGCCACCTTGAATCAACAAGGTTTCACCCGCCTGTAAGCGGGCCCGGTCAAACACATTGCTCCAGACCGTGAAAAACGTCTCGGGCAAAGTCGCCGCTTCGATGTCACTCAAGCCTGTCGGCACCGGCAGGCACTGGCCCACAGGCGCCACGCACAGCTCGGCATAACCACCGCCCGCCACCAAAGCACAGACACGATCGCCCAACTTGAAACCGGCTGCAGCCATCGCTGCGGCGTCACCCGCCACGATCTCGCCCGCCACTTCAAGGCCGGGAATATCGGAGGCACCAGGCGGCACCGGGTAATTGCCCGTGCGCTGCAAAACATCGGGACGATTGATCCCGCTGGCTTTGACACGGATCAGCACCTCACCGGCACCCGCAACGGGTTCAGGGCGATCGCCGATGCGCAGCACTTCAGGCGCACCGTAAACAGTGATTTCAACAGCTTTCATCAAACTCAACTCCAGTTGATTTTGGTCGGCTGCCAAGCCTTTTACAGCCTTGGCAGCCGCCCTTTCAATCGCAGAATGGCAGGCTTTAGCCCTGGTCGTTCTGTTGACCTGGACGCTCGATGAGTGCCTTCATGGACAGCTTGACGCGACCTTTTTCATCGGTTTCCATGACCTTGACGCGAACGATCTGACCTTCTTTGAGGTAGTCAGACACGCGCTCGACACGCTCGTGAGCGATCTGGCTGATGTGCAGCAAACCGTCTTTGCCTGGCAGCAGGTTGATCAGTGCACCGAAGTCCAGCAGCTTGGTGATCGGGCCTTCGTAGATCTTGCCGATTTCGACTTCAGCGGTGATCTCAGCGATGCGGCGCTTGGCTTCGTCAGCCTTGGCCGTGTCGTTCGACGCGATGGTGATGGTGCCGTCTTCTGCGATGTTGATCTGCGTGCCGGTTTCTTCGGTCAGCGCGCGAATCACAGCGCCGCCTTTGCCGATCACGTCACGGATTTTTTCCGGATTGATCTTCATGACGTAAAGACGTGGCGCGAAGTCAGACACTTCGGTCTTGGCTTCGCCCATGGCTTCCTGCATTTTGCCCAGAATGTGCATGCGGGCTTCTTTGGCCTGAGCCAGCGCCACCTGCATGATTTCTTTGGTGATGCCTTGGATTTTGATGTCCATCTGCAGTGCAGTGATACCTGCGGTGGTACCGGCCACTTTGAAGTCCATGTCGCCCAGATGATCTTCATCACCCAAGATGTCGGTCAGCACGGCGAAGCGGTTGTCTTCCTTGATCAGACCCATGGCGATACCGGCCACGTGGGCTTTCATCGGCACGCCAGCGTCCATCAGGGACAGGCAGCCACCGCAGACTGAAGCCATCGACGAAGAGCCGTTGGACTCCGTGATTTCAGACACCACACGCATGGTGTACGGGAATTCTTCTTTGCTTGGCAGCACAGCGATCAGCGCGCGCTTGGCCAGACGGCCGTGACCGATTTCGCGACGCTTTGGCGAACCCACACGACCCGTTTCACCGGTGGCGAACGGAGGCATGTTGTAGTGCAGCATGAAGCGGTCTTCGTAGTCACCGGAGAGTGCGTCGATGCGTTGTGCATCACGCTCGGTGCCCAAGGTGGTGACCACCAGCGCCTGGGTTTCGCCACGTGTGAACAAGGCAGAACCGTGGGTGCGCGGCAGCACGCTGTTGCGGATTTCAATCGCGCGGACGGTGCGCGTGTCGCGGCCGTCAATACGGGGCTCACCGGCCAGAATCTGGCTGCGAACGATCTTCGCTTCGATGTCGAACAACATACCTTCGACGGTGACGCCGTCAAACGCAACACCGTCGGCTTTGAGCGCAGCCATGACATCAGACGTCACCACGCGGCAAGCTTGGGTACGGGCTTGCTTGGTGCGAATCTGGTAAGCCGCTTCGAGCTTGGAGGCAGCCAACTCATTGACCCTGGCGACCAAAGGCAGGTCTTTGGCGGGCGCTTCCCAAGCCCAGACTGGCTTGCCAGCGTCACGCACGAGCTCGTGAATGGCGTTGATGGCGATGTTGCCTTGCTCATGACCAAACACGATAGCGCCGAGCATGATTTCTTCGGACAGTTGCTGAGCTTCTGACTCGACCATCAGCACAGCGGCTTCGGTACCGGCCACCACCAGATCCATCTTCGAATCTTTGAGCTGGGTCTTGCCTGGGTTCAGCACGTACTGGCCGTCGATGTAAGCCACGCGAGCAGCGCCGATCGGACCATTGAAAGGAATGCCGGAAATCGACAACGCAGCGCTCGAAGCGATCAACGCAGGAATGTCGCCTTCGACTTCAGGATTCAAAGACAACACATGGATGACGACCTGAACTTCATTGAAGAAGCCTTCAGGGAACAGCGGGCGAATCGGACGATCGATCAGGCGCGACGTCAGGGTTTCGAACTCGCTAGGACGACCTTCACGCTTGAAGAAACTGCCGGGAATGCGGCCAGCGGCGTAGGTTTTCTCCAGGTAATCGACGGTCAACGGGAAGAAGTCTTGACCAGGCTTGGCCACGGTTTTGGCGACCACGGTGGCCAGCACCACCGTGCCGTCCATGTCGACCAACACCGCACCGCTGGACTGACGGGCTATTTCGCCGGTTTCCATCGTGACCTTGTGCTGGCCCCATTGGAAAGTTTTGCTGACTTTATTGAAAATGCTCATTGTTTCGCTCCATTTAAAACGGTTGCATGAGGCTGCAACTGGGGGCCCGGAGCGGGGCTGGCTGAACACGATGCCATTCCACAAAACACCTGCAAAAAGCCTTGCTGCAGGAATTTTTTTGTGGAATGACACAGCGCGTGCTCGTTTTGCCTTGCTCCGAAGTAAAAAACGCCTGAGCTAGTGAACTAACTCAGGCGCTCTTAAAGCTTGTCAGTGGTTACTTGCGCAGGCCAAGTTTGGCGATCAGTGCAACGTAACGGCCTGCGTCTTTGGACTTCAGGTAGTCCAACAGCTTGCGGCGACGACTGACCATGCGCAACAAACCACGGCGACCGTGGTGGTCTTTGGCGTGGGTTTTGAAGTGAGGCATCAATTCGTTGATACGGCCAGTCAGCAGAGCGACTTGGACTTCCGGGCTGCCGGTATCGCCAGCTTGGCGTGCGTTGGCTTGAACAATGTCAGCCTTGATCGATTTTGCAATCATGATGTTCCGATTTCTATGTAGACTTGCGAACGAAGCAGTGTTCCCACTGTGGGAGTTGACCGCTGTACGTCGTGTTTCTTTGCTGATTCAGGACGTATTTAACGCGTAGCTGAAGCAGCAAAGCCTCGGATTATAGCCCAGGGTTCGGGCTGATCTCGGCCAGCGGCCAGCGCGGTTTGACATCAAAGGTGTAAGCCGTTTGCAGGTTTTCCAGCCCGGTTTGCAAACGCATACCCGCCGCCAGTGCAATCATGGCGCCGTTGTCGGTGCACAAATGCAATTCGGGGTAATGCACGCGGATGCCGTGCTGCCGGCACACCGCATTCAGCTGGCGCCGCAGCTCGGCGTTGGCACCCACACCGCCGGCCACCACCAAGCGCTGGAGCCCGGTCTGTGCCATGGCGCTCATGGATTTCTTCAGCAACACCTCGACGATGGCCGCTTGCGTGGAGGCGGCCAGATCGGCTTTCCGACTCTCCAGCGCATCGCCCAACTTCTTGGCCTGCGTCAGCACGGCGGTTTTCAGGCCCGAAAAAGAAAAGTCCAAATCCCCGCTGTGCAACAAGGGGCGGGGTAATTTAAAGGCAGCAGGGTCGCCCTGCTCGGCCAACTTGGCCAGATGCGGCCCGCCCGGGTACGGTAAGCCCATCAGCTTGGCGGACTTGTCAAAGGCTTCGCCGGCCGCGTCGTCAATGCTTTCGCCAAGCAACTCGTAACTGCCAACCCGGTCAACCCGCATCAACTGCGTATGGCCACCCGAGACCAGCAACGCCACAAACGGAAATTCCGGTGGGTCGGCACTCAAAAAAGGCGACAGCAAATGCCCCTCCAGATGGTGCACACCCATCACAGGTTTGGCCAGACTGGCGGCCAGCGAGCAGGCCACACCCGCCCCCACCAACAAAGCGCCAGCCAGCCCAGGCCCCCGCGTGTAAGCCACAACATCGACCTGCGGCAAGGTGCAACCGGCTTGGGCCATGACATCGGCGATCAGCGGCAGGACCCGGCGAATATGGTCGCGGCTGGCGAGCTCCGGCACCACGCCGCCATACGCTTGGTGCATCTCAATCTGGCTGTGCAGGGCGTGCGACAACAGCGCCGGCACGCCGGCGCCTGAGGTGTCGACCAGCGCCACACCTGTTTCATCACAACTTGATTCAATTCCGAGTACGAGCATGGCGAGAGTTTACGAGGGTGGGCGGGCCGCTGGCTTGAATATTGCTGAAACAAGCTCATGACGCCGCTTCAAAAGCCATCTTCTTCCTTGCGCTTAGTCGTGATCGCGCCGGATTTATCGGCGGCCGAATCGGACGACGAAGCCGCCCTGGCGTTGATTGAGCGCTCGCGCCAATTGCGCATTGGCCTGCTAGAGGGCGGCTTCAACCTGATCGCCACCCTGCCCGCCGACACCTTTTTGGCCGAGCGACTGGCGCAATTACAACCCGACATGATCATCGTGGACGCTGAAAGTGACGCCCGGGATTCGCTCGAACACGTGGTCATGGCCACGCGCGACGCCCGCAGGCCCATCGTGCTGTTCACCAACGACGACGACACCAGCCATGTCAAAGACGCCGTAGCGGCTGGCGTGTCAGCCTATATCGTGGCCGGTCTGGAGCCGACCCGTATCCGACCTATTCTGGACGTGGCGATGGCCCGCTTTGAACACGAACAAGGTTTGCGCCGCGAGCTCGCCGACGCCAAAGGCGAGTTGCAAGACCGGAAAACCATCGCCCGGGCCAAAACCATGCTGATGCAGCGTCAAGGCCTGAGTGAACCCCTGGCCTACGACAAACTGCGCAAAGCCGCCATGGACAAAGGTTTGCGCATGGGTGAAGTGGCTCAGCGACTCTTGGACGCCGCCGACCTGCTCGGCTGAATCGGCTTAAATTGGTGCAACGCACAAAAGCAGTGCACCACCCGCACTGACCACCCCTGATTCAGCACCATCACGTTCATTCAAACGTAAAAAATAAGCCGCGGCCCGCTTAAAAGCCACTGGCACAGCTTTTGCGTTAACCACCCTATCGGCTCATCACTTCAACGGCGAAGCAGTGAGTCCACCGAACAAAGGCGTTCGTACTCGGCAACACAGCACTGTGCCTGCCCGGTCCGAGCGCCTTTTTTGTTTTGCGATTGCTTTTTCTTGTTCTTCACCTCTGGAGTTATCGACATGACTGAACTGCTGAAATCGTCTCTGACACGCCGCTCCGTGCTGCAAGCCGCCACGGTCGGCGCCATTGGCATCACGCCGGCACTGCGCGCGGCGGTATACGCACAAGGCTCTGACGCCCCTGAAAAAAAGGAAGTCAAGATCGGCTTCATTCCACTGACCGACTGCGCCTCGGTGGTGATGGCCTCAGTGCTGGGTTTTGACAAGAAATACGGCGTCAAAATCATTCCGACCAAAGAGGCCAGTTGGGCCGGCGTGCGCGACAAATTGGTCAGCGGTGAACTTGACTTTGCCCACGTGTTGTACGGCCTGGTCTACGGCGTGCACATGGGCACGGCCGGCCCAAAAAAAGACATGGCCGTGCTAATGGGCCTGAACAACAACGGTCAAGCCATCACGCTGTCGAAAAAACTCGCCGACAAAGGCGCGGTCGATGGTGCCGGTTTAGCCAAACTGATGGCCAGTGAAAAACGCGAATACACCTTTGCGCAGACCTTTCCCACCGGCACCCATGCCATGTGGCTGTACTACTGGCTGGCAGCCAACGGCATCAACCCGATGCAGGACGCAAAAGTCATCACCGTGCCGCCGCCGCAAATGGTCGCCAACATGCGCGTCGGCAACATGGACGGTTTTTGCGTGGGCGAGCCCTGGGGCCACCGCGCCATCATGGACGGCATCGGCGTCACAGCCACCACCACACAAGACATTTGGAAAGACCATCCTGAAAAAGTGCTGGGCACCACCGACGAGTTCACCAAAAAATACCCGAACACCACGCGCGCCGTGATGGCGGCTATTTTGGAAGCGGGCAAATGGATTGACGCCAGCCTCAGCAACAAAAACAAGATGGCCGAAACCGTCGCCGACAAATCGTACGTGAACACCAGCGTCGATGTCATCAACCAGCGTATCTTGGGCCGCTACCAAAACGGTATGGGCAAGACGTGGGACGACCCGAACTACATGAAGTTTTACAACGACGGTGCAGCCAACTTCCCGTATTTGTCAGACGGCATGTGGTTCATGACGCAGCACAAGCGCTGGGGCCTGATCAAAGAGCATCCGGACTACCTGGCGATTGCCAAGCAGGTGAACCGGATTGACATCTACAAGCAAGCTGCGACAGCCGCCAAAGTCAGTCTGCCAAAAAGCGAAACGCGCAGCAGCAAGCTGATGGACGGGGTGGTCTGGGATGGCAAAGAGCCGAAAAAATACGCCGACAGTTTCAAGGTTCACGCCTGATCTTTCGTGCCCCGCTTTGTTTGAATTGATCCTCCCGAAAAGAAAAAGGTCTCGCCATGGTCAGTGCCGTATTTCACAACCCGCTGGGCACGCAACAGCCGGCCGTCGACAGTCCGGCCAGCGCTCTGCTGGCGAACCCGGCGGCCGCGCGCCGCGCCCGTCAAAAACCGGCTGCAATCGCCCCGACGCCCGTCAGCAAATCTCAGCCCGACCTGACTTGGCTGTGGTCGGCTGCATTGCCGCCGCTGCTCGGCTTGGGCTTGCTGGCGCTGGTGTGGGAGCTGGTGTCGATGGGCACCGCGGCGGCAATTCCGTCGCCCAAAGACACCTTGCTGCAGGCCATACAACTTTTCAGCGACCCTTTTTACAACAAAGGGCCGAACGATCAAGGCATTGGCTGGAACATCTTGTCGTCGCTGAAACGGGTGGCGATGGGTTTTGGCTTGGCCGCGCTGGTCGGCATTCCGGTCGGCTTTGCGATTGGTCGATTTTCGTTTTTGAGCCGCATGTTCAACCCACTCATCAGCCTGCTGCGCCCGGTCTCACCGCTGGCTTGGCTGCCGATTGGCTTGCTGGTGTTCAAGGGCGCGAATCCGGCGGCGATCTGGACCATCTTCATTTGCTCCATCTGGCCCATGATCATTAACACGGCAGTCGGCGTGCAACGCGTGCCGCAGGACTACATGAACGTGGCGCGGGTGCTGAACCTCTCCGAGTGGAAGATCGTCACGAAGATTTTGTTCCCCGCGGTGCTGCCTTACATGCTGACTGGCGTGCGATTGGCGGTCGGCACAGCTTGGCTGGTGATCGTCGCCGCCGAGATGCTCACCGGCGGCGTCGGCATCGGCTTTTGGGTCTGGGACGAATGGAACAACCTGAACGTCAAAAACATCATCATCGCCATCTTCGTGATCGGTCTGGTCGGCCTGATTCTGGAGTACATCCTGATCAAGATCGCCACCGCCTTCACCTTTGAAGAAGTCAAGAACTGAGAGCCCCGCATGAACAATTCATTCACAAGCAAGTACATCGAGATCCAAGGCGTTGAGCAAACTTTCAAGACCAAGAAAGGCCCGTTTTGTGCCCTCAAAGACATTGACTTGACGATAGCCAAAGGGGAGTTCGTGGCGTTGATCGGTCACTCGGGTTGCGGTAAATCGACGCTGCTGAATTTGCTCGCCGGTCTGACCACGCCGACCGAGGGCACGCTGCTCTGCGCCAACCGCGAGATCTCAGGCCCCGGCCCGGAGCGCGCGGTGGTCTTTCAAAACCACTCGCTGCTGCCGTGGCTGACCTGCTACGACAACGTCTATCTGGCGGTCGAACGCGTCTTCTCAAAAACCGACAACAAGGCGCAACTGAAGGAGCGCACCGACGCCGCACTGAGCATGGTCGGCCTGACGGCTGCAGCCCAAAAGCGGCCCGGCGAAATTTCGGGTGGCATGAAGCAGCGGGTCGGCATTGCCCGCGCCTTGTCGATGCAGCCCAAGGTCTTGCTGCTGGATGAACCCTTTGGCGCACTCGACGCCCTGACCCGTGCCAAGCTGCAAGACGAGTTGCTGCAAATCGTCGCCACTACCCAGAGCACGGTGGTGATGGTCACGCACGATGTCGACGAAGCCGTGCTGCTAAGCGACAAGATCGTCATGATGACGAACGGCCCGTCAGCCACGATTGGCGACGTGCTGGACGTGAAATTGGCGCGCCCGCGCAATCGCGTGGCGCTGGCCGAGAGTTCAGAGTACCTGGGCTACCGCAAAGCGGTGATCGACTTTTTGTACACGCGGCAAAGCCACGTTGAAAAATCCGCCTGACTTGATTGAGCGACGCACCAACATAGGCTCAATCTCGCCCCAAAATCTGGCATGAATCTCGCTTTAGTGCATGCAAGTCAAAATTAGATTGGATGTGCACCATGCCGGGTTTTTCAGGATTTTTTCGCGGATTTTTAAAGAGCGGTCATTCGCCGACCTTGTTCGCTGCGTTTTTGTATTTTTCTTTTTCTTGCTGCATCTGGGTTCTCAACGGCGCGATGGCACCGTTTATTTCTGAAACCTTCAACCTCAGTCCGGCCCAAAAGGGCTTGATGTTGTCTGTCCCGATCGTCGCCGGTGCGCTGATGCGTTTCCCACTGGGCTTGCTGTCGCAATACATTGGCCGTAAAAATGCCACCTTGGTCGAGATGGCCTTGATCGCCGTGGCCATGTTGTTCGGGTTTTTCTTCGTCAAAAGCTTCAACGACCTGCTCGCCATGGGCGTCTTGCTGGGCATTGCGGGCGCCAGTTTTGGCGTGGCACTGTCGCTGGGCTCGGGCTCATTCCCGGCGCGCCACAAAGGCCTGGCGATGGGACTGGTCGGCGCCGGCAATGTCGGCACCGCTGTCTCTGTGCTGATTGCGCCGCCGCTGGCGCAAGCCTTCGGTTGGGTGGCGGTCTACGGCATCGCGGCGGTGGCCATCAGCATTCCGATGATCGTCATGGTGATCTTTGCAAAAGAACCACCTGACATTGACAAACATGCCAGCTTCAAAGAACACATCGCCTGCCTGTTTGAAAAAGACGGCTGGGCCTTCAGCTTGATTTATGCTGTGACTTTTGGGGGCTTCATTGGCCTGGCGACTTTTTTGCCAACCTATTACTACGACCAGTTTGGCGTCAGCAAAGTCCAGGCCGGTCAGCTGACCATGTTGGCGGCGTTCATGGGCGCGGCCTTGCGCGTCTTCGGTGGCTGGATTTCTGACCGCTTGGGCGGCATCAACACCTTGACGGTGGTGTTGGTGACCATTGCCATGACGCTGGTGGCCTGCGGCTTTGCCGGCCAATCCTTGCCCGCCACCACCTTGCTGATCATCTTGTGCTTTGCCGCCTTGGGCGCAGGCAACGGCGCTGTTTTTCAGCTCGTGCCGCTGCGCTGGCCGATGTCGACCGCCGTGGCCGGTTCGATGATCGGTGAGATCGGCGCGCTGGGCGGCGGTTTGGTGCCCAGCACCATGGGCGTGGCCAAACAATACGGCGGCAGCTACATGTGGGGCTTTTTCTTTTTTGCCGCGCTGGCCCTGCTGATGCTGCTCATGCTGCGCAGCATGCAACTGCGTTGGACACGCACCTGGGCAGAAAAAGGCGGCCGGGCGCGCAGCGTCTAACCAGCGATTAGCCAGCGTTTAAACGGGACTGCTCAGCCGCTCACTTCGGCAAAAACAGCAGCCAATAGACTAAGAGCAGGTTGAACAGCGCGCTGATGCTCAAGGCGATCTTCCAGACAACCGTCGGATCGCGCAGCATCAGTGGCGTTGCGGCCGGTGCGGTCAAGGACCGGGTGGCACCGCGCTCCAGCGCCAACAACAACTCTTCAGCGGTTTCAAAGCGCTGACGTTTGTCGCGCGCCACGGCTTTGAGCAGCACATGGTCTAGCCAGATCGGCACTTCCGGGTTGTGCCGACTCGGCGCCAGCGGATCGCGGTAGTAGCGCCCCACTTGAAAGGGCAAGACTTCGCCGTAAGGCAGCTTGCCGGTCAGCAACTGGTACAGCGTCACGCCCAAAGCAAACAAATCACTTTGCGCATCAGGCAGCTCGGCGGCAGCCGCCTGGTCTGAATTGCTGAGCTTGCTGTTAAACCCCCACTGCTCGGGATTGATGTAGCTGGGCGTGCCGGCATGCAGCCGGCGCATGGCATCGGGCTCGCGGCCAGACAAGGCCACGCCGAGGTCGAGCACGCGCAAAACGCCGTCGTCGCCTTGGTGCAAATTAGCGGGTTTGATGTCGCGGTGAATCACATGTTGGCGATGCAATCGCCCTAGTGCTTTGGCCGCTTGCGTGGCCACACTCAGCGCTTGCGGTAGCGCCAACTTGTGCTGGCGGTCCAGCAACTGCTGCAAGGTGTCGCCGGCGTGCCAGTCGTAGAGTAGATAAAACGCACTGGGGCCAGCGCGCTCAGGGGCACCTTGTCCGCTGGTCAATGGCTCGTGAAGTTGAACGAAATGCTCGGCAGCGCGCGACGACTGCATGCGCTTGGCCAACCACGCTTCGTGCGCCAACATGGCACGCTCCTCGGGGTCATGCGCACGCGCCGGGTGCAGTGTTTTCAGCGCGTAAAGTTTCTGCGTGTGTGCCTCCCTGACTTGGTACAGCACATTGATGCCGTTGTCGGCGACGGGCGCCGTGACGCGCAGGCCGTCCAGCAAATCGCCGACTTTCAAGCGTGGCGGGATCGGCAGCGCCAACGCCCGCCGGTTTTCGTCCTGCAAATGAGCCCCCAGCAAACCGAGCACGCGCACCACCATGGCGGTGGCGTTGTCGGTGCTGCCTGCGTCGATGGCCGCGTCGACCAATTGCCGGCTCAGACTTTGCGAATCTGCCGAATCAGAGCCTGGTGATTCAGGCTGGCTCGGGCAGATCAAAGCTTTGATGCGCTTGGCGGGCAGCGCGTTGTACACACCGTCGGACAGCAGCACAAAGACATCGCCCACGTGCAGCTCACCTTGGGCGTAATCCACCACCAGCGTTTCTTCGGCACCGACGCTGCGCAGCAGCTGGTGGCGCAAATCCGGGTGGTCGACCACATGGTCGCTGGTCAGCTGGCTCAGCTCGCCAGTGCGCAACAAGTAAGCCCGCGTATCACCAACATGGGCCAGTGCATACGACTGGCCGCGCAGCACAATGGCCGTCAAGGTCGTCAGCCCGAGGGCCGGATGACGCCGCCGGTTCAAGCCGGTCAGCCAGCTGTTTTGTGCGCGGATGATGCGCTCCAGCGCGACCGTAGTGTCCCAGGTTTCGGGCGTCGCGTAATAGTCGCGGACCAAGCTGGTGACTGTGGTTTGCGCCGCCTCTTTGCCCATGCCACCGGTGCTCACGCCGTCGGCAATCGCAACGATCGAGCCCATCGCCTCTTGCCCCGGCTCGGGCAGCATGGCTGCGCAAAAATCTTCGTTGTTGTCTTTGCGGCCGGCCAGCGACGCGAAGCCAATGTCGATGTCAAATGCCATGCGTCAACCGATCAGCATTTGCAGGCTGCTCTCGTAATGCGTGGACAAGGACTCGAAGACGCCGAGCAACTCTTCGCTGGCTTGGGCCAAATGGGCCAAGCGCGCCAAACGACTTGTACTTGTTGAATGAGCCCTCGCAGCAGTGCCAGAGGTTTGAGCCGTGGCCGCCAACATGCGGGCCCAACACAGGTCGGCGGCGTCGAGCGCAGCGCGAATCGCTTGGCTGCTCAGCGGTAATGCATTCAGATACTGCAAGCCGTGCTCAAAAGCGCTCTGCGCTTCGGCCTTGCCTGCGGCATGCCGCAGGCAACTGGCGTTGTCTCCTTGGCTGTCGCCCAGCGCTTCGAGCAAGGCATATTTGGCAAAGCGCTGGCTCAACATGCGCTGACGGCCAGCCATGTTCAGCATCTTCAGCGGCGAAGCGGCACCAGCGTTTTCAAGGCTGGCGGTCAGACGCTCGGCTTCCTGCAACAACTGCTCAGCCAAGGCGTCAAGTGGCGCCACATCGGTTTTTAGCAGCTTGTTTTTTGGCGTCCCTTTTTGCCTGCCGTTTTGCGCGCCCTTGGGCTCATCCGCCGGCAGCGCCAGTTTGAGGCGCGCCCAAGTGCTGGCAACCTGCGCCAGCAACTCCATCAAGGCCGGTTGCGACAAATTTTTAGCCAGCGCTTGCAAGATCGCCTCGATCCGCGTCACCGAATCTTTTAAGCGCTCTTGCGACAGCTCGACTTGCACGCCAGCCGTCTGCAACAGCGCCAGCTTGACCAGCCGCTGCGACAACATGCGCAACTGACCTGAACGGTTCACGTCTTCTGCAAAACGGGCCGAATGAATGATCTGCTGCGAGACCTGACCCAGCCGCTGGTTGCTGTGCATCGACGCGGTGCGCAAGATTTGAAACGCATCGTCGTCGGACAGCTGGCGCGCCCGCATCAAAATGCCCTTGGCGCGATCGACCATCTTGCGCTCGGCAAAACGGGTTGACACATCGCGAAACTCCGCCTGCAAGGCTAGTGCAGCCGTGAACCGAGCCATGGCCAAGTGAATCAAGGGCGACAGCCGCTGCGGACCATAGCCATCGACCACATAGGCATGCACGCCGATTTGGGCGGCGCGCGTGATGTTGGCAGCGTTGCGGTCATGGGTGAAGACCAACACAGGGCACGGCGCGCATGTCGCCAAGGCCTGCAAAGCATCGAGCAAGCCTGCGCCAGGCGATGCGTCGCCGCAAATGAGCACATCTGGTGCATGACGGCTCAGCTCGTGCACCAACATGCTGCATTTATCAACGCTGGCCGTCACTCGGACACTACTGGCCACCAAGTCTGCCAGCAAGCCAGGCGCACTCAGTGAGTCGCTCAAATAGACGATGGCAGAAGTCATTGCAAAGCTCATGGACAGCCGTGGTCTCGGGTAGGCGGAAATAGAAAAGAAAGAAGCCTGATTTTAAAAGCAGCCCAAGCGTAGCCGATCGCCGACAGGCGTGGCTGCGAGCCGATTTTCGTCACTGCGAGCGCAGCGCGGCAGTCCATTATCCGAATTCGCAGCCATCGATTGCTGCGCTACGCTCGCCATGATGAAGTCTATGGGGGTCATTGGCACAGCTCTTGCATCACGTACAACGAACGTAACGACGCGTTCAACCGGATCAACCGCAACGCGGTTCTGCGTACAACGCTGTACGTCATGGTGCGCCTTACTTGTCGGGCCCACGGTCAGTTACCGCAGCGGCCTGACGTTTGCATCTCACCCACACATCACACGGGAACAGCCCATGAAAAAATCAAAATTGGTCATGATCGGCAACGGCATGGCCGGTGTACGCACCCTCGAAGAATTGCTCAAAGTAGCCCCCGAACTGTATGACATCACGGTGTTTGGGGCTGAGCCCCACCCCAACTACAACCGCATCTTGTTGAGTCCGGTGCTGGCCGGCGAACAGACGCTGGATGAGATTGTGCTGAACAGCTGGGAGTGGTACAGCGACAACCACATCACGTTGCATGCCGGTAAGAAAGTGGTTAGCGTTGACCGCGAAAAACGCATCGTGCGGGCTGAAGATGGCACCGAAGAATCCTACGACCGGTTGCTGATTTGCACCGGCTCGAACCCATTTATCTTGCCGGTGCCGGGCAAGGACTTGAAAGGCGTGATCGCCTACCGCGACATCGCCGACACCAACGAGATGATCGCCGCCGCCACCCAGTACAAAAACGCCGTTGTCATCGGCGGCGGATTGCTCGGCCTCGAAGCGGCTAACGGGCTGATGCTGCGCGGCATGCACGTCACTGTGGTGCATGTCATGCCCACGTTGATGGAGCGCCAGCTCGACAGCGTGGCTGGCAAGCTGCTGCAAAAATCACTCGAAGCACGCGGCCTGACTTTTCTGATGGGCGCACAAACCCAAGAACTCACCGGCAATGCTGAAGGTCGCGTCGCCTCGATCAAATTCAAGGACGGTACGGAACTCGCCACTGACTTGGTGGTGATGGCGGTCGGGATTCGCCCCAACACCGCATTGGCCGAGTCGATGAACCTGCATTGCCACAAAGGTATCGTCGTCACCGACACCCTGCAAACCGTCACCGATGCGCGGATTTATTCGGTCGGCGAATGCGCTGCCCACCGCGGCATTGCCTACGGTCTGGTCGCGCCTTTGTTTGAGCAAGCCAAAGTCGCCGCCAACCACTTGGCGATGTTCGGCATTGGCCGCTACACCGGCTCACTGACATCGACCAAACTCAAAGTGACTGGCATTGATTTGTTTTCAGCCGGCGACTTCATGGGTGCGTCCTCGGGTCGCCCGGAAGACGCGGGCGCCGAAGAAATCATCATGAGCGACCCGTTCGGCGGCGTCTACAAAAAGCTTGTCATCAAAGACGATAAGCTGATCGGCGCCTGCCTGTACGGTGACACGGTCGACGGCAGTTATTACTTTAAGCTGCTGCGCGATGGCCGCAGCGTGGCGGACATTCGCGACAAGCTGATGTTCGGCGAATCCAACATCGGCGACGTCGGCCATGAAGGCCACAGCAAAGCCGTGACGATGCCTGACACGGCCGAGGTTTGCGGCTGCAATGGCGTGACCAAAGGCACCATCTGCAAAGCTATCAAAGAAAAAGGTCTATTCACTCTTGACGAAGTGCGCAAGCACACCAAGGCCAGTGCTTCTTGCGGCTCTTGCACCGGGCTGGTCGAGCAGATTTTGATGTTCACCGCGGGCGGCGACTACTCGGCCACGCCCAAACTCAAAGCCATGTGCAGCTGCACCGACCACGGCCACCAAGCCGTGCGCGAAGCCATTCGCGCCAACAAGCTGCTGACCATTGCCGATGTCTACCAATCCATGGGCTGGCGCACGCCCAACGGTTGCGCCAGCTGCCGCCCCGCCATCAATTACTACGTCACCAGCACTTGGCCGAAAGAAGCCAAAGACGATCCACAGAGTCGCTACATCAACGAACGCAGCCACGCTAATATCCAGAAAGATGGCACTTACAGCGTCATCCCGCGCATGTGGGGCGGCGAGACAACCTCCAGCGAATTGCGCCGTATCGCCGACGCGGTCGACAAGTACAAAATCCCGACCGTCAAGGTCACCGGCGGCCAGCGCATTGACTTGCTGGGTGTCAAAAAAGAAGACTTGGTGAACGTCTGGAAAGACATCGGCATGCCGTCAGGTCACGCTTATGCCAAGGCGCTGCGCACGGTCAAAACCTGCGTCGGCAGCGAATGGTGCCGCATGGGTACGCAAGACAGCACCCAAATGGGCAAAGACCTGGAGCGCGCGATGTGGCGCATGTACGCACCACACAAGGTGAAATTTGCCGTCAGCGGATGTCCGCGAAATTGCGCTGAAGCCGGCATCAAAGACGTGGGCATCATCGGCGTTGATTCCGGCTGGGAGATGTACATCGCCGGCAACGGCGGCATCAAAACCGAAGTCGCGCACTTTTTCACCAAAGTCAAAACCGCGGCCGAAGTGCTGGAATACACCGGCGCGTTTTGCGAGTTGTACCGTCAAGAGGGCTGGTACCTTGAACGCACCGTGCATTACGTCAACCGGGTCGGCCTCGACTACGTGAAGAAAAAAATCTTGGATGACCACGAAGGCCGCAAAGCGCTGTGGGAGCGCCTCCAATTCGCCCTCGACGGCGAGCCTGATCCTTGGTTTGACTTCAAGGAAGCGGAAGTCGACACACGCCAATTCGAAAAACTGACGACCTGAGATTTTGTCGTCCATCAAAAAGGAACAAATAATGTCTGAATGGAAAAAAATCTGCCTCGTCACCGACATCCCGGTCCTCGGCTCGCGTCGTGTGGCACGCGCACAAGGCCTTGACGTCGCCGTCTTTCGCAATGACCAGGACGGCATTTTCGCCTTGCTGGACCGTTGCCCGCACAAAGGCGGTCCGCTGAGTCAGGGCATCGTCTTTGGCACCAGCGTGGCCTGCCCGCTGCACAACTGGACCATTGACCTTGAAGGCGGCTGCGCCAAAGCACCGGACGAAGGTTGTACGCCCAAATTCAGCGTCAAGGTCGAAGACGGGCAGGTACTTCTCAACACCATCGAGCTGTCGACTTTGGCCCTTGACCTGCCCCGCCCCGTGGCAGGCCCAGCCCGTCACTAACTCAAACAGAATGCAAATATGTCCTATTTAATACCTTCAGAATTTGTCACCAAGATGGTGGACTCGGGTGAGTCCAAAATATTCATGTCAACCCGCGACACCCTCATCAGGGGCTATATGGCCGGCGCCATATTGGCCTTGGCCGCGGTGTTTGCAGTGTCTATCACGGTGCAGACCGGCTCAGCGCTGGCTGGGGCCATGCTGTTCCCTGTTGGTTTTTGCATGTTGTATTTGATGGGATTTGATTTGCTGACGGGCGTGTTTGTCTTGTCGCCACTGGCCTTGCTGGACAAACGCCCAGGTGTCACGCTGCAAGGCGTTCTCAGAAACTGGGGCTTGGTCTTTGTTGGTAACTTCTTGGGCGCTATCACGGTGGCGTTCATGATGGCCTTTGTCTTCACCTATGGCTTCAACACACCGGGTGGCGAAATTGCGAAAAAGATTGCCAGCATTGGCGAGGCGCGTACGCTGGGTTACGCGCAATACGGTGTGGCCGGCTGGATCACCATCTTCATCAGGGGTATGTTGTGCAATTGGATGGTTTCTCTGGGCGTGGTGGGCGCCATGATTTCCACAACTGTCAGCGGCAAAGTCATCGCCATGTGGATGCCCATCATGCTGTTTTTCTACATGGTCTTTGAACACTCGGTCGTGAACATGTTTTTATTCCCCTTCGGCCTGATCATGGGTGCCAACTTCTCCATCATGGACTACTTCATCTGGAACGAAATTCCGACTGTTTTGGGGAACCTTGTCGGCGGCATAGCGTTCACGGGACTGACGCTGTACTCCACGCACATCAAGACGGCACCCAAGCGGTCGTTCCGCTAACGGACCGACTACTGCTGCCCAAACCGAACAACGTTGTAGCGCCATGGCCAGTCATTTGAACGTTTCTGTTGGACAGCATTCGGACAAAGGCGGCAAAGACACCCAGCAGGACTTTCACGGCCTCTATGAGCCGCGAGAACCGCAATTGAGTTCCAAAGGAATTGCCATCGCCATTGCCGATGGCATCAGCAGCAGTGCGGTCAGTCACATCGCCAGCGAATTCGCAGTGACAAGTTTTCTGGAAGACTATTACTGCACCTCGGAGGCTTGGTCGGTCAAAAAGTCTGCGCAGCGCGTCTTAGCTGCAACCAACTCGTGGCTGCACACACAGAGCCAGCAAAGTCCGCACCGCTACGACAAAGACAAAGGCTATGTGTGCACCTTCAGCGCCCTGGTGTTGAAGTCGACTACAGCCCATATTTTTCACACCGGCGACACTCGGATTTATCGCTTGCGTGACAAAACCTGGGAGCAACTCACACGCGACCATCGACTCTGGGTTTCAGAGTCAGAAAACTATCTGAGTCGGGCGCTGGGCATCCACCCCAACCTTGAAATTGACTACCAAGCTTTTGAAATTGAACAACGCGATATTTTTGTTTTGTCCACTGACGGTGTGTACGAATATGCCCATGCCCAGTTCATCGTCGACACCATCCGCGCCGCCGGCGATGATCTGGACAATGCAGCAAAAACCATCACCACGCACGCCTACGCGCAAGGCAGTGTTGACAACCTGACACTGCAAATTCTTAGGGTCGATGCACTGCCCTACAAAAATGCTGATGAGATTTACCAGGAGCTCACACAGCTGCCGTTCGCGCCGATGCTGGAGGCCCGAATGGTCATGGATGGCTACAAAATAATCCGGGAGATACACGCCAGTCACCGCAGCCACGTTTACCTGGCCTTGGATGGCGAAACGAACAGCCAAGTCATTATCAAAACGCCCTCCATTGATTTGCGTGGCGATGCAGCCTATCTGGAGCGTTTTTTGATGGAAGAGTGGATCGCCAAACGCATCAACAGCCCGCATGTCCTCAAACCCTGCTCACAGACCCGCAAACGCAGCTACTTGTACATCGTCACGGAATACATTGATGGCCAAACTTTGGCCCAGTGGATGATCGACAAACCAAGACCTGACATGCAAACCGTGCGCGAGATTGTTGGGCAAATTGCGAAGGGCTTACGCGCCTTTCACAAGCTGGAGATGCTGCATCAAGATGTGAGGCCCGACAACATCATGATCGACAGCACGGGTACGGTGAAAATTATTGATTTTGGCTCTACAAAAGTAGCCGGTATCTTAGAGATTTCCAGCCCGCTGGAGCAAAGTAATCTGCTCGGAACCGCCCAATACACGGCACCCGAATACTTTCTGGGCGAAGCAGGTTCACCGCCATCGGACTTGTTTTCCTTGGGTGTCATTGCCTATCAAATGTTGACCGGCAAACTTCCGTATGGTGCCCAAGTTGCCAAAACCAGAACAAAGGCCGAACAAAGGAAGCTGGAATACAACCCTGCGCGCGATACCGATCGCAGTATTTTGGCCTGGATGGATGAAGCCCTGCGCAAGGCCGTCCACCCCAACCCGCAGCTGCGGTACCAAGAGTTATCTGAGTTTGTATTCGACCTGAGCCACCCGAACAAAGCATTTTTAGCCAGAACCCGCCCACCTTTGTTAGAACGCAATCCGGTCGTTTTTTGGAAAGTGGTTTGCATCATTTTGGCCATCGTCATTGCGATACTCCTTCACAAGTGAGCGGCGCTGCCTCAACTTCACGACATTTTTCATTTTTATCGCTTATGTCAATACCCCTCTTCAATGAAACCAAGTCCACCTGCCCTTATTGCGGTGTGGGCTGCGGCGTCATCATCGAGTCGCAGGGCAAGGAGATCACCGGCGTTCGCGGTGACCCGACGCACCCGGCCAACTTCGGCCGACTTTGCACCAAGGGCTCAACGCTCGCGCTAACCGCGTCAGCCGTGGTGACGCGGCAAACACGGCTGCTGCAACCGATGCAGCGCAGCATGCGCGGCGGCGTGGCAGAAGTCGTCTCTTGGGACAGCGCGCTCGACCTCGCCAGCCAACGCTTTGCGCAGATCATCGGCGAACACGGCCCTGATGCGGTGGGTTTTTACATCTCCGGCCAACTCTTAACGGAAGACTATTACGTCTTCAACAAACTCGTCAAAGGTTTGATCGGCACCAACAACGTCGACACCAATTCGCGCCTGTGCATGAGCAGTGCCGTGGCGGGCTACAAGCAAACATTGGGTGCCGACGCGCCCCCCAATTGCTACGACGACGTCAACCATGCGCAGTGCATTTTCATCGTCGGCAGCAACACCGCTTATGCGCATCCTATTTTATTCAGACGCATTGAAGACGCCAAAGCCGCCAACCCGGCGCTGAAGATTATTTTTTGCGATCCGCGTCGCACTGACACGGCTGAAATTGCAGATTTGTATTTGCCCATCCTGCCCGGCACCGACGTTTCACTGTTCAACGGCTTGCTGCACATCATGCTGTGGGAAGGCTGGACGGATGAGGCTTACATCGCTGCGCACACCACGGGTTTTGAAGCGCTCAAGGCAACGGTGCGCGACTACACGCCCGAGCTGGTGTCGCAAACCTGCGGCATCAAGAAAGAAGATTTGCTGACCGCCGCGCGCCTGTTTGCAACCTCTGCCGCCACGCTCAGCCTGTACTGCCAGGGCTTGAACCAGTCGAGCAGCGGCACCGCCAAAAATGCCGCGCTGATCAACCTGCACTTGGCCACCGGCCACATCGGCAAGCCCGGTGCCGGGCCGTTTTCACTGACCGGCCAACCGAATGCCATGGGCGGCCGTGAAGTCGGCGGTTTGTCCAATTTACTGAGCGCGCACCGCGACCTTGCCAACCCACAGCACCGCGCTGAAGTCGCCGCCTTGTGGGGCCTGCCTTCAGTGCCCGAGCATGCGGGCAAGTCGGCGGTCGAGATGTTCCAAGCCGCCGCCGATGGCGAGATCAAGGCCTTATGGATTGCCTGCACCAACCCGGCACAGTCGATGCCCGATCAAACCACCGTGCGCCGCGCGCTCGAACGCGCCGAGTTCGTTGTCGTGCAAGAAGCCTTTGCCACTGCCAGCACCTGCGACTTTGCCGACCTGCTGCTGCCCGCCACCACCTGGGGCGAAAAAACCGGCACGGTCACCAACAGTGAACGCCGCATCAGCCGCGTCCGTCCAGCCGTTACAGCCCCCGGCGAAACACGGCATGACTGGTCGATTGCGCAGGACTTTGCACAGCGGCTTGAGAAGTTGCTGCCGTCTCGGCACCTGACCGGCCAATCGCTTTTCCCCTATTCGCTGACCGACGAAACCGCTGGCGTCGAAGCCATCTGGAACGAACACCGCGAGTCGACCCGTGGCCGCGACCTCGACATCACCGGCATGAGCTACGCCATGCTCGACGAAGCACCGCAGCAATGGCCCTTGAAAGAAGGCCAAACCGTGGGCCAACAGCGACTGTACGAAGACGGCATTTTCCCCACGGCGGATGGCAAGGCGCGCTTCGTCAACACGGTCTACCAACCGGTGGCCGAGCCGCGCGAGTCGCGCTTTCCTTTTTCACTGACCACCGGCCGCCTGCGCGACCAATGGCACGGCATGAGCCGCACTGGCACGCTGGGCCGCTTGTTTGGACACGTGGCCGAGCCGTCACTGCAGATGAACGTGCAAGACATGACGCGCCGCCTGCTCAAAGAAGGCGACTTGGTGCACGTCACCTCCAAGCGCGGCTCCATCGTCGTGCCCTTGCAAGCCTCGCCCGAAGTCGCCGTCAGCCAAGCCTTCATGGCGATGCACTGGGGCGAAGAATATGTGAGCGGCGTCTCCAGCCACGGCGAACGTCTGGCCGGGGTCAACGCCTTGACCACCTCGGCCTATTGCCCAAGCTCTAAACAGCCGGAACTGAAGCACGCCGCAGTCAAGATTCTCAAGGCTGAACTGCCTTGGTCGCTGCTGGCCATGGCTTGGTTGCCCGATGGTGAAGCGCTGTCGGCACGGACCCAACTCAAACGACTGATGGCGGCTTTTCCATTCACCAGTTGTGTGCCGTTTTCAAACAACACCCCGCTGGCCGACCGCAGCCGCGAACGCACCGGCGTGTTGTTCCGCGCCGCTGGCTATGAAGCGCCCAGCGCCAGCGTGCTGGCGCAAATCGAAGCAGCCCTCGGTCTGAGCGGCGCGGACGCGCTGCGTTACGCCGACCCCAAAAAAGGCCAGCACCGCACGGCCAGGCTGGTGCGTCTGGGCGAGCAAGTCGAACTCACCGGCTTTGTGCTCGCCGGCGACACCAGTGCCGAGGCTTGGATCAAAACCCTGTTGCTGGAAGAGTTGCCAGCGCAAGCCTACGGCCGCCAGCTGCTGCTGCCAGGTGCCAAAGCGCCGTTGGCGGTTCAGTCGCGAGGCAAGCCGGTCTGCACCTGCTTTAACGTGACCGACACCGCCATCGCAGACCAATTGGCCTTGATTCACGAAGACGCCGGCGGCGCAGCCGATTTGATGCGCGACGAACAACGCTTGGTAGCACTTCAAAGCGCCCTGAAATGCGGCACCAACTGCGGCTCCTGCGTACCAGAACTCAAACGCTTGGTGCGCTCAGCGCGGCCAGCCCTGCATTAGTTCATAACTGAAAGTTATCAACCTTCACCGACAATAGCCACTATGGGTATCAGTCATTACATCAAAGAAATTGGTCGCGGCAAAGATGGCGCGCGCTCGCTCAGCCGTGAACAGGCTGCAGACTTGCTGGGCCAAGTGCTGGACGGCGCAGTGACCGACCTCGAAGTCGGTGCCTTTTGTCTGGCCATGCGCATCAAGGGCGAAACACCGCAAGAAATGGCGGGTTTCTTGGATGCCGCACATGCGCGTTTGCAGCGCTTTCCGGCGCTGACCAACAGTGCGGTCTGCACCGTGGTTTTGCCCAGCTACAACGGCGCCCGCAAGCTACCGGTCTTGACGCCACTGCTGGCCTTGCTGCTGGCCCGCGAAGGTTTAGCCGTGCTGGTGCATGGCACAGCCACCGAATCAACGCGGGTCTTGAGCTCAGACGTTCTGCTGGCGATGAACATTCCAGCGCTGACGCTGGTCGCGCCCATCGAAGCCGGCAGCGTTGTCTTTGCGCCGACCGAGCTGCTGAGCCCCGGCCTGAAACGCCTGCTCGATGTGCGGCGTCTGGTCGGTCTGCGCAACCCCGCGCACAGCTTGGTCAAGCTGATGAATCCCTGCCTTGGCAAAGCGCTGGTGGTCAGCAGCTACACGCATCCTGAATACGCCGTTTCAATGGCGCAAACATTGGCCTTGATGCAGGCCAACGCCTTGCTGTTGCGCGGCACCGAAGGCGAAGTCGTCGCCGATGCGCGGCGCACGCCGCCAATGGATGGCTATCTGCACGGCCAACGGATTGAGCTGCAGCAAGCCCAAGCCGGCACGCTCGCCAGCTTGCCGAGTCTGCCGAAAGCCATTGATTCGGCCAACACAGCAGCGTATATTGAGTCGATCTTGTCCGGCGTAGAAGCTGTGCCGGCACCGATCAAGCGGCAGGTGGAACACATCTTGCATATGACATCGCTACTATGAACAGCGACAACACATCCATCGACAACGCCCGCGGCCAATGCACGCTGGTCGGTGCCGGCCCAGGCGACCCTGAGCTCCTCACGATCAAGGCGCTGAAAGCCATTCAAGCCGCCACCGTGCTGCTGGTCGATGACTTGGTCAGCGACGAGATCGTCGCTTTTGCGCCCGCCACCGCGCGCATCGTCTACGTCGGCAAACGTGGCGGTTGCAAATCCACACCGCAAGCCTTCATCGAAAAACTCATGATCATGGCGGCCCATGAAGGTGAGAACGTGGTGCGCCTCAAAGGCGGTGACCCCTTCATCTTTGGCCGTGGCGGCGAAGAACTTGAGCACCTGCAAGCCGCCGGTATTCAGGTCAAAGTCATCAACGGCATCACCGCTGGTCTGGCTGCGGTGACCAGCCTCGGCGTGCCGCTGACGCACCGCCAACATGCGCACGGTGTGGTGTTTGTCACCGGCCACGCCAAACCCGGCGACGCCGGCACCGACTGGAAAGCCTTGGCCGCCACCGCGCACAGCGCCCGCCTCACCTTGGTGATTTACATGGGCGTGAGTGGTGCAAGCCGCATTCAAGACGAGTTGTTGACCGGCTTGCCGGCGGGCACGCCCGTGGTGGTGATTCAAAACGCCTCCCTGGCCACGCAGCGCCACATCAGCACCACGCTGGGCACGCTGGCTGCAGCCATCAAAGACAACAGCATGGCCAGCCCCTCGGTCATCGTTGTCGGCGACGTGGTCGGCGCCTTGGCGCTGGCAGCGGCGCATCCGGAGTCGACTCAGCCCGTGACTGTTCGGGCTGCTTGATTTTTCGTTTGAAACATTGAAAGCCGCAGGGGCATTGCGGCTTTCAATACACTCCCCGCATGCATTCATTTGACGTTGTGATCATTGGCGCTGGCGCCGCCGGCCTTTTTTGCGCGGGCGTGGCCGGCCAGCTGGGTTTGAAAGTTCTGGTCATAGACCACAGCGAGAAAGTCGCGGAAAAAATCCGCATCTCGGGCGGCGGCCGCTGCAACTTCACCAACCGCGACGCCACCCCGGCGCAGTTCTTGAGCGAGAACCCGCATTTTTGCCGCTCCGCCCTGTCGCGTTACACGCCGCAAGACTTCATTGAACTGCTGCAAAAGCACCAAGTTCCATTTCATGAAAAGCACAAAGGCCAGCTGTTTTGCGACCACTCGGCCGAAGACATCATCAACCTGTTGCTCGCAGAATGTGCCGCCGGCAGTGTCGAGCGCTGGCAGCCTTGCAACGTTAAAAGCGTGCGCAGCGCAGCGACTGGGAACGCCAGCTCTGCCAGCGGCTATCAAATCGACAGCGACCGCGGCCTGATCAACGCTGCGCAAGTGGTGATTGCCACTGGCGGGCTGTCGATCCCGAAGATCGGCGCGACCGATTTTGGCTACCGCATCGCCAGCCAATTTGGCCTGCGTTTGGTCGAGCCACGCGCTGCCTTGGTGCCGCTGACATTTGACGGCGCAGGCTGGGCCCCTTATGCGCAATTGGCCGGCTTGGCGCTGCCGGTGCAGATCGAAACCAGCCCGGCCGACGCCACACCCAAACAACGCAAAAAATCGGTGGTTTTTTCGGAAGACTTGCTGTTCACCCACCGCGGACTGAGCGGCCCGGCCGTGCTGCAAATCTCCAGTTTCTGGCGTGAAGGTCAGCCGGTGCGGATCAACTTGGCGCCCGGCACCGACCTCATCGCCACGCTGCTGAAAGCCAAGAGCCAGTCCCGCAAGCTGATCGCCAACGAACTCGCTGCGCTGGTGCCCAGCCGGCTCGCTGACGCTTGGGTCGGCGATGACACAGCCTTGCAGCGGCCCATCAGCGACGCGCCCGACAAAGCCCTGCAAACACTGGCCGCCCGGCTGGCCGACTGGCAACTGCTTCCCACCGGCACTGAGGGCTATAAAAAAGCCGAGGTCACCACTGGCGGCGTCGACACCCGAGACCTGTCCTCGCAAAGCATGGAGTCGACCCAGCCCGGCCTGTATTTCATTGGAGAGGTTGTCGACGTGACCGGCTGGCTCGGCGGTTACAACTTCCAATGGGCTTGGGCCTCGGGCTTTGCTTGCGCGCAAGCGATGGCTGTAAAAAAGGCTGAATTAACGGGCTAAATCAGCCTTCAAAACAGCCATAATCAGGGTTCTTCATTTTTCAGCCAAGAGATCAAAGCCAGAAACCCAATTTCTCTGGCTATAATCCAAGGCTTTGCTAGCAAACCCGCGCCTGACCTGATCCTGATCAGATCAATTGAAGGTGCATCCATTTGGATCCATTCATCGATGACCACTATCCGTGTAAAAGACA
>Ga0208916_10000036_pt1 | contig 51908 bp, 45 predicted proteins | sample DEB19_08_DNA_5_FD_184523 | JGI IMG/M metagenome (GOLD analysis project Ga0208916, IMG submission 184523) | Aqueous microbial communities from the Delaware River and Bay under freshwater to marine salinity gradient to study organic matter... | ecosystem: Environmental > Aquatic > Marine >... | reverse complement strand
GGCCTTCTACAAGTCGGCCTTCTACAAGTCGGCCTTCTACAAGTCGGCCTTCTACAAGTCGGCCTTCTACAAGTCGGCCTTCTACAAGTCGGCCTTCTACAAGTCGGCCTTCTACAAGTCGGCCTTTACAAGTTATCGCGAAACGTGCCACTAATGATGAATGAACATATGGCGTCCAACCATTGGACTCCTTTACTAGAGGGTCCATTATAATCCGTCTCGGCATTCGTATCAATGTGTAGGACCTTGTAGTTCTTGTCCTCGTGGCAAATGGTATGGACCGTGGCATCATCGCACAACGTATAGTCATCGGCGCATTTGGTATCAACCAACCACGCCTTGTGATATTTCGAGCACTTTTCCAAATAGGAAAGCGGGATGCCATCTTCACCCTGACGATTGCGCTTGGAGATGCGACGATGACACGTCTCTGGACTGGAATCAAGATAGACGACAGCATCCATACGGTACTCGTCAATGAACTCCCGATACCATTCCGCGTATATGTTGTATTCTATGTCTTCCACGATTCCGTCATCGTGGAGCATATCCATGAATATGTTTTTATCGGCGCACAAGGAGCGTTCAATAATGATGATTTCACATGTGGGGTTCTGCGCGATGGCGTTCTTGAGAAGCGAGAGGCGACTAATGTACGCCATCACCTGAAATGTGAAAGCATACCGCCGTTGGTCTTTGTAAAACTTCTCTAAAATTGTCTGTCCGGTCTCGTCGCGAAACTTCTCCCACATATTCACCGGTTCTTCTAGGAACAAAATCAAGCTATCGTCGGTTAATCTTGATGCCAACGTGGGACGTAGTTTTGACAGAAGCGTTGACTTCCCCGTGCCGATGTTGCCTTCAATGCTTACGATGAGTGGTTTTCTGTTTGCGGACATTTTATAATATTGAGTAGCCGTTAGTTTTATATTCTATTATTTGGGAAAATCATTTTCAATTTTCCCATAAACAGTACAAAAAATTGATTCGGCGCACCTACAATATAGGATAGCAAATACAAACACAATGACTGAATCTTTTACCTACCATGATATGATGTGTGGCCGCTACGGAACGGCGCCCGAAGAACAACGAATCCACATAATGGATGAAACGGAGATGAAACAGTTCTGTGCATGGCGAGCACGGGCCAAGATGGTCTCGGATTATAAGCGGTATTTAGCGCTAAACAAACGGGCGATGATTGTGAATCGGACAATGACGCGATGGGATATGGACCGCGAACTCTTCCGTATTTATTTGCGCTATGCCGTGAAAGAAGAGGAGTTTGACCAGGTGTATGATGATTTGATTTATTTGAACAAACAGACCATTTGGAAAGCGCGCGCAAAACTGGCGACGTTTATGAAACATTTAGACCCCATTGTGGTGAAACGACTGGACCCGTATTTGAACATTGTGTACGAGAAGTCCTACAATTATCCGGAGCATTGGCGAGCGCGGGGGTATGGCGCGCCGATGACAACCTTGATAGATGCCAAGCGGCGAATCGCAACGGCATACACGCGGCAACGTTGTAAAAAAAGTAATCATATAATATATTAATTAACGATGCTTATTTATGTAAAACACCTTGTATCTATTTTGGTTTTTTTATTTTTATCCTTGTTGATTGGGAATTATTTGATGAAACGGTTATCAAAGACGAGCCTTCGCTCCACGATTGAAGGGATGGAGACGGATATTTTGTCTTCGCTTGCGGATGCTGCTTCTGCCGATGAACCTACTACTACTAATACCACTGGTATAATAACTACTGGTGCTACAGATACTACTGGTGCTACAGATACTACTGGTGCTACAGATACTACTATGCCAACTATAGCGCCTTCAACAGAGCCTTGCGATATCAAAGACGTGGACAAACCCATTGAATTGGCGGCGGCATTTGAAAAAGTGAATAAACAGACCGATATGATACGAACCCTAAATGAAATCACCGAACCGATTGCGCCGCTGAAGATTGATAAATCCGGCGACGCCGAGTTCCTCGTATTATCCAATTTAAAACTGCTCGTGAATAACGGAATTAGCAAAAACGAGGCGAGTTTGAAAGCCGTATATGACCAATACATAGGTAATCGCGAAGTCACGCTGCTAGCAACCGATATAAACTCATTGAAAATGGAGAAAACAAATGCGGATGCCCTACACGGACAAGAGATTGCGCTGATATGTCGGGCAAATGTGATTATTAATGGACACCAAACGCTGATTGACCGCATTTTAGAGAAAGGTGCCGATGAGTAATTACATCGGTTTTTCGTTTCTTTCCATAAAATATACGTCAAATGCCTCCTAACAAAAAGAAACCTTCTAAGAAGCCCTCTAACACTATCTTGCCCACAAATAATATGGTTTATCCAATTCCACTAAGAGATTATTCGGATTTAATCGTGGGACCGAAGGCTGCCGATTTCACCTCTATTCGCAATGAAATCAATGAATATGAAAATGCTTTGGATGGAAAACCGTCAACCGTCGTTTTGACAGCGACGCCGCCTTTTGGCAATATTTATTTCCAGCCGACGGGAGAAATGTGCATGGATATGAAAACGGGGAAAATGGTACAGCAATTTACGGTAGTGGATGCACATAAGAAAGGCATCACCTTGGCCGAATCCGCGGAGCGTGATTTCAATACCGTGGGCAAGATATCAACACCGAACAATTGGTGTAAGTCGGTAACTATTAAAACGATGAATAGTGAAGGGAAGGCTGGGAAAGAAACGCAATTTGTATCATTTTCAGAATCCGAAAATATCTCGCCGGATATTAGAGTAAAAGAATCAATGGATAATATTGCGACGACGACGACGACGACGACGACGACGACAGCTTTAGAGGAAGAATTGGATGGCGGGCAGCAGATTTTTATTGGGTCAGCAGTGGTTCTCGGACTTTATTTGTTTTATAAGGTGCTGTACAAGCGGTAATCCCAAGGGGTCCCTTTGGAAGAGACCAAATAATATCAACAACACATTGTGATATTATTTGTAAATAATGGCTTTATATCTTGAATCTGATATACAATTGGTGGGCAACGAGCGCGCCAAACATCTGGGCGGCAATGTAGGGAAACAATTCCGTGGAAGGGAGACTTCCAATAGAGGTCATTGCCAACGAAACCGCTGGGTTGAAATGTCCGCCCGAAGTATTCTTAGCCAACAAAATGGCTAAAGCGAGGGCAGCACCTGTGGCCAAGGGGTTACCAATGGCCAAAATCACATAAACGAAAAAAATAGTTCCAACAAATTCAACTAAATAATTGTACATTATATCCTATTTGTAGATTTTTGCGCGGCGGTCATCCTTAGAAATTCATCTTAATTCTTGAGTAAGCCGCATTGTTGTATCCGCCAAACGCCAAATCGTTGAAATTGCGGTTGGTGGCCGATTGGCGCTTGAACTTGATGTAATCCGAGCTGTCCGAAACAAACTTGGGGTTACACGACGCACCAGTGATGCCAGTGGAATCGCGGGTTGACATAACGCTGCCAATCAATCGGGCATACCCCGGACGAGAGGCAGATTCAGGATTTGGCTCGGAACCATCTACGTAATTTTTGCGGCCGAGGAAATCGCCCAAATTGTTGGCGGCACGGAATGGAGTCAATACGCGACCTCTGTTATTGATGGCGTCTCTTACGTTGAGTGCGCTCCTGGAACGGACCAGCACCCTTCGCATATTGATAACATCGGTATCCTTGTAATTTGTAATGGATTGTTTGGGCGCATAACCATTGAATGGTCCGCCTAAAATATTAAATTTTACTTGGGGCATTGAAATATATATTTATATACGAGAATATTTACACCATTGGAGATGTATGCCAAGCGTATATATATATATCTCCAATGGTGTATAGAGGATAAAAGTATTGTTATAATCTATAATGGCTGATACTACAGAAACCGGCTCTTTAGGTAGTTCTATCGGTGGACCCGAATATTTTGAAAATATAAATCCCGACCCCGCTGACTTTATCGCGACATACAAACCGGATTGTATTCAAAAAACCGGCAATTTCGCATCCACCGACCCGCGATATTCCTTTGAGTCGGGGCCACATCATCATCGGTTGACGCGCGAAATCCTGTCGTCTCTTTCCCCTAAATGTTTGCGAATGATAGAGGAAATTGAGCGTCAAGATGAAGAAGACTACCGCACTTATGGGCGGCTTTTCAAGCACTTCATCTATTCCAGTGTGAAGAGTACGACGAAGGCGGTTGCGACGGCATTAATGGATATCCTCGGCTTGCGCCTCGGTTACGGTGCCAATTATCTGGGCGACGACGTTGACAAGAAATGGAGCAAAATCCAATTATTAACTGCCGACGAACTGGAACAGAATCGGTATGGCAATTTTTACTTGCTCAGTTCCGTCAATGTTTTTGGGCAGCCAATCTCGGTGCCTATGCGCAAAGAGATACTCAGGCAATTTAATTTGCGACCCGACAATTCACACGGCGAACTTGCGCGATTCATCGTGATGGACAGCGGATTCAAAGAGGGAATTGATTTGTTTGATATCAAATACGTCCACATATTTGAACCGCAGATGACGGGGGCCGATTTGAAACAGGTCATTGGACGAGGAACGCGAATGTGCGGCCAGAAGGGGTTGGATTTCCACCCCACGAGAGGTTGGCCTCTCCACGTCAACATTTATGATAGTGAAATCCCAGAAGAAGTGCGATTTGGTTTTGAAGATGCTGCGACAGTGTATGATTTGTATATGCGTGCGCTTGGACTGGACGTGAGATTGCTCAATTTGGCGACCGATATGGAGCGAATGTATATTGATGGGGCGGTAGATAGAGACCTGAATGCTGCGGTTCATTCATTTTCTTTACCTCAGGCAACGCCTACGTCTCTTATTGGTGGTGGCGCGCGATTTGATGACACAAAATATGCGAACGCGTTAAAACAAATGCCTTTGGACCGGCTTGTGGATGTTTTACTAAACCAAGAGACCCATATAAAGATGCCAGAGACCCATGAAGGGATGCGCGATTACATTCGTGAAAATTATGCTGAAGACTATACGTGGCCGGAGGTTGTGATGGAGAACAAATGCGGTGGTGGAGTTGTCCAAGGTGGTGTTGTCCAACGAAAAGGACATCTAACCAATAGGGGGCCTGTAACCAATGAAGCTTTACAAGGGTCTCTTCAAGGAATTACACCGTGGTCTCTTCAAGGAGGAGTTTCACCAAGGCCTCTAAACAGTGGAGCTTCGTCTCTAAACGGTGGAGCTTCGTCTCTAAACAGTGGAATTATCCAAGGAGGTGCAAGACCTCTTCAATTTACGCCCACCCAAGACTTTGTGCGTATGTATATGACCCCCGAACTGGACCGCAAGGGTGTCGTTCTCATCCATTCTACCGGCTCCGGCAAAACTTGTACGGCCATTGCCACCGCTACGAGTTCATTTGAGGAACAAGGATACACGATTCTGTGGGTCACACGCACGACGTTGCGCGCCGATATTTGGAAGAATATGTTTGACCAAGTATGTAACGAATCCATTCGCACGATGGTCCGCCTGGGTGTCCCCATCCCCGCCGACCAAAAAGGCCGAATGCGGCTGTTGTCCAAGGCGTGGTCCATCCGACCGATGTCTTACAAACAATTCTCCAATATGGTTCTCGGGAAAAACGAGATATACAAGGCCCTCGTGAAACGCAACGGGGCGGCGGACCCTCTCCGCAAAACTCTGATTATTATTGATGAAGCGCACAAGTTGTACGGAGAGGGCGGCTTGTCCGCCATTGAAAAACCCGATATGAATGCCTTCTCGGAAGCATTGATGCGGTCGTATGAAGTCAGCGGGTCCGAATCGGTGCGGCTGCTCATTATGACAGCGACTCCCATTACGACATCCCCAATGGAGTTTGTGAAGTTACTCAACTTGTGTAAAGAGAGGTTCAATAGAATAGAGGATTCATTTGAACTCTTTGCCGAAACCTATTTGGACGAAACTGGGATGTTCTCCGCGGAAGGACGTCGGCGATTCTTGGATGAAATGTCTGGGCACGTTAGTTATTTGAACCGTGAGAAAGACGCCCGCACGTTTGCACAACCGATTGTGCGTCATATTGTCGCGCCGATTTTACAAAGTCCTCTTTACCGTGATTTTGACCCGCGAATCATGAGCGTGTTATTAAAAACAGATACGGGCGTGCTTGAACAAGAACTCCAGGCGGCAATTGAGCGAAAAAACACGATGTACGAAAACGTGAAGGCGGAATCTTTTGTTGCCATTAAAAGCATTTGTGAACAATTTGCAGAGGATAAATCACTGCGAACTGCTTGTACCCGGTTTGCGAATGAGGCGATTCGGGAAATCATAGAATATACTAAGGTAAAACGGGTTGAAAATCGCGAAGCCGTCAAAGAAATCCGCGAGAGGATTGCCGATTTCAAAAGGGAGAAGACCGTGTTATTGAAAGAAATGCGTGTTCGGATAAAGGCGAAAACGGGCAAATCAGACTTTGGAGAAGACTCAGAAGGAGAAGACGACGTCGACGATGAAGAAGAGGAAGACTTTTCTAAAAAACCCATCCCCGATTTTACCGATGATTTCAACAAGTATAATGAATCTACGTTCAATGCCATTAAAACCAAATGTAAAGACCCGCCAAAACGCGACGTTTTCAATGCGCATCCCGGTGTTGTGCGAGCAAATATATTGGTTGAAGAAGGGAAAGAGGGTATAGAGAAAACCGCCAAAATGATGAAGTCAATGACCGAGAACTTGAAAGAGGGTGAAAAGGAATTGAGACACGCGATCCGGGCGGAAAAAGACGTGGCCAAAAAGGCGGCACTAAGACAACTGCTCGCAATCAAATTGAGCGAAAACAAGTCTGTATTAATAGAGTCGCGTAAGGTCGTTAAGGAAGAAAACAAAAACACAACCATGAAGATAAAAGATTCCAAAAAAGACATCAAAACGTTAAAACGGAGCTTGGAAAAGAAATACAAGGCCCATCAAAAAGATAAAATGAAACAGGAAAAAGAGGCGGAAAAAGATGCTTCTCGGCTTAAAGAAGCATCTTCCAAGGTGGAAAAGGGGGTCCGTATATTTACACAACCTGGGGAAATAGAGGATGCTGAATTGCGCGAAGTTGTGAATACACAAATTAATCTGTTTATCAATAAGCTGGCAGAACAAAAGGCAATCTCCGCTCAAAAAAAAACTAGAAAAACGAGGAAGAACAAGAGTCCGTAATATGTTTGGTTAAGGACCCTTCGGGTCCGAAGGGAGGGCTTATACGTTCATATCTTCCTTCTTCATTTTTGGAACCCATTTTGAAGGTTTTATTTTGAGTAATTTTGTCTTATCACAATCATCACACCCGTTGATTTCTTTCGTATATTCTTCATCTAGTTGCGTGGCAACCGACGGAACATCTTTCAACAACTTCTTGTAGAACTCCAGGATTGTGTCGTATTTGTCTATTTGCGCTTCGGGAATCTCAAATTGGGCGGTCGTTCTATAGGCTTCATTGGACAACAACGCGATTAATATGTAAAGGGACCACGATTGGCAAAATACATCATCCTCTATGATTTGCGCCGGATGTGATAGAGGCACAATTTTCACGGTGTAATCAGTATTTTGTTCAAAGAATGGTCGCACCGTTTCGTGTGCCACCTGGGCATAATATATTCCCTGTCCCGAGTCAAGTATCTTTTTGGACGATTTACTGGTTTTCACGACGGTAATGTCATTCGCTGGGTCAATCATATACACTTTTTTGTTGTCGTTATCCACAATGAACGTTTGGTAATGCGTTTCCATGTCGTTTTCATCCATTTGGATGTTGGTTGCAGTGAATACAACGACGCCACTCATTTTCACCACATTTTCTAAATATTTTTGGATTTTCTGGGATTTTTCGTCACGTGTTTTGCCTGGTTCTATGAATGCATCAAATGTGATGACGTGGTTCTTGAATCCAGACTTGCGGATTTTGGTGATGTTTCCGCGGTGTAGGGTCGGGAAATAATGTAATAGGATTTCCTGGCGAACGGATTCGTAGCCCAGAGTGATTTTAATGGCGTGTAAAACCCAACTGGCAGTAACTGAGCGGTCCATTGTATTATATGATTTACATATACTTTTTACATTCTTTTCAATTTTCTTGATTATCTTTGGAACTATTTGGGTGGGTTTCATTATTAATAAACTCGGTTATTGTATCGTAATCCGTCTTATCCTTGGTTTTACAAAGTTCAAGCGTGGTGGTATATGTTGTAATATAGCCGAACGATAATAGAAACTGACCACTGAATGAATTGTTAGCCAAATGAATACAATATTTGTTTGGTTTTTTTACGATGTGAATGATGTGTAGTTTATTTATAACGCAGCCTGTTAGGTTTATAAAATGTTTCATATCTTATAAACATAATTGATTTGGTTATATGTAGTTTTCACAACTACATATAAGGATAAAAAACGGATTTATAAAGTATTGTTATTGTTTTTTACATTTTTGTGAAAATGGACAAATAGACGTCGATCAATTCAGTACACGCCGTCGCGACATCTTGCATAATATTCGCGACATTCACATTGGTCTTGTACGCAACCTGGATAATGCTATAATCGTCATGGGGATGCGCCTTCTTGAACGCGCAAAACGACAGTCGCTTATCGCCATTGAAATAACGGTCGTACAGGAAGTATTCAATCGCCTTGCCGAGGGTGTAGTCTTCGTGCTCCAACACAATATTGTAGCAATTGTCCATCGTAGTATCGCTCGGCTCCACGATAAACGCCCCCGTCTCAATCTTGGTAATCGTGTCCCGCAATTTGTGCTCCATCACTTTACACGCCTTTTTCACGATGTCGGTGTTCTCAAAGACGCCGAGTGTGCCCACCACGAAATCAAAACTGTCTTCCTTGAAATACCTCTGTGCGTCCAGGGCATAGAAGTCCTTTTTCATGTATTCTATTTCCGCGATGGTCGCGTTCTTGCTCCGTTTCTGGCTTTCCAGTTTGTCCCAGGCATCCGCGGCTTTTTTCACGTCGGGGGTGAAAGCATAGGCGCATTTGGAGACCACGTTGAACATCGCGCTGGTCGCCGCCGTGGCAACGGCGAACTCGCACGTGAGTTTGATTTGTTCGCCAGGCACGTTTCCAATCTGGGGCCTTAGACGCACAAAGTCAATGTAGGCGCCCGTTTTCGCATCGGCCGGAAATATCTTTGCGACTTCGGTGCGGGGCATCGGTTCGTGGGTGCGCTTGTCCTTGATTACAAATTGTTCGGTGGTGACGTAAATGATGTGGTCCGTAGTGTTTGTGACATCCACTTCTAAATAATATTTGCCGGGGAGGTCGACCCCGTGAATGGGGATACAACTGAGACGCTGTTTCACGATTTCGTTGTGGAGGCGGCCACTATTCACCTCTATCTTACACTGATTTACGTCGTTGTTTTCTGTGCGGAAAACCACGGTTTCAATGTCGTTCAAGATGATGCGGCGGATGGCGTTTGCTAAACTGAGGTTTACGCCCGAGAGCGTGAATCGGAGCAAGCCAGCCTCTTCAGATACGTTGTCAATAATAGGATTCATTGTTATATATATTGATTCCATTTTCTTCAAGTTCTTTTATTTCAATTTTATAGACCGGAAGGGGGCCCTGAAGGGGGCCCTGAAGAGCCTAATGTTATTTTCCCGAATGTATATATATGGACGCTTTGAAGTTTCCGATTCGGTATTTGCCGAAGATATTGTCATCCGTGGACAAACAGAAACAGGTCGGTATGCTATTGAAATCCAGGAAACTCTATAAGAAGGGCAAGTTCTATACGCGAAAAAATGTGGCGTCGTATCAACACAAGGAATCCCAGCATTTGGTGAATGCACGGCGTATTTATGGTATCCAGAACGTTGTGCCTGGGCCCGAATTGGCGAGGAAAACGGGATGTTCTATAGAGGCTCTCCAAAAAATAGTGGCGAAGGGCGAAGGCGCGTATTATTCGTCAGGATCGCGACCGAATCAGAGTCCTCAGTCGTGGGGATTCGCACGATTGGCGAGTGCCATTACCGCTGGTAAGTCCGCCGCGGTGGATTATGATATAATTCGTGATGGATGTAATCATAAGAAGAAGGCGTTTGTTTTAGCGAATCGGTCTAGGAAAAAATACGGGTATGGGCATCGTGGGGCGAAACGGATTCAAGTAAAGATATAGAGGCTTTTATAGATGCGGTTCAAGCATAAAGCTTTATCGGTCGCTCCTAAGGGGAAAGCTTTATCGGTCGCTCCTAAGGGGAAAGCTTTATCAGTCGCTTTTCCCCCCTCCTGAGAGGGGGGAAAGCTTGGTCCAAGGCCATTTGGGCATATCCGGAACCACCTTCTTCCAATCTCCGTGTTTTTTCGTTGAATAGTCCGCCTTCCGAAATACGCGGCCACAACTGGACCCCATAATCCCTTCAAACGACATGGTTCGCGCCATGGCCGAGTCTGTCACCTTGCCATCGGTCGCTCCCGACGGGGCAAACTCATCGTCCATTTCGCATTCGCGGTGCTTACATATGGTTCTTAGACCTTTGCGGATGCGATTTTCTTCTACATCGTAGTGGTCAGCGATTATTCGTTTTGCGTCTATCAAAGTAAGCTTTGGTTCATTCAACAAATGTTCCAGGCGTATATTTCTCGCACCCGATGATACGCGGGGGTCTTCAAAATCAGTGTTTGTGGTTTCTAGCGCCCGCAATTCCGGCGAAAACGGACTATTCATCCCGTAGAAAACCCCATCGGTCGTTCTTTTTACATCTTGTTGATAGAGGCCCTGTTCAAATCGCATAATTTCATTGGAACGAATATCGCCGAACAACCACGAACACGCATAATCACCCGCGTTTCTGTCGTTCATAATTGCCACGTAATCGTCCAGCGTGCGTCCTTGTTCCATTGCTTTGCGGATGCGCAGAAAATAGGGCACGCCAGCGGCGAAGTCCGGAACATAATTGATGTCGGCGATGGTCGTTTCACACCCAACAATTCCACATTGAGTGATGAACCAGTCGGCGGAGCTGCTTATTAAGCCTGGCGCGACTTGCATCATAAACGCGGACTCGGAGTCTTCCGGATACACATAGAGGGCAATATTGCTGATAAATCCAGTCGCAAAATGTGTGTGGGTATTGTGCGCCATAATGATTTTGCCATCATGTGTTGCAGAACCGGTCGCGATAAACGCGCTACACCTCTCACCGATGTCGTCTTTTTTGTCTTTGTTTATTTTTTGATACACTTCGGTCATTGACAAATAAGCGTTCCATCCAACCAAGACATCGTATGTGACTTTTTTGGAACGGGACCGTTTTTGATAACCGGCGCAAATGCCGCGCAACTCTTGTTCTATAAATCCCCATTCGGGGTTTTCTAAATGGGGGTGTATAGAGGCCTTACACCTGGCTAAATATTCGGTGAAAGTGGTTTTGTAATAGGTTTTTACTAGGTATTTGAGGATTGGATACAGCATATCCAATTCTTTGTATAACAAATATCCGTGGGCGAATCCTCGGTCAAAAGGTGCGCCATAGATAGACATGGTTATCCATCCATTTCCGCGACTTATTGTGCCGTTGACTTTCGCGGACTTTTGTGAGCCGCGTGATGTCGGTCGTTTGCGACGCGTAGTCATAAATATAAGATAAAATGAGTTATATTTATGATGATCTGGTTTTTACTTTACTTCGTTGTAACTTCGTTGTAACTTCGTTGTAACTTCGTTGTAACTTGCGTTTATGCCATGAACAACATCGCAATCAGTAAAAACATAATGACAAACGGCAACAATACTAGGAACCAAGACAAGCTCGGCACTCCCGCCTGGCAAATCAAGTTGAGAATCCACGTCCACAATAACACATAGGCAAGCTTGATTAGGAAAAGCAAAAATGTATTGCTCACTTCGCAACTATATTCGCCTAAACAATAAGTGTTTGTGTTTCCGTAATTTTGTATCGCCATCATCGCCAGGGCAATGATAGAAATGATAAAATAGAGGTAGGCGGGTGTACATAGATTTTTCAAGGAAAATGACATTATATTTTCAATGGAGAAAACATAATGATTTATACCGGTGAACATTTATACCGGTGAAGATTTAAAACCGCACACCTACGGTGTGCTTTGTTTCAAATCGTTACCGATACCGCGCAATTAAAGATTTAAAACGTGCCGTTTTAAATCTTCAATTGCGCGGTATCGGTCACGAACCTAGAAGAAAAAATGGCACTTTGTGCAATTTTAATTCTTCGACGGTTTATATGTAGGCAGGAACTTGCGTATTGGGTTGAACTGAAGTTGTGTTATTAAACATTGGCACGGTGGTTGCTTGATGAACCGCATTTTCCACTGCGGAGAAGTTTAGCGCACCCCCACGCTTGTAATATTTGCGCGAATGGCGGTGCTTGCCTCCGGTCCCCTTGTAGTGAGTTCCCGTTTGTAAGGTTTGAGCACCTCCGGTTTTAGAACCACCAGTTTGTATAATTCCCTTATCCATCGTCATCATCCGTTGCGGGTCCACTTGTAAACTATTGTAATTATACATCTTGTGTAAATCTCCACCGCGCTGTTTTACGCTCCGACTACGAATTTTACGTTTTTGTCGTGCTGTTATGTTATTTGAACTACGCTTGGCACAACCTCTTTGTACTATGCCACCTTTCTTGTTATTGGCCATTATATATTGTTCTTCCGAAAAAAACAGCTCCCTCTTCCTCCCGAAGATAGGGAGGGCGCGCGACATAAGCACTTTAGGGAAGCATTTCACAAACAACAAATCTACTCAATATCCACGTGTGTCAAGAAATGACGACGACAACATGGGTCAAATAGTCCTAAATCATCCAGGACTTCTCCCTCTGCCGTTTTTGCCGTGCTGTCCTTGGATAAATAAACCGTCTTCTGAATACTACCCGAATCTTCCCCTGAACCCATTTTGTCTAGCTTTTTCTTTCGCACCTGTTCCAAATAGTATCTATATTTGTTGGCAATGACCTTGCCGCAAGTTACGCATTTTACAGGAATAATCATTTTATAAAGTAGTGTAATATAATTGTGTTTTCTATCTATATTGATTTTGTATTCAATTTTTTGAGGTTGAACCTTAAGGTTCAATCCCAAGAAACACCGCATCAAAAAAACGTACCGTTTTTTCTCTGCGCAATTTCTTGGATATAAACCCTTCGGGTTTATATACCCAAAAAACACCCTATACAATTTACGATTCAATCGTACCTCTTGAATCTTCAATTGTATATGCAATTTTTTGAGTAGGGCCCTTTGGGCCCTAACACCTTACCAATGAAACACTGCGTGTTTCATCAGTAAGCAATTTCTTGGATGCCCCCTATACCGCTTTTCATAAAATTGAACACAAATGCCTACAATAATGCCAATAAAAACAATAAAATGCCTACAATAATGCCTACAATAATGCCAATAAAAACAATAAAAATGCTATTTACTCGTTCCTACATTAAAGGTCTCTCTCAAGCGGTCACGCAAAGACCGGTTGAAGTCTACGCTGCAGGGTCGTGTTATAACAAGGCCACTCCGGTAGCGTCGGGTGGTTATGCCTTGTATTTTCCGGGTGCAGAGCACCCATCTGTATGCGAACCCGTTTCCACGGGCTTGATAACAAACCATCGGTCTGAATTGTTGGCAGTCAAAGATGCCTTGATGATATACAAAGACAATATGAAAGGCACCCCTTGTACCATCTACACCGATTCAATCTACGTGGTCAATTCGCTCTATGATTATTCCCCCATTTGGCGCAAAAACGGCTGGAAAAAGACGACTGGCGCCCCCGTGAAGAATCAGGATTTAATGAAACCACTCTGCGAACTGTTTGACACCAATCGTGTATATGTTTCCATAAAACACACGAAGACACCTGCGCCCAACCAAGAAAGACACTTGCGCAATAATAGTGTAGCAAATATAATGGCAAAAGCAGCGCGTATGCTTGGACGTTCACTTGCGTACTGATGAAACACTATATGTTTCATTGGTAAGGTGTTTGTTTGAGTAGGGCCCTTTGGGCCCTATCCAAGAAATTGAATGCCACCAATATGTAAAGATAATTTGTATAAAAAATGACGCACGAACTTGACAAAGCAAAAAGAATATACGATGGACTCCAGTCTGACATTCAAAACCATTTTCTCGCGGAATACATAGAACCCCAGCTGAGAGGCGATGACTTGGTAAAGGAGTTTCACGAATTGCTGGAATCCGAAGAATGCCAGCGGTTGAATTATAACGAACTTATTGACCCCATACAAAAGATTATCGCGCACCCAGCGGCACTCGTACAGATGTGTAAGCTAGATACTCTTGGATTCCGGGGAGTATATAACCAGCATTTTATCCAAGGCCGAAACACATTTGTCCGCGTCTCGTGCCCCTATACGAGTATGTGTATGGAGTTTGTTATGCGGAAGTGGCACTAAGGATTTCGCCTTGTGGCCGACTAACGTCTTGTGAATAGCGCGTCAAACTCACTATAACCGTGTAGAGCAGCATCCGGCGATTCATAGTCAAACCGGTTACTACACACATATTTGAACCCGTTTTTTTCCAAATGGTTTTTTAATTCGGCAAAAGTGGTTCCTCCCGTGTAGGTGCTTTCAATGGAGCATTCGGTAATGATGTATTTGACCGTGTCCAACATGGACCCCAGACTTTTAATAGCGTTCAACTCATACCCTTGTAAATCAATACACAACATATCTGCTCGTTGGATATTGTTTTTTTCCATAAACGTATCTAGCCGAATCCCATCCACCACGATTTCGGTCTGCGGACTCGCGCGTTTGTAATCGGGGTCGCCTTCTTCCCGGTTCTCAAAATTGATTTTCAGTAGCGACGATGCGCCCATATTGTCATATTTGGAGAGGTCAAACGGGTAAAACGATACCGGTCCGTCCGTTAATGAAACAGCACTTCTCACGAGAACAATCTTGTCGTTGTTAAATGTTTCTACGACGGAATCGCATATTTCCAAACAATCAGGGTTACATTCAAATGCGTATACGAGGCAACCGTAGTAATCTTGGAGTTTGTGCGCGTCCAACAGGTCTCGCGACCCGAGTTCAAATACCGTTTGGACTGCCGACTTGTCAATATTTTCTAGAAAAATGGGTTCTAAATAACTCATATAATGAGTTATATAAATAATTTTTATATCAGTATTGTGCGTTGTACAATAAGAAAAATTATACACCTTTTTACATTTCAAACGCCGACCCTTTGGGACGGCGTCTTTTAATGTGAAAAGGCAACTGTTACTTTATAACCGATAAATTGCCTTTGTTATATTCAATAATTCTGCTTCGCAGAATTATGATATATAAATCGGCATTTCAAAGGTTAAAAGGTATAAAAAGGTTTAAAACAGTCCATACAATATACTCTATGAAACACGAAACAATTATTCTCGGTGCTGGTATTTCTGGATTGACTATCGCCGCTGGATTGGAAAACCCCGATTTTTTGATTTTAGAGGCGCGCGACCGCATCGGCGGGCGTGTAAGCACAAATTGCGACACACATTTGGATATGGGGGCCGCGTGGATTCACGGTTCTGAAAACAATCCGCTAAATAAATATTTGGACTACGACCGCGATATGATTCGGGTCGCGCCCCAGAACCCCTGGCTACATTCGGAAGACATGTGGATACAGTATTTGACGAGTGGGGGCGAATTGAGTGAGCCCAATAGGCAGGAATTGGTGGCAAAATGGCGCGAAATGGTGGAGGCGCTTGCGAAAGTACCCGGGAAAACGATAGCCCAAGCATATGCGGAAAATACTCTCTTTGGAGAGCATTCCAATCAGTCTCATATAAAGTCTTTCCTTTATTTGATGGAAGTATGGTGTGGCGGAAGTGTAGCAAACATTCCGACATCCTATTTATGTGGAAGTCCGGGTGATTATCCCGGGGCTCATTGCCTTTTCAAGCGAGGCGCATCTACATTGGTGGATGCGATTGTTGCCGGCGCGAAACACGACATTCTCGGACGTGTCCGCATCAATCACGTGGTTACCGACATTGTGTATGACGAAAAAGGCATATCGGTGGCCGTCGCCAACGGGTCTCGTTATTTATGCGACCGAGTTTGTATTACTTTGCCGCCCGGACCTCTCCTCAACATTCGGTTTTCGCCGCCGCTCTCAGATGAACGTGTCGCTGCCATAACACAAATACGGATGGGGTCCTACAAGAAAATCCAAATGGTGTTTGATTCCGTGTTTTGGAATGACGCGCCGATGTTTCTCATATGCGACCAAGATAAATACACACTGTGGAATAATTATATGTGTTCTAAAAATAAACCGGTGATAGAGGCGATATGCCCCGCCGAGATTGGTTGGGCACTGACAGGTCAGAGTGATGACAAAATTATTGATGCGATGATGACTAATTTGCGCACGTTCTATCCTCTAGCACCCGACCCCGTCTCTTGACACGTGACTCGGTGGGAAGAGGACGTGTTTAGCCAGGGCGCGTATTCGTATCAGTGCGATGATTGTGACGTGGTTTCGGCGCCAATTGACGGGCGGCTGTTTTTTGCGGGAGAACATACGGACCCTGTTTATTATGGGTCGTTACATGCGGCCTACAATAGTGGATGTCGCGTCTTGAAAGAGATATTGAGGGAGTCTCTAATCCGCTGAAAGACGCCATTTTATCAATAATGTGAATGGTGTAAATGATATACACAAGTTTGTTTGTATCATTTTTGTTTAGTACGGATTATATGTGAATCGTAACGATTACGCGCAATTGCCATAACACTTGCCTTGGTAATAGTAGAAGTCGCGGTTCTTCAAATTGTAGTCGGTGTAGTTCGCAACATTCTTGGGTCCATTCTTGGTCCCCGCCACGCATTTTTGCCCTCCAAGCAGGACACAACAGCTCGTGGAGGCACACGCGTTCAAATCTAGCGCCGCGCATTTCTCCTCTATCTTCGTCGTGTTGCCAGCATATTGCGCACAAAATCCGCCCAGCTGGCTCGCCGTATTAACTACCGGCGTGAGCTGAGACTCGCGTGTGGTTCGGCTCAAATACACACTATCCTCGTAATTGGGGACGTAATTGGACGCTCCGAACTTGTATGCGCCGGGGACATAATAGAGGATGGGAGATTTGTTGGATTCGGTATTCACTTCAATGAGCTTGCCCTCATCGTCAAACATCCAGTATTTGCCGAGATTTAGGTCGTCCGTCTTGCCTGCGGTGGGGTCGCGATATATTCGGTGCGTATCGCGGGCATTGTATGAAATATCGGTCATTGAATATTTTTCGGGTGTGAAATTGGGATTGTATTTGAGAGGCGTATGTTTTCCCACCAAGGGTAACTTCTTGTACTCGGTTTCTATAGGATTGTTGCTATCAATGTCGTATCCATTGGGAATGAGCTTCTTGTAATACATGCCAGCCGCATTGATAATATAGTAGCCGTCCCACGCCGGGTCGGATTGAATTGCGGCCTCCGATATATTAGACAGACCACTAGTATCCATCATTGTCGTCTCTTGGACCTCGGGCGCACGAAAAACGAGTTTGGTATATTTCTTTGACCCAGGTGCCGTTCCTGGATTCACGTTGTCTATCAATAAATCTTTGCGGTCGGCAACATAATCGTTGGGCAAACTTTTCATATAATATTTGGTGGTTGTACCATCCAGGATTTGTATCTTGTAAAACCCGGACGCGGGAGGTTTTATACCAACACCAAAGTTTGGACTGTCGCCCGTATATGTTGCCCCCGGGATATTCAGAAAGGGCGGGGTGAGTGCATCGGCGTCGGTGATGACCCCCGTTGCTGTTTGAATCGCGGACTCTGTTTTGCCAACCAATTTGGTGAAGTCCGTGGGGTCGCGTCGGTACCCATATGGGACAGACTTTCGTTTCCAAATGGGTGCGTCTATTGTCCCTACATTGATGGCGTAGTATCCGGCACCGGGGTCCATTGGGACCTGGGGATTCCCACTTTGTCCTTGGTTTCCGCCGGGACCATATGTGCCACTGGGTATGTCCATAATCTCGTTTCCAAAGGCTTCGGTTGTAGTGCCATCGCTAAATAACAAAAAAACCAAGACGGTTGTTAAAATGAGTATTAATAAGAAAATCATATGAAGTCGTGTTTCCGGGTTCATGGATTCCGTTTATATATGGGGCGATATTTTTGGTTCGTTGGGTCCTTTCTACGGGGGTCTGGAGGAGGGGGTCCGAAGGGGCAGCCTTAAAAAATTGAAATGATTATTTCTAATTTATCCAAAACTATTATTAAAAGACAACATTCATATGTAAAAAAATGACCGAAACTCACCGCAACCAAATCGCTCAACTAAAACGTAAAATCGCGTCACAAGATGTTCAGGAAATGTTTGTAAAATGCGTCCGCATTTTACAAAGTGCTTATGCCGAGCGTCCTCCCGCAGGGATGGAGCTCGGCATACAGATGTGTCCGCATTTCCCGAAGTGCTTATGCCGTGCGTCCTCCCGCAGGGATGGAGCGCAGCATACAGATGTTTTGTTGCGTCAATATATGAAATACATCCAGTCTATCACACCTCTTAATCAACTTACTGATACGACAATTACTAAACCGCCGATTTGTTTCGGGACATATCCAATTGTCACCGACGGTCATCTTAAAACGATAGAAATGAGAGGCGACTACGATTGCCGCATCATCATCTTGAAAAACACCGAAACAAATGAATTCACAATGGACATTGATGCCCTAGAAAAAATGACCAAATTGCGGGAAATCCGATTCCAGTTCATCCAAAAATATGTGCCCGGGGTAAATACGACCATACATTTAGTGAAAACGGGACAGGCGATAAACTATTACGCATTCATTGTGTGGTGTTCTAAACACCAAATCCGCCTATCTATGACCATCGGTGGACACCCCGTTACAGTGGATTGGAAGTCCGTATTCTTCTAACCAATTTTGGTATTCGCTTATACTATAAATGTCAGTACAACAATATGTCCAACATATCAATACTGTGCCCCCTCTAAATAAATATGCCGCCGATTCGGTGCGCCTGCTAAAAACCATCTACGAACAAGCCTTAACCGCAAATTGGTTGTCTCATCCTTCTTCTGTTGAAGAAGTGTTTAGCACCACGTTTAAGAGAGGCACGATGTATGACAGCGTACATCACGTCATCAAAACCCATATGGAATCGGCCAACCACTATTCGCTAACGGTCGTTCTCAACGTGGGTGAACGCGTGTATCGCCTGTTTTTTGTTTTTCCAATGAAGCGCGACACCATTACGGCCGCCATTCGGCGCAAATGCCGTGCCGAAGTGGATGAATTTGTGGTTCGCGCCCATATCTGGTTGTCCGTTGCGTCTCATTACGCCAGCACCCAATGCTCCAAAACCGTGGATGTTTATTTGTATATGACGGAGCTCAAAAAGACGCTACCGGCCAAGGGCGACGATATCCTGGACACAATTCACGCCAACACGGCATTCACAACATCGTGCCAGGAAACGACGGAGATTATATTGTACCGGAGAGAAGAGGCGTTCAAAGTGTTTATCCACGAATCGTTCCACAATCTGGGGCTAGACTTCTCTGCTTTTGCGGATGCCGCCGAGAAGGCGAAGACGGCGGTACAGACCGTTTTTCCCGTATCATCGCGACTTTGTGTCTACGAGACCTATTGTGAGATGTGGGCCGAAATCGTGAATATCGTGATTGAAGATGTGGTCGCTCACCCGCGCCGGCGCGGCTTTGAAACGGCGTGGCCGGCCATTGCCAAGGCCATCAATATGGAGAGGCGTTTTACGATGTTCCAAGTGGCGAAAGTGCTTACACATAATGGTATGAATTACAATGACTTGATGGTCCCCGGAAATAAGTACCGCGAAAAAACGGAAATCTTCTGTTATTACATTTTGAAATCCATTCTGATGTTTCATTGTGATGCGTTTTTGTCGTGGTGTGCGAAAAATAACCCCAAATCGGGGATTCAATTTGACGCGACCAACGCTGAGAAGTATGTTCAAGATTTGATTATTGGATACTATAAGAAGCCGGAGTATTTGATGGCACTTAACAAAACACACGAGCATTTTGTGAAGAACCGGGCGCGGATGCCGGCACTGATTCGCAATACGATGCGAATGACGGCTTTAACCGCAGATGACGGGCTTTAACTGCCATTGGTGAGCTTTAACTGCCATTGGTGGGCTTTAACTGCCATTGGTGGGCTTTAACTGCCATTGGCGGGCTTTAACTGCCATTGGCGGGCTTTAACTGCCATTGGTGGATTTTGAATCGTCCGATTACCGAATGACGCGGACACTTTGGGTCGCGCTGTCCTTATATTTGATATCTTGACTGGATTCAAGCTCAAGCATTTGGACATACTTTACCCAAATTGCATTGATGGAATGGTCCTCTATTCCATTCATAATAATCGTGGTCCCCGATTTCGCAATACGCATTGCTATTAAAATTGCTTTTTCCGGATTGACGCGTTCATCAATGACAATGGTGTCGTATTTGCGTTTATCGGCAATTACCCGCTCGTGACCAGTGATTTCGGTACGGGTATTGACACGGTGTGTGGCGGTAACACATGATGGTTCAATGGATTCAATGATGCTAACTTGGATGGATGGATTGTTATTGATAGCAATTGCCGCGGGGATGGCGGTGTCGCCGCCGATGAAACAAATGCTGAGACTTGAAATGGAGGCGGCAAACAAGTTGCGGCGCTTGGTGGATTCATCAAAATTGTAGGTGGGGTTTGTGGAGCGGATGAATGCTAAGAGGTCGGCTTCGTTGATTGCGTCGGAGGTTAAGGGTTCTTCCAAGATTACTTGGGGCTCCTCTACTATGACTTGCTCTACTATGATTTGAGGCTCTTCTACAATAGCTACAGTGATGGAATCTTCATTTGAAGGGAAAACATACTTGGATTTGAAGTCCGCAAACAAATCCATCTTGATTTGCGCATGGCCCGGGCATCCCGCAAAATGGACCGCAACAAGTCCCTTTTCCGCAGCATCTTCCGGAGTTGGGCGACTCAAGACCAACCTCTTGTATTCCGTCTTATTCACCATCTGGTTGTTTATCAAGAACGCATTGAAAAACGGCTGGTCATAGAACAACAGCTTGTTTTGGTACATATCCAAGTAAAACGCCTGCTTAATCTTGGAAAATGTCTTTTTAATCTCCGGCAGATTCTTGAACCCAAGGCACGATACGGAGAACCCCTCTTGGTCGGCGCAATTTGCGTCGTTCTTCAAAAAAAGCGAGCGACCCCAGTAATTGGCCTCACACAAAACGTTGCCTTCGCCACTGGCATAAACGACGTCGTCGGTGATGGCCTCAAATAGAGGCGTGGGGTCGCGCAAAAACATCGTATCGGCATCAATGTAGACGATTTTCTCGTATTGGGCGATTTCGGGATAGTCAAAAATATCCACCTTGGAAATGCGCGACTGGTTCATCGTTTTCACGAAGTTCTTCTCAAAGAACTTGACGGGTCTTCCTCCCATCTGGGCCTCAATTTGAGCGCGATAATCGGTGTTGGTATAGACCATAAAGTCAATGTTGGCATTGGGACTAACGTCGTAGAAACTTTTGAGCATATTTACTACGATGTCTACATATTGCTTTTGGTGGAAGCACGCGGTATATAACAAATACGAGGACGACATATGGTATTTGTTGTATTTTGGTTTTATGTTGTTTACAATGACAATTTTATTCTATATGTGCTACGCAATCCACCCTTCTTATTTTTATGGAAAGTTCGGCGTATTGCGCGGTCGGCATGACTGGGATTCGCGACTTTATATTCGGCGATTTTTAGGTTCGCTGTCTCTTCTTCTCGGCGCTTATTGTTTTCATTTACGACCTTTGCGGCTTCAATTAGTGCGTTCCAATCCGCCGTATTATTTGCGATGGAGGGCTGAGTATTGTCTTTTGTTTGGTTTTCATTTTCCAATGCTTGTATAAGTTCATCCCAATTTGTATCATCGGATTCGTGTGTAGTTTTGCCAGTTGATTTACATTCATCTGTAAGCCATGGATTTTCTTGAGAAACACAATTGCCTCCGCCTCTCTTCTTCTTTTTGCTACTATTTTGCTTCTTGCTACGAGTCCGCTTTGGCTTAGCCATTCTATATATACCCATCCCGAAAAAATTGATTGTCTGCGCCCAATAATATAGAATAATAACACCTACTAAATCACCTAATGGGAATCAAACATCTAAATCGGGTATTTAATCAAAAATGCAATGACCGCGCTATTTACAAAATCCACTTAAAACAGTTATCGGGGGAAAAAATCGCCGTGGATGCCAGCATCTATTTGTATCGCTTTCTCGGCGACGAAAAACTCGCCGAACAAATCTATTTGATGGCCAGCATTTTCCGCAAATACAATATCGCCCCCGTATTCGTATTTGATGGCGCCGCGCCCCCCGAAAAGAAAGACGTGCTCAATGAACGCAAAGAGGGTAAACGCAAGGCCGAGGAGCGCTATTTACAGATGAAGGCCAACATTGAAAAGAACACGCTAGAGTCAGACGAAAAATACGAGGCCGAGCTTGAAATGGAACAGCTCAAGAAACAGTTTATTTATATCAAGGACGGCGACATCAAGCGCGTCAAACAATTGCTGGATGTTTGCGGGATTTCGTGGGTTGTCGCGCGGGGCGAAGCCGACGAGTATTGTGCGCATTTGATACACACGGGGCAAGTGTATGCGTGTTTAAGCGAAGATATGGATATGTTCGCATATGGTTGTTGCCGTATTTTGCGGCATTTCAGTATGGTGAAACACAGCGTGCTTATGTACGATTTGCCCGAGATTTTGCGGCAGCTTGGACTCAATTTGCGCGAGTTTAGACAAATCTTGGTGTTATCGGGCACGGATTACAATAAAGACGACGCGGCCAGTTTGTTTGATGTTTTGAAGTGGTTTGATGCATATAAGGCGGATACCCTTATGATGGAGGAAGACGTCGCATTTTATGAATGGGTAAAAGGAATCCAGCCGGAACAAGCCCGCAAAATATACAAAATGTTTGTTTTGACGGACAAAGCGCTCGTGGCGCAAAGCGCCAATTATGAAGGGACTATCAAGAACCGCGACATAGAGCGCGGCCAACTTATCAAGGTGTTGGCGAAAGATGGGTTTCTCTTTGTTTAAAAAAAAATATCATTGTTGTGTATAATGAGTACGAAAAAAGGTTCGTCGCCGAACAAAGCTTTAATAAAAGCCGCGACCGAATCCGACGTCAGTAAAATTGTAGAATGCTTGGCACAGGGAGCAGATATAGAAACGAAAAATAAACTTCAGCGAACACCTCTCTTTCTATGTTGCGAAAATGGGTGTTTGGAATGCGTGGTCGCGTTGGTTGAAGCGGGGGCCGATGTAAATACAAAAGACCATATGCCAAATACGCCGCTAACGGTCGCAATACAAAAGGGGAACCTAGAGTTGATTCGTTTTTTAATTGCGCAACCTGCCATTGATATGAATGCCATGACGCGTGGTTATACGCCTCTATCATTGCTCGTAGATTTACATACGATTGAAGATAAATCCGATTTGGTCAAACGGTTTATAAATAGAGGCGCACATTTGATTAATGGGAATGCCAATGCGTTGTGGATAGCCATAAATAAATATTCGGAAAATCCCGACTTCAAACAAATACTGAAAATAATGATTAAACAGAGCAGTCCGGAAGAAGTGAAGGAAGCGGCGGAACATTCCTATCGCAATGAGAATGCTTTGTCACAAATTATATTGATAGAGGGATTCGTAAAAAAAACAATGTCATTGAAAAAACAGTTTATGATTACTGAGATGTTGTTGAAAAGGGGCGCAGACATTAATTGTAAAATTATGATGAGTGGAACAAGTGTTCCATTGTTTGTTTCGGTGTTTTTATCTCCACGCGTGACATCCTCTATCATACAGTATTTTTTAACCCACCGAGATTTTGAGTTGGAACCGAGAGACATTGAATTATTAGCACGTGGTGGTAATGAAAAAATCGCCAATTTATTGTTGATGTATTATCGTAATCCAGAGTTGCTGGATTCGGTTTTAGATATGGTGGAACATCATATAATGGGAGACCCGGAAAATCCAACATTTGAAGGACGGGAAGAAAGCAGTAGTCCAGGAACCAGCTCAGAGAGCAGTGGTGTGACAAGCAGTCCGGAGAGCAGTGGTGTGACAAGCAGTCCAAAAATAACCCGCAAAAAAAGTGATTCCAAAGGTGGTTATAAGAGAGGCAAGAATCAAACTTATAAGCGTCGTTATCTATAAGCGCCGATAGATGTTAAGAAAATATAATAAACATATGGTTGTTATATTTACAAATAAATGTTTGACCCATCTCTCCTAGATTTATGCCAAGATAGTTCTGTCGTTATTGGCGAAACGGTGGTTGCCGAATATATGGAGGATACCAAAACTACTTGGTCCAAAGGTGGATATTGGCTCGGGGGCCAGGTCAAATTGATGCCCACCGATAAAATCACCGACGAATTGTTCGCAAGAGTCAAACAAATCTATGTGGAAAATTCGGGTTACGGGCCGGCGAATAGTTGGGAAATGGCAAGTATTTGGCGTGCTCAACGACAGTTCGCGGAGATAGAGTCGGTCGTGAAAAGGTATCGCGAAGTGATGCGGCAACGCATATGTGCGGAGTTGGCTAAAACGCCGTTACCCACCGATGTTCATGAAATCATTGTTTCAAATCTATAACGATGTGGCTTACCCCCCAAAATAATTATTTGAAACGCATATAAACCTTGCGCCTCTATTACTCTAGATGTCAAAAGCAAAAAAGAACCCAATGGCGGCACTTGTTGCTTCCATTCGGTCCGCCGATGCACCTTCCGCTAACCAAAATATCTACGATAAGTATTTGGATTATACACGGCAGTACAAAGAACAATATGGGACCAGAACGATTGTACTTATGATGGTCGGGTCGTTCTTTGAAGTCTATGGGTTAAAAGATGCCAACACGGTTACCGGAAGTGATATAGGGTGTATCACAGGTAGTGATATTCTAGAGTTCGCCAAGATTTGCCAAATGAATATCAGCGAAAAGAAGAAGGTAATCGTCGGCGGAAAAACCGTGTTAATGGCCGGATTCCCCGAATACACGTTGGACCGCTACTTAAATATCCTCAGCGATGCCGGATACACCAGCGTCGTTTTTGTTCAAGATGAAGAAAATAGCGTCCACGGCGACAAGAAGAAGCACCGACTCCACTCTATCCACTCGGCGGGAACCTATATGCCTTATGAGACCGAACAACCGAAGCTCTCCAACAACATTATGTGCGTTTGGTTAAAAACTTTCAACTCGGTGTATAAGAAACGTCCGCAAATCGTTTATGGAATCGCCGTCATCAATATTTTCACGGGCAAGTCGTCTATTTTTGAACACACGACAACCTTTGAGAATGCGCCGTCCACGTTTGACGAGCTGGAACGGAATGTGAGCATTTATGCACCTTGCGAAGTCATCTTTCTATACGATTTTGAATCTTTTATTGTAGGAACCTCTGGACCTAAAACACAGGCCCCCGCGACTTCCATCGCCGCCTCTATCAAATCCTTCTGCGGACTCCAATGCGATTCTATCCACGACGTCTATGTCGGCGAAAGTGTGAAAGCTGGCAACTGCCAGCGACAACAATACGTGGTTCAAATCCTGGAAACCTTCTTCGGGTCCGACAGTTACAACATTTGCGACGACTTTTCCAGGTACCAAATCGCCACCCAAGCCCTCTGTTATTTGCTCAATTTTGTCCAGGAACACAACCCCAATCTCGTGAAGAAAATCGCGCTCCCTGCGTTTTCCAATACGGGTACCAACGCCGTCCTGGCCAACCACACCTTGAAACAACTCAATATCATAGAGGACCATTCTGCCGACAGTATTCGCAGCGGTCGCCTCTCTTCCGTCCTCAATTTCTTGAATCGCGCGACCACTTCTATCGGCAAACGGCGGATTAAAGAGATTCTCACGTGCCCCGTCTTTGACGCCGACTGGCTCAACGCCGAATATGCCATCACGGCGCATATGCTGGAACCGGACAATTACCATTATATGGAGTTGTTCCGGAACCAGTTGTCTCGCGTGATGGACCTGGAACGCGCGATGCGGCAAATTATGGTGCGCCGTATTGCGCCAGCGACGATTTGGCGCATCCACGAGTCCGCCGTGATTATTCAGCAGGTCCACATCTGTTTGGCCGAGCAACCGCGGCTCCTTGAATACTTGGCGCATTCTTCCGAAATAGAGGCGTGCTGCCGCATCGTCACCGACAATATTGGGCGCGTTTTGGACCTGGACCTCTGTAAAAACATCAATGGGGCGTCATTCAGCGAACACATCGTGCGACCCGGAATCAACGCCGAGTTGGATGCGATGATGGCCGAATATCGTGCTGCGACCGAGACGCTGGACGCTATACACCGGTTCTTCAATATGATTATGCAGTCCTCGGCGACGGGCCAAGACGGCACCGACTATGTCAAGATAAACACCACTGAGAAGTCGGGGTCCTCTATCCAGATTACCAAGACTCGTGGCAAACTTTTGAAACAATTGTTGGATCGGGGGGATTATAAAGTGGCGCCGTGTTTTCGTGGAATCATGACGGTCACGGCGCCCGGCCACGTGGTGTTCAGCGGGACCGAGATAAAGTTCGCGGACCTCAAGTTCAAGGCGGCCACTACAGCCAATGACGAAATCGCGTTTGACCAACTCACGCGGATTACGGGGCAAATCTTACGGCTGGAAAACGCGATTCAAGAGAAGACCGCCACCATCTATGCCGAGTTTGTTGTGAATACGCTGGAACCCATTTGTTGCGAGCCGTTGGAGAAAATAGCGGAGTATGTGATGATGGCGGATGTCCTCCAGTGTAGGGCCGTCGTGGCCAGAGAGAACCGGTATTGTAGGCCGACGATTCAAGAGTCTTCTTCTTCTGGCGATGGGTCATCTTCTGTCGTTGGGTCATCTGGCGATAGATCCTTTATGAAAGCCCGCGGTCTCCGTCACGTCCTCATTGAGCACATCCAGAAAAACGAGACGTATGTCCCCAACGATGTAGAGTTATGCGGTAACGGTATCCTCCTCTACGGCACCAACGCCGTGGGTAAAACGAGTCTAATTCGCGCGGTCGGCATCGCGACTATTATGGCCCAATGTGGATTCTTTGTACCCTGCTCCCAATTTGTATACACCCCATATCGGTCATTTTACACGCGCATTCTTGGAAACGACAATTTGTACAAAGGCCTCTCCACATTCGGGGTGGAAATGAGCGAACTCCAAGTGATTCTGAAGAATGCCGACGCGGGGTCTATGATTCTGGGCGACGAGCTTTGTTCGGGCACGGAGACCCAGAGCGCGCTGAGTATTTTCGTCGCGGGCTTGATGGACCTACACGGCAAGGGGTCGTCGTTCATTTTCGCCACGCATTTCCACGAGATTGTGAAATACGAGGAGATTGAGGCACTGGACCGTCTCTCGCTCAAACATATGGCGGTCCATTATGACCGGGAACAGGATTGTTTGGTCTATGACCGTGTCATGCGCGATGGACCCGGCGACAATATGTACGGCCTGGAAGTGTGTAAATCGCTTCATTTGCCCACGGCGTTTTTGGACCAGGCATTCGCCATTCGCAACAAGTATTTCCCGGAACAAGAAGGAACGCTGGGGATGAAGGTCTCACGATACAATGCGCAGAAGATTCGGGGGATGTGTGAGCGATGTGGTACGGAGCTGAGCACGGAAACCCACCATTTAGAGGAACAGGCGAATGCAGACCAGGATGGGTTCATTGTGGGGACTGCAGTTCATAAGAATCACGCGGCCAACTTGATGGCACTTTGCGAGAAATGCCACCTGGAAATCCACAAAGCGGCGAAGAAGGTGGTGAAGAAAAAAACGACCAAGGGATATGTTGCAGTTGTGGAGCCATAAATATATTTTATAAGTTCTTATAACTTGTAAAAATCTTCATCGGAATAAATCTTCACCGGTATAAATTTTCACCGGTATAAATACTTGATATACAGCGCGTAAAATTGAATTATTATGCCGATATAAAGATACAACTAATTGTATCTTTATAAATGTCATTTACACATGAATCCATCCAATTATTTTACTCAAAAGGCTCATCCAAAGATTTGAACGACGCAGAAAACAAGGTACGCGAGAGTATTCTCGTGTTCTTGGCGAATCCATTGCCTGCCGAATATGCTGACGATACTAAGTGGACCCATTTATATACCCGGTTTCACGACGCATTGCGTTCCATTTGCGACCAAGAATATAGTCGGGTGGAAATCAAGAAAATGGCAGGGCGCGCACACAATTACGACTTGTTGGCAACCTTTTACGACGCCGCCAATGTTGAAATCCGGGTTGCGAAGCTGGAGTTCAAACATAATTCGTCATCGTTGGATAAAGTCCCGCAAATCCTCTCTTTACAGGACCGATTTGGGCTGGTCCCTGAGATTTCATATACGAAATATTATTATGAAACCGCGCTTGATACATATTTGACCATGGTTAATTACGTGGATGCCAAGCCCAACTTGGAAGAATATATGGCGATTGTTTGTGGCACAGAATATTCGCGGTGTCCAATGACGCACTATATGTATGTCAACGAAGGCTCCGGCGATAACAAGAAACGTTGTACGGCCGTTGTGAAAGAATCCATTCGCGGGTATTTGGACAAATATGCCGCGACGGTTGATATTGGTAAACTCAATGCCAAGTTGATGGATTCGCAAATGGGCAAACACTTCTTGTTGTGGGATTTGGACAAATTCTGGATTCACACTTATTCCGAGCAGGATTTGTGTATTCTGGGCGAAAACGGGATTACAGTAAAAAACGGGAACACGATTGTTCTTTTGTCGGATAATTATGAATACCATTTGTTGCTGAGGTGGCGCAATCATGCGGGCATTCTGAATCCGGCGTGGCAAATAAAAGCTATAAGGCGTAAGACGGGCCCAAATGCGTAAGTCGGACCCAAATGCGTATAAGACGTAAGTCGTCGTATAAGGCGTAAGACGGACCCAAAGGCGTAAGCCGACTCAGAAGACGTAAGACGCATTACAAGTAAATTGGGAAAATTGTTTCCAGCTCGGTCTTGGATAACCCATTGTTGCCCAGAAAGAGGTCTACGAACTGCTGCGTTTTTTCATTCGCCAGACTCGCCATAATCTGCTGCGCATAGGGTCCCGCCTCAATCACATTGAGATGGTTTTCCACCAAGTAGGGACTACGACCATCTACTAAGGCATAGGAGAGTTTGTACGCACTGTTGCCATTCCCACGATTGACTACGATGACAGGGTTCGTTTTCCCTTCTTGGTCAATGTATTGTTTCTTCAAGTATTCCGCGGGTTCAACGACGACCCCTTTTGCTTTTGCTTTTGCGACTTTCGCCGCCGAAATGGCCGCCTTTCTCTCGGCAATCGGCGCAAAATCAACGATTTCAATTTGATTGTTGTGCGCAATATTCGTGTTGTATATCAGCAAGGTCTTTGTTTTGTCGTGTGTTAGGTCGGGTTTCCGCTGATTCCATACAATGGTGCCAGTATGAACGTGGACTCCCAGTCTGGCCAGTGTGGTCGCGCCTTGAAATAGTGTACGCAATTCGGCAATGTTTGCCGAGAATATGAAGTCGCCATTGAAACAAAGCGAATGCTCGCATCCGTCCGATAACAAGGTATCTATGGTCTCTTCCGGGGAGGCTTGGTCTGTGTCCTTCCTAAATACAAATCCAATGGTCGCTTGTTGGGTGTCCATAAATCCGCCGTCATTGTATTCTTCAATGCTTAAAATGGTGCCCGTCGCCTTCATATGGTTGCGAATCTTGGCATAATAAGCGGCATTCAGGAAACTGGCAGGAACAACGAACGCCAGGATTCCGCCGACTTTCAGCATAGAGAGCGAGTGTAAGATGAATATGCCAAATAAGTTGGGACGACCCACCATATGCGCGCGATACGGTTCGGGCACTGCGTCTTTACCGCAAACCACGTAAGGCGGATTGCCTACGATAAGGTCGTAGGACTCGGTGGGGGTCCACGTGGTGAAGTCCGCGCGCAAGTAATTGTAAGGCGGCGACGTCTTTGAAACCGCCTCGTAAATCGCGGGATTCACTTCTATCGCATCAATCGTGGCGTCGGGGTAACGCATTCGGGCGTAATTGGCGATTTCACCCGTCCCGGCGGATGGTTCCATGATGCGAGTGGCTGCAGGGAGTTTGTCCATTAGGGCTGTGATAATGGAGCGCGGAGTAATGAATATTCCGCCCGCCTTTTTGTCCTCCTTGGATATATGGCTAATAACTTCCACGGTGAGCTTGCTGTATTGAGTGTCGGTCATTTTTGTTGTTTGGTTGAATAATATAAATAAATCGGTTTATATTATTTCAATTATTTGGGCGAATTATACCTTCTGCTAACGTTTGGACCGCGGATGTCGTCGCGTCTTTTTACCACCAGATAAGGTTTCGCGCGTTTTGTATTTACTTGATACGGTTCTAACTCGTTTCGTCTTTGATTCGGTAGGACTTCTACCATTTCCTTCTCCAATTTTCAGAATTTTATGATAAATGCCGTCGGTACCTTCTTGACAATGAACCGAACTACTTGCGTTTTGACCGTGGTGTATCATTTGTAATCCAGTAGTAGCGCGTATTTGTTCCAATACTCTCAATTCAAACAATTTATCTTTACTATTTAACAACGCAATAAAAATATCAAAATCAACAAATCCTCCAGGAGCTCCAATTGCGCGCAAATTAAGCAGAGTGCCTCTTGACCACTTTATGTCATCTCTTGATGGCCATCGGTCTTGTACATTATTACATTCGTAATATTTATTGTCGTATCTATAGGTTCTTTTTTTAAATTGTTCCAAATAGACTTCGGAATTAATTCCTAATGTAAAATTACCAATTATTAAAACTTTATTATTTGGGTCAAGATTCAAATATTCTTTTATTAAAGTTTGAGTACCCTCAATTGGGTCTATTACTTCACGATTCTCATCAACCTCTATTCGCGATGAATCAAATATATCATTTCTTCTATTTTCCATTGTTTTCATTGCTTTTTTAATTGTGGGTTTAATATCTTTAGTTGCCACATCTAACGCGGATTTCCCTGTATTATTTTTATGTTCAATGTCGGCTTCATATTCAATCAGTAGTTTTACAATTTCTTTGTCGGTAGCCGTTTTGTCCTCTGGTTTTTTTGAGGCAGCTACCATTAATGGTGTATCTCCATCTGAATTTGGTAAATCTGGGTCGCCACCGTATCGTATAAGGATTTGTAGTAGTATATCCGCGTTGTCATTATCATTGTTATTTTGTGCCGCTATAAATAATGCGGTTTCTTTATGAATGCTACTTTGTTTATTCGCATTAAATCCATTTTGTAATAAAGTTTCACATACCAAAGTATTCCCATAATATACGGCAATATCCAGAGCCGACATTTCGTGGCTGTCTTCATATTCAAGGTCTACCCCTGCATTCATAAGAAGTTCTACTATATCACTGTTATTATTTTTTTCAGCGGCAACCAAAAGAATGTTTTTATCGGTACGACTCATATCTATTTTATGAATTATGTCAGCGCTTAAAATAGCAGCATCTACATCATTTTCTGCGAATGGATATTGGTCAAGAAGTAATTTAACGCAATCAAGGTTCTCCGTTTCCACGGCATACATAATTGGGGTTTTACCATCGGCGCGCGGCAGATTTGGGTCTGCGCCATGTTGTAATAGCCACAACGCTTTTCGTAATTGCTGTGTATCTAATAGACTTTGTAATAATGTATATCCGGCTCTATTCAATTCATCCACATTTGCTCCATAATCAATTAATGGTTTCATTAATTCTAGTGATTTTTTATTTTGTGTTAATGCTCCATCAAAACTGTTCATTATATTTGACAAAACAAGTATGTTTTCCGCATAGCATTTTGTAATAAGGTCGCGACCTCCTTTTTTTAAAAAATATTCAACATAATATCCAGAATTGTGTTTAGTAGCGTGGGCCTTTAATAAATACAAAAATGGTTTTACCAATTGGTCTACTGTTTGTGTACTATCTACCAGTTTTTCTATCCAGTATTTTCTATACTCTTTGTTCCCTTGAAAATAATGCATATCTATAATTTGTGTGAGAGGCATTTCTCCAGAGATATTGGCAACATTTGGGTCGGCACCATTTTCTAACATTATATCCATTATTTTAGAGACATTAACTCCGCGTTCAAATGAGTTTACTCCATGTTTTGATAACACTGACAGTCTTTGAGACATAATAAAAAACAATGAATCGTTATTTGTATTGCCTTTGTATATTACATTTGGGTCCGCTCCTTTTTTTAAAAAATATTTAAAAATATCAAACTCATTATCTAAGAATATTATTATCATCAATTGTTTATTGTTTATTTCATCTATGTCTGCTTTACCAACAACCAGATATTTTTTTAAAAGCTCATTTATAATTTTGTAAATGATTTTGTTTGACCTATTCTCATTTTCTTTGGAGATAGTGTATGACAATTTTCCTAAAGCAGTTTGTAGCAATGTTTTTCCAGTGTCGGGATTAATCTGATTTGCTGCAAACCCAGTGCTTTCCATCAATTTGAATGCTCTGCGTTCGTCATATGATTCAATTGCATCAAAAATATCACCTCCGAAAATGGTTTTGCCAATTGATTTTACAAACCCGGCCAGTTTCTATATACAATATTACAATATTATTTTGTGATATTGATACGTATCTATGCTTTTCTACGGCGAGACTTATTTTGTCAGTTCGCGGCGAACTTCCATCAACAAATCGTCGGTTTCCGCGGGACTGCCTCTAATGAAATGCTTGAGTGTGGCGTCTCTCGTTATTGAGAGTATCTTTCGTGCTACCTCGTCCACACGAAACTTTGCATTCAGCGCAGCTAAACGCGCCTCTTTATGGCGACCTTCAAAGAACTGTGGGTCGGATTTCACATCTTTCGGACGGAGCTGGGTCTTCTTATACGTACCCGTCTTGGACGCCGCCCCTGTTGCCGCGTCCAAATCTTTTGCGATGTCACTGTCCGAGTCCAACGAGAATTGGCCGAAGAATGCCGGACTTGCCTTGAACTGAGAGGCGAGAACGTAATGGGTAACGGTTTGCCATCGCTTTCCATCCAATGCGAAAACGGTCGGCGTTTCATCCGCAAGCGCCCGTCGCCAATCTTTGATTTTTTGTAGTTCGCTGTATTTCGGGATATCCGCGAGTTCAATGTGTTCGCCGCTGCCTTTGCCGGGTTTCTCGTGGGCCGACGCCTTATGGAACATAAATACGGTGGTTGAAACCGGAGAGGGAGCGCTCACGACTTCTTCAATTTTTACCCCCAACCTCTCTTGGAACCGAATAAAGTCGGGGATGAGTCCATAGGTTCCTGCGTTGCGTTCAATACATTTATTCACGATGAGCGTTTTTACTACATAAGGTACCTCGGAAAACACGAAAATATTCTTGTCTTTGTACGAAATCAAATCGTAGTGGTCGCCCGTATAAGACATCATAATGTAGTAGTCGGGGGTTCTGAGCGAGGCGTCTTCGTGCGTTCCGGCAACTTGACACTGCATCACGGAATCCATCGCCTTTGATTTGAAGTCTCTCTCCGACAAGATGATGAATTTCGTGTTCAGCTTCTTTTCCAATATGGTGATTGCATGTTCGTCCGCCCAATAATCGCTGCCTTGTACCGCTACCCGCATATCGTCCAGTGATTTCACATCCTCCATAAAACTGGACTCGTTGCGGTTCTGCTTGGCATTGACTAAGTCATGTTGGTATTCCTCTATCTTGCTTTTTAAACCTTTGATTTCGTCCAGCACGGTTTGGCGGTCCTCCTTCTTTGTTTCGGGAATGGCGCGAAACCGGCGCTGTAGGTTCAGAACCGCCTTCTTCGTCTTTTCAATGTTGGCTTCATTTTCCGCGACTTCCGATATATACATATGGTAGAGGGTGGTGTAGTATTCAAAAATATCGGCAGTCAGGGAATCCGCAACTACTTGCCGCAGCTTCGGGACTGTCGTGTTTTTACCAATTTGATGGAATGCCTTTTGTATGGCCAAGAAAAAACAATCGCCATTGGGCGTGGTCTTCACGATTCGGTAGTCGTGGCTCTCCATAAACTTTTGAATCCAAGGTGCGCTGCCGCTGTCGTTGAAAATGCCGCGTTCGGGTTTGGTTTCCTCTTTCAACATCTGGGGAACGTCCGCGTGTTTATCTAGTTCAAATATTTCAAGGGTCGCCACAGACGCTGCGGTCTTTTTCACAATTTGTAAATCGGTGACTCTTTGTTCTACTTCTTCTTCTTCTTCTTTTTTTGGCGAACCTTGTTCTTCTGATAAAAAATCAATGCTCGCTCGCGAGTCCGCCGCCGTGATGTACTCTTTCGTAACGAAGCTATATAACAATGGGTCCACGCCGGCAATGATTGCCTCATTGTCAATGGCACCATTCCGTGAATACTCAATCACTCTGTCAAGTGCCACTTCATATACGCCGATTTGCGAACGAATGACGTCGCCTCTCATCAAGTAAATGGGGAAATAAACCACGTTGCGATAATTGTATGTGTAGTTTGCGCGACCGAGACATATTGCGACGGGTTTGTCCAATATATCGGTTTCAAAAAGAGCGGTTTCCAACTGGACGTCATCGCGACTCAACTCACGCGATTCCGTGTATTCCACTTGTTTTGTAGCATCTATTTTGGACTTGATTTTCATCGTCTATATATATTGTAGTTGAAAAGCCTTTGAATTGTATTGATGTAAAAAACAATACAATGATATCCTTCCAGGGTCCCCCGTTTATTTCCCGACAATGTCTAGATACTTGAACTTGGTTCGCGCGTTCAGACCCGGTTTATCGCTAGTCTTGTAAGTGGTGATTTCGGTAAAAGTGCCCATATACTCCGCCTTCAATGGAGCAGCGATTTCTCCTAAAACCGCAAAATACACAATCAGGTTCTCCGTCGTCTCTTCCACTTCCTTCTGCTTTTCTTTGAATGAAATCGCCGACACGACGTTTTGAACCATTGTGCGAATTGTTGCGATGGCGTATTCGGTGTTGAGCGCGGGAATCGTATTCATCTTTGCGATTTCCGCAAATACCGACGACGCCTTCTTGCGCGCAATGTTTTGCGTGGTGAAGTCGCAGAATGCGTCGTAATTTTGGTTGGGGTCCACATCCACAATGTTTGTGAAAGATGCCGAATACGCGGCAATCTTTTTGTCCAAGGCATCTTGAAAGTGGCTGGTATATTTGGCATAAATCGCGGATAACAAGAGGGCATAGGTTTCCGTCATTCGGTTGTTGGACATACTGGTGTCATAGATGAGGTTGAATACACGCGCCATGTTTCCCTCTAAATCATCTTCCGCTGAGTCCGTCTCCATCTTGTCTATTTTTTCGCAGATTTCGCCAATTTTCTTATCACGATTGGTGTCATTGATTTGGTTGATGAACACGCGCATTTCATTCAAGATTTCCTCGGTATCATCTAGCACCGCAAATTTGCTCACCTTGAAGTCCGACTTGGTCTTCCAATTGTCGGGTTTTCCGCGACCCTTTTGTTGTTCCCGCGGCTTAAATGTCTTGGTGGTCGTTGTGGGAGCAGTCGCGTTGTGTTGATTGATATAGGTCTCCTGCGTGGCACCTGCGTCATACCCAATCTCGGCACACAGTGTGCGAATTGCGTCAGTCACGACGTCTGGCAATACATATCCATTGTTGTTTTCAAACATCAGTCTGGTATAGTCGTCCAAATTGTAAATCACAGCGGTGGTCGTCATTTTGCGTTGTATAATTATGATGTAAATATTTATATCATTTACAATTCAATTTTATAGACCTTGGGTCATAAAGTATCATTTGGAATCAATATAAAAACATCGGTCCATATAGTATATTAAATGACAGAACAAACCGAAATTACTGCTTGTGGGACTTGGGAAGAAATGATTACGAATGAAGATATACTACGAAGTATTTTTTCATTCGGGTTTGAGAAACCGAGTCCGATTCAGGGGCGCGCCATCCCCATCATTGCTAAGGGTCGGGATATTATTGCGCAGGCACAATCGGGGACAGGGAAGACCGCGGCGTTTTCAGTGGGTGCTTTGACGCGAATTAATTTCTCCGAGAAGAGCACCCAGGCGCTCATTATTGCGCCTACACACGAACTCGCACGACAAATCACGAATGTTTGCCAAAACGTGTGCTCACTGGTTCCGGGGAGCTGCGTGCGATGTTTCGTTGGCGGCTCCTCCGTCGCCGAGGACCTGCGAACCATTGAGACCGATGGGCCTCACGTGGTAGTTGGTACTCCTGGGCGCATTCTGGACTTGATTCGCCGAAGATATTTAGAGACGTCCTATGTCAAGATTCTGGTGATTGATGAAGCGGACGAGATGCTTTCTGTCGGATTTAAGGACCAGATTCAAGACATTTTCCGCAGTTTGCCGGAGACAGTACAGACCGCGATTTTCAGCGCGACATTGAACAAGGATGTCGTGGATTTGACAAAGAAGTTTATGATTGACCCCGCGATGATTACGGTGGATGCCGAGAAGCTGACGTTGGACGGCATTAAGCAATATGCTGTGATGCTTCAAAGCGACAGCCACAAGTTTGATGTGTTGAAGCGAATCTTTGGCGGAAACAACATTCCCGCGTGTGTCATCTATTGTAATACCGTGGAGCGCGTAGAGCACTTGGTCAGTGCGATGACCGAGGACGGGTTTGCCGTGAGTGCGATTCACGGGAAGATGAGCAAGCAGGAACGCGAGGAGGCGATGCGCAGATTCCGCGAAGGTGAGACCCGATGCTTGATTTCATCCGATATTACCGCGCGCGGTATAGATGTTCAGCAAGTGGGCGTGGTCATAAATTTTGATATTACGCAGAATGTACATACGTATTTACATCGGATTGGGCGAAGTGGTAGATGGGGGCGAAAAGGGACGGCCATCAATTTTGCTACTTACCGAGACAGATTCCTGTTGGAGGATTTAGAGAAATATTATCGTATTCAGATTGCGCCGTTGCCGGAGAACTTGATGTTTTAAGCCCTCCTTCGGAGGGCGACCGTCAGCCTTCGCTACGCTTATCCCGAAGGGAGCCACGACCAAAGCCCCCCTTCAGACGCACTCGGCTGAAGGGGAGGGCGACCATAAGCCCACCTAAAGAGAAAGCCCTAGACAAATAGTATGTCGCGTACAATTTGAAGAATCTATTTACACAACGAATATATCAATGCAGTTCTTTGATATATTTAAAAAACAAGAAAAAACAGTATCCACCATCACAATTGACAGCGAGTTCAAGCTGCCGATTGATTATCTAGATACCAATGTTGTACATACGTTGTCGCCAATTGTGGCAACCGACCTTGAACTGGATTCTTGCGTATATGAAATCGCACTAAAACCTGAACATGAATATGCGAAGGCGATGATAAAACGCATCAAAACCAAATACACCACGCATGTTGGCTTTCTGGAAAACACCCAAGAAGTGGTTTCTAACGTGGTTTCTAACGTGGTTTCTAACGTGGTTTCTAAAGATGTCCGCCCGCGAATGGCATGTCCCGAGAAAATCACGGAGATTTGGAAAGACGTCTACGAAGTGGAAGGGTTCCACGACCGATACAGTTTCATTGATATTCCCCAGTTCAAATATATCAACCACGTTTCGGGATTCATGGGATTCTGGACCATCGTCAATTTGATGTCGCCGTTGTTGTCGCTCTTTTTGCCGCTAATATTTATGGTCGCGCCATTCGTGCTTCTCAAAATCCAGGGCGTCCCCATTGACTTTTCGTCCTATTTGGGGGTTCTCAAAAACATCGCCAAATCGCATTTCATCGGGAAAACGCTGAACGCAATTGGCGGGGGCGACTTCTCCATCAATAATGTGTTGTATTTGATATTTACGTTGGCCCTCTATGGTCTTCAGATGTATCAAAATGTGAAAGCGTGTATCCGGTTTTACAAGAATATATCGGTAGTGAATGAACGCCTAATTACCATAAAAGAGTTTGCGGATTATTCGGTCGTCCAATATGATGAGTTTTTGGCGAAGTTCCAGGGACCGCTTGAACACTATGCCGCGTTTTGCGACGACGTTCAGTCGCATCGCGATTTGATGATGGCGTTAAGAACGGATTTAGAGGCCATAAAACCCGTTGAGTTCAGTATCGGCAAATGCTTTGAAGTCGGCAATTTACTCAAGTGTTATTATGGCCTCTTTGATATTGAGGACCATCGGCGTGCCGTTGCGTATGCTGTTGGATTTGATTCATATTTGAACTTGGTTTCGGGACTTAATATGGGTCTGAATGCCGGATATCTTGGTAGAGGGACCTTTATACGAGATAAAGAAGAGACGGATAAAGAAACTACTACGTCTAACGGTACTTCGTCTAACGGTACTTCGTCTAACGGTACTTCGTCTAACGGTACTTCGTCTAACGGTACTTCGTCTAAGAAAACCCAATTTGTAGACCAAGTCTATCCCTCTCACGCCGAGCTGGATGAAAAGGTCCCAAATACAATGGATTTGTCAGCGAATATCATCATCACCGGCCCCAACGCCTCCGGAAAAACCACGCAACTCAAAACCACCGCCATCAATATCATTCTCACACAACAATTCGGCGTGGGATTCTACACAAGTTGTGAGTTGGTCCCATATACCCATATCCATTCTTATTTGAACATCCCCGATACCAGCGGTCGCGACAGTTTATTTCAAGCAGAGGCGCGGCGGTGTAAAGAGATTTTGGATGTGGTGGCGACGTCCGATACCGATTCCACGCGGCATTTTTGCGTGTTTGATGAACTCTTTTCTGGGACCAATGCCGAAGAGGCGACGTCGGCGTCTTTTGGGTTCTTGAAATATTTACAGGGATTCGCAAATGTGGATTTTATCTTGACGACGCATTTTGTGAAATTGTGTCAGAAGGTGGAGAAGGCAGGCACACTGCGCATTGCGAACTATATGATGGATGCCGAGTTGTGTGATAAAGAAATTGTTTTTACTTATGATATGATACCTGGAATATCAAAAATAAAGGCGGCGAAACTGATACTGATACAGATGGGGTTCCCGGATGAAATTATTTCGGGGATGGTATAAGTTTTATTCACCGTATAAGCATTCACCGTATAAGCATTCACCGTATAAGCATTCGCCGTATAAGTGTTCTTTACTAAATTGTTATTTGTTATGACGACGCCGTTTGGTTTTTCTGCCACCGCGCTTCTTAGGAAAATGCCGATATGTCCCATACCATTTTGATTTGGGGTCTATATTTTTACGTAATACTTGTGTTTGTTTCAAATATTGTTTGTAGAATCCCTTTAGTTCATCCACCATTTTTTCCTCAATATTGTAGGGGTGTTCATAATGCGTACTTTTACCGATACTGTATCCATCTGGGGCTACCGTGTCTTTATAAATGAACGTGATTTGTTGAACCCTTCCAACTTCCTTAGTATCAATTACTAAGCCATATAACTCAACTTCACCAGATTTATCAGTCTGTCCGCGTACATTTTTCACGGTAACAATATTTGTAAGAACAATGTCTCCAACCATAGGGAGAATAAAACTTGTAATGTGTTCGGCGATTCCTGGCGGAAGCCGTGTTCCGAGCTTTGTAAATAGTTGGGCATAGTCTTCTTCACGCTGTTGTTTGTTTTCCGACTTAAGCATTTCTTCAAGTTTTTCCATTTGTTTCTTGATACTTTCTCTTTTTGATTCGGTATCTTCCTTACCAAGTTCTAATTCCAGATGAAAAATCTTATCATCTATTATTGATGGGGAATGTGGCAGTTTTCTTGTTGGAAACCCATTGTCAATCGGTAGACGTTTGTGCTTAGAGCTCATATTATATTATTTGTAAATATAATAATGTAATCTGTCGTAAAAAATATTTTTTATAATATTTTTTATTATGGCACAATGATGCCTATATGATGCTAAGAATTACTAGAAATACTCACAGAGATCCACCAAGTTTTCAAACAACAGATTGTTTATACCGAGCTCTTCAAACATGCGGATCACCGAGATAATTGGCTGGACACCTTGGTCGCTTTCTCTAAGAGCTATTCGCGGAATCATATTTGTATCATGATTACAATTATTACAGACCTTACACACGGCTTGTTCCCAATCTTCATCGTAGTCACTGCCATCATACACATTTTGATAATGGCATCCGATATGGTCAGCAAGGTCTTCGTGTCTGCGACAGCAAAACTGTACAGCTTTTTCGGCATTCCACTTACCTGGTTCTACCATTCGGTCGCAATCATAATAATGACATCGCGATTTGTAACGATAAGCATCAAATATGGTAAACTCGCACAACTCGGCGTAATCTGCCAGAATATCAAACTGCTGGCGTGTTAGAACCTGTATATCACTTCGTATTGACATGTGGACTTCCAAAGGCATCTGCTCTCTTAAAGGCTTCTTGAATTTACAATCAAAACACAAGTCTCCATTAGCAACTCTCACTCCATCACAATTCGGACTGTCGTAGACATACTCTAGCGAAAGATGATTACATTCTTTACAACAGTTTACGATTTCAATACAGTCACAGCATACCATTCTTGAATGTCCTTCAGCTTCACATACTGGCTCGGCATAATTTACTTCGCCGCAAGTAACACAGAGAGCCTTGTTTGTGTAGTATGTTTCGCATTCTTGCTCTTCTTGTTCTTTGTAGAATTTTATCATTTCTTCTTCAGTGGCACAATCTTCTTGGTAGTCCTCTGGATTTTTCAAATAATCCATACGGTAGATACAATCTTCAAGTTGTCGTCTTAGATATTTTTTGGCGACTTCATCCTTCTGCGCGTACAAAGCTACATTGAACATTTCGGACTTATCTACAACTTGGCTAAGTACATACCAAAACCGACCATTTTGTTGCGAAACAATATACGTATTTGGTAGGTCGTGAACGTCCGACTGAGTTTTACAAAGCGCAAAATTAAGCGTTTCTTTTGCGTTGTTGAATGTAGTACAGCAGATGTTTTCACTATCAATAAGGATGGCATCCTCCGGTATTACTGACGTCGTTTCCAAATATTTATCGAGAAACACGTAGAGCTCTTCTACGTTACCTGGCAATTGGTCTGGTAAATTGCGAACTGGTTCTGGGATACCATATTCAAGGTCGTGGTGATAACTGCGAGATATCGGCTTATACTCCTCTTGGGGTGTTTGTATATCGGGAAATACAATCTTGTAAAGTTCTTCCCATACGTCTTCTTCTTCTTCTGCTTCTTGGGCCATCTTATCAAACGTCTCATTGTTCTCATCAAAGTAATGCGCTGATGGCTTCTCCATAACGCGCCATTCATAAGCGCACCTATTACAGATGCGTGTTTCATCACTAATGAAACCTTCCTTCTCTCCGATTTCTTCTCCACACTTATAACATTCGCAAGTTTCCAATGTAGTAGTATTGGAAACTTGCTGGTTTTCATCGTCTGCCTCTTGCGAGACAACGGGATTAATTGGGTCGACATTTATAGACGCGGGGACCAAAGTCTGTTTAATAATTTGTTCAGTGCTGCTAATCCTTTATAACTACACGATACACACAGAGGATTAATCCAGAATGTATCAGTTGCGACAGTTACGTATGTCGCACGGCCAACTTGCAAGCCGACGGGTATATTTTTTGCTGGGGATCATTACTTATCTTTTACAATAAACGCCACCCTCAACACGGTAAATAGTCCTCCCTTTCGGACCGGGGTAAGTAGTTTTTACGTTTTCTTTTTAGTAACCAGCATCAAAAGGCGGTAACCTTTTATGCCTCGGCGTATCATCCGTCATAAACCCATGAATAGTGCCAGATCACTCCCCGTGTAATCACAGACGGGAGCTCTTGGTCGCCTCTCACAACCCATTTTAACGCGAATTCGTTGTTGTTTTTTGGTATGTGCCCCGCCATCGCACACACCCGTCACACCCTTCTGGTGCGTCCATAGCCGATATATGCCCCAACACGCGCACATATCTTTCGCACTCATACTGTCACTTTTACACGACGCATCGTGCGTTGCCTAGCATTTGTAGATATTCTCAGGGCTTAGGAATAATATGTGACAGTCCTATGTGTCTACATCACACGTGATGTCATAATTTTCTGGATATAGGAAATTATTACATATAGTGCGCACTTAGGAAAGTGTGTATGCCCCGCCTCGCATACACCTGTCGCAAACTCTCTTTGCGTCCATGTCCGATTACTGCACCTCCTCGCAGTAGATCTTCCGCAATCAGTAAACTTTGCGGTAACCGTGTTTATAGGATTCATTTGTTGAATCCTCACCCTTAGGATTCATTTGTTGAATCCTCACCCTTAGGATTCATTTGTTGAATCCTCACCCTTAGGATTCATTTGTTGAATCCTCACCCTTAGGATTGTTGATATTATCAATACCAAATGAAGGCATTGATAATGTCAGCAATCCTGACCCCCCCTTTCTCTTTATTTTTTGATATATTCTCTCTTTCGCATACTTTCTACATTTTACATAATTTCTAAAATCAATTTTTTATAACAATAACAATAATAACAATAATAATAATAATAATAACAATAATAATAATAACAAACATAACTTATTGCATTATACCGGTGAAGATTTAAAACGTGCCGTTTTAAATCTTCAATGGTGTAAACGAGTAACTCTGCATCCACCCTCAACTTCATCTTGATTCATCGCGTTCAGCGCGGTTTCGGCATCTTTGGCATCCGTGTAGGTAGCATAGGCCCTCAGCGCATCCTTGGTCTCGGGGTCGCGAATAACCTTGACAGATTCAAGTGTACCGAAGTTGTAAAAGCTATCATACAGTTCGCTTTCATGGCAATCGGGCAAGACATTCTCTACAAGCAGAGTCTTGTTTGATGCGCATATGTCGGCATACTGCTTCTTGGCCTCATTCTGGTCGTCGCAAAACAACAAGTAGTCGGTCAGGTCTTGGATGACTGATGCCGAGGCTTCTACAACAGAAGTAGAGGCTTCTACAACAGAAGCTTTGATAACAACGCGTCGCGGCTTCGCCACGCCACTAGAGATGCGTTCTTCCATCAACTCAATATTGCGTGCCAATTGGTGGACATTGATTGACGTGTCCTTGTTCCAGCGTCCAGCTTGCTTGGCTTCCAACTCCTCCAAGAATCCACGATTGGCCTTCATGGATTCACACTCTTCTTCGTTCCCCACAATGAAACCCTCTAACTGGTCCATCTGGTTACGTAGTTGAGCAAGTGTGAGAACCGTGTCTGGGAACACAGTGTTGTTGGGAAGCAGCAACCAGAACTCCGTGTTGCGAATCTTGGCATTCGGTTGCGGGAAGTTCTTTCGCATGTAGCCGGTATTCACGTTGGGATTGATGCGGACCTTCTCACCACCTTTGACGGCATCCATCACATTCGCGGGGCGAGTGTAAGCGATGAAGTGGACAAAGGCGCCCTTGAAGTTGCTGACCGAGTTGTCTTTGGTCTTGATTTGGACGGTGTCAATGCGAGTGACGCTTCCAAACAGAATCTCAAAGACGTGATAGATCGCGGCGTTCGTGAAGTTCTTGTGGATGGTGGGGATGTAAACAGAAGAGATGACCGGGTCTTTGGGCAAGTTCAACATGGCGTTCTTGCGAGAGAACTCGTTATAAAGGTCGGTGGTGTTCATTTTCGTTTGTTCGTTCGTTTGGTTTGTTTGTGTAGTTCAACAGGTCATTGGTTTAATTTTATGCTTTCCTTTTTTCCAGAAAAAAGATTTCAATTTTTTGAACAGGACCGGTAGGTCCTGTTCAAGAAACACCTTCCCATAAAAACGTGCCGTTTTTATGTTCAGCAATTTTTCGGCAAACCCCCTTCGGGGGTTGCCGAATAACACCGCATCGCAAAAACGTACCGTTTTTGCTTTGCGCAATTTTTTGAACAGGACCGGTAGGTCCTATTCAAGAAACACCTTACCTCCAAAATATAAATATTTTGTCGTCCAGCAATTTTTCACGCGGAAACCTTACAGGTTTCCGCATAAACAACACCTTCCCATAAAAACGGCACGCTTTTATGTACAGCAATTTTTCGGCAAACCCCCGGAAGGGGGTGCCAAATAACACATTCTCACAAAACATAGATACTTTATCCAATTATTATATAATGTTTGGACCTCTATTCTTTGCTCTCGGATTGGGTTTTTCTCATATGTTTGTCGATGCTTATGGTCGCGATGCTTATACGCCCAATGCCATCGCCGACCAAATCGTGGATTTACCCGGTCTATCTACCCCTCTCAACCAATTCAGCGGTTATATCACTCTCGCCGGGACTCAAAAACACATCCACTATTGGCTCGTTGAAGCCGATGTTCCCGATGCTCCGCTCGTCTTCTGGACCAACGGCGGGCCCGGATGTAGTGGTCTCATCGGGTTTATGACTGAGCAGGGGCCTTTTTATCCCGACGCCGACGGCAACTTGATACCCAATGACTACGCCTGGAACAAGCTCGCCAATATGGTGTTCTTGGAGCAGCCGGTGGGCGTGGGGTTCTCCTATTCCGACGACGCCGACGACTACCACATTGGCGATGACCAGGCCGCCCAAGATAATTTAGCGACCATCCGTGGATTCTTAGAAAGGTTCCCCGAGTTTGCTAAAACTCCCCTTTATTTGACATCGGAGTCCTACGGCGGCCATTATTTGCCTACATGGTCGGCGGCCATCATTAATTACAACGACGGACTCTCTACTGACGGCTCTGCTCAAAGAATCAACTTCCAAGGGTTCGCCGTGGGAAATCCTTACACCAACTATTACTCGGGAGTGGGCGCCGAGATGGAGACCTATTGGGGGAAACAGTTGCTGCCAAAACCATTGTGGGACAAATACGTCGCCAACGGGTGCCAAAAGACGAGTCAACAGCTCAACAATTCGGTGTGCTCGTTCTTGATTCTGGACTTTATGCGCAAAATCGGCAATCTGAACCCTTATGCGCTGGATTATCCCGTTTGTTTGAGCGGACAACAACGCGCCTTTCGCGAGTTTATGTATGATACGCCTGTAAAGGTACAAAGCGCCAAGGTACAAAGCGCATTTGATAAGTCGGCGCTTCGCGCCTTTGAACCCTGCGGCGACGAATATGCCGCCACTTATTTGAACCGCGCCGACGTCAAGGCCGCCATCCACGTGCGCTCAGACATCGCCTGGGACGAATGCTCCCGCACGACCAAATATCAATTGGAGGACAAGATGTTGCCCATGGAGAAGTACTATCCCCAGATTTTGAACTCCAAGACGCATCCTTCCCTAAGGATACTCGTGTATTCGGGCGACGACGACAGTGTTTGCGGCACGATTGGAACACAGCGATGGATTTATGACCTGGGATTCAAGGTGAGCAGTTTGTGGGAAACGTGGTATGTAGATGGCCAGACCGCCGGTTTTATCACGAAGTTCCTCACGGAGAAAGAGTCGTCGCGGTTCGCGTTTATGACGGTTCACGGCGCTGGACACGAAGTGCCGACGTATAAACCGCGAGAGGCGTTTGAATTGTTCCGGATGTATTTGGAGGATGCGATATAAGTGTGTTTTACCAAATAGAGAGGGTGTAAATATATTGACACGAATATCAATATATTTATTATGGGATTAATGTTTTTTTGTCTTGTGCTGCTTGCTCTGTTTACGGTGCTTACGCTGATTGCGCTTGTGGGTTTTACCGCCGTTTTTGGACGGCGGCGGATATTTTCCAATAATATATCCCAAATCGTTTGAGGCCGTTCGCACATTAACCAGTACGCCATTTTTTATCTGTTCTTCAATCGTTTTTCCGCTTAGTAGTACACCAGGTTTGCTTGTATCTCGTATTATCTCTCGTACTATTTTGAGTATTTGTTGGTCGGATAACTCCACGGAATATGGATTTTCAACGGGTCCAGCCTCAATGTCTCTTTCTATGATTCTGATTCTGCCGTAGGGCCAAGACGTGTTGCTTTTGTTACTATGATATAATTTGGCAACTTCTCTAAATCTTCGGACAATTTCTTGGTTGGTAATTCCTTTAATGAGAGGCACGATAATTGGTGGAGTTATATCCTCTGGAATGTCAATGATGTAACTATCCGGAGTTTGCATTATATATTATTGGGCGATTATTTGTGTCTCTTGTGGGGTTTTCAAGAATCAAAAAACAGCGAAACCACTTCCACGGTCTTGTCTGTTTTTACGCACGACCACTCCCTTATTTGGGACAATAGTGTGGCAATTCGCCGGTCCCATTCGGACTGTTTTGTTTTTGCCACTTTCAGGAGACCAGATTTGTCCGCCGTAAAACACGACTTCACTTTTACACCAGTTTCATCAATGTAGGCATCCGGGTTGAAACGAATAAATACCACAGGTCTGTGACCGACGTCTTGCGATATTTCCATCAGACGACGATTCTCACAAGTCGTGTCATAATCAGTGTGTTGATTTTCGTCGATTTCTACAATAATTACGTGGGTTCCCATATCCAAAAAGAGGTCGGGGCGACGCCGCGAACAGCCGTCTTGTATTCGTTTATCTGCCGTCCATGTAAATTGTGGAAATGTCTTCAATACTTCATCTACAACGACGCGATCTTTGGTTTTATAATTTCTTGCGTTCGGTTTCTCGGGATATGTGTGTACAAAACACCTTAGACAGTGGCCTTCGTATTTGGGTAAAGCTCGCGTTTCGCATAAGGGTGTTTTACAACGTTTTGATGATATATTTATCATATCTTGTAATTTATGTGATGAACAGAAACGTCTTTTTGTTTCACCGCGATAATTATGCGTCGGTGATAATTCACATCCTTCGTATTCACAACGATTGTTAATAACATCAATCATATTTGTGTGTTTATGTTTCTTACAAAAACACCCGTTTTTCTCGGATTTGTAGTTGAATATGGGTCTTATTTTACAGTCATCGTGTTCGCAATATTTATGTGAAACGTCAATCATATTTTCGCGATGATGTTCTTTACAATATAACCGCTTGGTTTCACCTTCATAATTGTAGCAGGGCTGATTTTGACATCCTTCAAAAACACATTCCGTCAGATTTAGATTTATCATTCCATCTTTTGAATGTTGCGAACAATATAATCGCTGTTTTTGTCCTTCAAAATTAAAATAGGGTCTTTTTTCACATCCATTTTCTTTGCACTTAGAACAAAAGTTGTCTACCATAGTATCACCTTTATGCATTAGACAATATAATGGTGTTTTTTCTCCATTAATATTATAATAAGCGCGGTCTAAACATCCTTCAAAAATACAAGCTTTATGAAATAAATCAATCATATTTGTTTCTTTATGGTGAAAACAATGTGTTGGTTTTTCTCCTTTATTTCCATATGTTGCCGTAGTTAAACAATCTATATTTTTACAAATTGGTTTTCCTGATTCTACCATATTTTCGGTTTTATGACTATAACAATATTTTCTTTTCATATTTTTTAAATTATATAGAGCAATATTAGTGCAATTACTTTCAATACAAAATGTACCGACAACTTTCATATTCTCTTTTTTATGTGCAATACAATAGATGCCTTTTGATTCGCCTTGAAAATTATAATGTGGATATTTTTTACAATTCTCACCTTTACACAGCGTCGTAGTAACAATAAACATATTTGGGTCTTTATGCGTTGTGCAATATTTTGGTTTTTTGAAATCAAATCCATAACACGCGGTTTTTTGACACTCTGTATTTTGGCATCTTGGCATATCTATAAAAATATAGTATTATATTTTTATATTATTTGAAAATATTTATAGCACTGGATAAACACCTTGCATTAAGAGTCCGCACTGACCCTTTCCTCCATTGTAGGGCTTTCCTGACGCATCAACCCCACGAGCTATGTACATATATCCTTGTGACCCCCAGGTGACATCCCATGAGTTCTTCAATATGTAGTAATCTAGTCCGTTCATTGTGCCATACCCGACGAGCAAAACCCCATGGTCTAAATTGGTACCGCAAGCGCCGGTGAAAACACCGGATTTGTACAATTGAAACGAACTCTGGTCTGCTTCGATGGCAATGGAAACTGGCTGCTGCGACAATGCAGTCATCATCGCACTGTCCGAGTTTGCCGAAACAGACACAGTTGTACTAATATCGGAACCAGATACAATTGAACACGACTTCTGGCAAGGACCATTTGTTTTAGTGTCGCCAGAAACATATGGATATGCGCTTTCAGTACAAAGTCCATTGTTCTTTCCAATCCACTCCATGGCAGACTTCATATCGCCTCCATTGCAGCCAAGCGAGGTTCCGCCGGCGCGGATATAATCGCAATCGACGAGCTGCTGCTCTGAATAACTCACGAGGGTTCCTCTCTTGATAGCATAAATGCCTTCAAGCGCACCTGTTGTAGAGAAACTCCAGCATGATCCGCAGGCTTTTTGCGATTTTACCTGCGTCACTGCATTCTTGGTGCGCCAATCCACCGAGGTCTCCGCCGAGGTCTCCACCAAGGTCTCAGAAAACCCTCTCAGCCCAGTCGTCTCAAGTATCTCGCGGTTCAGGCCGAAATGCATGTTCTCAGCAAACTCCTCCGAACTCATTCCCGAGAAGGCATTGTGTCCAAGAGTGTAGGAGAGGTTCTTGGAGTTGGTATCCGCGATAATTCGGTCGTTGTTCTTCCAGTTCTCTAGGATGTGGAGCAACTCGTGATCACCCTCGGGCAAGGCGATTTTGTGGGTCTCGGCCCACTGGTAAAACTTGTCAATCACAGTGGCAGACACGCTGGCACTCAACAAGGCTAAGCTGATGATGATTCTAAACATTATATACTATCCAAGTATTTTTCGTCTAAACCGTTTTAGAATGAATATTCACAATATATTCATTCAAATAAGGTTAGTACTGATTTATGATTTTAAAGACCGTCTATCGAGCGGTCTTTGAAATCTTTATCAGTATAAACCGTTTATAATAGACAATAAAAAAACGTGGATTTGTAGATGGTATTGTCCTTAGACACACCGTATCCGCACCTTTTTATAAAGTCGCGCCTCATCATTGAACACATAGATTTGGAACCGCATCGGCTCAAACAGCTGGATCGGTGTCTCCGTCTTAATATACGTGATTAGACCCAACTTCTCTATGTATATCGTGTATTCGCTACGCAGCTCCTTCGCAATCGCCATTCCACTATAGATGGTATCCACCGCCGTCGCGTCGCGCCTACAATGGTCTAGCAGGTCGCAATCCATCTGGACCCGCCGAATGTTCCGCATCGCCACATTCAAGTCGTCTATTTTCCCCAACCATTTTTCTAGGAATCGCTCACAATCCGCCGACACGGTGTATCCCATCACGTCTTTCATCAGCGCTGCTTGATTCACTATATCCGCAATGCGCCGAATGGGACTCGTGATATGGACGTAATGTTGTACTCCGAGACCCGCGTGCTCGCCGCTCACAGTGGAATATTGTGCCGACCCGGTGGGGCCGTCCATCTTTAACCAGCGCCTTACTGCGCTTGGCACAGTGGTTAAGGGCTGGCCGCCTTCGGCGGCGGCGCCCTCCTGTTTCCTAAAAATCCCCGACCGAATCCGCCGCGCACTTTCCTCGTTCATCTTTATCATCCACCACGCAACCACATCGTGACTATCCGTATGCCCCGAAATGTCGCGCAAATGACAATACGTCGCATTCTTATTCAGTTTCGGGTCGTCATACGAATAATTCTTGGTCACATTTATAATCGCATTGCTAAACGTGGGTTCCGCAATTTGTTGCCGAGTTTGTATATTGAAACGCACCGACATAACCAACGCCACGCGGTGTTTTCCCGCGACCAACGAGCACAACTTCTCCGACAAGATGGGGGGCAACATCGGCCGTTTTTTGTCGGGCAAATAGATGGTTGAAACGCGGTCAGTAATGTGGTCCCACAATTGGTAGGTCTCCATCCACAAGAAGACGTGGGAAATATAGACATTCACCATCACGGTGTTCCCGATAATATGTGCCGAAAACGCGTCGTCAAAGTCCGTACAAGAGTCGGGGTCAATGGTGATTACGTTGTAGTTCCGTAGGTCCGCGATTTTGTCGCCATCCAGCATTTTCTCAATGAGCGGCCATTCGTCGTCGCCTTTGAGCCGCCGCTTTGCCACCTCGGTGAATGGACCGAGCGGAATGTTGAGCCGTTTCCGACACACCTGGTATTCGTTGAATGCCTCGGGCGAATCCACGTCGCCAAGGGTTTCCACGATTTCACCTCGTATTAATTGTGTGGCTTTGTCTAAGGCCTTGTCTAAGGATACAATTTTATACAAGATATATTTGTTTTTGTGCGCTTTCTCAAATGAGTTTGCGATTTGGTATGGTACTAAGATATCGGATGTATCGGGACTATCCGGTGTATTTCCAATATCAGGTATACACCGGTACAGCAGTCGCTTTCCATTTTCGGTGCGCCCATAGGTGCGGTCTAGCCGCAATATTCCAGCATATATTTGGGTCGTCATATTCATTATGTATATTGTTAGATTATTTACTACAGATAAATAATCTATTTCTTGTTCAATTTTCTACGTTTGGCGGTTTGCCGGCGTTCCGCCGGTCTTAAATACCCCTTGCGCGTATTCTGAGTCGGCGGCACAACATACTTTCGTATCAGCAGAAACTCTCGAATGTAGTACATTATTTTTCGCGTAGCATCCATCGTTTGTGCTGGGTGACGCGACGATACTTCACTACAAGTGAGCTTGAAGATTGTTTCCACGCGTTTCTTATCTGCGAAAGAGAGGAACGGCAAATGGAAAAATCGCCGCATGATTTCTGTATTCTTCAACGAATGATAATAGGGACTCGGTAATATATAATACACCTTGTTCTCGCTCATTCGCGTGTATTCTGTATTGTCAATAAAACATACCTCTATGTCTTCCTCGGGAAACATGATACATCGCACAAAATCGGTGTATGTCTTTGTCTCCATTGTTCGTCGTGGCTCAACGATTTGGTCGCGGATTTTGAATGCTAATATCAGGTCGTTAAACAACGATTCTCCTGTATGGGGACAAACCTTGGAATCAATATAGGATACGATACGTTTCACCCAGTCACCGTCGCATTTATTGTTCGTATAAATGTAGATGCCTCCACCGATTTTTTGCCGTTTTTTGCGATACAACATCTCAAAAATACTAAATATACCGACGCGAAAAAACTCGGGATACAAGTCCAGGATTGAATTGAACGCGGATTGCGACATCGGAGTTGGTGAGTATTTTACGATGATTTGATAGAGGCAGTAGAATTGCTTGAAATGCCCGATGGTTTCATCTAAATCAAATACGACCATTTTCGTGTAATTGCGTCGCGGTTCCAATAGAAAATGATCGCCCAGGAACACCTCTACGGCCGCGGCGTCGTTGTATTTTTGGGCGTGACTTAGCATCCAGGGATTGTCATATAAATGGTTGTGTCATATTACAGAATACAAATAAAACTATGTTACGTAAACATTTGGACACCCTTCACGTGTCCTTTAACCAGTCGGACACATTTCACGTGTCCTTTAACCAGTCGGACACATTTCACGTGTCCTTTAACCAGTCGGACACATTTCACGTGTCCTTTAACCAGTCGGACACATTTCACGT
>Ga0208916_10000035_pt1 | contig 52037 bp, 48 predicted proteins | sample DEB19_08_DNA_5_FD_184523 | JGI IMG/M metagenome (GOLD analysis project Ga0208916, IMG submission 184523) | Aqueous microbial communities from the Delaware River and Bay under freshwater to marine salinity gradient to study organic matter... | ecosystem: Environmental > Aquatic > Marine >... | reverse complement strand
GATTAGATGAGACGCCTGAAAGGCGTCCCATTTTAAATCTTCAAGGGTGTAAATATTCGCTTGTATAAACTTTACTACACCTCCAATAACTCCATACTGCTCTTCATTAACAACTCATGCGTCACTACTATTAATGTTTTTCCAACTGTTTCATCAAAAATCATATTTTTTACATTAAGAATCGTATTTGAGTCCAAGCCAGTAGTCGGCTCATCCATAAGAACAATAACGCCTGGTTTCAAAATGCCGCGCATTAATATAACGATTCTCTGCATGCCGCCTGATAAATTTCCTCCATTTACCCCCGCATTTACATATACTCCGTCCGGGATTTCATCAAATATTTTCAACAAATCATATTTTTTTAATTTTGCAATAACGGTTTTCTCGCTTACTTCCGGATTTCCGTAAAGCATATTATACATGACCGTGTCGTTGAATAACGTTGTACGCTGGTTAATGTAATTCACATTGTTGCGCAAATAATCCAATTTCAAGTGACTTGTATCAACTGAATCGATATATATCGCACCACTTTCAGGTCTATACAGTCCTACTAACAATTTCATCATGGTAGTTTTGCCGGCCCCGGATTGACCAACAATCGCATATCGTTTACCCGCGTCGAATTGTACATTTAAATCATCGTATATATAATTCTCTTGTGTCTTATCGTATCTAAATTTCACGTTCTTGAATTGAATATTACCGGCGCTAATCCCAGCGCTTAATGTTCGTCCACCCTTGCTTCCAAAAATGTTCTCCAAGTAATCTTTGGAACTAGATATTATTCCGATTCGATATGCGATATTATAAAGATACCCGTTATTAACGTATGTAGAATAATTTAAAAACTGACCAAGAATCATTACCAACACAATGCCATGTGTAACTTTGACATCTTTTATGGAAATTAAATAATACAAAAAGAGTAAACACAAAGCAAACGTTGCAACAATTGTAAAATCAGTCATAAATGAAATCATACCCTGCAAAGCCATAATGCGTTGCAGTTTTTCACGAGATTTGTTTTCAAGAGAAGCGTTCTTCTCGATTTCAAGGTCGACTGTATTGTTTAAGAAGACATTCATCAAATTATCCAAGCTATCGCGGATGTTCTCGCTAACTGTTGTGTTAAAAAATGTCTCTCTGTCAATAATTAATTTAAACAGTTCAGCATTTCCAAAATACTGGATAATAGCACAAACTACACATCCTGCCAATAATATCCACCCTAAAGTTGCATGCTGTACAAACATATATCCAACGATCATTACCGAAATAATGAGGTCGGGTAAGAATTGACTCAATAAATATTGAAATAAATCCCTTATTTGGCGTGTCAGTTCAAGAGCGCGCGTCAAATATTCGCCGGTTTTTACATCTCTATATTCAGCTTGATATGAATTCACCGTTTTTGCAAATAATAGTTGGCGAAGATACGCGAAATATCCAGGGATTAATAAGGACTCAATATACGTTTTTACACTAGATGACAAAATGACCACTATCCATAAACCAATAAGCGCAACTACTGCACCCGGGAAATTCATTTTTGTAAGGTTCTCGCGAAAATTATAAATATCCGTGAATTTTGAAATGGTTTTAATTTGGTCAAACATCATTCCATATATGTTCGGCAAAATAACACTTTTAATTGGAAAAAACGCCAAGATAATTAATATATATGCAATAAATGTCCATATGTTCTCACTTAAAAAATCTAGAACAAGTGGTTTAAATAGCATTCTTATAATACTATTATATTATTTTGTAGAAAATTGACGGGTTAAATATAGTTTATGTATTGCAAATAAACCCCGAAACAATGTCAGCTTTAGTTACTTCCGCCGCCAATGTATGTATGTTATGCAATACTGAATTAGGACAAACGAATATATGTACAACTAAATGTGGACATAATTATTGTTTAACATGTCTCATAACTTATTATACGGAAACAAGTTATGAATGCCCTGAATGCGCGGAACCACTGCAGGATTCGACCGAAATAGAGCCAGAACAAGCGCAAAAATATGAGGCAGATGAATGGTATGACCCAGACTCGGTTGGCTGCATAGATGATGTGGCAAAAATGCTAGAAGATAACCAAGTAACCATGTTAGATGTGTTAATTTATTATAGCGGCCGATACAACAGTCGAACAATCGAATATCGCCCAAATCGCCGGCATGATTATCATATACATTACATTGAACGTATGGAAGAGTTGATCCAAAATGCGTTTAATGAGGTGGATCTTCTTCATCGTGATAGAAGTTCGAGTAGAGATGAAGACGTCTCACTGATCGCCGACGAAACAGAAGTCATGCCCAATGCTGAATTCACACCATCAGATGAAGAATTCTCCGCCAACGCCATCGAATAAACAATCCATATATTACAAAAATAATATTTATTTATAAATTTGACATATCATGTGTTTTTTTACACAATATTGCCAGGTGTTGTTTGAACAACGTTAACTATTTCAGGTGTAAACAATATAAACTGACATAATCAAATATGCTATTGACCACAATAACCATGATCGATAAGTTCTTTAAATACTACGAAAATCTAGATATTGTCATTAATAATAATGATAATTCTGCAAAGAGTGCAGTAATAATCGAGCCGCGCAATCATAAACATCTAATCGGCGTTATAAAACAAGTAATGAGCAAACTTGGCGACACGTGGAATTTACGTATATTTGGAAGTGATAAAAACGAGGCTAACATAAAAGAAAATATAAAGGGCACATATACATTCATTAATATGCACATTGACGACTTTGTTTCGCCGGATGCATATAGTTTATTTATGCAAAGCAAACAATTTTGGGATAAAATAGCCGAAGAACATATAATTATTTTTCAAACAGATTCTTTCATATTATCGAATAATTATGGTATACCACTGCAATATGGGTTTATCGGCGCGCCATATTTTTATGGTTATAACATTCATAGTGATGATAGAATTGACATAAATGCACCGATCAAAGGTGGATATAATATAAATGGTGGATTTTCATACCGAAACAAAAAGGTCATGTTAGATTGCATAAATAACGTAACAACGAATGACATAATAAACTATAGAAAGAAGCACGATTTGCATTTCGAATATTTTATTGACAGAGTGATAATACCAGAAGATGTATTCTTTATTAATGCTATGGCTGTACTTAATTATCCAATTCCGGTTGGGTCAAATGGCGACCATAATGAATGTATACAATTTTGCTTAAATAATTTCAATGAAAATTTGATTAATGCGAACAATGAATTAATAAGTACCGGAAATAAACCATTTGGCATTCATCCGTTTGATAAATTTAATAAGGATATACTCGATCAATTATGCATAGATTCGTTATTGCAAACGTTGCAGTCAAGAATTCAATTATTGGGAGGTGATTTCGCTGATGAACAGCCTGAACAAAAAATGGCCGTCCATTATTTGACGGGAAATGAAAAGGTGCAGAATTGAATGCAAAATACAATATGGATTTTGATACATTGGCGGTAGATTGCGAAGAAGCGTTTTATTATATTTTATTAGATATGCCTGAAATTCTAGAACATGTTAAACTAATTATAATAGAAAACGACTATCATGACGCAGAGCATAAAAATATGTAGATAATGTATTACGTGCGCACAATTTTAACGTTGTATACGCGGAATGAGTTTTATCAGGTATGGAAAAGAGCATAATAATGTGTGTAAATAGATCGAATATAAACATTGTATTATTATACATTGTTTATACATGAGTAGGTTATGGGTTGGGTGGGAGACGGAATCGTGTAATGCGGTGTCAAGCCGCCGTTATTTTCTTATTGTATAACATAATGCCACTTTCTCAACGAATACATGCAGACAACTTGAAACCCGGTAAAAAGTATTTAATCGAAGTACAGTGGAATTTAACAAATAATCTACGTATGCTAAATACTACCATATTGACTGGTACTTTTGTAGATTACGTACATGTACGAGGACGTACGCGGTCGTTTGACAGTGGACTCCAATTGCTATTATCCAGGTCGCGATTTGAAATGGTATTTAATGTCGACGGGACAAATCGCAATATTAGCTCTGTAAATAAATTTTATGAAATCCTGACGCCAAGTCCGGCCGAGTTTGCTAGTGTGTATAGTATATACACATTACCATTGCCAAATGACCTAAAAAAAGAGATTAATTATTTTGTAGGGAATCGCAAAAAATTATATTACAGAAAACGGGCAGATTCATGTCGAATTTAATATTATAAATTATTTTTATATTTTTTATATGTTTATTTATGCAAGCGAAGATTTATACCAGCGAGGATTTAAAATGTCCCATTTTAATTCTTCAATGGTTTAAACAGTGGGGTAACTGCCTTGCATCAACATGCCGCATTGTCCATTGCCACTGTTGTATTGGCTTCCTCTGCCCAACATGATGTATCCACCTGCGCCCCAGCTGGTCCCCCAAGAGTTCTTTACCAAATAGTAGTCTTGTCCACTCAACGAGCCATACCCAACCACCAACACACCGTGGTCAAGATTGGTTCCACAGGCAGCGCTAAAGACACCGGACTTGTACAACTGAAACTCCTTCTGGTCGGCCTCGATGGCAATGGAAACTGGCTGCTTCGCCAAAGCCGCCATCATAGCAGAATCAGAGCTGGCAGTAACATCGGTATAAGTCGTCACCTTGCTGTCATCGACCAAGGTGCACGTTGCCCGGCATGTGCCAGCAGTCTTGGTGACACCGGATGTGTATGGGTAATCAGCCTCGGTGCAAAGACCATTGTTCTTATCAATCCACTCAAACGCATTATCCATCAAACCACCATTGCACCCCATGTCCTTACCACCATTCTTGTGATTGTCACAGTCGACCAACTGTTGCTCGGAGAAAGAATGAAGTTTACCGTACTTCACGAAGAATGCGCCCTCAAGCGAACCAGTGGTGGAAAAGGACCAGCACGAACCGCACTGACCCTGGTCCTTGACAGGGGTAACACCACCAGCAGTAACCCAGTTCACGGAAGCTGGGGCGCTAGTAAGCGTTGCGTCAAGATTGTCACGCAAACAGTTCTTCACGCACTTAACTGTGGACAACTTCGACTCGCTGTCAAACGCCTCAACACAACCGGTCAAGCATTTCACCTCCTCAATCTTGCCAGAATTAACGCGGCCGAATATTTGCTTCGCGTTGTATTCGAATCCCATATATTGGCTAAATTCGTTGGAATCCATACCGGAAAAATGGTTATGGCCAAGGGTGTATGTCAAATTGCGAGAGTTAGTTGTCTCGATAACCTTATCATTGTCTACCCAATTGCGGAACACATGGAGCTTGTGTTCGTGGTCACGAATCTCTACGCGAAACTCATCCAACCACTGCTCAAATCGCTCACTAAAAACGGGACGCAAATTAGCGGCAAACGCCCCGGTCATCATCAAGCAAACCAAAATAATCTTGTACATTTCGATTATATATATATAGTAAAACAAAATAATCATTAAGTTGTTTGTAAAAATAATTTACAAACGGCTCAGTCAGTAATCACACCCTGAAATGTACAACAGCATTATCAATAGTCGATACACTACATAATGTAGTATATGGACAGAGCGCTAGAATCATCACAAACAATTTCGTTTGAAAATAAAAAACATATTAGGCGTATACATCATATGTTAAAAATCATAAACCTAAAAACCGATAAAATCAAACTAGCTAATATCAAAGCGAATTTCGATGAACATAACATAGAGAATGAGATATTTAACGGTGTTGATGGTTTAGATTATACACTCACTGACGCCGACATGATGCATCTACAGAATGTAGATTATAATATTTTTAAGCAAGTAGGCGTAGTGGGTTGTCATCTTAGTCATATCCGTTTACTCGAACAGTTTATAAATGATACAACATTAAATCATATGATTGTTTGCGAAGATAACATACAAGTAACAGACCCTAACTTCAATGATGTAGTAAATCGTATAATGCGCGAAGATTTTGATATTGTGTATATGTATTGTGGACTGGACCCAACGCTGGGCACCAAACCTGGTAAACATGTCACTGAATTGTATTCATTGTATAATTGCACACATCGGTGGTGTGAGCAGGGTACCCGAATTTATATGATTTCTAGAACAGGGGCAAAAAAGGTGTTATCTGCTTACTATAAATGTGAATGTAGAAACGCGATAGATTATTTTATGTTATCTGTATTAGACAATTCTATGGCATTGTATCCAAATATATGCAAATATGATAATACATCGAGTTCTATAAGTGTTAGAGGGGGGCATTAAACAAATATTAGTTATTATAGTAATATTTGTACTCTTATACAACTATGCATCGCATAATTGCAGTCGTATTTTCTTCTTATATGAATGTTCATCTTCAAACAGAAACATTTTAAAATCATAATAAGTATAATTCGACAAATCGCGCTGGCAAGTTATCCTCGATAATAACTTTGGTGTATCCAAATAAACCATGTATGTGTAAAGTCCATTTGTTTTTACCATTTTATCAAACACGATACCTTTGTGTACAGTATCCAAATACCCGGGATTATTCACACATTGATACAGCACATTACAGTCGGTTTGCACTTTACGTATAGACCGCATGGTCGCATTTACGTATTCCATATCGTTAATCCAGTTGTCAAAGAAATCACACGCCGATTTGCTTATGGTTTTAACCAATCCATATTCTCGAAAAAGACACATTTGATTTAACAAGTCAATTAATCGGCGGATTGGGCTGGTAATATGAATATATGGTTGCGCCGACCCTTTGGTTTGTGTAGTTTGTCTAAATGACTTTACCCCGATTAAATCATGCACAAGCGTTTCAGTTTCATTATACACCACGTATTTTCCGGTAGTATTATTCCACGATTTAATAATTCTACCGGCTTCTTCACTTACATCGACATCACACAACGCATCGATATCCTTGTATGCATCTGCAAAGACGACCGACCTAAATATTCCAACCTTTCGGTCGAGTAAATTCATTCCGGTGTACGAATTCATTTGCACCATCCAATGCGCAACCACATCATGACTGTCTTTTACTGTTTTATCCATTAATTTGGAAAGTTGAAACAGATCGTTATATCGAGTATTGGTTCCGCTAACCAATTTCGGTTCTTCGTATCTATAATTTTTCTTCACACGAATCAGTGTGTTCTTGTATTGAATGCGGTCTCGGTCAATCGTGCCGTCCATTGCAACGGAAAACTCCATTGACAAAGCAAAACGGTCTTGTTTCTCTTGTAAACTGCATAGTGTATCTGTTAAAATGGTTGGTAACATGGGCCGCCGATGGTCTGGCAAATAAATAGTAGAAACCCGCTTACTGAATGTATTCCACAGACCCAATGTTTCTAACCATACAAACACATTGGCAATATATACAGTGACTTTCCAACCACATTGAACATTGTCGATGAGTTCGGGTTCAATATGAAATCCATCATCGAAATCCGTGCTATTTTCGGGGTCAATCGTAAACACATAACGTTCGCGATGGTCCTCGATTTGAAAATTCGAATTTTTATGAATGGCTGCGATGTATTCGTCTTGTGTTTTCTGTCGAAGAACATCGGTCGCGTTCTTGGTGAAATCCGTGAGAGATACATGTAGACTTTTGCAGTATAGTTGATATTCGAAAAAACAATCCAAATTATCCACATCTCCAATTGTTTCCGTTAACATTCCGTATGGGTGTTGATGTTCCCAGTTGTCAAACTTAAATGTGACGAATTTGTTTTTTTGGACTTTGGAGAAACCAACTTTTATGTCATATGGTACTAAAAACACAGGTAGATGTATGTCGTCTGGTATACATCTATACAACAGTCGCTTTTTGTTTTCAGTTCGTCCAAATGTTTTGTTGTCTTCTAACATAAGGACTCCGGCCAGTTGATTGCTGCTACGTACCAATGAACGAACTACGTTGATTTTGTTAGGCAACTCGGGTCGAAATTCAAAAATATCGTCCATGAACATCTTATGTTCGAGTGGTATTATTTGATTCAACTCTGGAATTATATTTGGGTCTATTTCTTTTCGGTCTTCTACATTATAAAACAGGTGATTTGAATAATTGCGGTCCACAATAACGACGCGATAGAGATTCATTTGGTTGGGTTATACATATAATATAACGGATTGGTTTCATATCATTTTGTAAACTATTTATGTGCAATGCGCATTTATGCTACGACATAACCATCAACAACACTGTCGCAGTCTACTTCATTTATCGGCGTTAATGTGCATTTCCCTTCAAAAAGATTACAGAGATTGATATTTGAAATGATGTTATAATTAAACCCTGAAAATAAAAACAATTCCAAAAATTGAATTAAAAAACATTTATTTAATTACATGATATATTGAAATAAAATGGTTAATTATACCAATACATGTATTTATAAGTTATATTGTCTAGATGATAACGTAAAAGATTTTTATATTGGCTATACTACAAATATAAAAGGTAGAATGGACGTTCATTGAAGAGTTTGTTTGGTTAATACTCATAAAAGCCATAATCAAAAAACATATAGAATTATTCGGGAAAATGGTGGTTGGTCTAATTGGGACTATGAAATCATTGAAACCTTTAGTTGTAATAACAAAGAAGAAGCAATAGAAAAAGAAATATATTATTTTGGTACATTAAAACCAACAATGAATACAAATAAAATTTAAAACGAGAAAAGGTGTAAAAGTAATAGATGTGCCATATTTTTTAATGGTTTGTATAAAGGACAATGTCATAGCACCTTCCATTTCTAATACGTCACTTTTCTCATTGGGATTCAGCCAAATCGTTGTATAGATTATAGTTACCAACTTTTGTGTGGAAATGACATTGGTATAATTAGCTGTCTCTATAAACGATTTCTTGCATTCGGGACTGATTATATATTCACTTCGATTAGTATCGACGAACTGCATTTTGTAAACTATTTATGCGACAATGTCCTCGTCTGCCTGATGGTCGCCGTCGCGGTCTAATGCAGTTAGTGTACATTTTCCTTCAATGTAATAATGTGTTTCATCCAATATCCAGTCGCCTTCGTTCTCCATAATGTAAGGGTCGCAGTCCATTATGGTTAATTCCGCTGGACCATCTTCATCATCGTCGTCAACTGGTTCGCAGGCAGACTCCAGTATTTCTTTGACTTCATCTTCAGTATAATCATGTTCGTCTTGTAAGTCCACATACACATCACAGCTGTCAGTCGACTCGTTAAATTCATATTGATATTCTGTCAAACATATGCCTTCCGTTTCTAATATGTCACTTTTCTCGACGGGATTCAACCAAATCGTCGCAGAACCATTCCGCCAAACCGTTGTATAGAGTATAGTTACCATTTTTTGTGTAGAAATGACCTTGGTATAATGAGCAGTCTCGATAAACGATTTCTTGCATTCGGGGCTAATTATATATTCACTTCGAAGAGTATCAGCGAACTGCATTTTGTAGATATAGTAAATTGTCGCATTAGTTTTATATGCATTATACAGTATATTTTAGGACAGCACGTATATTGTTGCGTAATAAATGTATACATGTAGAGTATATAATGAGTTGTTTATTTAATAGTCTGTCTTATTTTATTCCAGAAACCAGCTTAAGCATACGACAACAGATATGCAATTATCTGGAAGCCAACAATACGATAATAGATGGTCTTGAAACAAAGGATATTTTAACCATGGAATCAAAAGATTATATACAATCTATGCGGAATCCGTCAACGTGGGGTGGAGGAATAGAAATACAGGCCGCGTGTAATATATGGAAAATGGGTATCAATGTGCATGATATTAGATGTGGTACAAAAGGCGTGATTTGTTTTATTCCGGTGGTTACAGAAGTCTTGCAAACTATAAATATATCATGGAATGGAGGACATTATGAACCCATTCGGGGATGATACAATATTGTCAACATCTGCACTATTATTATTGTCTGTATCTATTTTTTTATGTATAATATGTATATACCTGCGTTAGTTTTGTGATGTATTATTTGTTTCGAAAATTACGAAATTATTATCGCGGCAAAGAATGTCACATATTCATTATTTCGTTTTTAGTGTACGTTGTCATAAACATGATCGAGAACTACATTCATTACAATATAGGCAGAAACAAGGATTCCGGATATCAAATCGAATTTTCAAACCCATCTCCATTAGACTGGTCAAAAATAGCCATGGTAATGTTGGTATTTGCGCTGTTACAGGGGATTTTAACAATAACAATAGAACGATATTGGAATCACTGATATATTAGTTCGTAAATTCCTCGTATTTGAGAACATGACATCATTATGTTCTCAATCATAATAAACTATCATGAAAACCCTAATAAACCTAATGTCTTATAATTTATAAATAGTCCAGGTTCTCCATATGCCTCCAAAAGTTTATAAGAAATATACAAAGAAGTCTTCGTCTGCATCGACTGTCGCGATAAACACACATGCAAAATATCTATTTATTGTTGAATCTCCATCGAAATGTGCAAAAATAGAACACTTCCTAGGTGAAGAATATTGTTGCATTGCGTCAATGGGGCATTTTAGAGCGATTGGTGGACTGAAATCCATAGACACAAAAAATACATTCGAGCCCACGTTCTCCATAATCGACGAAAAGAAGGACCATGTAGCACAAATGAAAAAAATTATATCCAGGTTCTCTTCTTCCAATATATTTTTAGCAACAGATGATGATAGAGAAGGCGAAGCGATTGCCTGGCACATATGTATGCAGTTCGATCTTCCAATCGACACGACAAAACGTGTTATATTTCATGAAGTAACCAAAGACGCCATACAATCGTGTGTGAAAAACCCCACAATCGTTAACATGAACTTGGTTCACGCACAACATGCCAGACAGGTTCTCGATATATTGGTTGGTTACAAGATTTCCCCGTATTTATGGAAGTATTTATACAATAACAAATCGAATTCATTGTCCGCAGGAAGGTGTCAAACGCCCGCATTGCGACTCGTATATGAGAACCACAAATCACGAACCGACGTTATGGACGAAAAATATAAAATAAGCGCAACCTTTTTTGTAAAAAACCTAGTATTTCACCTGAACAAGGACATTGTGTCTAATGTCGAGGTTCTCGAATTTCTCGAATTATCCAAGACATATCAGCACAAATTAAGTGTAGGTGAATATAAAAAGTCGACACGAGAGCCGCCAAAACCATTCCATACATCCAGATTATTACAAGTCGCGAGTAATGTTCTCCATATGTCACCAAAAGATACTATGATTATTTGTCAAAAATTATATCAAGGTGGGTTTATTACCTATATGCGTACTGAAAGTACCAAGTACTCCAAATCCTTCTTGGAAAAGGCAGGAAGTTATATTGAACAACTATATCATAACAAAAATTACATAGGTAATTTGGACCAATTGGAGAACACAGATACAAATAATCCACATGAAGCCATTCGAGTGACTCAAATCGATGTACGCGCAATCGGCAATTGTGACGATACCCGAATGAACACAATGTATAAATTAATTTGGAAGAATTCGGTGGAAAGCTGCATGTCCGCGGCATCATACAATGTATCTCATATCAAAATAACCGCCCCAAAGGATACGCATTACACATATACAATTGAAGTCCCGTCTTTTCTTGGATGGAAAAAAATCGAGGAAAAAGGAGAACCTGCCGAAAACGAAAATGTTCTCACAGCGCTGCGCATGTATTTATTGAATTTAGAGTCCACAAAAACACCAGCAACATATAACAGCATATCATGTGAGCTACATGTCACAAATAAACATCAGCATTATACGGAAGCCAGTTTAATTAATACATTAGAAACACTAGGCATTGGTCGTCCATCAACGTTTGCAACCATTGTAGATACAATTCAAGAACGAGGATATGTAGTGAGAACCGACATAGACGGCGTTGCAAAGACATGTGAAGAATACGAATTAACTGGCCAAACTATCACCGCGACCAAAGTAGAAAAAGTATTCGGTGCCGAAAAGCAAAAATTGGTTATCCAGCCAGTGGGAACATTAACAATCGAATTCTTGTTACAATATTATCAAGACATGTTCTCATATGAATATACAAAAAACATGGAATATCAGCTGGATAAAGTATCGAGTGGAGAACTCGCCGACTGGGCGGCCATCTGCAGAGAATGTGTAGCCGAAATTAAACGACAATCGATGCCGGTGAGTCAAATTACGAAACAATCGTATCTCATTCAAGATGGGTATGAATTTGTATTCGAAAAATACGGCCCATCGATAAAGCACATATTAGAAGATGGAACGGTTGAATATATCGCCGCGCGGAAAGACGTAGATTTAGAAAAATTAAAGGAGAATGAATATACACTAGATGATTTAATTGAAATAACAGAACGAAATATAGGCAAAATAGAGAACCAAGACGTATTTGTCAAAACCGGTCGATATGGATTGTATGTAGAATATGGTGACAAACGCATTAGTATCAAATCGCCGGACTTAACATTCGACAATATTAAGATAGACGATGTAGAAAAACTAGTAGAAACGCCCAAAGAAAAATCCGTATTACGAGAACTGAATTCCCAAATGGATATTAGAAGAGGACAATACGGTGCATATGTTTATTATAAGCGACCTGATATGAATAAGCCGCAATTTTTAAATATTAAGAAGTGCCCACATGGATTTTTAAACTGTTCAGTGGAAATATTGGTAGAATGGTTATGTACGACATATAATTTACCACAGCCACCCCCATAAAATCTACAAGTATTGTAATAAGAACAAATGGATATATTTTTCATATATAGTTTAATGACATGGATAAACACCTTATATGATGAACGAACTGGTAGTCAACCATTAGATACATCGGCACCCGGACCTGCACCGGCTGCAGTGCCAACAACATGGTTAAGCATATTCAAGAAAATACTATACGGAATATTTGCAATCATTATGACAACCATTGCATTCCCTGCAAACGCGCATTACATTTTTGGATTTATAATAGGCTGTGTAGTATTATATAGTTTATATCGATCATTCTTATGGATTGCGCCATCATGGGGACCTTCAATATTAAAATATGCAATGGATGCGATTATACTATGCGGTTGGGTGTATATGTTTATGAATATATTTGCATTTACACCACAAAATTACGCATTGATACTAATTCCAGTCATGTATTTGATATTTAGTGTAATATACATACTTGCAAAACAATTTATGCGAGACAGCGACGAATTCAATATCTACACATACGGCTTGGCGAGTGCTAGTTTGTTGGTTGCTGCATTGGTAATGCGTACGCCAGTATACGTAATGATTGCATCTGCATTCAGTGCATGGCTGTTGCGCAATTCATCCCAGTATATGTCATACATACCGTATATTATATTGATATCCTCAATCTTGATGATCATATCTTCGCTGATTGTATTGATTTCTTATAATTTATTTATTACGGAGTATACAAAAAAGACGGGGACACCACCTGTATTATCCGGGTTATATGCGAGTTATTACGATAATTATACAACAAGCATGAAATCATTTGCGACAAGTGGTATATTAATGACACTCGCGTACAACACGTATATAACAAAGTCAACCGATGCTGCGCAAGACTCGTCGAAACATAAACCATGGCTATCGTGGTTTGTGACAAATCTGTTTGCGGCAATAACGATAGCCATAAGTTCTACTGAATTATTCAACTCCGCCAAATTCATAGATATATCGCGCGGCCTAGTAATATAAAACTTACGGAATGCGTATAAAAAAATAATAACATATATTCATAATATTATCCATGAAATATTATGAAACTACTTTCGACGAGTATATCCAATCTGCAGAAAAGTATAATATACATCCTGAATTAAACGAAACTTTTACGAAGTTCCCACAAAATGTATACCAACTAGAAAATACCATACTGTATGGACCATCAGGCGTTGGGAAATACACCCAAATGCTATTAGCACTAAAAAAATACAGCCCTTCTCACATGAAGTACGACAAAAAAATAACTGTCGCCACCGACAAACAGGAATACATATATAGAATAAGCGACATCCACTATGAAATCGACATGGCATTATTAGGATGCAACTCTAAAACCCTATGGCATGAAATATTCTTTCAAATTGTCGATATTATATCAGTAAAACAAGACAAAATCGGCATTATTGTATGTAAAAATTTCCATCAAATACACTCCGAGTTATTGGACATATTTTATAGCTACATGCAACAATACAATCATAGTCATACAAATATTATCGTAAAATTCGTCATAATAACAGAACATGTTAGTTTTATGCCCACTTCCATAATAAACGTCTGTCATATGATAAAAATGCCGCGCCCTGATTCAGTGCATTATAAACACATTCATTATGCACGAAGCAACCAAATTGGACAGATCAAACCTGAAAACTTTGTCGAGCGAATCACGCATAATAAAAATAAGTACGATTCCCCGCCGACCGCGGCAATAAATCAACTCGACCAAATTAGTCCATCGAACATATTAAACGTCAAGGAAACGCGACAGTTTGATTTGTATGCCGGATACACTACTGCGTTGCCGGAAGACATTTTCAACATTGTGTGTGATAAAATAATTGCGGATATGTATGCAATAGACAATTCGAGTTTTATGGAATTGCGCGAAAGTTTGTACAACATATTGACCTATAATCTGGACGCAACGGAATGTATATGGTACATATTGTCGCACTTTGTAATGTCGGGCGAATTGACTGACGACAACATGTCGCAAATATTAGACCGAATGTTTAAGTTTTTAAAATATTACAACAATAACTATCGCCCCATATACCATTTAGAGAGTATTCTATTTTATATAATAAATAAGATTCACAATCTAGATGAATAAAGCAGCCGCATACCAATGTTTAGATTTGGATATAAACGATCCGGATATCGATGTGGATATGATAAAACGACAATATAGATTGAAAGCACTTATTTACCACCCTGATAAAAACAAATCACCAAATGCAGTCAGTAAATTTCAGGAAATTCACGATGCATATGAGTATTTATTGCGAGCCGAGGAGTATGCGAATCAAGACGGTTATGGTGATGCAAACGATTATGATAACCGCGATTCTTATCGAAATTTATTTATGATATTTTTAAAGAAAATATTAGAAAATGACACTGGACAATCCGTATTCTATAACATTATACAACGCATTACCACCATGTGTGAATCAAAGGCTTTTGAATTACTAGAACGGCTCGATAAGCCAACTCTAATAAAGACCTGTATTATTTTAACGAAATATAAAGACGCCTTTCACATTACAGATAATATAATCGAAAAAATAACAGGTCTAATACAAACACGAAACGAGAACGATGAATGTATCATATTAAACCCGACACTAAAAGATTTATATAACAACAATTTGTACAAGTTATCGGTGAACGGGGAAACATATATTATTCCACTGTGGCATCACGAATTGGTCTACGACAATCTAGGCCACGACTTATATGTAAATTGTTTGCCAGATTTGCCGAGTCATATAACAATCGACGAGAACAATAACATACACATAGATGTGAAGTATAATATGCACGATATATGGGAACACGAATATATACAAGTACATTGTGACACAATGTGTTATCCTATACAAGTGAACACATTGAAATTAACCCATAAACAAACCGTCATTTTTGCAAAACAAGGGCTGTCCAAAATAAACGCGAAAAATATATTCGAAGTATCAAACAAAGGCGATGTTTATGTGACTGTACATCTTACATTACAATAAATCAGGTGGAATGATTTTCGTGGCATAATAATGTCGAGCAATTTCCACGCCGGTTATGGTGTCATATACTGGCGCATAGAGCTCATTATTCTTTATTTCTTCATATAGACGCTTTGACGTAGATGGGTCTTCGTTGTAAAATGTATATAAATTTTTACAAAATAAGTGAAATTCACGCATCGTATCCATGATGGGTGTATTATAAATATCAAGCAGTGCTTTTTGAACAATTGGGTGTTTGGGAGTGCATCCAATGATTCCTTGAAAAATAGTGCCCACATAGTAAGAAGAATTAATCGAAAAAAAGGAGTAGTCCTGCACAACATCGTTTATATTCACTAACAAAATGGCATCGCAATCCATGTAGACGCCGCCGTTCAAATATAAGAAATAATATCGAAATAAATCGGCGCGATGTTCTCCATATCGCAGTGAATAAAATTTTTCAATTACATTTGGCAGTTCTGGGATAGGGTTTTGTTGAAAAAAACGGATAATTTCGGCATCATTGTAATGTTCGTATGTCCAGCCGGGTATATTACGTTGAATCATATCGACCACATATTGTTGCGGCTTTTCGCGAGAAGTCTGTACGAAAATGTGCGGAATTGACATAACAATATATTACTATGTATGCCAAGTATTTAAACTGTTATAGTAATACTATAATGATAACCAACGTTGTTATGCGTTTACCCCCCGAATATAAACATATCTGTATAATTATATGGAAACTATTATTAGACCTATAATTGGATTTAATTTTGAATACTTTAAGAATGATCTATTGGGAGACTATAGTATTAGTTCAGGAAACGAATGGGAACCACATATAACAAGTTTCGTCAAATTATATAACAGTTTTTTTTCTATCGAAAATATTATCGATATAGGGGCAAATTTTGGTTATCATACTATTTGTTTTTCAAAATGTGCAAAAGGACATGTAATTGCATTTGAACCACAACAACAAAATTTCGAATTGCTTGAACGGAATGTAAAACACAATAACGTTAATAATGTTATTTTATATAAGTTTGCATGTGGAGACGAGAATTGTGATGTTAAAATGCCGTTCATTGAAAATCCAACAACAATGATAAATATGGGAGACATTACACCTAATGTTTTAGTAAATGATCAATTTACAGTCACGCAGTCTATCATATTAGATGAATTTGAACTTCCATCAAAAATCGACTTAATCAAGATTGATGTTCAGGGATGGGAGAAAAAGGTATTGTCTGGTGCAAATAAGTTATTAAGCGCACATAAACCAGTACTAATTGTCGAGTTTGAATACTTTCAATTAGCCAAGACAAATACAACATGCGCAGACTTATTTGAATTTATTAGAAGTAAAAATTATTATATATTTTATTTGGAATATAAATACCCGAGCGATCATGTCTGCGTTCATAATGATCATTTAACCGAGTTTAGAAGTAAATTTCAAGGCTATATTTTCCCCCACGTGACTGATAATAATGTTAACAACAATATTGTTCATAATGTCACAGAAAAATTAGTAATGTCATAATCCATACGTTATCGATTCTTCACAACAAATGTATGTAGCAACCCATGTTGCCCAAGTAAGAAAGCATTGTCAAATATAATATGATATTTTTATAGATCATATTATTTATACCTATTTTGGTGACACATAAAAAAATAAGTACAGTTTATACTAATTTATTTGATATGTTAGTTACGTTGTCGTTGTTTTTTATGATTTGCTTTTTGTGATTTGCTTTTTGTGATTTGCTTTTTGTCGTTTGCTTTTTATGATTTGCTTTTTGTCGTTTGCTTTTTATGATATTAATTTGATATTTATACCACCTTCTTCTTAACCACCTTCTTCTTTGCCTCTGCCACTGGCTCTGGCTCTGGCTCGGGTTCAGGGGCCTTCTTAATCACCTTCTTCTTTACCTCTTGTGCAGGTGCGGGTACAGGCGCTGGCTCTTCCTCCTCTTCATCACTATCTGCGACAGTAGTACTAACTACCGGCTTTGATGCAGGTAGCGCCTCGGCTTCGTCGTCGTCGTCGTCACCACCGCTTACCAATGGAACGCGCTTATCCATCGAGTTGATCTCATCAGTAGACAGTTGAATGTGGCATCTACCATATACACTGATTACTTCCTGTGGCTTAACAACGCACTGGTTCACCTTCCAGGTAACACCCCATCCCTTTCCACCGAACCAAAGTCCGCCGCACTGCAATACAGTTGCGACTTGGCTCTTCTTTGGCACAAAATCCATTGGAGTCATATTCTCATTATCGCACGGAAACAACAACTTTGATGTAGTGTCATATACTTCAACGCCCCACTTGTTGTTATAGTTTGGAATGCGCGCACGAATCGACGGAGACTTCGTAGGGTCGATCTTCTTTGTTACCTTATCCTTGGTATACTTCAAGAAAGGGAAGAAATTGTGCTTGACCACCTCTCTCGAAAGCTCCTCGCCGAACCAAGCGTCACTGTACTTCACCGCATCATCCAAAATTTGATTCTCAAACGCCTTTAGACGATCCAAGAATGTAGACGACGCAGGAGTCTTGTAATCGTCATTTGGGAACACCAATGACATGCTGTACTTGCCATCAGACTCACCCGTCTTCTCATCCACAAAATCACTAATACCCCACGTCATCATGAGGGGGGTAGAAATGTGGAGTGCACGATTCGACTGCGTGCTAATAATATTAATCGACTTGGCTCCTCGGTCGTTAATCTTGGGCTGCATATACCTAACTGCAGATGTATCCCACTCGTTGACATTTAGAACAATAGGCGCTGACTTTGACATTTTACTTATAACGATATCCTAACAATTATACATTACTATACTGCTACGCCTTTAAATCAATTTTTTACATATACACTGCATAAAGTAATCAAAACATATAATCGGAGTATGCAAAAACGTCACAGATTTAAAGATTATTGTAAGATTTTTGATATATTTGCGAACGCATGTGTAAATCTGGTTCTCGCTAATTACTAATGCAATAATACATATAGATAATATCATTTATAATATATAATTGCTATAATGCTCGAGAACAACTTTATTCATATTGATAAAGACGTCCATGTCGAAAATAGCATAACAAAACCCAAGCGAACCTACAACAAGAGAGTCCAATCTGCGTTTACATACAATGAATATCTAGCAAATAATATTGTGATGGAATCGTACACACTGCCTGTATTAAAACAAGTATGTAAAACTTACAAATTATGTATATCGGGCAGAAAACAAGAAGTTATTGACCGAATTACAACACATTTCAATAAAATCCGCACTTCAATTGTAGTTCAAAAGTACACGCGCAGATACCTAGTAAACATTGTCATGTCCAACTATAAAATGAACGAGAAATTGCGAGGTTCGTGTGTAAATGATACCGACTTTTCTACACTCGATCCGTTGAGCGAAATTGCGCCAGATCACCTTTATTGTTATACAGACGCGGACAAATTTACATACGGATTTAACATTACATCGCTAATCGAATTATTGCGCAATAACGTCAAGATATCTAATCCATATAACCGTATGTCTATTACAAAACAACAGCAAAATAACATCATTTCTGTGTATAATATGTCGATTCTCATAATCCCTTCATTTAAAGAATACAAGATGCATTATTCGTTGACTAACAACATGTATAGTCGAGTATCACCCCGAATAGTAGCCATGAACCGAATGACCCCTCTCGAAGCAGTATTGCTTGATTACCATCCAGAACCTAGCTCATATAACAATTATCATCCGCCGTACAATTTACGTCTAATGTCAAACCCTGTACTGTTTACACAGTATCAACAAATTGTATTGACCCGCCAGCAGCCCATTCAAACGCGGATTGACCGAATATTTACAGAGATCGACCGGCTCGGTAACTATACACAGAGCTCATGGTTTACTGATTTGACACATTTACAGTATGCACGTCTATATCGCGCGCTCTACGATATTTGGAATTATAGAGGACAGCTATCACAAGAATTAAAAATGCAAATATGTCCGTTTCATGGACCATTTGAAGGAATATTTCCAATGACTGTGCGACATCTAGATTTGTCGGTCGATGATCTAAAATCTGCATGTTTGATAGCATTTGAAAATATGATTTACAGCGGCGTAAGCAATGAAATTAGACAAATCGGCGTTATGCACTCATTGACTGCATTAACCATTGTATCTACTTCTGCGCGGTATGCATTGCCATGGCTGTTTGAATCCATGGAATTCTAGGCGGTTATTATTTCTAAATATTATTTGCATAATTTAACGAACATGTTTTATTTGAACCGACATATGGTATGCAATTAACTATTGAAATGACAATTTATATATTTAGCTGGAAACTTACTTAAATAAATGACACTTATGTAGTATATACAAGCTAGAATGGTTAGAGCATCCAAGACTACTACTACTACCCCCGCTACTGCTGCCGCCCCCGCGCCCGCCAAGGCCAAGACTTCCAAGAAGGTCGTTGCCGAGGCTGCTGCCCCCGTTAATGAGGTTACCCTTACTCCTGCTGCCCCCGCTGTTGAGGCTGCTGCCCCCGCTGCCGTCGAGGCGTCTTCCGTTGCGGTGAAGATGACCGAGTTCAGTGCCAAGCTCCAGCAGCTCATTGGTCTCTTCTCTACCGTGAAGAGCGATTTCAAGACCCTTGAGAAGGTCATGTCTCGTGAGATGAAGTTGGCGGCAAAGGCTTCCAGCAAGAAGCGTCGCAGCTCTGGTGACAGAAAGCCCTCCGGATTCGTGAAGCCCACCGTTATCAGTGACGAGCTCGCCCAGTTCCTTGGTAAGGAGATTGGTACCGAGATGGCTCGCACCGAGGTGAGCAAGGACATTAACACCTACATCCGCTCTCACAACTTGCAGGACAAGGCGAATGGACGTATTATCCACCCCGATGCCAAGCTCACCAAGCTTCTTAAGGTTGCCAAGGGTGACGAGCTCACATACTTCAACCTCCAGCGTTACATGAAGCATCACTTCCAGAAGGCGGTTGTTGCCTAAACGGTAACTCGTTACATAACTCGAAAACATAAAAAGTAAAAACCAGAGAATATAAAAAGTAAAAACCAGAGAAACATAAAAAGTAAAAACCCGAGAATATAAAAAGTAAAAACATGCTACTAGCATTACTAAATGCCCAAATAAATAAATTACAAAAATTTATTTATTTTTACTAGACAAACAATATAAAGTTACAAATCATATAAATTATATTAGAATACTTTACATAATGAGTTCTAACGTTGTATCCAAAGATATAGAATCTACGGAACTTGATTTAAAATCGACAATTGACGCGTATATAGAAAAAATAAACCCGGTTGTTTACATTTTAACCCCATGTTATGGTAGTGTGTGTTTTGTCAACTATGTAAGTTGTTTAATTAAAACCAAGGAACTATTCGAGCATTTTGGAATCAAACTCCATGTACTATTCTGTAAAAGTGACAGTTTGATTTCCCGTGCCCGAAATAATCTGGTTGCAAAAGCAATGAATGACCCAAAAATGACGCACATGTTTTTCATCGACAATGACATAACGTGGGACCCCTTCGATATTATTAAATTGCTCATTGCGGATAAACCAATTGTTGGAGGAATTTATCCTCTAAAAGCTTATAATTTTAAACGCATTGTGCCAACCGAGCAGAATCCAAATCCAGTTCAGCGAATTATTGATACTAAAAATGCATCACAATTGAACATGGTGGACGACGTTGATTCTATACAGATGAACCTTTTAAGATACAATGTAAATTACATTTCCAACAAAATCAAGATTGATAAAAATCTAACACAAGTAAAGCATATTGCAACCGGGTTTATGATGATACAGCGAGATGTTATTGAAAAAATGTCGATAGCATATTCATCAACCAAATATACCGATGACGTTCAGTTTTTAATTCCAGAAGAAAATAAGTTTGCATACGCGCTATTCGACTGTGGCGTAGTAGATGATCATTATTTATCAGAAGATTGGATGTTTTGCAGCCGCTGGTCTAATCTTGGCGGTGAGCTATGGATTGATGTCACAATTAATCTAACCCATACTGGCATTCACGACTTTGCAGGTTGTTACATGTCCTCATTGGTTATGTAAATACAAATCCTGCCTTTGACATTATATCGTGAATCATATTATCATTTCGAGGTCTTAAGCCAATTTGTATCGATTCTATTCCCGTTTCCGGTATGTTATTTATTGTAAATAAATCACATATGTGGGTTAGTTCATCTAAATTCGTAATATAATTACTAGCTCCACGTAGCCATTGATAGAAATTAGTAGTGCAAGATATGCGAGTCGAAGCGATCTCTTCCAGATACTTTGTATACCATTGAATTGTCATATCCAAGTTTGCATCAGTATGAGTGTTATAATCGGTTCCGGATAATACCATGATTTGTTTAAACACGTCTTCATTCATGCATAATTCTTCCAATATATTCGGTGTCTCATATAGAATAACCGTTTTATTTAACAGGCTGACGTTGCGCAATACGCGTGTACATCCATACACAAACATGTCCATGTCATCACTTAAACATGCCCATGCTTTACCCGATCTTACCATATAGGCGCATACTTCATCGGCTTCATTTGTCGATTCATAATACATTACGCCATATGCGTTAAGTAAACCCTTTACTTGCTGAATATCATCATCTGTTACACGAATAAACTGCTGCTTTAGAACACTCAATTCCTGCAACATATTTTCCTTTTCGGCGGACGATATTTGCCCGTCTTTACTATTATACTCTTCCATGAGTTCCATATATTTATGTTCTGCCTTTTTTTTTTCAAGTCTACGTAGTCGAAGCAACTCGCGCTTTTCTGGTGGCGGTTTCCCATCAAACACGAAGAGTGGTGTAATATTATTCGCTAATAATAAAGATACTAGCATATACATATTTTCCATGAGTGCATTTTCCGCGATATATCGATACATATAAATACTAGTATCAATCACAACCGTTTTACATTCCAGCTGTGTTAATTGTATCTTTCTAATAGATTTTTTTGTACAGTTTTCTTTCAAAAACCGATTTAAGTTCTTAATGCCCATTCGATTGTTTTTTGTTTATGTTGCAATTTATTTGTCTGTTTAATAAAATCAATTTTCTTACTGGGAAATTTCTAACACTATATTAAATGTTAACAGAAACTTCGACCAAAATTATTAATATAACAGAAAATGTTCTACGCGGAATATTTCACAATCCTGTAACAAAATTTCGGCCGAATACATATAAAATGTTCTCCATGTTATTTAACCGGATTGCATATGCCAATGAAATGTGGAAACAAAATAATGGGTCGATTCGATCTACACACAATGTGTCGCTTGAATTGGATACGTCTTATTATCCCGATGAAATAAAAGAGATGATAAACAAAAATATTCAATCATATGAGCAAATAAATTTTCAAATTGGAGAACGCAACATTATTTTGTATATTGGAAATGCAACAAAGCTAGGAAAACGTGACATCGACATCATTGTGAAACGTGTTTATACATGGTTAACGATTGCTTCTTTTTTTTCCAATAAGAAATGTTCTCAATCATTAACAATATATTTGTCAATGAGTATACATAATAAACTATTACCAACCGCTGAAATGGAATATATAGACCGAGAACATGTAAATACAGCATTCACTTATCCATGCAAAAAAGACAATGAAATCCATATATTCCGTAAAGAAGAATGGTTCAAGGTTCTCATTCACGAATCATTTCATAGTTTTGGTTTAGATTTTTCTCAATATAACGACGAGGCAACCAGCCGCCAAATCCTCAAAATATTCAATGTGGCCGCCGATGTACGAGTGTTCGAGTCATATTGTGAAATCTGGGCAGAATTATTAAATGATATGTTTGTTGTATTCTATTCTACAAGATGGAATGAGAACCAAGACAAATGGATGCAAACATGTATTCGTAAGTTCGAGGTTCTCGTTTATAATGAACAAATGTTCTCGGTTTTTCAATGTGCAAAAATACTTTCATATTTTCAAATACAATATAAGGATATTCTCCATGCAAACAGCAAACCCGGCCAGAATGCAGACAAATACCGCGACAGAACACACGTGCTTTCTTATTATATTATCAAAACAATGTTGCTGTATAACGTGAACGATTTTATAGAAGAGTGTGTGCGCATAAATGGATATTCTATCAACTTTAACAAAGATAAATTTCGAGTAAATGAGAACATGCAAGACTACTGTAAACTTATAGAAATAATGCACGATAATGCCGAGTTTATAATAGAATTAACCAACATGACAACTTTCGTGTCGCGGTCCGCATTCAAACAATTACCGAAACAAATACAACACACATTGCGTATGTCTGCATATGAACTCAAATAAAAAAAGTACATGCCCCATCATGCACTTTTTATAATTTATGTGTTTTGGCTTATTTTGATGTATATAATATTTTTTATTGGTATTTGTTCGGTTTACGACAGTTGCGCAATTGTTCGGTTCCCTTCCCATTCCGCCAAAGACATTGGCGCCTTGGCATTTTCACTTAATTCCGCCATGGTCATTGGTCCCTTGGCATCTGTATATGCGGTCTTGTCCATTTCAGCAGCATCGACATCCGTATTGACTTGCGCGTCGTCATCGGTCGTGTAATCCATTTGGGTATTCGCGCCAATAGTCATCGTAGAGCGAAGTTGGTGAAGCTCGCGCTGCAATTCCTCGATGCGCGCATTTCGTTCAGCCAACTCGCGCTCGAGTAACAGATTTTCGGCATACAGCTGATGAATATTTCTGTCGCAATCAGTCTCTTCAATCGGCTTGTGATTAATGCGAATGTCGAAATATCCAGGACGAATGGTACCGTCTTGGTATGTTGTCATGGACTGATAAAAGTTGCACTTCTTACCCTTGTAAATATAGCCCTTCTGTCTATATTGACCATACGTATTAAGCTTTTCGCGGAGATTTCGCGCGGTCTGTGTATCATACCAATACTCAAAATGCACGAAGGCGGCCTTGACTGGCACGGTCGAGCTGGGAACATCGCGGTCAACAAAGTCGATTCGGCGAACCTTTCCAATGCGAACTACCTTTTCCAAAAAGTCGCGCAAATACTTTGGCAAGAATGGGTGAACCACATCATAGTGGTTCATTAGCACCAATTGGTTTGACAAATAGGGAATGTAAATGCTGTTCCATTCTCCGGCCGCCAGTTCCATTCTGGCAAACTCTGTGGGAGTTTCGACAACAAACTCGCTGGTCTCGTGTTGGTTTTCAGTAATGCTCATGTTTTAATTGTAGAAGTAAACTTCAAGAAGATACCATTGAGTAATGTCTGCAAACTAAATCAATTTTTTACAAAATAGAGTGTATTTTGTAAAATGAGGACAATAAGACTATGTGCATATTTGGACATGTGTATTATGCGAGTTCTTTTCGCAATTTCATTAATAACATATCTGGTTCTGGGTCGTTTCTTCGAACAAATTTGACCAACTTTGCACGTTTCGTATCCATTAATATGCGTTTCAAATCCAAATTCTGTGAGAACTTCGCTTCGATTGCGCGGTATCGCTCTTCCACATTTCTCGGCGATCGTTCTGCGCCAAAAAAGTCCGCATCAACGGTAACATTATCTGGGCGTAGCAGTATATCGTTGTGTTTGCCCGACTTGCTGGTTGCGGCGACCGCCATATCTACGCTTTTTGAGATTTCACTTTCACTGTCCAATGAAAATAACATGTAAAAATCGGGGAATCCCTTTTTATATTGTGCGCCCGACATATAGTGTGTTACGGTATTCCATCTATGCCCGTCCATTGTAAACGGCGATGCCCATGCGTCATCTAACTTTTTGCGCCAATCATATGTAATATCTGTTTTCTTTTTGCCATTTAATTCGTTATATTGAGTCATTTTAGATGCAGGTATATGTTCTCCAATTCCCTTTCCTGCATGTGGAATATTATTTGATTTTGAGTGAAACATAAAAACAGTATCGCTATCATACATGTCCTTGTTTAATATATCATCTTCGTCTTTGACAGGTTCTCCGTAATTGGCATCTACGCCCAGTTTTGTTTTATAGTTTCGAAAATCGTTGATTAAATAATAAATCCCCGAATTACGCTCGAGACACTTATTAATGACCATCGTTTTTATATTGTGTGGTATTTCGCGGAATTTGAAGATGTACTTCGATTTGTATGAAACCAACCGATAATGATTCTTATCATAACTCGTCATAATATAATAATCTGGCGAAAAATCCCCGGATTTAGTAGCATCATGCGTCGGTCCGCATAATAACACACTATCACTGTCGCCGTTCTCGTATGCCTTCTCATCCAACAATATCATCTTAATATTTAACACACGCTCCAGTGTAGAAATCGCCCATTCATCGGCCCAGTATTGTGGTGTCATAACAAATGCTTGCAATTGCTCAATCGAGTTAATTTCCTGCATGTATAAAAAGTCATTCAATAGCGACTTTGTAACTGTTCTATTTTCCTTCAGTCGCTTGTATCTATCCGTTAACTCGGTCGCATCCTTTAAAATCTGGCTATGTTCGGTTTTATCCGTGACATTTAAGATACGGCGTTTCATTTCTTTGTTCATTTTCTCGATTGCCGTCATTTCTCCACTTAATGTTTGGTATTCTGTTAAAAAATTCGTATAAAGCGTTTTGTATTGCACTAACAGTTCATTCGTAACTTCTTTTGCTAATACTGCCCTTATCTTTTTAACTGTGGTTTGTTTGCCGATTTGTCGAAATGCGTCGCGAACTACCGCGAAAAAACAATCACCCTTTCCCTCGTTCTCAATAATAGAATATTTGTTGTTACGAGAGAACGTTTCTATCCAATTGTTCTTGGGGGATTCTTTATATTCTGCTGTTAGTTCGTCGCTGTCGAGTTGATTCTCGTCGGGTAATAATGGAGGGGAAATCACTGTTGCGTCACTCGTAAAAATATTATCACCGATAATGTTGGACGCTGCAACCGCGCCTGTAGATATTTGTGTATCCGCGATGTCCAATTTCATGACATCGTCCACTACAATCGCATTTAACGCTGTTTTTCCCAGATCCGCCGTTTTATCGATATTAATAGACGGTTTCTTTGTTGTTTTTTGTAACATACGGTTGATGTATTTTGCAGATGCGAATATTAAAATATTGCCCTTTTCCATATCAAGACCATCATCATCCATGCTATTAAGTATTTCACTTTCTTTAATCTCAAAAACTCCAATACGCGACGATGGTGAATCGTTTACAATAAGATAGATGGAACAAAATAAAACGCCGTATTTGGAATATGTGTATTTAATTTTACCGAGTGCAATTTCGAGTTCTATGCCGTTCCATTCGTAATCATATATGCTGGTATTATACTCAATATCATCTTCATCGATGCCATATCCAGATTTATAATGTATATTTGTAGGTTCTAATATTGAGTGTATCATAATTATATATACATAATAGTTTTATTTTTATCTCCGTTGCAATAAAAATAATATTTGAGTTACACTGGTCTAAACTACTTGAACAAGTCCACCATATCCATGTACTTAAAAATGGTCCGGCTTGACATGCCAGGATAGTCCTTTGTCTTATACTTCGAATAATCTACAATTCGATTCTTTACAAACACCCATTCTTTGTTACTTTTGATTTCTGTTACCATGTTTGTAACGAATATATTCATAATTTCAGTAAGTTCATTCGTATATTCAATGAAACTCGATGCACTTACATGCATGTGAATCATTTCGTCGATTTTAATAACGATACTCATCAGCTCATCGAACGAGCACCCGCCCGTTTTGTATAAATTGATTATAAACAACATCATTGATCGGCGCTCATCATTCTTTTTATTCACGATGCAAAAACGGTCGTAATCCACGTTCGGGTCTACAATCTCGATTTCCTGCAAGGCCGTTAAAAATTTATTACATATACGGCTCTTTTCTTCTAAAAACTGCTCATGAATATCAACCAATCTCATGAATAACTTTGCGTATAGTGCTGAATAATACTTATTGCTGCACGCAACCTGCATAATAACTTCCGCAGTTTGCGTTAATACCAATTTAATTTTATCGGCATCATCATCATCACCAAGCGCGATAATTGATTTTACAGTTTCAATAACAGATTCCGCCTGCGTATCATAATTCGCTGTAGTTAATTTATTCAAAAATTTCTTTAACTCGCCTAACAAGTTTTCATATCCTTCTTTTTTTGCTATAACAGTTGCCTTAAACTCTTCGCGCTTCTTCCAATTTTCCATATTTTCCTGTTTTTGTCGCCGTAATGGATTATCAACTGGTTTTGCTTTAGGTGGTATATTATGAACGCCCATATGCAGATGCAATGCATTAATATTATCTAAATTCAGTTGGGGTAGAGTATACGTACTCGGCTGGACGCACATTGTTTCATAAAACGCTAATGTATACATAACTGCGTATCTAGTATATTAGACATATAATTTCTATATTTGTTGAACATTTAATATATAAAATGAACACACTTACACCCTTTGTAATTTAAAACGCCGCTTTAACGACATTAAAATTTCAAGTTAGTAATGGCGAATTGCACGCCTTTGCACGCTTATCGCTCTTACGAGGTTTCACGGCAATTTTTTCTGGTCTAAAACATACTGGTCTATCTTCTCCTTTATATTGATTGAGAAGCAATCCTAATATGTTTTTGGAAGCATTAATGTCCCTATCCATACAGCATAATTTGCACTCGTTGTGTTTGCAACGGATTACACCATGGATATTAGTCATTTTTGCTATGGGTTCTAAACCTCCCATTTTTTTTCGTTGAATACGATTGCGATACAATACAATTTCTTTATTACACGAAGAACATGTTTTGCTGGTGTTGTATTCATCGATATCAACTACATTACAATGCCTACGAAGTTCCTTTTTCAAACGCAAAATAGGTGTAGTTGGGTGAGATTTTATTAATCCATGTTGCTGGGAATAATCACCAAAACCTACTAATGTTTTTACATCTTTACCACCGCTTATGCGTTCGCATATTTTTGCTAACGTCGCTTTGCTTCTACAATAAGAAGTGAAGTTCAAATTACGGAAACCCTTTTCTATATGAAACTCTGTAAATGTTCGCAATCGTGGAAATACATATTTGAAATATTCCCTCATTACACATGTTTTACTAGTTTTTATAGTTGGTATAAGTTTCCACTCTTCATAATGTTCCCACTTTTTATACCATCCTTCACGTTTCTTACATGCATAAATCATTTTACTTTTGTGTCTGTATTCTCTGGTGGATACTTGAATTACGTTATCATTTGTATCATAGGAAGTAATTAGCGAACGAATGCCCGGGTCAATTCCTAAAAAGTTATCGTATTGTTGTTCTGTATATTCTGTTATTATTTTTTCTGGTTGTGTGGGTTTTCGCATTTGTAATACAACACTTTTACCATCCGTTAAAATGGTATATCCAAACGTCTTGTTTTTGGTTTCATATTTTGCAATGTTAAATAATTCTTTCCAATACTGATTGCTATTTTCTTCAAACTTTTTCACATCTAATCCACTTTCAACATCGTTATTGGCACGTTTCAATTCATTCGCAATATATTTGAGCGTGTTTTCTAAACCAGCATTACAAATAGTAATATGTGATTGCGTAAAACCGTGTTTATGTGGTAGTAATGTAAATGTTCTTACTCCTTTTGTATACGGATATTTTTCAAACTCTTTCAAAATAGAATAATAAATCTTAACAAAATGATTAGAATGTTTCACTATGTTTGTTTCAGTAGGTATGTATTTTAGCCATTTACGCATATACAAAACAAATACGTTCTTTCCGTCGTAAGACGGTTCATAAATATGTTTTAACCAGTTATATACAACTGCATTATCGGTTTCACCAGTGCGTAGTTTCAAATACTTACGAAAACGATTGTAAAAGTTTAGTTTCAAATGATTATTTGTCATTGTAAGTTGCAATTTATTCAAATTAGTAATGTATCCTAAACATAAATAATCACGTGCCGGTAAATTATCAGTTATATACTCTTTCATTTGTGAAAAACTTTTATACAATTCGATTGTGGTATCGGTAGTATCTTTTGTATATTTTAGTCGTGAAACCATACAGCATGACTGATAGAAAAGATTTTGTTTTATTTCTGGTAAAGGTTTATTTTCTTCTAATAACCGAGCAAAATGGTAATTTAACAATTTGTATGATAAAAAACTAATAGTATTTATCTTTGGTAAAATATCCTTAACAATCGTATCTGCTAAAAGATTGTTTTTACAAAAAGATTTCCATGAACTTTTGATACACGTAAAATCAGTATTTTTGTTATCTTCCTTACGTTGTTTGACGTCATTTCTAATAACTTTTTCTTTCGACTGGACTTCAACATTCTTCTTTTTCACCATCCTATATATTACCTAAAGATTATATTTTTAAGTAATTGTGCGAATAATATCTTATTCCTAAATATTTTCACTGTTTTGTTTTTTTTTCAAATAATATTTTTTATTGTATTCTTTTCTTTTATCACTTGGTATTGGGTTTGTTTTCATTTTTTCTAAAAGTTCTTGTTTATGATTTTCGTAATAAGTTTTATTTCTAATAGGTGCAGTATATTTTTTTAAATGTTCTTGTGTCTCGTTTAAAATATTTTTGGTTTTTTCTAATTCTTCTTTTAATATTTGGTTTTCCTTTATTAATTCTTCGTTATTCATTTATGTTATTATAGTAAATTATTTTTATATATTTTTTATTTGAAAAATATATGAAACAACCGTGTTTTTAAATGCAAAGGACTTAAACGTAAACTAGTAATTACGATAGTAAATATGGAAGTTTCGAGTGCAAAAACTGAACATATAGATGAAATAAAAACATGGGATGAATTAAACCTAAAGACTGGCTTACTTAGAGGCATTTACGCAAACGGTTTTGAAAACCCAAGTGAAATTCAAAAAAAGGCGATTTTGCCGATTATCAATAAAAATGATGTGATTGCGCAGGCACAATCTGGCACGGGTAAAACCGGGGCATTTACGATCAGCGCATTGCAAATTACTGACGTATCTATCGATGAATTGCAATCATTAATCATTGCGCCAACACAAGAGCTCGCTCGACAAATCCATAATGTGGTCAATACATTCGGTACATTTATGGACGGATTGCGTACGCAATTACTAGTAGGCGGCACATCGGTTCAAGGAGATATAGAAAAGCTCCGCAACTCGCCCCCACACATTGTAGTTGGATGCTCCGGGCGTATTTTTGATATGATTAAGCGACGACATTTAAATTTAAGCACTGTTCGATTGTTCGTTTTGGACGAAGCTGACGAAATGTTGTCACAGGGTTTTAAAGATCAAATCTACAATATCTTTCAGTACTTGAACCCGAAGGTTCATGTCGCTATTTTTAGTGCAACATTGCCACGCGAGGTAATGCAGCTTACTGATAAGTTCATGCAGTCTCCCATTAACATTACCATGAAGCGGGAAGAATTATCTCTCGATGGCATTGAGCAGTATTATCTAGCCATGTATACTGATAATGAAAAGTTCGAAATGTTGAAAAAGATGTTCGAACAACTTACGATTTCACAGACTATTATTTACACAAATAATGTGAAACGAGTTAGCGACCTATACGAAGCAATGAAACGAGAGGGATTCCCGGTTTGTTGTATTCACAGTTCAATGGAGAAAAATGAACGTAGTGCGGCGCTCGACGAATTCCGTGCGGGCAAATATCGCGTGTTAATTTCGTCGAATGTAACAGCCCGTGGAATTGATATTCAACAAGTCGGTACTGTTATTAATTTTGATATCCCCAAATGTGTTCATACCTATTTGCATCGCATTGGTCGAAGTGGACGATGGGGTCGAAAGGGACTTGCAATTAATTTTGTTACCGAGGCTGACATTCATTTGATGAAGCACATCGAAAGTCACTATAGCATCACAATTAAGGAGTTCCCCAGCATTATGTGAGTATGCAATCTATGCAATCTATGCGTTTAACAGTTTGTCTTTTTATTACTATACATATTATAGTAATAAAAATGTTTGCATATATAACGAATAAACCGGTTGTCGATCAACCGCCCGTAGAAAATTCGATGCTATTGTTTGATATCGATACTACGTTTAAATTGCCGATTCAGTATTTAGAAAAAGACAAATTGTTTGTGTTGAATGACGTGATATCTTATGATTTAGAACTAAAGATACATTCGAATCATGCTAGTAAACACACGATGTACGATTACTTATTTAAACCAAGTCATGCATTTGCTAAAAATATGATACCCATGTGGCACCAACAATACACGACCGATGTGCTATATTTAAACGACACGAAACATTTGATAAGCAATATTGATAAATATCAGCACGATATGAAACAATGCGATTATATGTTGAACTGTGACTCGATAAAAAGCATTTGGAAATCAATAAAACTGGATGATTATTTTTTAGAAAAATACAATTTTTTGGACTGGGAAATGTTGAAACCGTTTAATGAATCGCAATCATTCTTGCAGTCACTTTCTGTGGTACATGTATTGTCGCCGATAATAAGCTTCGCAATGCCTGTGTTATTTCTTATCTTTCCATTTATATTGTTAAAATTCCAGGGAATACCAATCACAGTTAGCGTTTATATTGAAACCCTAAAAAACGTCGCAAAGAGTCATTTTATTGGAAAGGCAATTAGCAGCATTCAGGATTTAAGTTGGGATAAAGTGGTATATATTTTGTTCATGTTTGGAATGTATGTCTTTCAAATATACCAAAATATTATGCTATGCAAACGATTTTATGCAAACATCATTAATGTGAATCGCGAACTTATCGAATTGCGCAACTATGTTGATTATACAATTACTTCTATGGAATCATTTGCCGATATTTCTAGCCAGTGCAAATCGTATAGCGAATTCCATCGAACATCGAGCGAGCAGTTGGACGTATTGCGACTCATGCAGCAAGATTTATTATTAGTTTATCCGTTTGAACCCAACATGCAAAAGTTCAATGAGGTTGGATATATGTTGAAGTGTTACTATAAACTTTATTCGAACGCTGATTACGAACATTGCATTCGATATTCAGTGGGTTACCATGGATATATTGATAATCTAATGGGCATTTCATCTAACATACAGTCCGGCATTATTTCATATGCAACATTCGACGACGCCAACACGTGCAAATTTAAACAGCAATATTATCCGGGGTTGGTCGGTGATGAACCGGTAAAGAATGACTGCGATTTTACTAAAAACATGATTATATCCTCGCCAAATAAATCAGGCAAAACGACTATATTAAAATCGACTGCGCTGAACATTATTTTTTCACAGCAAGTCGGCTGTGGATTTTATAAATCCGCCACGATTACTCCTTATACCCATCTACATTCATACTTGAACATACCGGATACATCGGGTCGCGACAGTTTATTCCAGGCAGAATCCAGACGATGCAAGGAAATTATTGATAGTGTGAAGCAGTACAGTGATACCAAATACCGACATTTTTGCATGTTTGATGAATTATATTCTGGTACAAACCCAACAGAAGCTTCCAAGGCCGGGTATGCGTTCTTGGAATACTTGCAGCAGTATTCGAACGTAGATTTTATATTGACCACACATTACTTATCTATATGTAAAAAGTTTAAGGGTTCATCAAATGTACAAAACTATAAGATGGTTGTCAACATAAACACTGACGGAACATTCAAATACACATATAAAATCAAGAAGGGGATATCGAATTTAAAGGGCGGACTGCGAGTATTGAAAGATATGGATTACCCTCAACACATCATAAATACGATTGAATCGAATAAGTGAAAAACATTGTAAATTATCAGTAAAATCAATACAGTGATCTAAAATCCAGAATACTATGTCTGTGATCACATGTATACGCGTTATAACACGTGGTACACACGTTATGCAGTGCATTGTGTGTATTTAGTTTATTATATGAAAACATTATATAATAAATAGATGCCAATTGTACAAGTTGGGTTGAGTGTTGCAGATAAACAAATTATAACAGATTATGTGAATCAATATCGCGCGTTACATAACGCACCGCCGCTTATATGGGACGACCAGATTGCAAGTTTTGCGGATAATTGGAGCGCATATTTATTGAAAAATAACGGGTTTTATCACAGCAATAGTAAACTTTATGGGGAAAACTTGGCTTATTTCCAAGGATATAATGCAACACCGATTGAACTTATTAAAAAGAGCATTGACTTATGGTATGCGGAAATCAGCATGTACGATTTTAATGCATCTCAATACACGAGCGGTACTGGTCACTTCACCTGTCTTGTATGGAAGGCCAGCCAGTTACACGGTTTTGGGTATTCTTATAATACGACTACGAAAGAAGTTGTAATTTCGATGAATACGTCACCGCCTGGTAATATTATTGGACAATTCAAAGAAAACGTAGAACCATTAAGAAATGGTAGTCTGCCTACGCCCGTACCAGTACCAGTGCCCACACCTATGCCAACTCCGTTGCCCGAACCGACACCCATGCCTATTCCATTACCCGAACCAATGCCTATTCCATTACCCGTTCCCGAACCTATGCCTATTCCGTTACCCGAACCAATGCCTATTCCATTGCCTGATTATAAATTATTAAAACAGTCAATTATAGCAAAACTATACGACGCTATAAATAAAATACAACAGCAATATCCGCGGTATATTATTTCAAACAGCCTTACTGATATCTATAACCACGTATCGAGCATACCTGATGCAGAATTATACAATAAGTACAATATTGTCAACGCACTAAAGAACATTATATCTGCTGTAAAATATAGATATTCGCCATACGTAATCATTCGCATATTGAATAACGTCATTAATGAATTGCAGCGATCTCTTTTTTAGTAAATATCATAATTTGTTCTCCAGTTTCGCGATGCGTTGTTACATGCACATTTTTATTATACATGGGTTGTGTACTCGTCAATCGAAAATATTTCTTTGCAATATTATTCATATCATTCAATAAATCGAAATTGCTGTTACTATTTTGAGAACCATACCCAGATAAAATGTAACACATCTTGCCGTTCTTTTCTAATACCGCGTGACATAATTTGATGGTTTCTTCCCAATATCCGGCTAACCATGATTCGTATGTTTTATATCGGTCAGTGCTTTGATTATCACTCTTATATAATTCCAACTCGTAGTACGGAGGGCTAAAAAATACAACATCGAAATGTTGCTTGTATTTTTGCATAAATGCATTGTCCTTGTACAAGTCTTCGGATGGTTTACAATATATATCTACCTTCTTCGAATGTGAATATATCTCACCAATTTCGGCTGTCTTTTTACATACGCTGGGTATCACATCTGTTCCCACGTATTCGGTTACATATGGCGATTCCAAGAAACCATAACAGTATGATGACCAACCAAGTGTTGGACTAAATATGCGGTGACCATGTAATACCGTTTGATTCAGTGAATATACTAAATATGGGTTCATTATAGATGCCCTGAAATAGTAGGACGAAAACACACTCCCGATTCGGCCATTCTTGATATAATGTGTTGCGCTCGGTGTAAGCAATTTATAGTCGATGATATTATGTAAATACAAATCATATAACATGTCAAAAAATGTGGGCACATTTTCGATTCCCGACTTTGTGTTTTTCAATATATCCAACAAATGTATGTTTCGAATGATATTTTTGAATACGATACTTTGATTGTTATTCATTTCTCGGTTCTTCATTGGACTGATGCCTGAATCATGTATACATAAAACATCGGGATCTATCTTAAGCGACAAATTATAAAATCGAGTTAAATAATCATCCCGGTTGTTTATATGTTCACATAAATTGCGTATTGTGTCTTTCGATATATGTCGGTCAATCATATATTGTTTCAATGGTCGCATTTTCGAGCCACTTCTTACTTGCGCGGTTGAAATAAGACGATTTACTGTACATTCTTTCTCGTTTTTATCATGAAATAAATGCAGGAAGCTATTTAATGATACAACATTCATTCTTATTATATACATAGAAATTTCGTGGATCATGCATGGGATTATTACATTATGGTTCCCCCTGATTTCCTATTTCCCACAATATAGTTCCCATAAATAATAGCCCACATAAAAACAGTTGATTAAATTTGTTCGTGCGTTTTCCGAAATTGGACATTTTAAAAATGTCCATTTTTGAAAAGTGAGGCCACTTCTTTTTCCGAAAATATCAAAAAAACAGTTTTACTGCATAATGCTTTAAATACGAAAAAAATAATTTTAAGTTGACTGCATACTTTTTTTTAGTTTTTTTGCGCTGGAGGTTTAGGAACTTTTTCTGTCATTCATATATAGAGAAACATGAATGACAATTTAGGTCCAAAAAGTTCCAATAAATTCATTTGCAAAATATGTGACTATAGTACATGCAAAAATAGTCAATATGAACGTCATTTATCCACTCGTAAACATAAACAAATGACGCAGAATGACGATTTGGGTCCAATGCGCGAACAAACATATCCATGTTTGTGTGGAAAGCAATATCGGTTTAGACAAGGACTATTTAATCATAAAAAATCATGTACACTGGATGAGCCTAAAAATGTTATATGCCAAAAAACGGATACATTAACAACGCCGAATGCAGTTGACTCCATAACTGATACCAATACGATTCTATTATTATTGAAACAAAATCAAGAGTTCAAACAACTTATGATTGAACAGCATGCCGAAAATATGGTATTGCATAAACAACTCATAAATAAAGTGAATACAAATACAATTGTTAATAATACCACGAATAACAACCAGAAGTTCAACCTGAATTTTTTCCTCAATGATACATGTAAAGATGCTATGAGCATTACCGACTTTCTTCGCAACCTAAATGTGCATATCGATGAATTGGAATACATCGGCAATCATGGATATGTAAATGGCATGACCAAGATGATCATGGACCGTCTCAAAGACATGGATATCACCAAGCGTCCTATTCATTGCACAGATATTAAACGTGAGACCATGTATATCAAAGACGACGCCGGCTGGAGTAAAGATACGGATGAACTCACGAAACTGCGTAAAATCCTGAGCCGTATATCCATGAATAATTACAGAACAGTACCAGTATGGAGAACCGCTCATCCAGATTGCGAGGTGATGGAAACCCGAACATATGAATTCTGTTACAAAATGATGCGGGCCATTTTGGGAGATGTCGAGGAAGAACAAATCAAGCTAGATAATAAAATTATCAAAACGCTGGCAAAAGAGTTATTTGTACAGAAGTAATCACTATATCGTCTGATAAAAGTATTTCATATTTAAATATCATAATAATAATGATATTTAACTGCGCGTAATTATATGCTTACTAATGTTTATGTGTTTGTATATTTTGTATTTATGCTGCCTGGGTTGCATCGGGCTTGGCGCGAGGAGCGGGGCGGGTCTTGTACTTACGAACCGGCGCAGGGCGCTCTCGTTCGCCTTGGGCAGTTTGCTGGTTTTGCTGTCTGATCTCGCACATAAGTCCGCCACCCTTGATGCCAGTGACATCGGCAGACTGATACTCGTGTTGTCCGGATGTAGACTTTACGACCGCTAGCTCGACATACTCGCCCTGCACCAAGTACTTATACTGGGAATCATTTACACGAATAGATGAGTAATGCGTAAAAATGTCCTTGCCGAGATGTTCTCCCTCACGGGCGGTAATAAAACCAAATCCTGTCTTCGTATTAAACCACTTAACCTGGCCAATAACCTTAACTCCAGTTTGTTCGTTTGTTACACTTGCACTCATCGTATACAGATTATATACTATATATGTAATCTGCTTCTATATCGTTTCTCGAATATTATTTTTTGTAGTCAATGAATAAACTGCACAATGAATTGTACATTGGCTCATCAAAATAATCATATGCATTACAAAAACGAAAATAGTTCTCAATGCGCATGTTGATTCGTTTACATATAGTCGCAATATTTTCAGCCGCCTTCATTTGTTTTCGCTGTTGATTTTTAGAATGCATAATGTGAATTTCATTTGTATGTAGACTCATATTTGTATCAGTAAAAACCGAGTCCCACGGTAACTCTTTTGCATACATATAAATATAGATGTACCCAAGAGAGATGAATTCATCACGTCTGGACGGAGTGCAGCCTTCATGCACATGTTGACTAATATATTTCGGCGTTCCAGTTACAAACTCACCAATTACATTGGGCACGTGCAACTTGTTATCATTAATGTAAAATGTAGCCAATCCAAAATCAATTAAGTAGAGTTCTCCATTTTTAACCATAAAATTCTGCGGTTTAATGTCGCGATGGAGAACCATGTTTGTTTGGATTGATTGCAATATATGTATACATTGAACCATAAGCGTATCGAGTTTGTTTTCACTCAATGTTTTCAGTTTGCCGTATTCATGTAGAGAACAATCATAATACGGCATAACCATGCACATAGATTCATGTATTTGACCGAACCAATGAACACACGGTATGGTTCGACAATTATGTTCATATAAATAGTTCATAATAGCAGTTTCGCGCTTTAACATTTTAAAACTGGTTCTCTTATCTTCTAATTTCAATGCAACAAATTCGTTCGTTTTTGTATTGATGCCTTTATATACATTTCCAAATTTGCCCGAGCCAATACATTTATCGATTCTATATTTACGTGCAACTATTCCCCCCGAAATATCATCCATTATACAACTATATGATTATACGTTTAGATATTTTGTTGTTATATGTTATAGATAACATATAAGATGTATATGAAAATTATAGAGAATATTATGCGTAGTATTGAGAACTTGGTATCAAAGGGAGATAAATATTATGATAGTGCACTTGTATTCACGCACATTCTCAACATAATATATTTAGTCGTGTTCTCGATATTTGGCATTTCATTGGTGCGCATTCAAATGATAAGAGGATTAAATACACTCATACAAACGTCGATTTGTATACTACTGTTAATCAAATATCACCCATATAGGCAACATATATTTTCGCAAAGTGATTCAAGATTGATATTCAGCTGCGCCGTATTTTTATTCTTTAATTTGGGTTTAGTTGACCCGCTAGACCGTATCAACCCGCCAGATACGCCCGCCATTAAACAAGCGATTTCGAAAATAAATAAACACATTACTGGTAATGAGCAAGAGGTAGACCCCCATGTAGAATCACATAAGTAACGCAAAAATATAAAGATAGTGTCATATCATATACATATGATATGAAGACAGAAACGAACGATGATAATCGCACTCCATTAACCGCGGAAACTATAAATCAAGTATATCAGGATGCATTGGTCGACCCATCGCTGCTATCTACATTAAACGTAGATGAGCTATTGAGTACATTGGAGACGAATAAGAACGATTATCTTGAAAATAAAACGCTGAATGGGATTACCGAGGATGTATATAACTGTATACATGAAATGGACATTGACAATGAAACACAAGAAAATATGTGTTTGAAATTGGTTGGTTATAGATTGGTAGAGGAACTACATGAATTACACAAAGGAAAGCACGTTCGATGGATTCGGCGTGATTCGAGCAATTTAACCAATGGAGGCATTGTAGTCGATATAAAATTCTTGGATAATGGCACTCATATTTTGTGCATGAATTCGATGAAACGTTTCATTCAATATAAATACGATGACTGTATTACATTTCAAAAGTTATCACCAACCGAATTATTGATTTTAATGATATACGAACACGCTACAACATTAGAATAACTAGTTCTTTTTTCGCGTAAATGTAAACGACATATTTCGTCGCTTGCGGGTTTTGTCGCGTTTATTTGTTATTAAAAAATATTCTTTCAAATAATACATGAGCTTTTGTGAAACTAAAATATCATTTTTCAAATGTAAATGCATGTTGTTGTTGTTTGATCGAAACGCACCAACCCGCATACATTTTTCAATAAATTCGGTTTTAAACGCATTCTTTGTAGGTTCTGTATGTATAATAAGTGCGCCAAACTTGGAATATAAAAACCGTGTGAGAATTTCATCTGTCGATAAATGATGCCGGTATGCTTTTGGTTTAATATAGTAAATTCGCTCTTTCTTCATATCTTTGTACACAAAATCGTCAATGAAACAAATCGACGTGGTAGGGGGTAACATTGTGCATCGTATAAAATCGTCGTGTGTTTTCTTGGTGGTGGTTCGGTTAAGTTCGATTTGCACATTATTTATTTTAAATGCATAGATAATTTGGTCAAACAGTGGCAGTGGCGACAGAGACGGAGATATTTTGTTATTAAAATACCGCACAATCATTTGAACCCATTCCTTGGTCGACTGATTATTTGTATATAAATACACTTTATAGCACTCGCCCGTAGTCTTCTTCGTATATAAGTATTCTAATATGGATAATATACCATAACGTATAAACTCTGGATACAAGTCCAATATTGAATCGAACTCAATCGACAAATGATGTTTATATCGAATGACCAATTCCCATAATATCTCTAAATCAATAAACGAGCCGAGAGTTTCATCCAAGTCGAAAACGACTACCCTCTTCGCACGGGTTTTTTTATGTTTGGAATAATAATTGCCTTTATATATTTCTATCATATCATTATCAGTATTTTCACTCGTCATATAAAATAAATGTCTATTTTATATGTCAACAAAATTTTAAACCAGTGAAGAATTAAAATGGCACATTTTAATATCTCAATGACCAGATACCAGTAACGATTTGAAATGACGCGCCAACGTACCGATGGTGCGTACCATTTTAAATCTTCGCTGGCATATACTAAACTGACGAACCAAACCCGCCTTCGCCGCGTACACTTCCAGACAAATCGTCCGCACTCGTGTATATAACATAAACGGGACACAATGATGGATGACAAATTTGCAATAGTCGTGCGTTCTTTTCAACTACATACTGACTGTTATTTGCAACGGGTAACATGCGGAATGCACCGATCAACGACCCGCGATACCCAGAATCAATAATGCCGGTGTGATTCGCCAACATCAAGGGCGTTTTTGAGATGCTTGATCGAGGGTGCACATTAAATGCACATGTGGAAATACGATCTGTATCCACTTCACAATAAAACATCTCGGTCTTTATTTTCATGTCGATGAACTGGGTAACAAACGGTTGTTGAAAATTCGTTTCATTTGGAACCAATACGTCAAACCCCGAGTCGGGCAAAGGATTTGTCATAAACATATTGTTATGATTTACAATGCGATTTTCATATTCTGTTTTTAGGTTTTCATTATCAAATACAACTTTTAAAATCGCAAAATTTTTGTAACCATTTACCGAACCGGTTTTTAGAGAATTGTACAAAATAACAACATTGGGCTGATGATGAGAGCTCATATTAGATATACATATATATATTAGGTTGTCTTTACATGCCTTTCATTGTTTTATATTCTTTCCATGAGATTGGGTTTGCACTCGTAGACGGCTTCGGGTTTTCAGCAGCGGATGATTTACTATCCAAATGTTCGGCCTGTTTCAATGCACTGTCTACATATAGTTCTTTTAATAACTTTCCAACCATAACCGAGCCTTCGTTTTGGTCGACTTTTCCGTCTTCAATGAGCTTTAGTACAATGAGCAACTTTGTCATGATTTCCAGATTGAGTTCATCCTTGATAAGTCGATTGAAAATATCAGTGTAGTTATTGAATAGAAATGGCGTTTCAGCTCTACATAATTCCGTAAATTGGTCCTTGTCGGTGCGCTGTAGTTCGGTGTGCTTCTTCTTAAACGTATCTAATTTGCGGATTTCATCGCGCAAAGCGATGCTGTGCTTTACTTTGCGTATATTATCAGTATTGTCTTCACTGCCCATTTCTTTTACCATCTTTTGCAAATTTAAGCGTTCATCTGGAGATAGTGTTGACATTTACAAATAAATCAATATACAAGATTACGTAGATGTTTTTATGTGTATTTGTACGCAATAATGTTATTTGCGCGTATTTAGCAAATCAATGGTACATATAATTATTATCTGTCAAATATGTATATATTACATTACAAAATGTCCAGCATCGCAATGTTTTTAATGGCTATTTTTATTTTTGTTATTGTGTCGTCATTATTCGTAACTTGCAATAGCGCGTCTCCGTTCTACATGGATACTATTTTCCAGAAGTTTTCAAAGTTTGAAAGCTTTGCTTCCGGTTCGACCGACTATTCTAGCAGCGACACAAACGCGCCGATGGATACATATAAGCAATTTCTTATTCAAACGCCGCCCGCCGAATGCAAAAAAATACATGGGTTTAACGGACTATTCTGCAAACCAAGTGATGTGGTGGAACATTTAGATGTGTTTGCTGACACGGAAGGTAAAGTGGATTGCACCGAAAATTCTGGATTATCCAACTCGAGAGGAGGATTATGTTTATCCCCCGAGCAAAAGCGATTATTGGCAACGCGTGGCGGAAATGTCACATTGAGAAATGATGAAATTGGTCATTAAATTATATGTGTAAAATGAAGAAATTGTTGTAATCTATCGCGGATTACAACAACCAGTTGTCTAACATTTATTATGTTTAACGTTTATTATTTTTGGATTTTTTGATACTCTTTCTTGACTTTCTCGACTTTCGTTTTGATTTTCGTTTTCCACCCATATTATTAGGGGGCGTATTTGGTCTCTGTTGTGCAAATTCTCTTCTCTTATCGGCTTTTAATTCGTTACTTAATTTTGCATGTCTGGTAATATATGATGCAGTCTGCGCATTATTATCTTGTGCTGGTTCTGCAAGTCTTTGTTCTGCAAATTTTCTTTTTAGTTCAGCTTGTTGCTGCTGCCATGCAAGTTGTTCGGGGGTTTTAGTAGGGACTGTGACAACAGTCGCGTTTGTATTCTGTTCCACAACCGATGGTTGCGGTTCAGGCTTGTTGAAAAAACCAAAAAACCCTCCACGTTGTTTTTTTTGATTTTTTCTGGTCTTTACCATAATCAAAATATATATATTAAACAGACAATATAATTATATTCACGAAAATGTTCGCATGCACACATCACAAAACCGGATTGTATATCCACTTTCCGGACCAATATCAATGTAATCCGTAACAATATGATGGTCACATTTTGTATCTAAATAGTTAGATACAAGGTCGCAAATCTGTCGCATTTCGACATCATCGGCTGGAATATCTACGGACTCAAGAATCGATTTCACTTTGGCCAATGCACATAAACGATTGATGCGATCCATAAAAAAATGTTGTTTATATAACATTACAAATAATTTTGTTTCTATACTAGTTTTACGCGGTTACACATTTATACGTACATCGATAGGAAGCTTTGATTGCTAACTTGGTCGCGTGCGATAAACTTGTCGACATGCGCGGGCGTCACTGTGAACGGGAACGTAACTACGATATCCAAATCCTTCTCAAATAATTTTTCTTCTGGTTTCACCAGTCTAAATAGATTCAACTTCGTGTAAATAATCTCCAAACATCTCTTTAGGTTTCGCACCCCCGCCTCATCATTTGTAATGTCTTTGCACGACACAATATGCTGAATTGTTTCATCGGGGATAATCACATCAGTTTCGTTGAAGTTGACCTGTTCGCGAATCTTTGGCAACAAATGCTTGCGCGCAATCACGACCTTTTCCTTCGCATCATATCCCTTTGTTTGAATGCGATACATTCTATCACGAAGAATCGGGTTGACCTTGCTCTCGTCATTGTAACTGAAGATGAACAAACACTTGCTCAAATCGAAATCCACTTCCGAGAAGTACTTGTCGTGGAATTGACTGTTTTGCGATGTATCTGTCAAATGTGTTAAGATGCCGGCAATCTCTTCGCCTCTGGGCGTATCGCTAATCTTGTCCAACTCGTCGAAATAAATCACCGGGTTCATGCTCTTGCATTCAATCAATATTTGTACAATCTTCCCCCAACTACTGCCCTCATATGTGTATGAGTGTCCTTCCAGGAAACTACTATCACCCGTTCCGCCGAGAGCGATGAATGCAAATTCGCGTCCTAGAATTTTACTAATACCCTCTTTTACAAGTGTAGTCTTACCAGTACCCATTGGGCCCTTAATCGCAATAGCAGTTCCCATTGCAGATGGGTTTGAAATCCACTGTCCCATCATCTGCATAATTTGCATTTTTGCATCGTTTAACCCGTATACACAACTATCGAGGGTGTTCTTTGCATTTGCCATGAAGGAATGACAAACGTCCAGCCCATCTCCCATCTTAACCTCCAGACTTCTATAAACCCCAAATGGGATACGCATGAATGTATCCACCCAATTTTTGATTTTGTAATATTCGGGGTCGCCCGGTTCCATGGTGCGCAATACATTTAACTTTTGCATGGCGGTAGCCTTGAACTTCGCGGGCATCTTTGAATCAAGCAATGCCAATCGGTATGGCTTGTCAATATTGATATGTTTGTTGATTTCCTTCAAGTCCTTCATAACGCGCAGCTGCTCTTTGTTTGACAACTTCTTGCGGAAGTAGTCGATTTCATTTGTGCGCTTTTTGTCGTCATGAATCAACTTATGATATGTCTTCGCGTTCTTGGTGCGGGCTTTTTTAATAAGTTTGTTGATTGATTCTCTGCATTCTTGAATGGCATTCTTTAGAATTTTACTGGCCGGCTTCTTTGCGAATTGTTCCGACAATTGCTTTTTTGTTTCGACGAGTTCGAGATATTCTTGCTCGACATCCGTGAGTGCAATGTCTTCCTTCTCTGCGTCGCGCTTTTTATTTTTCTTTAGTTTATTTTTGGCCTCGGTGCTGTTCGGGTCAGGCGAAACGCCGCGTTCATATGTTTCCTTCATAAACGCTTCTTCGTCATCGCTGTCACAGTCTTCGTCGTCATCTACATATTCGTCTTCCGCCTCTTCCCCCCCGCCTCCGTCCAATGACAATACGATGTTGTAAATGCCTTGCTCATCATCCTCATCATAATCTTCATCGTCGTCCTCATCGTCGTCCTCATCCTCATCGTCGTCCTCATCCTCATCGTCCTCATCGTCTTCATCATCATCCTCATCCTCGTCCTCATCGTCGTCCTCCTCATCGTCATCGTCGTCTTCCACTACTTCAATCTTACGACGAGGTTTCTTTGAGGTTGCAATCGACGCTTTTTGTGGTTTTTCTGTCTTTTTATTCTGCCGCGATGCGCTATTCGCTCCCTTGACCTTTTTGTCGGCAGTCGATGTACGTTCCGCACGATCGCTCATGTATTTAGACGGAAATATTTTTGAGATAATACGCTGTAGCTCTGCGGCATCAAATTCCTCACGTGTATCCTCCTCTTCATCTGCTTCCTCCGTGTCTTCTTCCTCTTCTTCTACCTTGCGGCGACGCTTGGACTCAGTGATTTTTTTTTGTTTACGGTGCTTTTTGGGAGGGACATAACTCGAATCAGTCGTATCTGTTTCGTATTCGGTGTCTTCGTCGCCCAGGCTTTCTTCACCATCATTGTCGGGGTCATTTGCGCCATGCTTGAGGCGTTTATTTTTGTTTTCGTTACGGGTGGCCATTGTGGATTGTTTTACTGAAGGCATTTTAAGTGCAATGTTTACCCCAAAATAATGGGCATGAATAGAATCAATTTTTTACATATTTCGAGATAAGTTTGTTGTGGATGAAAAATTGATTATAGCAAACTGAAAAAAATATAAACATAATAATATAGGGTAATTAATGCCAATACAAAACACAACAATGGGTGAATTCAAGCCGTCATCCAAAATCATTGGTGTACAATTTAGTATATTGTCTCCCGAAGAAATTAGAAAAAATTCCGTGGTGGAAGTGACTTCTCGAGATACTTATATAAATAATAAACCAGTGGTTGGCGGCTTGTTTGACCCGCGAATGGGCGTGTTGGAACCCGGGCTGATTTGTCCAACGGATGGATATACTTATATTGACACCCCCGGATATTTTGGGCACATCGAATTGGCGCGTCCGGTGTTATTTATTCAGCACCTGAAGGAAATCATGAAAATCTGCAAAAGCGTCTGTTTCAAATGCAGCAAACTAAAAATCAATAAAAATCAACACAAACATATCTTAAATAAATCGGCGGAAGACAGATGGCAATATGTAACTAATCTAGCGTCAAATGTGAAACGTTGCGGCGATTGTACCGAAGACGGGTGTGGCTACAAACAGCCCGACAAGGTCCAGCTAGAAGGCATGTCGACCATCCAGGCCATTTGGGAAAAGATGGAAACTGACGGCGAAACCGGCAAAGTGATTGTGCGATTGACTCCGGAGATGCTGGTAAAAATATTCAAACGCATTTGCGATGAAGATGTCCACTTTATGGGTATGAGTCCAGTGTGGTCTCGCCCCGAATGGATGATTTGTCAAGTGTTGCCCGTTCCGCCGCCGGCAGTAAGACCTTCTGTAAAACATGATGCACAGCAACGTAGCGAAGATGACCTCACGCATATTTATAGCAATATCATCAAAACAAACAATGACCTTCGCGACAAGATTGTGAACAACGCGCCAACAAAGGTTATCGAAGTATTGTCCGGCATATTACAATATTTCGTGGCGATGATTGCGAACAATAAGGTGAAGGGCGCTGACCCGATGGCGCAGCGTTCTGGCCGCCCGTTGAATTGCATAAGTGGTCGTTTGAACAGTAAGAATGGTCGCATTCGTGGTAACCTAATGGGCAAGCGTGTGGATTTCAGCGCCCGTTCGGTTATTACTGGTGACCCCAATCTGTCGATTCGTCAGTTAGGTGTGCCGATGAAAATCGCGATGAATATTACAAAGCCGGTGACAGTAAATGACCGCAATCGCGACTTTCTGTTGAAATTGATACAAAATGGTCCGGAGAAATATCCCGGTGCAAAAATATTAGAAAGAAAAAGCGGTGAAAACATCTCACTGCGTTATGTGGATATCTCGTCGATTCGTCTAGAGAATGGTGACATTGTTCACCGTCATATGATGGACGGTGATGCGGTTCTATTTAACCGTCAACCGAGCTTGCATAGAATGAGTATGATGTGTCATATCGTCAAGATTATGAAGCGAGGAGATACATTCCGCATGAACGTTGGTGACACTAAACCATACAATGCCGATAAGTTTTTGAAAATTTCCGCTGCATATATGCAGCCAAAATAATCAATGTTGGCAACAGGGGGACTTAAAAGGTTGAAACCCCCTAGTGTGTAAATTAAATGATATTTAGGAACTTAAAGATATCTCGTCATATAATAGAGATGACTGATACAAAACCAATAATTGTCAACCAAATAACTAAAACCTGCTCAAAATGCTCTACTACAAAAGATGTAAATCTCTTTATAAAAGAGAGAAATATCTGCAAACCCTGTGATAATAATAGAAAAAAACTTCAATACCAAAATAGTAGTGAACGTACTGGCGATAAGATATGCACTCAATGTTCTGTCTCAAAGAACGTGTTAGAATTCATCAAAAACCGAAATACATGCAAAGATTGTAACAATAACAAACGGAAGCATAAATATCAAACAGATGAAGTTCATCGAGTACAACTTATTCAACAAGCCACTACGTTCAAAACGAATAAACGGATTGAAAGACAAGATATAGAAAAGTTGCATCAAGAAATTATCGGCATTGATAATAAAAATTGCCGGTATTGTTGTGAAATTAAACCAAAGACCAGATTTCGTTGTAACCGATTAAAATGCGTTGATTGTGAGCGGGACGACCCGACCGAAAAGTTTAAACGATACGTTAGGACACGTATTTATAACTGCTTACTCAAACGTAAAGATAGAGGTTCAATAGAATATCTCGGTTGTTCGTTAGATGATTATATGAAATGGATAATGACGTATAATGAAAATTATAATATAGATAATCACGGTAAAGTATGGCACATAGACCATGTGATACCGCTATCTAGGTTTAATTTAGACAATCATGATGAACAATTGTTGGCGTTTAATTGGATGAATACAATGCCACTATCTTGTAGAGAAAACTTACAAAAAGGCAATAAAATAATATCATCACAGGTATTAGAGAACTTTGAAAAAATAAAAAAATATCACATTGACAATGATTTGGAAATTCCTAATAAACAAATTAATTTATACGCGACATTCCTTGATGATCGGGAAGTTCCTAAAGATATCACTACCACCCTGTAATGGAAACATTATAAGGGGAACACGGTTAATAGCCGTACCCAATGGTAAATAATGTGATATATGATAGTTTTGGGGGATAAAACTTGAAATGGATAATCCGCAGCGTTACTGTCTAAGTCCGTTATGATAGGATATGGCAGGCGTTCAGAGACTGAACGGGAGTGGGTGAGTAATGAGAGATTAACCATCTTGAACTTGCTTAAGATACAGTCCGGCCTTATGGGAAACCATAGGGAACCACCGTTTGATGGCGACGAAATGAATATGCACTGCCCACAAAGCATACTGGCCGAGACCGAATTAAAGAATTTGGCGGCTATTCCATACCAAATGATTAGCCCTGCGGGCAATGCTCCAATCATTGGTATTTTCCAAGACTCGTTATTAGGGTCTTATCGGTTTACACGCCCGAACATTTACTTCACCCCCCGTGAAGCAATGAATCTGTTAATGTTGTATCCAAACGTAAACGTCGAGAAGTTACGTAAGAACGGAGACAAAATTAGCAACTTCGATATATTGTCACAGATTCTACCACCACTCACCATCAAATACAAAACAAAGTTATTTGAGGACGACGAAGAATATGCGGATTCAAACAATGTGTTGGAGATTCGCGCTGGCGAGTATATCCGCGGACAAATCGAGAAGTCCGTATTGGGTTCTACTACAAAGGGTATTATTCACCGTATTTGCAACGATTACAGCAATATGCGTGCAACTGAATACATCGACGACATGCAGAATATTATAACCGAATACATGAAGTCGAGTTCGTTCAGTGTCGGTATCAGCGATTTGATTGCCGACCGTAAAACCCAGGATAGTATTATCCACGCAATCCTGACACAAAAGCAGGAAGTGCAGTCGATTATCGAGAAAGTCCATCTCGGTATTTTTGAAAACAACACGTCGAAGTCAAACAATACCGAATTTGAATCGAGCGTGAACAATGTTCTCAACAAAGCGACAGAGCAAGCCGGTAAGATTGGCAGAAAATCGTTGAGTAAGAATAATCGATTCTTGATGATTGTCAACTCTGGCTCAAAGGGCACGTTGGTGAATATTTCTCAAATGATTTCGTGTTTGGGACAGACCAACGTTGATGGTAAGCGCATTCCATATGGTTTTGATAATCGTACGCTGCCACATTTCAGCAAGTTCGACGACAGCCCCGGCGCACGCGGATTCATTGAAAATTCGTATATATCTGGATTGACTGCGCCGGAACTGTTCTTCCATGCGATGGGTGGTCGTATTGGTTTGATTGATACTGCAGTAAAGACATCTCAAACTGGATATATTCAGCGAAGATTAATCAAGGGTCTCGAAGATATCAAAGTGGAGTATGATATGACGGTGCGCAACAGCCAAGGCAAAATCATTCAGTTTGCATATGGCGAGGATAGCTTCGATTCGACCAAGACGGAAAACCAAAATATTCCGTTGGTTGGAATGTCAATTGAAGATATTTACATGCATTACGATATCATGGGTGTCAATGACGAGACGGCTGGAATGCTCGACATATACACAAAGGGCACTGTCACACGCATTAAAAAGCAGCGTGCGCAAACCGCGGAAATGTGCAAAACATACATCACAAAAATGATCCAATACAGAGACATGTTAGTCGAAAACGTGTTCCTCAATAAAAACGACAACGAAATCAAGATGCCGATTGCATTCCAAAACACAATCGCGAATATTCAGGGTCAGTTGAATCTATCCGCAAATTCGATTGTGGACATTACTCCACAAGAGGCGTTTGAGCTCATTGAAGAATATTATAAGCGCCTACAAACGTTTTCATTTGCACCCCCAACGCCCCTCTTTGAAGTGATGTATTTCTTCTACATGACGCCCAAAGACCTGCTCGTGCGTAAGCGATTCCACAGAAGAGCCCTCATATTATTACTCGAAAACATCGTGTTGAAATATAAGCAGGCGCTCGTTCACCCAGGTGAAATGGTGGGCGTAATTGCTGGCCAGTCGATTGGTGAACCAACTACCCAACTCACACTGAATACTTTCCATTTGAGTGGTGTTGCATCTAAATCGAATGTTACTCGTGGTGTGCCTAGAATCGAAGAAATCCTGCGGTTGACAAAGAACCCGAAGAATCCGTCCATGACTGTTTATTTACGACATATGGACGAATTTTCGAGAGAAAAGGCGGAACACTATGCGAACATGTTGGAGCACACAAAATTGTCGGATGTCGTAAAGGGCGTACAAATATGCTTTGACCCGGTCGATAAATCAACAATTATTGGAGAAGACACTATGTTGATGGACCAATACTACGAATTCGAAAAGATGATTGACGAATGCAAAGAAACGCCAGTCGACGCATTAGATGTCGACGCGGTTCAGCAAAAGTCTCGATGGGTCATTCGTATCGTCTTCAATGCAGAAATATTGCTCGAGAAGAATATTACGATGGACGATATTCATTTTGCAATCAACAATAGTTACGGAGATGAAATCACATGTGCGTACTCAGATTACAATGCCAACAATCTAGTATTCCGCATAAGATTAAACAGCAATGTGTTGAACAAAACCAAGAAGCAGAAGGGCGTAGCAAGTTCGCTGGATCAGTCTGACGAGATATACATGTTGCGTAATTTCCAAGAAACGTTGTTGAATACAATTGTATTGCGCGGTTTAAATGGCATTACAAATGTGCTACCGAGAAAGCTGCAAAATAGAGTTGTAAAGGAAGACGGCAAGTATGTTCAAAAGGACACGTGGATTTTGGATACCACTGGCTCCAATTTGATGGACGTTCTTGGATTGGACTACATTGATTGGGCCAGAACTACTAGCAATGACATCAAGGAAGTGTTTGATACGTTAGGCATTGAAGCAGCTCGCCAAGTCTTATACGACGAGTTGACCGATGTGATGGATTTCAGTGGTGTATACATTAACTATCATCATTTGAGTGTGTTATGTGACCGTATGACAACCAATCAAAATATGGTCGCTATCTTTAGATCTGGTATATTGAATGATAATATTGGCCCGATTGCGAAGGCCACATTCGAAGTTCACACAGAGGTCTTGTTGGATTCTGCCCGTCATGCAAACTTTGATAACATGAGAGGTGTTTCAGCGAGTGTTATGATGGGACAAACCGGCAAGTTTGGAACGGGTGTATTCGATTTGGTATTAGATTTGGAGAAGTTGCAATCGATTGATACTGGCGATATTACGCGTAAGAGCCGCAATGCGGAAATCGAAAATAAGTTTGGAAAGTTTGAGGACGAAACAAATATTTGCTCGCGAAGTAATATTGAAATTCCAAACTATATTGCGAATGTGAAACGTGCTGACGTAGGGTCATGTGATGATAACTACGATATGGGCATTTAAGCGCCAGATATAAACAGTGCATTGCATTAGTATTTTGTATAAACCATTTTTTTACACCTTTTTACAATTCAAACGCCGATAGGTTGTAATGAAATAATATAAATATTGTTATTTATATTATAGTAGTAATGAAATGGGTTTACATTTTACAATGTGAAAATGGTTATTTTTATGTTGGCGAAACATCACGACTTTATAGAAGATTTTGGGAACACGAAAATGGGTTGGGTGGATTAAATACCTCGGTTTATCCGCCAATAAATATCGTAGCAATATATCCGGTCAATAGATTGGGTAAATTTTTTGACTATACCAAAAAAGTTAGCATTAATGATTATCACCTAAACTACAAT
>Ga0208916_10000034_pt1 | contig 52395 bp, 49 predicted proteins | sample DEB19_08_DNA_5_FD_184523 | JGI IMG/M metagenome (GOLD analysis project Ga0208916, IMG submission 184523) | Aqueous microbial communities from the Delaware River and Bay under freshwater to marine salinity gradient to study organic matter... | ecosystem: Environmental > Aquatic > Marine >... | reverse complement strand
GTGAGTCGTCACGTCTTGGTGAGTCAGAATCCCTATCGGACCTCAAATCCTCGGATTCTTTGTCTGATGACTCAGATCTCTTCAACGAATCGCCATTTTGTGATTTTACATACTTGATAAACTTCCAAAATCCAGGCCGAAAGAACAATTCATCATCGCCATATATCAATCCGTAAATCTCCGCCAATTCCCCATCATTATCATAAATATATTTCGGTTCCTGCTTCGTTCGTCTTTGTTTGTTTTTCGGATCATAGTGCAAAATCGTTTCGTCAATATCGAGTACCAAACACAAGTTTTTCATAACTGATTTAAAACGTATACAATATCATTATATTATTATTATTAACAATGTCGGATTGTCAAGTGTGTTGTTCTAAATATAACAAATCAAATAAACTAATCGTTACCTGTTATTTCCCAAGTTGTGCATTCTCAGCCTGCAAAGAATGTGTGCGAACGTATTTGACAAGCATCACCTCCGAACCGCATTGTATGAAATGCTACAATAAATGGAACTTGGAGTTTACTAAATCCTCGTTGAACGCGGTGTTCATGGACGTCGACTACAGAAATCACCGCAAAGTGATTTTGGCTGATCGTGCCATTTCTCAAATCCCCGAGTTCTATGAGGGTGCATTGCGTTACGGTAAACTTACGGAAGGCGATTTGAAAATGAAAGAGATCATGAAAACGATTTCGGAACACCGAACGATCATTCAACAACTCTATATGGAACACGACAAGATATACAGAGAGATGCGTGACGGCACCGCATCCACCGAATCCCGCAAGTTCGTGATGCAATGCCAAAACAACGGGTGTCGCGGGATGTTAACTCAGCAATACAAATGCGATTTGTGCACCAAGTTCACATGCCCCAAATGTTTCTTGGCAATCGAGGGACAGAAAGCAGATCATGTTTGCAAACAAGAGGACGTCGATACGGTCGAGGAGCTCCGTAAAAACTCGAGACCCTGTCCAAAGTGTGGAATGCGAATCTCCAAGGTGGATGGATGTGATCAAATGTGGTGCCTGGAATGCAAAACCGCGTTCAGTTGGTCAAAAGGTGTTGTTGAAAAAGGCGTGATCCACAATCCGCATTATTATCAGTGGATGAGACAACACGGCGGCGGCATGCCTCGAAACCCGAACGAAAACTGCGGAAACCTGTTTTTCGGGGCTGTGCGAAAAATCAACGAAATCGCACGCGACTGTTTGACTTCTCCAAAATACTACAAGCAGTTTTGCGATTATTATGGGACAAATAGAGAAAGGTTTGTCAACCGCGAAATTGTCAACCGCGAAAGATTAGTCAATTACGATGATACGAACGATGAAACATTCAAGCGATATGAGTCGGTGTTTAACATGTCGCAAGCCATGTTTGACAATACGCGGAAAATCTACGAAGAGTTTGACAAACTGATCAACTACTTTTCTGGCTTTCATCGATATATCAATCACATGGATATCGCGGAACTGGCCCCTTTGCGTAGAAACATACAAGAGAGAATCGAAGATCATAACGCCATTTACAAATACATTTTGAACGAAATGGGAAAAGAAGAGTTGTCCGCCGAGTTGATTCGCAATGACACGGTGAATATGAAGGATCGGGCCCAATGCGACATACTAGAAGCCCTTGTGATTGTCGGCAAACAACTGGTTCTCGATTGCCTCAAGGATATTGAATCGGAAGCATCGCAGTTCCCCAACTCTCAATACATTAGTTTACAACTGAATAGTAAAACGGTGAATGCAATTGCAAAGATCGACAATCCAAACACCATGAAGACATTTATTAAACTGTGTGTAATGTTTTTACCACAAGAAGTCGAGTGCTATCTGGTGAACATTCATGCAATCTTGGTCAAGTATAAGAAGGCGATTAGTAAATATTGTGCCTATTCGTACATCGAGTACATCAAGTATTTGATCACTTATGGAAGTAAAAAAACTCTCACTATATGGGATTACGACGATCAGACGATTACACGCGAACCATACAAAACAAAATCAGAGATGATCGCCGCGATAGACAAATACCGTCAGTTTTATGGTGACGAAAGTCAAGAGACCCCCGTTGAAAACACATTTGTTGCCGGAGGTGGTTCATCATAAAACATTGTAAAAGCGAGCGACACTAAAAAAGCGAGCGAGCGAAAAAAATGGCGGTGCGAACAATCACAGTAAAGACATTTGAGAACAAGTCGATGTGTTTTCAGTACACTCCTGGTACCGGCAAAACCATTGATGATATAACCAATGCAATCAATCATTCCATTGGTTATAAGTGTATGAACATCGACCGGTTTACATATCGGTTAAATCGCATCTTGTATTCGAAATATGTCGAAGAGAATTTTATGAAAACCCCCGAAGAACTGTTCGACTCATTGACCGAGATTCAGATGGCTCGGGTTTCTCCTATGCCGCAGATCGAGTGCGATGATATGATCATTCTCACTGTCAATACACTGGCTCGTACCTCTTTTTCAGTGATTGTGACGCCGTTAACAACTGTTGAGCACCTAAAATATCTGATTCAAGACCAAGAAGATATCGAGTTCTCTCTGCAAAACCTGATTTATAACGCCAAGTCGCTTCAAGATGAAAACACACTTGGGTCCTACGGGATCGTGAAGAACACGGAACTATTCATAACGTTGCGGTTAAGAGGCGGAATGTATAGCGAAGTCTCCGGAAGAAATGGCAATTATGAGATATTGCCCACAATGATTATATATAACTTGGATACAAAGACTCGCATTATATAATGAGAATTACATGTTCTCGATCGATTTTATTAACACACAACCAGTTTAAATAATAATATGCACCTTTCGTTTCAAATCTGATTTCATATACCTGTTTCATGTTTTCCATAATGTGCGAGTTATGTCCCACATTGTCCATCATTATCATTTTGTAATCCAGGTTCTTCTTCGTCACCTTGCGAAGAGACTCGATAAACCCTCGTTGAAACATCTCATTGGACAATCCGGCATTTACTGATGCCAACAATCTTAGCGTTTTGTGATTTGTCTGTTCATACAAGATGTGCGAGTTTTCAATAAAATACAGTGCCAAGACACTTCCCTTTTCGCAAAATGCATAGAGAAACAATAGATTCGCATCGATTCTCGACTTGATTGCCTCTACATCGATGGAGATGACGAGTTCAAACCTTGCTTTAGAAATCGTGTCGAATATCATATCCCAGTTTTTGCGAGAGATCTGGACAAGATTTCTAAACCCGGATTGTTGCACAAGATCGAGTTGAAATACGCAAGTGTCGAATTCGAGAAATGGTGTTACCCCATCACAGGATCCGATCTCTTTCTTCAAAACACTGACATTGATGCTCGGATTTTGTCTTCTACAGTTGAATTCGTGGGTTGATATTAGATTTCGACTGATGTTTTGCGTATGGGTTCGATCATTGGTCGCGATGTATGTGATGTAATTGGCACACACGGGGTCTTGAACATTGTGATAGAATATGCGAATCGGATAAGATGCGATGCAACCTTTATTCCCATAAAATGAGACAAACGGCTGTGCGAAATGGTTGTGCATCATGGCTTTCATGTCTTTTTCTATGATTGTGTACAAAATGGCTTCATCTGGGATGTAAAAACATTGGAGCAGTTCCACAAAATCTTTGAGTTTCGTCTCGGTGATATCGCTGAAACTGATTGTATCTACATGTGTTGAGTCGATAAACTTGTTTCGATAAGGCAGTTTGTGAATCTCTCGACCCTCTTTTGAAAACCAATATTGATAATCGTATGTGTGATGCACTGGCATAAATGCCCAGAATGGATATTTGATTCGTATGTAGACAAAGCGAATTAGGACCGCTACAATCGTCATCATAAACACGATTAGGTACATCATTTCATATACCATCATACATATGAAATAATTTTTTACCGAATCGAATGCAAATCGTCATAAAACAAATGATTACACGTAGTAAACAACATGCAATAGTTCAGCAAGTACTTGTACCTCAAGTATTCGTGCCTCAAGTATTCGTGCCTGAAGTATTCGTACCTCAAGTATTCGTGCCTGAAGTATTCGTACCTCAAGTACTCGTACCTCAAGTACTCGTACCTCAAGTACAATTAAAGCGTCTACCATTCGAACCAATCGATTTCGACCTAGCAAGTGATTGTTGGAGAGCCAATAAAATGAGTATCGGAAACGGCATGTTCAAATACGTTTGTCCTTTTATGAAAATAGACAACACGCGGTGTGGACGAAATGTCAAGAAGGGATGCATGACTTGTCGTTATCATCATACCGCTTAATAATTGAGTTTCGTAATCACTGTCTCATCAAAGTGGCTGAGTATGTCTTTCCCGTAAATGTGTGACGGAAGTGATTTGTAGTGTTCTATGTAAATTTTTGCGTCAAACTCATGTTCTACTGAAAACAATGTCATTGCGTATTTCGTTTTGTTGTGTGTAAATATTTTTTTTATAGAGGCGATTTCACTTAAAATCTCATCAATTATATCTTTCAATTCTCTTTTTTCATATTTTTTTACTCCACCTGAGTGGTCTTCTACCTTGTATATAATGTCCATGATTTGGTTTAGATACAATAGGCAAAAACCCTTTATTATATTTTAGCAATACGTTATTTATTATAAAAATATAATATATATATGAACAGCAAAAGCAAAAGCAAAAGCAAAAGCAAAAGCAAAAATCAACGTAGTAAAACGAAAAGGAAATCACGCTCGAATGATCGAAATATTTTTAACAATCGACTTCCGGGTAACTCGAACTCTGGTGTTGAAGCCAACACCGAAGGTGAATGTGTAGAGCGACTTGCAAAGGTCGCTATATCTTCTGATAAAAAAAAAAAATTATGCAATGCCATTATTGGAATTGATGATAGTGCTGCAGATGATAGTGATGCAGATGACAATGTAACTCAAAAGTGGAAACAATTCACACATATTATTTTCTACGACAATTCGATATTGAAAGAAATATATAAAACAATTAAATCGAATGAATTATGTTTCTTCAATGAGATTAGTTTTAAGATTAATCCAGAAACCCTAACAGATGAAACGCTATGGAAAGATTATTATATTATGAAGCACGTTGGAAAACAAACACAATTTTCACAAAAGTTTATCCCAGATTTATATTATAAGACAAATATTGAAAATTGCAAACATCAATACATGGCAATTCCAATCAGTTATAGTGAAATCGGTGCAAAATCAGCACATGCGAATATGTTGATAATTCATAAGGATGAAAATACCATTAAAGTAGAACATTTTGAACCACATGGCGATTATTTTTCATACGATGAAGAAAAAAATGAAAAAATAAATAAATATATTGATCGTTTGGTTTATTCTCTTTTTGTAAGAAACGGATATACAAAGGAAGATATTGAAATTATTCACCCAGAACAATTATGTAACTTAAAAAAGTCAACACATAGCCAATTGCAGCAACTTTTGTCAGGAACTGAATTTTCAGGCACTTGTACTATTTTTTCAATGTGGTATTCTTTTTATAGATTGCTTTATCCATCATTGAGTTCGGAGGAAGTGTATCGACAAATGAATGATCGATTGGAAAGATCTACGAACAGAACGGAAACAATTAAAATGATTATTCAAACATTTTTGTCATTGATAAAAATAAATATTGATGATTATACGATTTCGGGCGAGAGAAAATTTCATCCAGTAGTACAATATGATATAAAAAAAATTAGGGGAGTTGTTGGACCGGACAGTGATGCGAATATTACAAAATTTATACGCGGAGCAGATTTAGCCACAATGAAAGAAATGATGGAAAACGGCAATATTACAAATGTCGATGTTCAAGATAAAACTTCGAATGGCTACACCGCTCTCATGTACAAAACGTTGCATGGTAACATTGATCAAATGAAATGGTTGCTTGATAAAAAAGCAAACGTAGATTTGCGAGACTACATGGGTATGTCCGCAATACATAATGCAGTTCGAAAAGATGATGTCGATAAGGTTGAACTCCTACTAAAATACAATCCAAAACTAAATATTATTAACAAGTATGGTAAGACTCTGCTAGAATATGCGGATGGATTATCCACTAGTCCTAAAATAATTTCCATCCTTGAAGCCGCGATGAAATCATAAAACAATTTACAAGAGAACAAAAGACAAAACATGGTGATTATTTCGGATAATAACTGCTACAAAGATGAAGAGACATTTGGCGAACATTTCGCTCAATTTCCCTATGCACTGAGCCCCTTTCAAAAACATGCGATTCAGGGGATCATGGAAGGAAACCACGTATTGGTTACCGCCGCCACCGGATCGGGGAAAACACTCCCCGCCGAGTTTGCAATTCGCCATTTCACCAATCTCGGCAAACGTGTGATCTATTGTTCACCCATCAAAGCCTTGTCCAACCAGAAAACATTTGATCTTGCACAAAAATACCCCGACATCTCATTCGGATTGTTGACGGGCGACACCAAAACAAACCCCGCCGCACAAGTGTTGATTATGACCACCGAGATTTTGATGAACAAACTGTTCTGTAGTTCTTCTTCTTCTTCTTCTTCTTTTGAGATGGAGATTGAAACCGAGTTGGCATGTGTGGTGTTCGACGAACTCCATTATATCAACGATGCCCATCGAGGCCATGTTTGGGAACAATCCATTCTGATGCTCCCTCCGAGTGTGCAGATGGTGATGTTGTCTGCGACGCTGGATAATCCAACAAAGTTTGCGAGTTGGGTGGAATCTTCGGGACAAAAACAAGTAGTGATTTGTTCTACTGACATGCGAATCGTCCCACTCACCCACTATATCTATATCAATTCATCGGAAGGACTGTTCAAAAAAATGAAAGACAAGGATGCCGAGAAACAGGTGAAGAAATCATTGAATCGGTGTTTGACCATTCGTTCAGCAGATGGGGTCTTCAATTCAGACACGTATTACGAAAGCAAGCGGATCAAAGATCTGTTGTGGCATCACAACGTTTCTACAAATCGCAAAGCCGTATTGAATGATTTGACTGCACATTTGAATGAGAATGGCATGTTGCCCGCGATATGTTTCGTGTTTTCTCGCAAACAGGTGGAACAATGTGCAAACGAGATTGTTATGACAGATGATTCATCGAACTCCTATATCATTCACCGAGAATGCGACTCGATTATTCGCCGCCTACCAAACTGGAGAGAATACGCCGGGTTGGCGGAATATCAGAACTTGGTCAAACTCTTGGAGAAGGGCATCGGGATCCATCATTCGGGGATGATTCCCGTGTTGCGTGAAATCGTCGAGTTTATGATTTCGAAAAAACACATTCGCCTGTTGTTTGCTACAGAGAGTTTTGCGATTGGTCTCGATTGCCCTATCAAAACCGCCATTTTCATCAATATGAAAAAACACGACGGTGGTGAACATCCACGCTATCTTTTGTCCCATGAGTATACGCAAATGGCCGGGCGAGCTGGTAGGCGAGGTATTGATACGGTGGGTCACGTCGTGCACTGCATCAATCTGTTTGATCACCCCGATCTCTTAACCTATAAAGAGATCTTGTGTGGAAAACCGCAGAAACTGGTGAGCAAGTTTCAAATATATTATTCGGTTGTGCTGAATCTATTCAAAACGTCGGATGCTGTGACTGCCGCGGAGATCGAAGAGTTTATCAACAAGTCCATGTATAAATGCGAATTGGACAAGATGAAATCCGGATTATTGACGGAAATCGACGAGCTTCGTGCGAAAGTGGCTGCCAAGGAACCCTATTTTGTAGATACACGCAACCTCTTTGAAACGTACCACCGACTTATCGAAAAGTCCCAATTCTGTGCAAATAAAAAGCGAAAGGAGATCGATGTGGCGATATCTGCGTTGAAAAAGGAGCATCCAACATTGGAGTATGATTTTTCATATTACTTGGAGTATACGTCCTTTATTCATGAACTGAAAGAAAAGGAGTCGTGCTTGCGTGGCAACGCGGAGACCATTCACAAAGAGGTGCTGAATGTTTTGACGGTGATGTTGGACTATGACGTCATTCGTTTATCGGGCGACCAGTACACTTTAACACCCGATCGCGGAATCATTGCATCGAGTATCTCCGAAATCAATCCGGTGTTGATTGCAATCATTTGCACCGAGACGAACTATTTTGAAGATTTCAAACCGTGTGAATTGGCGGCGTTCTTTAGTTTGTTTACTGACTCTCGTGGAGAAGAAGATTTGTACTCATCCGTTGATTCCAAATTCATCTTTGAAGACATACGTTCGGATTTGATAGAGAGTCAAGAGGTATACAACATCTTTAATTCGGTCGATGGGTTTTGTTACGATCTCGTGGATGTTGTTATCAAATGGTGTGCGTGTGAAAACGAAGCGGAATGTAGATCATTGATTTCAGAATATAAAATCTCCATTGGTGACTTCACAAAGGCGATTTTGAAAATCTCGACCTTGAGTAGAGAAATGGTTGGTATGTGCGAAAAACTGAACAAAATCGAATTGATGCAAAAACTCGCATCGATCGATTCGATTGTATTGAAATATGTGGCGACGAGTCAGAGTTTGTATTTGTAAAGGGAACTGCGTATTCCGCTTCGCTTACGCCTTTTAATCCCATGCTTATAAGGAAGGATCAAAAGGAAGGATCAAAAGGAAGGAGTAAGCAAAGCGAGTAAAAGGAAGGATCAAAAGGAAGCATCAAAAGGAAGCATCAAAAGGAAGGATCAAAAGGAAGGATCAAAAGGAAGGATCAAAAGGAAGGATCAAAAGGAAGCATCAAAAGGAAGCATCAAAAGGAAGGAGTAAGCAAAGCGAGTAAAAGGAAGGATCAAAAGGAAACCATGGGTTTCCTTTCCTTTATCATAAAACAATGGATTGCACATTATTATCATGACACAGATTGAGGATCGCGTATTTCCCTGCCCCGGGGCGGAAGACTGGATGGCCGAACGACGTAAGATTTATTTCGCAGTGAAAGCAGCCCTGTTGTGGCAACTCGGACAGTCCTTGCCACTATTATCCGCAAAAATCGAATATCGCCTATGTAGAACTGCAAGAACCAAAGAAGAGTTTGCGGATTTGAGTACACTGAAAGAACGATTAAAAATTATTGTTGCAATTGTAACCGGAAATTTATCTTTATTATTAAATTAAATTTATATAAAAACATAAAAACATATATTTGAATAAATGAAATACTTTTTAGATTTTGGAACCCACAAGTTTGAAGGTTTGGAAGAGTTTATACCTAAACTTCAAATCGATAAAAACACGAATGTTATGTGCTTTGAGCCAAATAAAGAGATTTATGACGCATCCAGAAAAAACACAGAACTATTGGAAAGATATCAAAACCAGTTTAACCTATTTCACCATTACAACTTGGCGGTTATGAATTATACAGGAGAAATCACATTCAATAATCATAAGGGGGCTTGGAATAATGTCAATAAAGACAAATACATTGAAGGTTACACAACCGGATCAAATTGCATTGATATTAACCCACAAATTGATTATGGAAATGGCGTTGTGTTTGATATTGAAACCACAACATGCAAGTGTATAGATATTGAGGAAATCTTATCGTCCATTATAAAACATGACCCAGATGCCAAAATATGTATCAAATGCGATATTGAAGGGAGTGAGTTTGTGGTTTTACCCAAGTTGATTACGTCTCCCTATGCAAAGTCTGTTGACGCAATCTTTATTGAGTGGCACGAAAGGTTTTGGTTTAATACGATTGAGTACCAAAATAAAATAAAAGAGAGACAACAAATTATTAGTCAGCTGAATTCATTGGGCATTCGCAATTATATACATACATAAAGTGTTGTAATCGGGGCAATTTATCTTTATTATTAAATTAAAATAAATATAAAAATTTCAAATCTTCTTTATACAACCAAAAAATGGAACACATGTTTGAAGAATCTTTATTATATACTACCAACCAACCGCATATTGTTGTATTTGGCGGAGATGATGATCACCAATTGTGTAAAACACTACTATTGAGCAAAGGACACAAGATCATTTATGTCGGTTTTTCCAAAGAGATTTATCCATCGATCCGATATATCACTCGTAACCTTCTCGAACCCATACACATTGACGGTGATATAAGTGATGTGTATTATACATTAAAGCCGCAAGACGTCAATAATGTATTGCAGACTATAAAAACATGTATTATGGGAACAATAAACGTTTTGGAGTTTGCGAGAGAAAAACAGGCAACCGTTCATATATCGAAACCGGTCGACTTTGAGTATATGAACATTTGCGAGACAATCATCCAAGAATATGTTGATAAACATGGATTGAAAAAGGAAACTGCCGTTCCCTTTTAATCCCATGCTTATAAGGAAGGATTAAGCTACGCGAGTAAAAGGAAGGATTAAAAGGAAACCATGGGTTTCCTTTACTGGGTTCCCTTTACTTGTCTAAAAAACAGATTCACCTGTTCCAAATCGGCACCAACCACAGACAAATCCGGAATATAGCTGACATTCCCTTTATTGAAGCAAACGATTGCAGGAATGCCCGCGATTTGCCGTTTCGATTTGAAAGCGGCATACAAATCGAAAGACTCATCGATATCAATCGTAATGCATTTCACATTTGCCGGCATGTTTTCGAACCATTGGTGCACATGTGCCTCAATTCGTTGACAAGGTCCGCACCAGGTGGCACCAAACTTCAGGACAATCTTTCCTTCATTTTCTTTTAGCAACTGTTCAAACTCGGCTCTGCTAAACTCATCCGATTCAAGTAAAGGTGTTGTGGTTGTTACGGATTTGATCGATGGCGTAAATTGCATAAAGTATATACTGGGAAATATATATTTTATTGTCGGTAAAATACGTAAAAAAAGAACCTATCAATATATTAAAATGACGTCAACCCATAATCTTGACATTAACACGTATTGTTTAGATGAAATCTTCGCTCTCTTTGATTTGGATTACAATCTGACGGAACCGAAAATGCGAGCTGCTAAAATGAAAGTGTTGATGATCCATCCAGACAAATCCAGATTGCCTGCGAACTATTTCCATTTCTACAAACAAGCATACGAGATAGTGTTAAACATATACAAGCAGAAATCAAAACCGACACAAGCAACGACCTATACACCTGAAATCGATTCCTCCGCTTCTATCGGAAACAACTCCAATCCAGAGAACGAGGTCAATGTTTCGAAAAAGGTCTCGAACACCAAGTTCAATGAACTCTATGACAAAAACATGACCAAGAAGATTGATCAATCTCGTTTCGAGTGGTTCAAAAACGACGCAGCCGAGGATTATAGCAATCGAAAAGTGAATCCCAAAAACATGGGCGACGAACTCGAGTCGATCAAACAAAAACAGGCTGCACTCGTCACGTACAAGGGTGTTCAGGAAATGATGAGCAGCACAGGCGGGGGAACCAGTTATTTCGACGAAGACGACACATCCGACGAATATGTAGCATGTGACGTGTTTGGGAAACTGAAATTCGATGATTTGAGAAAGGTTCATAAAGATCAAACCGTGTTTGCCGTGTCCGAACGTGATTTCGGTAAACGCACGCAATATGCATCAGTTGATCACTTTGTAAGAGATCGAGACAGCGGTGGCAACGCACCCTTGTCCAAGAACGAGGCATCCAGCATCTTGGAAAGACAACGCAAAGAGAAAGAACAGATGATCATGAACAAACAACATCGCGAATACATGTTGCAAAAGGAATACGAGGAGAAACAAAAAGCGGTTCGGTCCGCATTTTTGCAACTGAAATAAAAAAAAAAATAGTGATATTATAAAAAGAACAAAGACATGTTTGACAGAAAGTATGCATATCAATATTTAATCGCCATCGGAATTATCGGAGTTGTCAGTTACTTTGGTGATAAACTGAAGCAAGGACTTTCGAGCAATGACGCCGAAAATGAACTCATCCGCAAATACTTGTTGAACGAATCGCCGCTTTATGGCATGAATCGCCCGAAACTATGGATCCACAGTACTTATGAGAAAAACGCGAGACAATGGAAAGACTTTTATAGTAGAAACTCCACCGATTTGAATCAACCTTATATTCATTTGACGATCAAATCCATCATCAACCATTGTGGACAGGACTTCAATATTTGTCTCATTGACGACGAAACATTTAGTAAACTTATACCAACCTGGGAAGTGAACATGGCGATGTTGTCGGAACCTCACAAGTCGACTTATCGCGAGATCGGGATGTTGCAATTGCTCTACTTGTATGGAGGGATCGTTGCCCCCAACTCTTTCATTTGTATCAAGAACCTGTTGCCATTGTTGTCGGAGGGGCAGCCGTTTGTCATGGAGGTAGTAAATCGCACAAGCAAGGTAGGCAACTTCGCTCCGTCCACCAAGTTTATGGGTGCACAGAAGGGATGTCCTCAAATCAAAGCCATGTTGGCGGAAAACAAGGTCGATGTAAACGGCCATTTCACCGCGGAATCGAGGTTCGTAGGGAACACCTCATTGTGGTTAAGAGACAACCCCAATTTTAACGTAATGAGTGGGAAATACATCGGCACAAAGACGCAAAAGGGGAAACCGATCCTACTCGAAGATCTCATGGGAGAGAACTTCTTGGATCTAGACAAAGACGCGTATGGCATCTACATTCCTGCGGAAGAAGTTTTATCGCGTCCAAAGTATGCTTGGCTTGCCTATCTCTCTTCCAAGGAGGTACTCAACACCAATCCGATCATTGTGAAATATTTGAAAACCTCGGCGATCGACGTTGTCAATGAGTATTTTGCAGAGACCACTGTGAAAAGTGTGACCTCCATATAAGGAAACCCATGGTTTCCTTTTGATCCTTCCTTTTGATCCTTCCTTTTAAGGAAACCCATGGTTTCCTTTTGATCCTTCCTTTTGATCCTTCCTTTTGATCCTTCCTTTTAAGGAAACCCATGGTTTCCTTTTGATCCTTCCTTTTAAGGAAACCCATGGTTTCCTTATACTCGCTACGCTTACTCCTTCCTTATACTCGCGTAGCTTATAAGCCGTCGGCTACGCCTTACACCTTCCTTTTATTTTGAAACGTCCAATAGTTTGATCCCTCCATCTGAATCAGGGATAATAATAAAGAAGTTGGTGTAGTGTTGGGACCGATTGTACTTAATCTCCGATGTGATACCAATCTCACCGTGTTTGCAAATCTGACGTATAATATTCGTGAAGGATGCGTATGTCATCTCTCTTTCTAGATATGTTTGTTTCGACAAATGATAATATGGTTTTACCTGTTCGATAAATGGTTTGTGCAAGTTTGCATATATCATTTTTTTGTACGCGTTTATGTCTACAAAATAGTATTTGTCTGTTTTCAAACAGATCTGATCGAGTAAATCGAACATCAATGTGTTGGGAATCTGAACCCTAAAGATTTGGTCAAGCATTTATAATAAATATATACCATCAGGCGTTTATATTTATTTACGAAAGGGAACTACTGGTTTTCCTTAAAAGGAGGGATCAAAAGGGAACGTTGTTCCCTTTATTGATCTCTTTCATCAGATTGTTTGTAAAAAACGACAGTTCAATCATGTCCTCATGCGTCTTGTGAAAGATTGTGATGTATTTGCACAACAACGGCAATGTGCGATATTTTTCAACCTCAGACAAACTCGACGTAAACTTGACAAATGTGAAAAAATAATCGAGTATATCAATCACCGAATAACCGTAGTCGCAGATCTCGTATAATATTGCAATCGCCCCCGTCAAATCACGCGTCTTCAACCGGTCGATGTACTTTTCAAACTGTACATAAGAGATATTAGAACATACATTTTGAACAAGCAGTAGGTCAGCCATCGGTTCATTCAATATAAATATTTTTTCCAAATGGCCGATCAATACGCGAATGGAGTTGTTGCTTATGTTTAATAAAAACTGTTTTGCATCCTCATCGATTCGCAATCCTTCTCTCACGATGATTTTGTTCATGGTTGTCTCTAGATTCGCCCGGGTCATTTGATTGATTTTTATGATGTGCAGACGCGATTGCAAACTTTCATTTACCTTTTGTACATTGGTGCATACCGAGATGAATTGTATGTTTTTCGAATACTTGTCGATATAGTTGCGAAACACCTGTTGACTTTGTTCATTGATCGTGTCGATGTCATCAATCACGATGATTTTCTTTTTACTTGCGATGCCTGAGGATGACTGACAAAAGGTTTTCATTTCGGTTCGGAAATATTGGATCCCCTGTTCTTTCAGATTGTTGATAAACATGATATTGTACTCGGGAAACACCGCGGTTTCGTTCATTCCATAATATTCTCTGATCAATGCGTAAATCAGAGATGTCTTGCCAGAACAAGCGTTTCCAACAATGAGTATATTCAAATCATTCATTTCTTGCAATGTTTTTAATACTGTGATGTGAGAAGGATTCAAATAAAAATCGTTGATAAAGTAGGGTTTGTATTTTAATATAAATGTGGTTTGGTCATTGGATTGTTGCATTGCATTGATTAACTAATTCGTATTGGGTTTATTCTGTTTTAGATTATATATAATATATTTGAGCTCTTCGTTTTCTTTCAACAACTCAAAGTTTCTCTTTCTTTGTATCTCTAGCATCGCATTCTTCTCTTTAACCAACGACTCTAAATCTTCAACATACGCTTGATGCCTTCTTCGAAACGCCTCTGCACTTCTGCGATTTTTCATTTTGCGAGATTCATATGATGTCATTATATCATCGCCCTCGAAAAGTTCGAATGAATCAAAGTTTTCCATCATCTTTTTTATGTTTACATGAGCTCCATGTTTTTTTATGATAAAGGATTAAGGAAACCTTGGTTTCCTTATACTCGCTACGCTTACTCCTTCCTTTTAATATTAACCATTAACAGGAAGGATCATAAGGAGGGATAATAAGGAAGGATCATAAGGAGGGATAATAAGGAAGGATCATAAGGAGGGATAATAAGGAAGGATCATAAGGAGGGATAATAAGGAAGGATCATAAGGAGGGATAATAAGGAAGGATCATAAGGAAGGATCATAAGGAAACCATGGGTTTCCTTAATCATAAAACAAAGATAAAAATGGATTCTACAATTTTTGAAGAACAAGAACGTCACTTGTTTCGTGACTTTGACATCGACGACGATGTCGTGAACCAGTTGTTTCCGAATATTAGTAAAAAACGAAAAAGAACGATGCAAACAGATGATTGGAGCGAACGTATATCAGCAAGGTATGTAAGACATCGGAATCGCGATCAATTGTTGGAGTTTGTTTCATCCACCAAATAAATCAACTTGCGGAAAAAACATATATAAATATTTGCCAAAAACATTTATATATAATACATGCCACCAACCCATTATGAAACCCTCGGTATTTCAAAAGACGCCACCGAAAAAGAGATTAAACAAGCTTTTCGTTCCATGTCGATGAAATATCACCCAGACAAAGTGCTTGATAAGAGCAAAGAAGAACAAGAAATCGCACACCGAAGAATGCAAGAAATCAATTCGGCAAATGACGTGCTGAGTGATCCGGAACAGAGACGCGGGTATGACATGGAACAACAAGGGGGTCATCCCATGCAAGGGTTCCCTCCAGGCTTTCATCCAATGCAAGGCTTCCCGCCAGGATTTCCATTCGGTGGCGGTCATGCTGATATATTTGAAATGTTCTTTGGAGGTGGTGGAGCAGGTCCCAACATTGAGATTCGCGGAATGCCAAACATGTTTTTCCAAAAACGTGTTCTAAAACCCGAACCAATCGAAAAAGATTTGCACATTACAATCAAACAATCTTATGAAGGTGCTGTTGTTCAAGTTGAAGTTGAACGTGTTATACGTCACGAAAACACACAAACAGTCGAGACGGAATTATTGATTGTGAACGTTCCTCAGGGCATTGATCAGGGAGACACAATTGTATTGCAAAACAAGGGGCATGTTATGGCGTCCGTGGCGGGCGATGTGAAACTAAACATTCATGTGAAAAATGATACCGAGTTTAGACGAACTGGTCTTGATTTATATTTTACAAAAACAATTACATTGAAAGAAGCATTATGTGGATTTAAATTTAAATTTGACCATTTAAATGGAAATCAAATGACATTGAATGTAAATGTTGTCATTTTTACGGGTGCAAAACAGGTGATCAAAAATCTAGGAATGGTTAAGGGAGATGCGGTCGGCAACTTCATTTTGGAGTTTGTTGTTACCTTTCCCGAATCGTTGACACCAGAGCAGAAGACACAGATTTCTGAGATTTTACAATAGCTTCCTTACCATAATTTGGTAAGATATCATAAAAATAATATAAATACATTTTTATAATATCACATAGTTCGTTGATGTTACCAAAATTCATTCATTATTTATCTACGCCAATCGGCATTTATGGATTATGGATCGTTTTGCATTTTATAACACCACATTTGTACACATATTTTTGTACATCCATCACTCCATATGGATTTCTTATTTCACCCTTTATGGCTCCGGCCCCACATTGCACTGCATTTCGTTGGATAATATATACCGGCGGAAACATGATAACAACGATGTGGGTGGTGATTGGTGGATGGTTTATTAAGAGAACATTATTGACCACGTCGTCTACGTGACGAAGATTTTTTATTCTTCTTGTTCTTGTTCTTAGTCTTTTTGTTTGACTTTCGAACACGTTTTCCGCCCTTTTGATCCTCTTCTACTGGAGGTTCTTCTTCTACTGGAGTAGGTTCTTCTTCTTTCTCTTCTACTGGAGGAGGTTCTTCGTCTTTCTCTTCTACGGGAGGAGGTTCTTCGTCTTTCTCTTCATTGGGTGCTTCCTCAGACGCAGACGGATTTTTGCTAGATGTGTCATTTTTGAAAAATGTATAATATCCTAAAATCGCAGTTGATATTCCTATACAACCATACGAAATATTGGTAGGATTTGTAATCATGTTGCTAATTTGATTTATTGTACTTTCGGAACCCATTATCTGTATATAATATATACATATTATATTATATGCTCTCTAATAAAAACAATCATTTGATTAAAAAATTTATAAAAGGAGGAAACACAATTATTAAGCAAGAGTCATCGGTGCTACCAGACTCTTTACAGAAGTCTTTGAAAGAAGACTTGAAAGAAGACTTGAAAGAAGACTTGAAGGAAGACTTGAAGGAAGACTCCTCAATACCGTATCCTGACCAAAAATATTTATACAGAAACATATCATCACAACCCAAATTGAATGCTATTAAAACGTATGTATGTGCATTTAATCAAACAAACTTTGTTAAATATATTGTTGATACTCAAGCATCCTTTCCATCTTTCATATTTTCTACATCATTAACTCAAAAGGGTGGATTTTTAGATGATGACAGTTCGAGTAGTGATTTAGACACATTGTTTCAAAAAGATGTGACCGATTTTGTAAAAACCTTTTATAAAAACCAAACTGGAGGGAGTGATCGATCTCTTAGTCCTTTGTCATCCGATTCCCTTAACCAACCCGGCGATAATTCATCCGATTCTCTTAACCAATCCGGCGATAATTCATCCGATTCCCTTAACCAATCCGGCGATAATTCATCCGATTCCCTTAACCAATCCGGCGATAATTCATCCGATTCTCTTAACCAGTCCAACGATGTTTCATCCGATTCTCTTAACCAGTCCAGCGATAATTCATCCGATTCCCTTAACCAATCCGGCGATAATTCATCCGATTCTCTTAACCAGTCCAACGATGTTTCATCCGATTCCCTTAACCAGTCCAGCGATAATTCATCCGATTCTCTTAACCAATCCGGCGATAATTCATCCGATTCTCTTAACCAGTCCGGCGATGTGCAACCTGAATACATCGGATACCTATTACACCCAAATGAACCAGACAGCATATTTGTCTTTGTTAACACATCTGATGTAAGTTTGAAACCAGAATATACAACATGCATACTGAACGAACTGTTTCATACATTCAAAGTATACGAGACACACGTTGACGAATCTGTAAAAACCCTTTTCGAAAACAATCAATGGCTCCTTAACAAAAATGAACCATACAGCGGTTATCTATGCAAGCTCAATGAAGACAAACAACTAGTAAACACAAACGACGAAGCATCTTTAATCAACGTTGACTCCATTGGCGATTTATTTTATTTTAGTTTCTTACCACTTGATAAAGAGAACGCGAGGTCAAACAAAAGATATGCGATATTTCCAAATGAATATGTTTGTATTTTGAATGAGACACAAAAGGCAGAATATCTCTTGGATAAACAATCATATTCCGACGATAAATCAATATATTTCAAAGGAGAGATATTGACAAACAAACAAGAAGGGCATGAATTCTTTTGTGTAAAAACCCCGTCTCAGTTTTTAGAATATTAAAATAGTTATATTTTATACTATGGAAGATACAAAGAATCCAATGACAGCGAGTTTGGTGGAAGAGAGTCCGATTATAGACATGTCGATTACAGACACCCCAATGACAGAGAGTTACTTCAATACACCGATTGTTATCATGCCAGTTTTAATCATATTAGCCGGAATATTCTATGGAATCACATTCGCATTTGACAGCTCACAGATTCGATTTATACTGTATTGTGGAACCGTATGGAGTATCTGTCTCGCATTTATCTATTATGTAAATCATAGTAAGAATCAAACTCAGACTTTGTTATCATCCTCCGCTGAATAAGTATCCAAAAATCGACTCAATATCGCATCATCAATCGTATTGTTTAGTGCACCCTCGATCTCATCTTTCAATGGTGGTCGTCCATAATTCTCAGTAAATTTTTTCACATAATCTTGAATATTATTCATATTCAATTCATCCGCCTGCTGTTGAATCTTTTCACGCTCTGCATTGATCCGTTTTTCGTTTTCTTCTTTGATCCTCGATGCGATTCGTTTTTCGTAATCTTCTTGCATTTTAGTAATCTTTTGAGAGACAACCGAGTAAATCAGTTCTTCATTTTTATTGGTCGGCGTAGAAGGAGGAGGAAGAGGAAGAGGTGCAGGCACCTTATACCAAGGGTGGCGATCGTCGTCTGTGCTTACAATGATGTTGCACACATCCGGTTTCTTGAGTTTCTCGAACATAGCGGCCTTCTTTGTCATCTCTTCCTTCTTCGTAGCTTTGAGTGTATCCTTTTTCTTCGAACAACATTGCAACCAAGTCTTGGGTTGGCCAGAGAAGGTCTCCAAGAACTCATTTGTGATCGAAATCGGAATCGACGGACTCGTCTCCATCAATCTGTCAAACTCTTCGCGATTTGTCTTTAAAAATCTGCCAGCATCTGTAGAACGTTCGTCGGGGTGTTTTGCCAACTCAATCCGAATGTTCCGTGCATACTTGTCCCAGGCAATTGCAGAGACGCGATGGGATTCATTGTACTCGGAGATCTTCAAATACTGTTGGATGGTTGTTAGAATACCAATGAAGATGTTGACTGAGCCGATCACCATCGGTGCCATGGTTTGCATCGAGACTGGTAAACTGCCTTGTGCAAAAGACGCGGTTCCTGAGATGGTAGACAAGATAATTGCAGGAATTGTAAACCACGCGTGCATGTATGAAAACCGTTGATGCGAACGTGTGTGCAACCATTTATAACACTTTGCGATATCACACCACTCTACTAAAATTCTCTCATTTTCGTCTGACCAACTAACAAACACTGAGTTTGATTCTTGGGAACTCAGTTCTTGAGAGATTGGCTCTAAAGCTGGCTGATCTGTCATCATTATAAAATAGTGAGTATATTTTTTTTCAAAATCATAAAACAATATACAAAAAAAAAGTCAAAATCATGACTCACAACAAAAAGTTTTACATATCCGTCGGCGGTCGGTCCGGGTATAGCATCCCTTCCAATAAAAAATTCTTTGAAAATAGACTCAAACAATTTTTTGAAACCTATGATGCTGGCAATGTGAAGTTGTTTAAACTTGATATCCGTTACTCATATAAAAGCTATCATGCGTTTATCTCTTTGTCTTTCACGACGCGTCAGCGTTTGAACCAACTTGTTGAAATGATAGATTCATCAAAAAACAATCATGTGATTATCTCCCCTGGTTGGAAAATCTACAACTATATTCCAAAACACGAACGAAAACTGAACACTGGATTTTGCGAAGAAGAAGAAGAAGAAGATGGAGTTGAACCTGATAATAATGAAAATGAAAATGTTTTCGACGACGAACCCTTCAATGAGTATGTCGGACCTGTATCAGATGGTAACATCGAAACAGTCAACAGTGAAGGAGTCCACAGTGAAGGAGATAATAATGAGAATGAAAATGTTATTGAAGACGAACCCGACAATGAGTACGGCGGACCTATATCAGCTGGCAACAAGTCAGATAGAAGCGACAGAGTCGATAACAATGATCCAGCGGATATTGAAATCATTGAAACGATTCATGAGGACGATGAGTATGAGAATGACCAAGATATGGAACGCATTTATACGTGGCTAATCACGCCATCAAAAACGATCGATCATGAGATCAATTCTGCATTTCGATGGTTGAGACGTCCTTATTGGGAGAATTGAACGTTTTTTTTCGAAAGTATATTTATAAAATGGAGAGCGAGATACAAAAATTGATCAATCAGTTTGTTGAAATAAAACACACAATTTTGCAAATCATTGAGACGACCTCGGTGATAAAACAAAAATTGACACATTTGAAAGAAATATATGTTAACTTAATCAAACACAACTCTAAAAAAATCTTTTTAATCTGTCTCGAGTCTTTTCATTTTCAATACAAGGTTATGAATGTTGAAATCGAGAACATGCATAAACACTTTTTACTATTGACAAACCACACCTATTGTGATTATTCGAATCTGTATTCAATATTGCACAAAGCATTCGCAGAACATGAGATCACAGTACCTACCGAAAAACAACATCCTCTTTATAAAGATGTTGATCCGTTTTCCGAATATAAAACCGAAGAGATAGAACTGGTTTACAACAATTCCATCGAGTTGATTTCATTCTTGATCTCTCGATTTAGAGAAAAGGAAGCGGTGGTCAATAAATACGTTTCGAAATCGCAAAGTGGTTTTCAAATCTCAAACTTCATAAACACATTGGAGTACGAAAACCACGTGTTAAAAGATCAAATCACCCTCTATCTGAACTATTGCACGTTTTTCCAATCCAGTCAGACCAAATATTTTAGTAAGTTGTTTAATAAAGTCACGACGCTTCATGATGAAATCAACGCAGAGATTGTTTTCCACGAAACTCCTTGGGACAAAGTGTCGATCAATGAAAATGATACGTTAGTTCAAGATGTAAAAGAGAAACCTGCAGTGAAGCAATGGTCTCGTGAAGAAGACGAAGATCTCATTGGGATTTCAAAAGAAGAGATTGGAGACATTTGATTAAAATGAAATTTGAAATTGATTGATTTTTATCATACCAATTTAAAAATATATTCTACCAAAGACAATATTTCCAAATCATTATAATCAAACTGTTGAATATGACAAGATAAATTTGTAATTAAATTTTGTTTATAAAAGTTCATCATTTTTTTATCTTGAACTGGAAAACACTGTCCATTATAATAGGACAAACAATTATATGTATTACTAATTATCTGCGAATTGTGTTTATTATATTTATTCATATTTGACATAATATAATTTTGTATTTGAAATAAATGTTTAACAAAATTGTTCAATTTTTTTGATAGTTTGGTTTTACATTTTTGTTTTTCCAATTCGGTAATTATTCTCTCATTATTACTACAACAATATTGTGTTTTAATTGCGTATAATTGCGGTTTTATAATAAGTTCGTAATCTGCTTTATAAATTTCATTATTATGTTTATAATCTTTCAATAATTCAAACAATTGTTTTTCCGCTTGAATTGGTTGTTTAACTTCAAATAATTCTATACATTCAACATCCGGAAAATATGTTCCATATCTTTGGATTAAATGTTGTTTTACTAATTCAGGTGTTTGTTTATTAGCAGTATACCCTAATTTATACATATCATCCATTTTATATAATGAATTTGTTATACAATATATCCATCCGCTCATTTAATTATTTGTACGTAATAATATCTAATTGAGTTTTAATTATATATTATGAATCTTTATTTCATAAAACAAAAGATCTAAAACAAAAAAGTCTTGATCGTCTTTTTCTTATTATATCTTCGATTGCCCTTTTTGTTTTTGTTTGTGTTGTATTTTGGTTTTCGATTTGACATCGGCTTTGGTTTCGCGTCATGTTTGGCTTGCGGAGAAAACAAAAACTCGGTTCGTTTTTTCAGATTGTTCATTTTACGCACATGTCTCCGCTTCATGTTCGGATTATATTTCAAAAACCACTCGTCGTATTCCGGCGTGTCCTTTTTGTCTTTCAACTCTTTGTATTTATCTGCCTTGTCGGATCGAATCTGCTCAAGAGTACTCTGTTTTCCGATACATTTGAGAGAAAACCGTTTCAATAATCCGCGTTGCTTCAACCGGTTCTTTTCCTGCACGTCGAATAAAAACATCGCCATGCACAAGATCTTGTCTTTGTTATAATATTTCTTTTTCGCATACATGAATGCCAAGTAGAAAGACAAGAGAGTATCGATCGTCGCGACATTCACACTCAATCCATTCTCGATAGTGATCGTGTTGTAATTGTGACAAGCAATCGGTTCATATAAGAATGCCACAGATTCGTCGTCGATCTTAATCTCAATGTGTTTTGGGATGATCTCGTTGATCTCCGCGTGCTGGATCATGACAATCTTCTTGTGTATGTGTTCCTCCAACCGCTCTTTTAATATGATGGCGACTTTTTCGACATCCTCTACAATCACGTCGAAATCCGCCGTTTTCTGGACCTTTCGCTTCTCCTTCTCTGGCATATACTCGGAGTACAATGTGCACGCATACCCGCCAATGAATATGGCGTCGATGGATATCAAGGTGTCTCGAATCACGATGTGTATGTCTTCTTCAACTCTATCTGCGGATGGCTCCTTATCTTTCTCCTTCGATTGACTCATAATCTTGTGCAATGTCTTCTCTTCCATTTTCTTTTGGAAATCCACCATTTCGCAATTCACCGATGGGTTCACTGGATAATGATTGTTCAACAACACCAATCGTTTGAATACCTTCTCCCAACGACTCACGTCGCCCATCGGACGAGAGAGTTCTAAATACATGTTCATTCTTAAGAAATTCGCGGGGCAATACTTAATACCCGCCACCTTGATCGAATCGGTATACAACGAGTCAAATATGTCTTCGTGCAGATATGTGATATCCGCAATCGGAATGAAGTTGACAAACACCTTGTAGGTTCCGTGGTGGATTCCGGATTTCGCCTCAACCTCTATATATTTCGCATCCGCATATCGATTCGCCAATTCGATCGCGTCGTTTAACGCATTCTTTGAGTAAAAATCGTAGTCGGGGATTTCCAACTCGCGGTTGTAAAACTGGCTCTGTTTTGGCAAGATGTTGTTGATCGCGGTTCCTCCATAACAAATCAAGGGTTTCTCTTGTAAAAATCTTTCTAAAATCTCTACAATCTTTTTCACGTCCTCGTTCATGGCCGTTTTCTTCCCTTTTGTTTCCTCACTCTCGTCAACCGCTTGACGCAAAATGGCGAGTTCACATTCTTCGAAACTCATTTTGTTGTTGCAAATCGATGGTTCGTATTTGTTTTGCATGGTTATTATATATATTAAGAAAGGATAATAAGGAAACCGATGATAAGGAAACCGATGTTAAGGAAACCGATGGTTTCCTTATACTCGATACGCTTACTCCTTCCTTTGTTTATCCTTTTTTTCCTTATGGGATTAAGCATGGGATTAAGCATGGGATTAAGCATGGGATTAAGCTACCCGAGTATAAGGAAGGATCATAAGGAAACCTTGGTTTCCTTACTAGAACCAACCATTTCCAAGAGGAGCCGCGGGTTTACTCGGCACGGCGGATTTGATTTTTCTTTCTTGTTTCTTTATTGCATCTGTGTCCACAGTGGACTTTCCAATCAAATAAGAGATTGTCACAAGTGATGATTGTGCATCGTTGAATATGTCTTCATAGTTATCTAGATTCTTGTTTCCACCTTCGTAAAACTTGTACAAAATGAATTGAGGGTAAGCATGCTCGAATATTGAAGTCGAATCTATATTTGTGTGATCCGTGTCTGGCACGACCATATCGAATGTATCAATGGTCGTCGAGAGTTCATCGCCTTTTGGTAATATTTTATTGCGATTCTGTCGGGTAAACTCGGTCTCTGTCAGTTTGGTGATTCCTTTGTATTTATTCACTTCTATATTTGCAAAATTGGTGTTATCCGAAGATATCACAATCACCTTTCCCATAATATCTCTCAACTTTGTTGATCCGGTTACCTCGATTGCTTTATTATTTGTGTCTTTGTATAATGTGGTTGGAAATGCATTGGTCAACAATGATATCACATTTATTGCTGAACTACTTCGCAAATGTAAAAACAATGGACTATAGGGTGACGGTGAAAACGTTGTGAATGCTTGGCTACTCACTCTACTAAATATTGTAGATAATGGTATATTTCCAACTGTTAGATTTTTAGTTGTCAGATCACTCGTCACTTCAAAATCCAATAACCTACAACCGCGTTTTAAAACAGCACTAATCGCTTCTACGTCCACACCACCATCCTCATTAAAATGTGCACTATTATAAGAAGACTTTACGACGAATTCACGCAAAGGTAAATCTGAGTATTTGGGTTGGAGCGGTTGGATTGAAAGCGGATAATCGCGTTGATTCATATCATCTACTGTTGTAAATCCTTCTTTCTTCTGAAGTTCGGTCTCTGCTTGTTTTTTAATTGCACTTCGCGTTTTTAACAAATTGTATACGATGAATATTGTGGTCAAGACAATCACTAATATTATAAACTTCATGGCAATGTGCATGTTCGAGTATATATATATCGATTGGAAAACATATTTTTAACAACAACAACAACAACAATAATACGTTTATTTTTATTGTTGTTTATACCTTTGCAAAGGTTTATACAAACACACTCTGCACCGGCCCCATCATACCATATCTGTCTTTGAATTCGCGATAGTGGACATGGCTTTTCAATTGCTTTCCAGACGGGACGACATATTCAGACCCTTTCTTGAATGTCAGCGTTGCCTCACCCAAATCATTGGCTACAACAACGCCGCTATTACTAAAGTCGCCATATGCCTCCTCTACCTCCAAGACCTTGTCATTCGGTTTTGCTGCCCAATAGACAACCTTGGCATTCGGTGCAACATGAACTTGAACTTTGGTATCTCCTCCTACATTTGTCTTGAGAGGAACGATTGAAGAAGGCATCACAGTGTCTCCTAAAAACGGCAACCACGTGTCGCGATCAAAAGCGAGGATGACTGCACTGATTGCGAAAATTCCATATATGATTTTGCAAATCATGGGGATACGTGTTTTCTTGCTCAAATAATCTGCTAAATTGAAATCGAAAATCATGGCTCCGTAATGAGCCGCACCAAACAAGACAATTCCCATCATTATCATTCGCAAAGTGTACATCATGTAAATCTCGGTCATCTATATATATATTTGCAAATATAATATTCACCATTCATTTTTTGTTGTAATCCTCACCATTCATTTTTTGTTGTAATCCTCACCATTCATTTTTTGTTCGAAAGATTCCTGAGTTCCTCGATTTTTTGCAATTTGTGAATTTTTTGCAATCCCTGGTTTTTCTGCAATCCCTGCAAAATATCAAAAATTAATTGTTTGCAATCCCTCATTGTAATACCGATCCCTCCAACAAAAAATGCAAAACCCTTTTCCACCATTAGACCAACCGACCACTTACGTCGGACCCACTCCTGAATCAAACTGGGTGATTCCTGGCGTACTTCTCGTCGGAGCCTTTCCTGCTGAAATAGACGACACAATCACCTTCTTTCAACTGTCTGAGATTCTAAAGAGTAGAATAAACAAGTTTGTATGTTTGCAGAATGAATATCGGATAGACGCTCAAGAAGAGATGTGGAGATCGGGCGAAGCACTTCGGCCTTACTTCAAAGATGTTGTAAATATCGTAGAAAACAAGGATAAATTTGAGACTTTTAATAATTCCGCAGTGTGTGACAGTGCAGAATTGTCTTTTGTACATTTTCCAATTCAAGATTGTGGTGTTGCAAATGATACGGAGGTATTGTTTTTATGTCAACAACTCGTGCAATCCATTTATGAAGGAAACAGGTTATATATCCATTGTTGGGGAGGTCACGGAAGAACCGGTACGGTGGTTTGCATCATGCTATGTATCATGTACGAAATCTCTGCAGAGGAAGCGATGGAACGATGTCAAATCGTTCATGACATGCGTGAACACTATGTTGATGTTGGATCTCCGCAAACTCAAATACAAAGAGATCAAGTAACGCGAATTGTTGCTATGATTCGAAAACCAGTCGAGTTTACTGATGTATCGGCGTATCTAAACTTCAAACCGGATGAGATAGATGCACTATGTGAAGCCGTTGATGATATATGAAGAAAACCTACGGTTTACCATCAAACCTTTCCCCTTATGAAGAAAACCTTTCCCCTTATAAAGAAAACCTACGGTTTCCCCATCAAACCTTTCCCCTTATATTTTGTTCGATTTCCTCCTTTAATTTTAAGTGCAAATGCAAAATAGAATTTAACAACACAAAAAAACAATTTAAATTTTGTATTTATATATATAACAAACAAGAATGGCAGGTGGATTACTAAATCTTGTCGCCGAAGGAGCAAACAACACAATCATACAAGGAGGCGATAATCAAAAAACACTGTTTCGAGCAACATATAAAAAAATTACAAACTTTGGACTCCAAAAGTTTCGCATCGATTATGACGGACAACGGAGCTTGCGAACCGGCGAGGCATCTGTCTTCTCGTTCAAGATGCCGCGTTACGCCGAGTTGCTTATGGATACCTACGTGGTGATTTCATTGCCGCATATATGGAGTCCTATCTATCATCCATCTGAGGGTACAACCAACAACTGGGCCGCCTATGATTTTAGATGGATAAGAGACATTGGCTCGCATATTATAAAAGAGATCGAGGTCAAATGTGGAAACTTCACTTTGCAGAAATACTCGGGCGAATATTTAGCCGCAATGGTTGAACGCGATTTCAGCGAGGCTAAAAAAAAACTGTTCAATCAAATGACTGGCAACGTGGAAGAGTTTTACGATCCAGCAAACAGTTTTGGTCGTGCAAACACCTATCCGTCCGCCTATTACACAGGCACCAATTTGGGGAGCGAACCATCGATTCGAGGTAGAAATCTCTATATACCCATTAACGCATGGTTCACAATGGACAGTAAATGTGCGTTTCCGATGGCGGCATTGCAATATAACGAACTTGTCATCAATGTCACGCTAAGACCCATTGAAGAACTCTTCCAGGTGAGAGACGTGTTTGATAAAGTGAACGATTTTCCATATGTCCGACCAAATTTGACAGAGGAACGATTCAATATATACCGATTTTTACAAACACCCCCTGCTGTGAACATCAGTCGAGAGAACTATCAAAACACCACAAACACTTGGGACGCAGACATTCATTTATTGGCGACGTACTGTTTTCTCTCGAAAGAGGAGACAAAAACATTCACAGCAGAGAATCAGGTGTATCTCATCAAAGACGTGTTTGAGTACAATTATGAAAACATCACTGGAGCCAAAAAGGTGAAGGTGCAGTCGACCGGCATGGTATCGAACTGGATGTGGTACTTGCAGAGGAATGACGTGTTTTTGCGTAATGAGTGGAGCAATTATACGAATTGGCCATATCGGACGATTCCAAGTGATATTGCACCGGCACCGATTATAGGAACCGATCCAAATATTTATTTAGATGAAGACTCGACGAACTACGTCGGCCCTTGGATCAATCCAAATGGCCAAAACACAGGCTATTTCCTCAGCGGAGAGTACACCGTCGAAAATCAAAAAGAGATTCTCGAAACCATGGGGATCCTCTTCAACGGCGAATATCGCGAGAATCTCATGCCAAGAGAGGTCTACGAGTATGTAGAGAAGTATACCCGGACGAAAGGGTCTGCTAGTAACGGCATATACTGCTACAATTTTTGTTTGAACTCGGATTCGTCGGAATATCAACCCACAGGTGCGATCAATCTCTCCAAATTCAAAACGATCGAGCTTGAAATCAACACGTTTATTCCGCTCTTTGATTTACAAAACAACAATTTCCAAATCACTTGTAACCAAGAAGGTCAGGTGATTGCAACGAACTCTCCCACCTGGCGGTTATTCGAGTATAGTTATAACATGAAACTGTTTGAGGAAAGATACAACGTGTTGTCTTTCGTAGGTGGTTATTGTGGACTTTTATATGCCAAGTAAAAATATATAATGGCAACCAAGTGGCTTAAAGAAGCAAAGAAGGGTTATGAGACTGATGATAATGGTGATGATAATAATGATAATAATGATAATGAGGTAACAGATAAAGAACCGTTGGACACAATTACTGGCAGTGGTTTTGATAATATCAATGGACTTTCTCTCGAAGAAGAAGAAGAAGAAGAAGAAGAAGAGGATGACGACGAAGATGAAAAAAGAAAAAAAGAAAAAAACGACATATCGTCAGTTTGGACAATTATAAACACATCTGTTTTGGCATTGGCGTCTTTGTATTTAGCATACAATCTGATTTTTAATATCACCGATGGAAATGTCGAAATTCCCAAAATCAATGATGGTAACAACGCAATCACAATGCTGTTTACAAAAATCGTGAACTTCATAACGAGCTGTATTACCGGGGTATTGAATTTCACCAAAAACATGAGTCCATACTTCGGATACAAAACCATCTTTATTCTCTTCTTGGTGGTTTCGAATCTACTCTTACGACCCTTCGTGTCAAACATCACCGAGTTTTTTAAAGGATTGTCGAAACAGAAATCAAAGAACGTACTTCGATATCTGTTTTTGAATTTTAAGAAACAGAACAAGCTTCTCTCGATATTGTTCTTTTTCTTTTTATTAAAGGCCGTTTACACTTTGGCCACTGACAAAGGCGGACCGATCACTGCATTCTTTGTCGCGAATCCGTTTTTGTCTTTGTTGGCCTTGTTTTTGTATGTCGTGTTTCTGTACCCAATCACGATTCCGCTAGCATCTTTTGCAATCTATTGCGTACTCATCTATTATTGTTTTTTTACGATGATCCAGAAATATTTCACCGGATCATTGGGACCGCAATATTCGAGTGCATCGTCGTTTTCTGAATTGCTTACCATGATTACCGATCTGATCAACAAGGGCACCACAGGAATCAAAGACCTCCACTACGTGTATTTGATTGTGATTCTACTCTCATTTATCCCCCTGATTGCAAAAATCCATTCCGGGTATTTACAAGCAGGATTGTCTGTAGTGTTAACTGGATTGTTGTCGCTGTGTTTGGTTCTCAAGTATCCTGACATTTTTAATAGGATTGCCGGATTATTCGTCAAGTAACATCAGTGCCATGGCTGCATAATTGTGTAGATCAATCAGGGTGTCGCGGATGCCCTCGTCATTCACGAGGTTTACGCCGTTCTTGGTGATCGACATCGATCGCTGCAACTTGTCTTCGATTCGCATGAGTACTCCGATCACTCCATATTTGGCAAACGCATCGCCATAATCAATGTTTTTTTTCGTAAACAGTTCCAATGCCTCTGCCTGGACTTTTTTCATTTGTTCTACGCGATTTGTCATCCTTTTATCTAATAATATAATCATTGAGGTGTGTTTATATTATTATTATTATATCATCGACTCATCTAACTGAAAGAGCGGCACCGACTTCGACGATTCTCCCAGCATCGGTCTAGGAATTGAAGATGAAGATGAAGACGAAGGCTTTTGTGTTGTAGTCAACAGTTTTTGCAATTGCAAGTTGATACCTTCTAGTTCGGTTATGCGTTCTTGATACACACGGATCTGCTCCCCCTGCTTCGTCAACATATCGGCAATCTGAGCCATCGTCATAGCAACTGGCGGCTTCCCAGGTTCATTCAACATGATTTGACCATTCTTCTCCGCCTCTGCTTGCATCATCCTGTTGCGTTCTGCCTCGATCTCGGCAATCTGTTTCAACACATCGGGCTTCATTTTCACATCACCCGGTTCATATTTCTCGAGCATCGGATCGATGTCTTCCATGAAAAACTTTTTAATACTCGATTCTTTCTCCAGTTTAATAAAGTCCGATACCTTCTTCGGCGACTCCTTAACATAATCGGGGTGGGGATTGTCCAACAGTTTTCGCTTGTCAAAGGTGTTTTGTTCATGCGAAAAACACAAGATGGTCTTCATCGGATCCAACTGGACAAATGGGATCGTATACCCTTTCAAAAACTCTCTCTCCTCTGCAACCGCTGCGTGGTCTTGGTATCGCGTTTGCTTCAAGAGTTCAGCACGAAATGCGAATGTTCCTGCGGTTGCATGACTCGGTCCGTATGGCCCGAACTGGATCATTTTCTTGATGTGTTTGAAATAAATGTAGATCTCACTGGATCCAGCACACAATGCATGTTTGTTCTCCATTAACGTGTCTACCGCGTGAGAGACACGCTCGGGTGGATAATAGTCGTCATCATCCATGTAGACAATCATGGTTCCAGTGGCTTTGCTGTGCATGTAGTTGCGTTTTTCGCCCAGAGATACCTTTTTAGGCAATTCGAAGTATTTGATCTGGGTGATGCCGGACTTGTCGACCAGGTCTTTGATCTTGTCTGTGCCGTCGTCGACGATGATCCATTCGATGCGGTCTTTCGGGTACGTTTGGTTCTTGAAACATTCGAACAGTGTTGGGAAAAAAGGGCGGCGATTGAATGTCGGTGTACAGATACTCACAAGTGGGGTAATATTTTTCGTCAACTTGGGGGTATGGGATTTTGCTTTGACCATATTTATGTATATCTTTCTTTTTTTGTTTATATTGTTTTTTTTGGTCAATGATTCCTCTCGATAATTTTTATGTACATTCTATATATACATAAAATGAGCAAATCAGAACAAGGTGTTTGTATTGATTTCAATAATAGTAACACAGTAAAACAAACAGTTCCAATGGGTATTCGTAAACCATTGTGGGCTCATTTGACAGCCAACAAGAAAGCAGAAAAAACAGACAGATTTGACCTTGCCGTTGTAAAGAATGAAGTGTCGGAAACTTATAACTATATACTTATCGAGTTACAAAAAATCACTACTGATGAATATGATACATATGAAAATGAAAAATTATTTGATATCATCGATTTTTATAACAAGTTTGCTATTGATGTATTAGATATTGATGTCACAGATTTGAGAATTAAAATTGAATCGAAAATCTTAGAATTTTTTGATTCAGGGTTATTAAAAGATATTATTGGAGACGAAGAACTTGATATTTCTAGAAAGACAAAGTTTATAAATATAATTGATTGTATTAAAAACATTGATACGAAAAATAAAATCATTTGGCCAATGAAAGACAGGAACCACACGACAACTAGTATTGTCGAGATCTTGACAGACAAAAATACATATTCATATTCGCCGAAACATGAATTATATGAACCACATAGAACACTTGTTAGTAAAGTCGAAAACATGTTTACAGAAGCAGTTAAGCCAAGTATTGCAGAATCTTTTTTAGAAGACTCGTCAAATGATGGGTCAACTGATACAGACTCTCCATTAACAACGTCTCGATCAACAACTGACTCTGATTCTCGTCCTTCAACCGCTAGGTCATTCGATTCTGATTCTCGTCCTTCAACCGCTAGGTCATTCGATTCTCCTTCTCCTTCTCCTTCTCTTTCTCCTTCTCCTTCTCCTTCTCCTCTCGTACCTTCTGACGATCGTTTGGTAAATACCACACTAAAAATTAAACCGAATGCGATGAAATCAAAAATTTCATCCAAAATATGGGCTCTCGGTGGCAAAAAATCAAGAAGGAAACCGAAAAAGAAGAAGAGAACTATTCGTCGTCGAATTCGTCAATAACCACATCCTTCTTCACACTTCTGTCTAAATATCGATAGATTCGTTTAATATCGAGTTTATTGATGTCATATGTCTCAAATATCTTCTCCAATGCATTCAACACATTCGTATCATTGATGATGTCTTGCCCTTTCTCCATGTAAAACAGTCGCATCTCGTGAAAAAACGAAATCAAATCCTTCTTGTCCATATCCATTTTTTGACACAGGTCGTAGATAAACTCAATGTTGTTATACTCCGTCGAATACTTCGTCAACACCTTCGTGAACCTTATCTCTTTCGGGGTCTCTTGTTTTACCGATTTCTGCAAATGATACAGTCGATTGTTGTTAAAGGTCTTCATCAAGCTACTCATTTCATTAAAATGCCATATCTGGTTTTGAAAGGTGATTCGATCAATATAATCGGAATAACAGATGTTCTCTAAGAATCGCAGATAGAATGGCAAGGATTGTTCCGCCTTCGCTGGGATCACATCCACGATGTTTTCGTGCCAAAGGAGAGCCACCGTGGTGCGATCCGTTTCGTTTATGATTGTGTTGTGGTCATCCATCTTGTAAGGATGCTCGATCAATGACTTTGTGATCTTCGTCGTGTCTTCGTTGAAGGTTTTCACATTGAGGATGTTCTGCAAGATATCCGAGTTTATCATCTCGGGTTTGCTGTCATATAGTTTTTGTATGAATCCGAGCTTCCTCAGATCCCCCTTGGTGTAGTTCTCGATAATCCCAATCTGTGAATTGTCGATCTTGGGAAACATGGTGGTTATCAAACTCGTCATCTGTACGCTGGTCGGCGTCTTGATTTCAAACACATTGCAGACCTTCATCAACTCTTTGATCTTTTTATCGACGTTGTAGTTTCCGATGCAAATGATGGGGTTCAGTGTCATGTTTTCGAGTTTCTGCTTCTTTGTCTTTTTCTGTCGAATCAGCTTGATTAGTGCGGTTAATCCACCCTTGTCGCCGCTGTTCATTCCGTCAATCTCGTCCATCACGATTGCGATTTTTTTGACGCGTTTGTGCATCAGGTCCAAGACATTGCACGATGAGATGGTGTTGCTCGTGATGTTGTCGATCAATGCCTTGTTTCTCACGTCTCCTGCGTCATAGTGAATCACGTCGTATTGCAGCCTTTTCAAAATCTCGGTCACAAAAGTTGTCTTGCCAACGCCGGACGATCCGTATATGTAAAATCCCTTTTTGAAATTCAGGTTTTTATGGTTTTTTTCAAAATTACCGAGTATCTCGCAAATCGCGGCTTCGGTTTCTGTTCTATTAAAAATCGTATTCATGTTTATTGTAAGTAATTAAGTTAACTTTAATTACAATAAAAATATATTATAATGTTATGCGTTTGAACGCAATAAAGGGAACTACGTTCCCTTTTGATCCCTCCTTTTAAGGAAACCCATGGTTTCCTTATGATCCTTCCTTAGCATGGGATTAAAAGGGAACGGCAGTTCCCTTTCTAACGGCCAAATCGACTGAAATCGGATGTCATTGCAATGTAGTTGCTCCCCTTCGGTTGTAACTTTCCATTGTACGAATACATGTCAGTTGGTTTGGCGTTTGGCAAGGATGAGACACCGGTTGTGTTGCTTCCTGGGCGGTAATCCGATTGGGCTTTGGATTGGTAAGTGGATGCACCCTTGGAACCGGATTGGTAACCTGTAGCACCATCACTGCTGCTTGTGTTCTCTGGACCATTATACGATTGTTTGTATCCAGTGCGTTCTAATCCGAGGCGGTCAGCAGTTGATCCAAGCAAGTTGCCAGCGGCATCAAATGTTTTGCCTACGATGTTTCCAGCGGCATCAAAGGTTTTGCCCACAATGTTTCCAGCAGTATCTAGTGTTTTTCCCACGACATTTCCTGCAGTATCCACTGTGGTGTTTACAACATTTCCTGCAGTATCCACCGTCGAGTTTACAATGTTTCCGGCAGTTCCGACTGCCGAGTTTACAATGTTCCCTGCGGTTCCTACCGTGTCGCTCACGAAATTGCCGGTTGATGTCTTGTTATTAAATGCAAGCGAGTTCATATCCGAGGTTTTGGTTCCGGAGCCTCCGCTTCCGCCGCAGTTTGTGCAGACACCTTGGCAACCCGGGCATGCTGGGCATACCGGTGGGACAATCTGCGTTTTTAACAGGTAGTCGTTCGAGTTACCGAGTGTGTTTGAATTAAAATACATGTACCACTTGGAAAATGCATTCATCACATCCGAATTGTTGCTAATATCTACAGCCACGCCAGATCCGGGCACTGTTACACCATTACTTGTGTATAAGCCATTTTTAGTAAACCGTTTGCACGTCACCAATCGCACAGCATTATCCGAATCAAGAGAGTTTGCAAACACTAATAGAATCGTATTGTCATTGTTTGGCCAGTACATGATTGTGTGGTTGGCCGCCTTAATAAAGTAAGGAGTGTTGCTGATTTGTGCAAATGCTCGGTCTGCTGCCGGTGTGGTTGTCGATGTACTCGTGGAATATGTGACGTCCGGGTTTTGATCATTGACGTGACTTGCGTTTCTGTAATAGACCTTCAGCGATTTACTTGTCCCTGTTCCTGTTTGGATCAACAGGTTGCCATTTGTCGGATCGTATTTGACATTGTTCACGAGTTGGTACAATCCCCGATTGGGTGCATAATAGTCATCAAACACATTGCTGCCGTCTTTGCCATCATTTACATAGGTGTAGGTGGAGGTCAACAACACCTTTCTAGACTCATTTAGGTTGTTGTCTGCAACAATGTATTTGTTCGTAAGACTCTTCACTTCGCCAGTATAGTATGCAGCAACCGCGGGTTGATATGTTCCAGAATAGGTTACGCTCGTGTTTCCAGTGGCTGTGTTCCCCGCAGTACTCACGTTTGTCACGTCCATTACGTACATAAATGTTGCGGTTCCCCACGTTACACAACAGACTTGATTGTTTGTAAACTTCTTTGTCCAGTGGGTGTCAATCGAATCGATTTTGGTTTTCTTGCTTTCGTCACTTTCTTGAGACAATGCCTGATCGGTTTGACCCTTGCTGTATGTGATGATATTGGATTTGTTGTCTCTCGGCACAATATCAATCTTGCTCACTGTTCCGCCGGTGGTATCGGATGAACTACTATATTGGGTTCCATAGACGCCGATCACGTTTCCGTTTTTGGGATCATAATAGGTTTCGTCATAGAATTTCGTAATGTCTCGCTTGTTATTATACGCGTTGACACGGACATCGGAAAACTCGTCAGCTGACTTTTGGAAACTTAGAAACCCTTCTGTAAGTCCCATACTCTTGACAGTTGTTGCGAGAACCAATACCAGTAAAATTAAGACAAACAACATTAATTTACCAAACATCATAAATATATATTGTACTTGGATAAAATAGAAGATGGCAAAAACACTAAAACCTTGTTATAATCCGGACATCTCGTTTGAAATCGGCATCGACGAGGCCGGTCGAGGGCCCTTGTTCGGGCGTGTCTATGTCGCTGCCGTGATTTTACCTAAAGATCATGAATCTTTTCGCCATGATCTTATGAAAGACAGTAAACTCATCAAGTCGCGAAAGAAAATGGCAGAACTGTCCGACTATATTAAGAAGAACGCCATTGCCTGGCATATCCAGTTCGCCGAAGCAAGTGAAGTCGATTCGCTAGGCATTTTGAATTGCGTGATTCGCGGGATGCACGCCTGTATCCACGAGATTGTTAAACAGCGGCAATTGACCCCCGACGCCACCTTGCTGCTTGTAGATGGCAATTATTTCCGACCCTATACTCGATACGATGAAGAGACAGAGTCGTTGATCGCATTCTGCCACGAGACAGTGGAGAAGGGGGATGGGACCTATTCGTCCATTGCCGCCGCCTCCATCTTGGCAAAACATGAGAGAGACACCTACATCGAAGGGTTGTGCAAAGATCGCCCGGAACTGTGCGAAAAGTATTCGTTGCATACAAACATGGGTTATGGGACAAAAGCCCATTTTGAAGGGATTCGTGCACATGGGATAACGGAGGGGCATCGGCGGTCTTTCAAGGGGTGTTTTTAAACCACACAACGTCGTGGTCAGCGTCGTCGTTAAAAAAATAATTTTATGTATTGTATTATAATATATAAAAAAAAATGGCGTGCAGTCGATATAACAATGACCCAAATCGTATTGAGAAAAGAAACGCAATCAGCACATTTGCCGGGAGGTATGCTTTAGACGTCCCCGGTCCCGGATCCGACATGCCTTTTAATGCCGATCCGCATCTCCGCATCTCCAATTGGGGTGCCAATTTTTGCGAAAACATGGTCGATATTCACAGCGATCTTCGTGGATTGACCCGACCATTGAATCGCGACTTGCCTGAAGTGAACTGCTACAAGAAACATTCCGTGAATCTTTCGAAACAATCCTTTGGAGAGACAAACTACGTCACCGACGATTCGAGGGCAACTCACCCCGCATGGACATACCGCGACATCGAGCAAGACCGTTGGGAACGCCCTATGTTGAATCCCCTTGATAAACTCGAGAAACCCTTTCATCACAATCTGAATACCCGCATTTTGGAAAAAGATTATTTCAAACCCGTTTCTCCCAAATTGCAACTGTCGAGTCCTTTTCCAAATTTATAATTCTTCATCCGATATATATATATATAATTAATTAAAATGGAATTAGCAATACCTTTACTCGCATTAGGAAGTTTATATATTGTATCGAATCAAAAAAAACAGGACCCTCAACCGGCAAACGCTGAAGGGTTTAGCACACTTCCAAACACCGATGTGCCAGACAAAAACTACGATACATTGGAGATTATTTCGGAGGAAACCGATCTGAGTGCAAAGTTGTCTACCGTAAACAAATACGATGGCACCTCGGCATATACAGACAAATACTTCAATCCATATGCGAAAAACAGTTTAGTCAAACAGTCGCTGAGTTCTAACGAGACATACAAATCGATTAACGGAGAAGACGTGGACGCCGCCTATTTTAAACACAACAACATGATGCCCTTTTTCGGCGGCAAGATCCGATCCAAGATCGATCCCAACTCCAACGAATCCATCATGGACAACTATTTAGGAAGTGCTTCGCAGGCGATTGTCAAATCGGAGCAAGCCCCCTTGTTCGCCCCGAATGCCAATTACCAGATGGCAAATGGTGCCCCCAACATGAACGACTTTTACCAGTCTCGTGTGAACCCCAGCATGCGTATGGCCAATGTGAAACCCTTCGAAGAGGTGAAGGTCGGCCCCGGTTTGGGTCTCGGATACGGCACCGAGGGTGCCGGGGGATACAACTCCGGCAACATGATGCGTGAATCTTGGCTCCCCAAGAATGTAGACGATTTGCGAACGGCCAACAAACAGAAGGCCTCCGAAATGATGCAACTCGGCCACGAAGGTCCCGCGAAAAGCCGTATCACCAATGTCGGTATTCTCGGTGCCTTCCAGAAAAATCGCCCCGAAACCGCGTTCGAATGGGGTCAAGACCGCCTGTTCACCACCACCGGTGTAGGAAAGGGTGAGACATTGCACTCGATCCCTGTAGAGAGACATGTGGTGCGACCGGAGACAACCGTCGATTATGGAGGTGTTGCCCAGAGTATGCACGCCCAGCAATCGATGCCAGGTGAGATCTTACCAAGCAATCGCGTTGAACGCGGTCCTACTCAGCTGGGTGTCGCGAATGCTGTTGGAAGAGCGTTCAGCACGGACGCAGACTATGGAATCAAATCGAACCAAATGTATGCCAACAACCGTAGCTCAAACACGCAAGATAACTATTTCGGTGCCATTGGAAGCAGCATCGGTGCAGTGGTTGCCCCGCTTCTGGAAATCATGCGACCCTCCCGCAAGGAGAACACGACTGGAAACCTGCGTGTCTATGGAGATGCGAAACCGGCGGTGAGTCAATCATATTTGTACAATCCGAATGACGCCCCCGCACATACGATGCGTGAGACAACTGAAAACTCGGTCAATCACTGGAATGTGAATCGCGGTCAATCCAACAATGCGTATTTGTCGACTGAACAACAGGCCGTTGCTCAGGAAAGAGACACCACACATGTGTCGCATGTCGGCGGAGCCGGGTTCAAAAACCCCAGTGCGAGAAACTACGATGCCGAGCTCAGTTACCAACCGAGCAGTTTGAAGGCGGACACGATTAAAGGTCGCTTTGGTAACTCGAACACCAATGTTTTCAACAACTCGGTGAACTATCAAGGCAAACCGAAAGACATCGATATGGTGAATAGTCGCGAGTCCATTCCAAAGATGCCTTATTCCACTCACGGAGCGGCATCTTTCGGTCAATATCAGCAACGTGGACAGACATTGGATTCAAACATAAATATGGAACGCAATACTCCAGATTTATACAGTGTTTTGCAACAAAACCCGTATGCGATTAAGCAAACCTTCAAATAAAGGAAACCAAGGTTTCCTTTTAATCCTTCCTTTGAGAAAACCAAGTAGAGGAAACCAAGGTTTCCTTTTGATCCTTCCTTTAAGGCAACCTTGGTATTCAGACCTACAGGTACATCGATCTTACGCCTTTTACTCGCGTAGCTTTTAAGCAAACACAATAATATATGAAACTTCCCATTCATATATTATACCATATTGCCTCTGGGCTGAGTGCGAAAAAAATTGGTTCCAAATGTGTATATATTAAACTCGTTTGATAATATACGCCAACAACCCGAACATGGTGTCAACAAACAAGAATTTCCAAGCATCGCTGCGTTCGTTGATTGCCGCGTATGCAAACAGTCCATACAAACCACCGTGGATGGGTCTTAGATGATTCCACCAGATCGGTTTGCCTCCGGTTTCAACACCGGTTTGACGAATTCCTGTAAAATATATGAAAAAGAAGCCGAGAGATATTAATGCGGCTATATATCCCATGTATGGCAAATAAGCTAAATATGTCATCGCTGCATATGTGAATAATAAACGCGTGCCGATGCAACCGACAAGAAACATCAACGGATTTGGTGTCATATTATATATATAGTATATTGAACATTTTTTCTATCAAATAATATTTTGTATATAACACTTGAACATATTCGATTATTTGTAATTCTAAGGAAGGAGTCGGGCAACAAAACGCAGTTATGATTTATATATTTTATAACTATGTTTCAATTTTTATTTTCAGTCGGTTTAGTTCTAAGGAAGGATCATAAGGAAACCTTGGTTTCCTTAAAATCATAAAACAATCACCATGCCAAAACAACGAGACAACGACAAAAAACAGCCAAAATATGGCAAAAAGTCTTCATTCGATCGTGAAAAACATTATGTGTGTTCTGAAGAAGACATTTCCCGCATCGATAACAAACTCAATGAGCAGAAAGAAAAGAGAAAGGAAGAACGAGACCGCAACTTGAAGATTGCTTCCGGAATTGACCCAAATGAGGAACCAAAAGAGAAGCCAAAAGAGAAGCCAAAAGAGAAGCCAAAAGAGAAGACAAAAGATAAAAACAACGGCGATTATGCAGACGATCGAATCATATCGGATGAGGAGGAAGATGAACCGAAACGCTATTTCCAAAAAATGAACCTGGTTGTGCATGGATTGCCATTGTCTTATAACTTGGACAATGTGATGCGATACTTTCAACATTATGGAGACATTGATAAAATGCACTCGATTGCTAATATCGACTCCACCTATACAATCACCATTGTACCCAACTCTTGGTGTGAACTGATTGTTGAAATCCAATCCGACATTGCAAATAATGGTTTTTCACTCTATGATAATAAATACAAAATCACAGCGGACGACACCCAGTCGATGAAACACTATGGAGTAAAAATTTAACAGTAATATAATGTTTTTTTATATATAGTGATTGATTGTATTACATTTAGAATCTTCATAAACGTGAAAAATATAATTACACCGATGCTGTATAGACTATAGATTAAATATATATATATAAATTATATAAAATGGCAACAAAACCAAAAATGAATCTGACGATCGGCGTTGAAGATGTGAATAAAGAATACTTTGAATTCATAGAAGAACAAGGCAAAAATGCAGTTGAAGATTTTTTGAAAGAGAGAGACTTGACCATGGCAGAGCTTGTAATGCCGAGGCTTTTAAACCCGAATGAAGTGCACACCGGAGAACAGATAAGTCATCATGCAAATCGCAGCGTGTTCATGAATGGAGAAAAAAAATTCCATGCAAGTGTTTACAATGATATAGATGACAAAACAAAAGTGATCAAAATATACACGTATAATAAGATAGATGATGTCTTGTCAATTAATTTTGCATATGAGGTACATATGCAACGCAAGGCATATGAAGTAAGTAATGAATGTGGTGTTCAAGTACCACAAATATATGATTTTGGTGTTTATCATACGGAAAACAAAACCTTCTTTGTGATAATAATGGAGAGAATTGAATACGAAAATATATCGAAACGCAAGCAAACCTGCAAAAGCATAATGGACAAAGTCAATTCTGCAAATGACTGTCTTTTACAAAACAAAATCTCACATAACGATTTGCATCCAGAAAACATTTTTGCGAGCAATGATAGTTCAAAATTTGCGTTCATTGATTTTGGAACTGCAACACCTGTAAGTATCGAAAACTTCAAACAACCATTTTCTTGCGATACCATTAAATCAGGAGGTAAAACACACGCGAAGAAGACAAGGAGGAAGACGAATCGGAAATCGAATCGAAATCATAAATCAAACAAACGACGGAAGAATAAATAAAATGCAGTCATCATCTATTACACATAAACACTTTTCAGTTGTTGTTTCACTGAATGACCATAAAACCATTTTTTGCAAAGTTGTCGACACAATCACATTCTTGTCCTATGAAGGAACTGTCGATCCAAAAGAACTTCGTGTTCCATTTGATATTGCAAGTTGTTACAAAATCATTATAAATAGTTTTGAAAATACCAATCAAAACTATTCCGTCTCTTCACAAATCACATCTGGAATGCTTCGTCTTGTGTTCCGCGTTATGTTCGACGGGTTTTGTGAATTTGGATTTGAAGTCATTCTTCGCGAAAAGGCGATTACATCGGAAGGACAATTGACTATTCAATTGAATCGCGTCGAACAACAACATGCGGCTTTGATAAAAACATTGATGGAACAACTCGCAAAACTTAGTGATGAAAACAAATCAATCCGTGAAGATATGAGACAAATGCAAACCCGCATTGATAACTGTTCAGTCGGAAATTCCTGTATTTCGAGTGAAGAAGTTCAACTCGGTTTTGGCGAAATAAATCATATTCATAAGTTTTACAAGTTGAAAAGATTGACTATTGATAACTCGTATGAACAACGACCAGATATAGATTTAAGCAAATTTAGTAAATCTGTCTCTGTACAAGAGTTATTTGTAACAATTCAGGAGAACCAATTTGGGTCAGTGTTTTGTTCAATACTCGGCATTGAGAACTTACCTGAACTTGAAACGTTATCAATCGCCGGAGCATCTGGATTAAAAGATGTGGTCAATGTTCTATCATCTTATCCCCATAAAATCAAGTCGATTCATGTAAAACAATGTGGCCAAGCAGACAAGGTGCAATTGTCCGGTTACTGCCATCGCAATAACATTTTGTTTAACCAAGAATGAAAAATTGTATTATACATAGTATTTTTGTATCTTTTTAATTTAAACATCACAATTATATATATGGAACTTTATGACACCATTATTGTGGGAGGCGGGATCGCTGGTCTCTATTCCGCATACTTATTACACAAACGCGATCCAAACCACCAATTCATCGTCTTGGAAAAAGAAAAGTATTTAGGTGGGCGACTTCTCACTTATTCAGACAAATACATGACTGTTGAAAAAGGAGGGGCACGATTCTCCGAAAACCACCAATTACTACTCGACTTATTGAAGGACCTCAAATTGGATTCAAAGATCGTCGACGCTTCTCCCGACGCATTCTATTCACCCGCCGACGGCACCTCCTCCTTATACAACTCTGTGTTTGATTTCGATGACCGGATTCCTATCAACCCCTTTTCCAACCTCTTCGACCTTTTGAGCGAGTTGTATGTGAACAGTCCGAGTCCAATTATACCCTTGATTGCACGGGTTATCATTGCCAGCAAATTCGAGACTCACCAAAATCTCATGTCAAGAACCTTCACCGACCTTGCAAAGAATGTTCTTTCAGAGGAAGAGGTCCAACACATCCACGACGCATTCGGATATTTTACCGAGTTGGTTGAGATGAACGCCTACGACTGCATCGCATTGTTTGACAGTGGGCTGAATCCCAGGCAACGGTTCTTTGTTTTGGCGGGCGGCTTGACCCAGCTGATTAACCGGCTTGTTCAGACTCTTAACCACAAACAACGCCGCGTGTTCACAGGGGTGGAGGTGCTCTCCGCAAAACACGAGCAAAACCATTTCGTAATCAAGACAAAGACGGCCGAATACCGATCGTTGCAATGCGTCTTTGCGGTTCCGAAACAGGGGCTGGAGAAACTCGCCCTCTTCAAACCCATTTATAAGGAGCTCGATTATATCAAATGCTTTCCTTTGTGCCGCATTTACTGCAAGTTCGACATGAACAACCGGAAAAACGCATGGATCCGCGATCTGCCGAAAATCACTACCAACAACAATCTACGAATCATCATCCCCATCGACCCGAATGCTGGCGTCATCATGGCCTCCTACACCGATCACCATTTCGCGGACTTTTGGTTGCGTCTTTACGAAAAGGAGGGGACAAAGGGTGTCAACCAAGAGTTGGTCAAGCTTTACAAGGAAACCATGGGGATCGACATCCCATCTCCCATCGCGACCAAGGTGTTTCATTGGAGGTGTGGTGTCGGATATTGGGGCGTCGGTGCCGACAGTAAGGCGTTGGAATCGCGGTTTTTGCAACCATTTGCCGACGTCCCTCTCTACATTTGTGGAGAGCATTATTCGGCGGAATCGCAACAATGGATCGAAGGTGCATTGAAGACTGCGAAACAAGTGGTTGATCGAATTTATTAAGTTAAGATATTAAGATAAAATAAAAATGCAATCTATGAAAATGCAATCGTAATCTTGTTTTCCAGACAATATGTCTGCATCTCTACCACGTTCACTTTTGGGCAGTTTACAAACTTCAATGACGTCGGCAACTTTTGTTTTTGCATTTTGAACGTGTTAACCACGTTTGTCAAGTTCGGCGAGTTTATCACAGTCAATGTTTGCAATTGAGAGAAGCCCACGATACCATCCAATGAATTGAATGTACCATTTCCTGCACAGTCCAATTCCATCTCTACAATCGTCGGGTTGCAGCCAATTGTCGTGAGATTATGCATACTTGTAAACGGTCGAATTATAAGCTTTCGCAACTGATAGAATGACGCAACATTTCGATAAATGACGCCTCCAGTTTGATTGTCAGCAAGTGTGAGTTCAGTAGAAGAGATTCGAGGGGCAACATAACTCTTGTCAGTCCAATGTGCAGGAGGGCTTGTACAAATCTCAATTCGATCGATGATGTCTTGCAACTTTTTGATCTCGGCAGCAAGGGTTTGGCATTGGACAAGCACGGTTTGCAGTGCCATGTCTTGGCGATTTATCTTTGCGGTCAATTGTCCATCATTTGACAAGATCTTCTCTTTGATAAACAAGACAAAATCGATCTGCAAAAACCCGCCGACCATCGCATGGAATTTCAACTGCAAACACCGGTCGGTTACACATATGTAGACAGCGAATCCAGTTTCCGACGCGAAACATTTCTGAATCAGCTCGTAGTGATTTTTGAGAGTAATGTCTTTTCGCAACTCACTCTGTTGTATGTTTTCTTCATAGCATATAAAATTAACAGTATCGGTTATTTTTATATAAATCGTTTTGTCATCGTTTAATGACGTTAAAATCGAATAGTTTCGTTTCGTAAATGTTTCTGACATGATTGATTACATATTTTTTTTTTATGATAAAGCTTAAAGTGGCTGGTAGTTTCTATATTTTCCCTAAAGATATTAATATTTTGAAATATTACGTAGAAATAATAATTCAAATTAGTTCCTAAATATTTTGTATTTCATCGTTTTTTTTAAAAGACCTTCGTCATCAACTTTTTTAAAACTATTTTTTCCTTCAAACATATATCCTTGTTGTTTCAAAATGCCCCTTACCAAATTTAGATAATCGCGTTTAACTACATCTTGCAAATTTGGTTTAAATGATGAGATTGAACTGACAGCAAAAATATTTTGTATCTCGTCTTTCAAAGACAAAATAGACACTTGTTTAGCAGTGTCTTCGTCGAGATCGGACAGATAGAATTCGGTTCCAACAATTTCAATAAGTTTTTTACACATTTCTTCACGTTCATTATGATATTTTTCGCATAGTTTTACCCGAGGCATTCGTTAATATATATAATGAACAGATTCTTTAAATCGTAAATGCTTGTTTGAAACAAAGTTTTCGGAATGATTTACATACAAATTTTTTACACATTTTGACTTAACTCGCGTAGCTTATAAGCAGTCTGCTTCAAGTACGTCGACTTATACTCGCCTTGCTTACCCTCCCTTAAAAGGAAGGATCATAAGGAAACCTTGGTTTCCTTAACCTTGACGACTCAGTTGCAAATAAAACCGATCCAATGCAAACACCGGGTCTTGTATATCAACCTGCGATAATATCATTTCGACAGTGGGTGCCGGCATGATACTCTGGATGTAAGTCGACATGACGATCTCATCCTGCACTCTATACATCAAATAACGATCATATAAACGCGTTTTGTTTTCAAACCGATTGATAAGAATAAATCGCAACACCTTCGTCACATCATACTCAGCACATCTCTCCAACAACTTGATGAGTTCAGTGGAATCGTCATTGAATGCAGTGATCGTGTTTTGTCTTCTAGGGTTCGCACAGAGACACGCAAACAACTCATTCACATTATGCTCAGTAAACAACCCGATCTTGTCCAACTGGCAAAACACATCGATGATTTGATCCTCGGACACCCCCCTTTCAAACACACGCATCAAAATCGTTTTCGCATGCATTTTCAAGCAAATCGAATACTGCTCGACGTCATAATATTCGCTGAAATCCGGTTTCATAATCGTATCGATGAATGTGTCATAGTATTGCATAACACTCTGGATGTCGGTAATCACCAGTATCTCCGCCTCGAACATCCGCACCAGTTTGTCGACAAACTCTTGCATATATTGTATGTACATGTTTTCGTCAATTCTTTCGAGTGGTTTGTAGACCTTTGTGTACCGCTGAATGAGCGTTCTCAGTGAAACCGTGTTTCGGTAATCGTCCCGACTAATGAGAGGAAGCCCCTTCAATTCATACAAGATATTGTCGATTCGCAAACGTTTTCCATTGTCGTTCTTTAGCAAAAACTTTCGCAAAATCTGTTCGAATTTGGCGAACCCCGAAAGCTGGATCATCGTGTCGACAAACCTTGTGTCATTCAAGATATTGTAGACCTTTGCTGACTGTTCTTCGGGAGTAAATGTGCTGAATCGTTTCCCGGTCTCGTTTGTGCCGATTTTCAATATCTGTTCGGGTGTCAGTTTGAAATCGTCGCCGAATTTCTTAACCATGCCATACAAGTACGCATCGTATGCACACAATGGAATGATGCCGATCAACTGTTTCTCGATGGACTTTCTGCGAAACTCGTCGGAGACGGTGCGATGAACGTGGTCGAACATCTCTTGCAGTTCGCCCGTGACCATTACCTCATCCGTACCCGGCTTTAACTGCATATCGTCTGCCTTGTTGACCACAACCAATGTGTGGATGTCTCGCCCATTGTTGTCTCGTTGGTGTTTCGTCATGGTGGTTATGAAATCGAGGATGGCGTACTCGTCGGAGGTGTTTAGACCGGATCGGATGTCGACAAAGAAAATCACGATGTTGAACTTGTGAAAACTCGAGTCCAAGTAGTCATAGTAGATCTGGCTGGTGAGTAGATCATTGAGGCCGGGTATGTCGTATACAGCGATATTCGCATCGTCGCTGATTTTCATGTCCAGTTTGCCGACACCGAATGTCATCTCGCCGTATTCTTCTTTGGGGACTTGTTCACCCGCCTCCGTCTTCTCGATGATTTCTTTGTTCTTTTGGGATATCTTTCGGTACACTGCATCGCGGTCGCATGTGTTGGTTTCGGTTTCGACGTATACTACCGGAACCATCGTGGCACGTCTGAAATGACAATGAGCGAGGGTTTGTCCCGAAATGCTGTTTAGGGTAGTCGATTTTCCGGCGTTGACGCCACCCATTAATGCGATGTTGATTCGATCAGTCATCGTTACGATTTTATCAGTCATCGTTCCGATTTTATCAGTCATCGTTCCTTAAAATTATTTATTTTATGATATTATTATAAACATGTCATCAAGTGGGAGAAAAAATAAAAGCAGTAAATCAAATAAAACAATAAAAAAAAAAAATAAAAACCTGGCTGCAATAGGACAACAATCTGGAGGTGCAGGTCCACCACCAAAAAAACCTCCAAGAAATAACATTCTAACATCTGCACCACCTGCACCACCATCTCCACCACCTGCACCACCTTTAACAACACAAATCTTTTTAGATTTAGATGATAAACCTTATAAAACAATTGATGCAGACACAAAAATCGTCGATATTGAAAACAAAATCATATTGGAAGAAGGTAAATACATTTTAGGAATGTACGCTAGATTTCATATAGAAAACAAAAAGATTACTGAGTTTGGTGGTCCGATTGTCAATGATACGATTGAAAATAATGGCATCCCGATTTTGATATTGACCGATACCTCACTTCTTGTAGACAGTTTGATAACGGATTATAATGATAATGTAGTTAACCAAAGATTCAAATCTGCCACAAGCAACAGTCCGATCAATCCTCCAAAGATTCCGACAACCAGTATAGACGATGATTTCCCGGATTATGTAGAAGAACAGATTTTCCCAGATTGTGGAGTGCATGCAATTAATAACCTCTTTCAGTGCAGGATGTATAAAATCGATGAGCTCAGCGATATTTCCAATTATTCTACGATCGACAAATTAAAAAATCAATATTTGATGGATTATGAGTGTATCACAACAAACAAGAATTTCTTAGGGTTAAGAAGATGTTTTGGCATGATAATTGAGTCAAACGGCACCTTTTCGGTAATTACGAAATATTATCGATCAAACAATTTACGGTATACATATATTGGATCAAATGGTGAAATAATCAAATTTGACAATCATGATATAGCTTTCAACTCTATAAAGAAATGGACGAATTTATGTTTTGTGTTACGGGACTATAGTAGGAACTATAAAAATAATTATGTGGCGGAGATGCGAATGTTGAAACCAGTGTTTGATTTGACGCAAACTAAGAACTTGCAAAAAATCAAAGACCATATAGATAACCCAGTTGGTTATGTGCAAGATCCAAACTATAGCGAACTTGTCTTATTTCTCCGTAAAAATAATGCGATTCCGGATGATCTTGATAAAATCAACGATATCGGTGAGTTTGAAAATGCAGTGAATGATAAGCTTGTTCCAAATCTCATTCCGCCTGTATTCAGAAAACGCGTTGAAACTCGCCCACCACCGCAGAATGTGTTAGATAAGGTCAAAGCGGAACTGATTGCGGTCACCGAAGCGGAAAAAATTCGGTTGGCAAAGATCGAAGAGGATCGGTTGGAAGCGGCTCGGTTGGCAAAGATCGAATCGGATCGGTTGGCAGCAGAAAAAGCAGAAAAAGATCGGTTGGCTAAGATCGAAGCGGATCGGTTGGCAGCAGAAAAAGCAGAAAAAGATCGGTTGGCAAAGATCGAATCGGATCGGTTGGCAGCAGAAAAAGCAGAAGAGGCTCGGTTGGCTAAGATCGAATCGGATGGATTGGAAGCACAAAAAGGTAAGATGGAAGCAGAACTTCTGTTGGCACAAACACGAGCAGAAAAGGATAAGTTGGCAGAGGAAATCGCCGATATACAAAAAAAGTTGGTTAAGATCGAAACGGATCGGTTGGCAGCAGAACAAGCAGAAAAAGATCGGTTGGAAGCGACTCGATTGGCAGAAGTTGCTCGGTTGGCAGCAGAACAAGCAGAAACAGATCGGTTGAAACTAAAAATCGCTCAATTAACAGCTACGTTAGCAAATGTTGTACCTGGAGTTGGATTGGCAAGTGCTGTACCGATACAAAATACTGCACCTGGATTGCCAAATACTGGAATCGGATTGGGAACTGCTCTAGGTGGGTTAACCGAACAAGAACTCTTACAAAAGGTCAAACAACTAGAAGAATTGCTTGTAAAGAACAATATTAAAGTTGTTCCACAATATTCTTTAGATTACATTAATAAAAAAATTGCGGAAAATGAAACTGAACTTGCATCTTTGCAGGATACTAAAGAAAATAAAAAGAAAATAAAAGAATTAAGTGACAGTATTCAAGATTTATATGAAAGTAAGTCGATAAATCCAGAGTTTATTCAAGAGATGAATGAAAAGGATAAAATATGGAAAAAATCAGTTGAATCAGATTTTGAAAAATGGTACAAAGAGATGAAGAAGGTAATTCCTAAGAATTTTGGCGATGCAAATGTAGAAGACCTTAAAAAAGAGAAAGTTCCTCACGAAATTGCAAAATACTTGAAAGATCAATCAAGACGAAAATGTTTCGAACTGATATCTAAGACACCATACCAGATAAACAATATGAATATCATTGATTTAAAAAAGTGCAGCAGCAGTTTTGACATACGGGAGCAAGTTGCGATATTGAGGAATTTTCCTGAGATTTTCACAGGAACAGGTGCGGAAGAAAAAAATCGTCTTAAGTCAGATATCGAACAAACAGTGAAAGGATTGTATCATTCACATTCACTGAAAAAACGAAATCCTGTATACAATATGCCGGATCCAAATAATCCAAAAAAAACAGTAGATTTTTTAGAACATACTGATATCGATTTAAGTGATAGAATTATATATGCCACTCCAACAGTTTCGGAATCGAGTATTACTTATAATTCTCTTGTAAATGTTTCGCCCACTGGAGCCGTTCGTAACAGCTCTCCTGAAGAAGAAACACGAATAAGACAAGCGGAACTTAAAGCATATGGAGCAAATTCAGCGTTGAATGATAAAAATTTTGTAAAGAAATTAGAATCCAACATGAAGTCGTCAGAACCAAATAAAGTATTATCCGCGATTGCTGCTAGTAACAAAGCAAAAAAAGAGAAAGCACAAGCAGAAGCTGACGCATTACAAGCACAAGCAGACGCACAAAGCAAACAACCCCCAGTACCGGGTACCGTACCTGGGAACAATGCACGTCCAGCCAATAGTCCTTTTGGTAATGGGAGTAATCCTTTTGCAAATTTTAAATTTAAACCCCCTGCACAAGCACATCCAGACAATAATTCACCCTCTGCACAAGCACCTCCAGACAATAATTCACCCTCTGCACAAGCACCTCCAGACAATAATTCATCAGCAATCCCATCAGCAAAAAAACCCCAACTGTCCTTTCTTGACTCGATCAAAGAAAGAAATAAAGTTGTCAACTCTTAACCAACCAAAGATGCTGTTTTTTTGTCACGATATATAATATACATATCATGACAAGGTCCAAACGAAAGAGACTCGTTTATACAACAAAGAAAAAAATAAAAGGCGGAATGTTTCGTAAAATTTTAGGCAACTTAAACCAAGGTCTCACTGAAATGAGTCAGGGAATCAACAAAGGTGTCGCAAGTGTAACTCAGGGTGCTAAAGTTATCGGCAACGATTTAAAGAAGGCCTCTGTGAAAAGAAAACTGTTGGATCATCATATTGATTTGAGGAAAATCGTTGATTTCGACAGTTATTTTGACGATAAATCCAAATCGGTTGATCAAATTGTAAAAATAATTCGTGCCAATTATGATGGTTTACTCGGAAATCAGTTGCAGTATGATTTAGATAATTCGGATAAACGTTATCAGGCATTCGAAACTGTTAAAAACATGTTTCCTGGTGCAGATAATCAAGTAATATACGATTTATTGATACAAAATAACAATAATGCGAGTCATGTTATTGACTTTTTAAACCCATCATCTTCCAAGTCTTCAGTTGTTCAAATGGGTACCAAAGCACCTTCTGTGAATCCACTTACCAAGAGTATTTCATCATCATCAGCTTCCACGTCAGGCAACGCATCTTCTGTTCCTAAGAAACCGCCCCGCAATATTACTTATCAAATGAGCACCCAATCTTCTTCATCATCATCTTCCACGTCAGGCAACGCATCTTCGGTTCCTAACAAACCGCCCAGCAAAAATCCTCCTTTACCCAAATACGCAGTCAATGATAATGTTTATTTAAATGGCAACAACAGACATTTGTATAAGATTATCAGTGTCAACGATGACGGTACATACACAGTTGAGCCTCAAAATTCATCATCTTCCACACATTTCAATATAGAAGCAACTGAAATAATTTCTAAAGCCGCTTCCACAATTCCTTCTACAAGTTCTTCTAAAAGTTCTTCCACAAGTTCTTCTAAAAGTTCTTCCACAAGTTCTTCCACAATTCCTTCTACAAGTTCTTCTACAAGTTCTTCTACAAGTTCTTCTACAAGTTCTTCTACAATTCCTTCCACAAGTTCTTCCACAATTCCTTCCACAAGTTCTTCCACACCTCTTCCACCTGTGGATGAATTTATAACGATGTTCCCAAATTTGAATCCAGCCATAGTGAGTGAAGTGTATAATCGCAATAACAAAATCAATGCCAATCCTGATACTATAACAAATACTATTGTTACAGAACTTACCGAGATACCGCCGCCAAATACATATGAAGCCAATTTAAAAATCTTGTATGAAATAAGGCCGGATAAAGATAAGGCTGAGGTTAACTCGGTTTATGAAAAGCATAACAAAGATCTCAATCAAGCGGCGGATGAATTGCTTAGTAAACAAGCTCAAGCTCAAGCTCAAGCTCAACTTCAAGCTCCAGTAGGCATTTTTGCCGAGCGACAAGAGGGACTACTTTGTGCAAAACATGCAATCAATAATTTGCTACAGGAAGAAAAGTTTATAACCGGTCAAAACATTAAAAATAAAGGCAAAGATCCCTTAACCAAGGGTCAACAACTGAGTTTTACTGACTATTGCGAAACATTTGGTAATCAAATTGACCCAGGTGGTACAGGCCATCCGGTATGTAGACCAAATGGTGGCGAAATGGAAATTAATGGGGTTCAACTATTACTAAAAGATATATTGGGATACAGGATCGATTATAGACCTCTTCGGGATCAAGAAGCAATAATAAATCTGCAAAAACAAAAATGCATAGGTGCCATATTGCGAACACAAGAAGCAGGTGGTCACTATGTGGCAATCAGTAAAATAAATAGGCAATATGTACTGATTAATTCATTGGGTCCACTTGTCGAACCATATAATGACATGCCAAGTTTGATTACAAGTTTACGTAATCGATTAAAAGACGTGATAACTGTAATATACGTATATGACCAGCAAAATGCATATGAAAGTGCTACCGCTGAATATATTCGTAAAACATGGATTTCGTCTGGGTACAACGAAAAGACGTTTTTAAATTGGAATGGTGTGGATGATGCGTCAATTGATATTATGACCAACCATATTTTTGAAACCCTACGAATCCATATTAACAGGACCTATTCAAGTGTAAATCCATTTAATCCCTCGATTTATCAATTTTTATCTGAACGTAATATTCACACTCTACCTGAATTAAAAGATGCAGTGAACGATTTTTACGAAGGGTTGTTTATACAAAATCCAAATGCGAATGTCATGAATCCGAATGTAATGAATCCGAATGTAATGAATCAGAATGTCATGAATCCGAATGTAATGAATCCGAATGTAATGAATCCGAATGTCATGAATCCGAATGTCATGAATCAGAATGTGAATCCGAATGTCATGAATCAGAATGTCGTGAATCCGAACGTGAATGGTCCTTTTTCCACCAGTTCACCACCATCGTCTACGACTTCCTCCAAATTATCTGCTCCTTTGACACCAAACTTAGTGCAAACAGTGTCGAAATATTTTAAGAATCGATTCGACCATATATTCAATAAGGCGGCCGAATCATCAACGTCGGTTAGTGATTTTGTTAGAAATATAT
>Ga0208916_10000032_pt1 | contig 56106 bp, 56 predicted proteins | sample DEB19_08_DNA_5_FD_184523 | JGI IMG/M metagenome (GOLD analysis project Ga0208916, IMG submission 184523) | Aqueous microbial communities from the Delaware River and Bay under freshwater to marine salinity gradient to study organic matter... | ecosystem: Environmental > Aquatic > Marine >... | reverse complement strand
GAATCTTCATGAAAACTCCTGAGATAGTAAGAACAATCAAACCAACAGTTTATGAATAATTTGTGACAGTTCTTTTACATGACAGGCACAAAATCAACAACCGGAGTTTCCCAGAGGTTTGTCCGCGTTGCCGGTGTGGTGGTTTCGGTGCTGCGGTAACATTGACTTTCAGGTGGGCTCTCCTCCTTGGCTGCTAACTTTCGCACGATGAACGCTCTTACTACTCTTGATGAATTTCACGCCATCACCGGCGACGCTGGTGATTTGAAGCCAGGTGTTGCGGCCGAACAAGCCCGCATTCGTGAAATTCCGTACAACTACACTTCCTTTTCTGACCGCGAAGTCGTGATTCGCCTACTTAGCGCTCGCGCCTGGGATTTGCTGAACCGGCTGCGCGACGAGCGCCGGACCGGCCGTTCTGCCCGCATGTTGTATGAAGTGCTGGGCGATGTCTGGGTCGTGCAGCGCAACCCCTATTTGCAAGATGATCTGCTGGACAACCCGAAGCGCCGCAAGTTGCTGGTCGAGGCCCTGCAGCACCGCCTTGGCGAGGTAGAAAAACGTCGCACGCCGGGCGCGGATGCCGAGCGTGATGCCATCGTCGGCGAATTGCTGGGCTTGGCCCGGGCTGCGGTGGAAAAGTTTTCCGTCTCTTTCAAACACATGGCCGACCTGCGCCGCCAGACCGAGCGCAAGCTGGGCAAGTGCACGCAAAAAGACAACATCAAGTTCGACGGTTTGTCTCGCGTATCGCACGTGACTGACGCCACCGACTGGCGCGTCGAGTACCCGTTCGTGGTGCTGATGCCCGACACCGAGGTCGAAATGGCCGGCATGGTCAAAGGCTGTATTGAGCTCGGTTTGACCATTGTTCCGCGTGGTGGCGGTACTGGTTACACCGGCGGCGCGATTCCCCTGACCTGGAAATCAGCCGTCATCAACACCGAAAAACTCGAGGCTATGACCGAGGTGCAAAAAGTCATGCTGCCCGGTCTGGCTGAAGCTGTCCCAACCATCTGGACCGAAGCCGGTGTGGTGACGCAGCGCGTCGCCGACATGGCCGAAAAAGCCGGTTTTGTGTTCGCGGTAGACCCAACCTCCGCCGAAGCCTCCTGCATTGGCGGCAATATCGCCATGAACGCGGGTGGCAAAAAAGCCGTGTTGTGGGGCACTGCGCTCGACAATTTGGCCTCTTGGCGCATGGTCACGCCGGATGCTGAGTGGCTTGAAGTGGTTCGTTTGAACCACAACCTCGGCAAGATTCATGACGTTGAGATGGCGAGCTTTGAGCTCCACTATTTCCAAGCCGACGGCAAGACGCCGATTCGCACGGAGCGCTTGGACATTCCGGGCAAAAGTTTTCGCAAAGAAGGCCTCGGCAAAGACGTCACCGACAAGTTTTTGAGCGGTTTGCCAGGCATTCAAAAAGAAGGCTGCGACGGCCTCATCACCAGCGCGCGCTGGATCGTGCACCGTATGCCGGTGCACACGCGCACCGTGTGTCTGGAGTTTTTTGGCAATGCCAAAGACGCCGTGCCGAGCATTGTCGAGATCAAAGATTTCATGTTTGCCGAGCAAAAGCGCGGCGGTGCGATTCTGGCCGGCTTCGAGCACTTGGACGACCGCTACCTGAAGGCGGTGGGTTACGCCACCAAATCCAAGCGCGGCGGTTTGCCTAAGATGGTGCTGTTCGGTGACATCGCTGGCGACGACGCTGATGCGGTGGCGCGCGCTACGTCTGAAGTGGTGCGCTTGGCCAACTCGCGTGAAGGCGAGGGCTTCATCGCCGTCAGTCCCGACGCGCGTAAAAAATTCTGGCTCGACCGCAAGCGCACGGCGGCTATTTCGCGCCACACCAATGCCTTCAAGATCAATGAAGACGTGGTCATTCCACTGCCGCGCATGGCTGAGTACACCGACGGTATAGAGCGCATCAATATTGAACTGAGCTTGGCCAACAAGCTCAAGCTGTGCAACGAACTCGAAGCCTTTTTCGCCAAAGGCCAGCTGCCTTTAGGCAAGTCTGACGACGCCAACGACATCCCTTCGGCTGAGTTGCTTGAAGACCGTGTGGTGCAGGCGCTGGCGCTGGTGCGCGAGGTTCGCACGCTCTGGCGCGGCTGGTTGGACAACGTGGAAACCTTGTTCCCAGAGTTGCAAAACCATGGCTTGCGCGCCAGCTGGAAAACCCAGCTCCGCGCGCCGTTGCAAGCGATCTTCAACGGTGCTGCGTTTCAGCCGATTTTGGACGAATGCACAGCTGTGCATAAGCGTGTGCTGAAGGGCCGCGTCTGGGTCGCTTTGCACATGCACGCGGGTGACGGCAATGTCCACACCAACCTGCCTGTCAACAGCGACGACTACGACATGCTGCAAACCGCCCACGCGGCGGTGGCCCGCATCATGGTGTTGGCGCGTTCACTCGACGGCGTTATTTCAGGCGAGCACGGTATTGGCATCACCAAGCTGGATTTCCTGACCGAAGCCGAGCTGCAGCCGTTCACCGACTACAAAAAACGAGTCGACCCGGAAGGCCGCTTTAACAAAGGCAAGCTGCTGCGCGATGCGGCTTTCCCAGCTGATTTGACCAACGCCTACACGCCAAGTTTTGGCCTGATGGGGCACGAGTCGCTGATCATGCAGCAGTCAGACATCGGCGCGATTGCCGGCAGCATCAAAGACTGCCTGCGCTGCGGCAAATGCAAACCAGTGTGTGCCACCCACGTGCCGCGCGCCAACCTGTTGTACAGCCCACGCAACAAAATTTTGGCGACCTCGCTGCTGATCGAAGCCTTCTTGTACGAAGAGCAGACCCGGCGCGGCATCTCGATCAAGCACTGGGAAGAATTCGAAGACGTGGCGGACCATTGCACGGTTTGCCACAAGTGCCTGACGCCATGCCCGGTCAATATTGACTTTGGCGAGGTCTCGATGAACATGCGCAATTTGTTGCGCAAGATGGGTCAGAAGTCGTTCCGACCTGGCAATGCGGCGGCGATGTTCTTTTTGAACGCGACCAACCCGCAGACCATCAAGTTCATGCGCAGCGCCATGGTCGATGTCGGCTTCAAAGTGCAGCGCGTGGCCAATGACCTGATGCGCTCATTGACGCGCAAACAGACCGCCAAGCCGCCGTCCAGCGTTGGCAAGGCGCCGATCAAAGAGCAGGTGATTCACTTCATCAACAAGAAAATGCCGGGTGGTCTGCCGAAGAAAACGGCGCGGGCGCTGCTCGACATTGAAGACAACAACTACGTCCCGATCATCCGCAACCCGCTGAACACGACGGCCGAAACCGAAGCCGTGTTTTATTTCCCGGGTTGTGGTTCTGAGCGCTTGTTCTCGCAAGTTGGGCTGGCCACGCAGGCCATGCTTTGGCATGCCGGTGTGCAAACCGTCTTGCCGCCGGGCTATCTGTGCTGCGGTTACCCGCAGCGCGGCAGTGGTCAGTTCGACAAAGCGGACAAGATCATCACCGACAACCGGGTTCTGTTTCACCGCATGGCCAACACGCTCAACTACCTCGAGATCAAGACCGTGGTGGTGAGTTGCGGCACCTGTTATGACCAGTTGCAGGGTTACGAGTTCGAGAAGATTTTTCCAGGTTGCCGGATCATCGACATCCACGAATACCTGCTCGAGAAAAACATCACGCTGCGCACCGATGCGCCTGGTCAAGGCTATCTGTACCACGACCCGTGCCACAGCCCGATGAAATTGCAGGAACCGATGAAGACGGTCAAGGCCTTGCTCGGCGACAACGTTCTCAAAAACGACCGTTGCTGCGGAGAGTCCGGCACGCTAGGCGTGACCCGGCCAGACATCTCGACGCAGATTCGCTTTCGCAAGGAAGAAGAGTTGCAAAAGGGTGAGGCCGCACTGCGCGCCAGTGGGGCTGTGGCTGCTGCAGGTCCGGTGAAGATTCTCACCAGCTGCCCGAGTTGCCTGCAAGGCTTGTCGCGCTTTGGCGATGACCTGAACAACGGTCTGCTTGAGGCTGACTACATCGTGGTCGAGATGGCCAACCAAATTTTGGGCAAAGACTGGTTGCCGAACTACGTCGAGGTCGCCAATCGCGGCGGCATCGAGCGCGTGCTGGTGTGATCTTTAAGCCGCATTCGTTTCAACTTTAATCACTGAAAGCACGCTCATGGCAGGTCTTCAAACGGGGGCACCGACACCCACAGCTATCACGGTGCACAGCCAGTCACGGCAGTTGCAGGTGGCATTTTCTGACGGCTCGGATTACCAAATTCCGTTCGAGTTGATGCGCGTCTATTCGCCGTCGGCCGAAGTGCAGGGGCACGGGCCCGGCCAAGAAGTCTTGCAAACCGGCAAGCGTGACGTCACCTTGGTCGAGTTAGAGCCAATTGGCAATTACGCCGTCAAGCCGGTTTTCTCTGACGGCCATGACACGGGCCTGTTCTCGTGGGATTATTTGTACTTTTTGGGCTCGCAACAAGAGCGTCTGTGGGCCGACTACCTGGCCCGGCTGCAAGCGGCCGGTGCTGAGCGCGATGCGCCCATGATGAGCGCCGGTGGTTCTGCCTGCGCCAGTCATTGAGGTCACCATGAGCAACACCCATTTCGGTTTTGAATCGGTCGCTGAGCAAGAAAAAGCGCGGCGCGTGCGCGGCGTTTTTGATTCGGTCGCGTCCAAATATGACGTCATGAACGACCTGATGTCAGTGGGTCTGCACCGAGTCTGGAAGGCCTACACCGTCAAAGTGGCGAATGTCCGCGACGGTCAATCCGTCCTTGATATTGCTGGCGGCACGGGAGATCTGGCCCTGGCGTTTGCGCCGCAGGTCGGCACAACGGGCCGCGTGGTCCACACCGACATCAACCAAGCCATGCTGAGCGAAGGCCGCAACCGTCTGCTGGACGCTGGCGTGGCCTTGCCGACACTGGTTTGCGATGCCGAGAAGCTGCCTTTCCCGGAGGCCAGTTTTGACGTCGTGACGGTGGCTTTTGGGTTGCGCAACATGACGCACAAGGATGTCGCCCTCCAAGAAATGCTGCGCGTACTCAAGCCGATGGGCAAGCTGCTGGTGCTGGAGTTTTCCAAAGTCGCCAAGCCGCTGGAAAAAATCTACGACTGGTATTCGTTCAAGGTTTTGCCGCGGCTCGGCAAGCTGGTGGCGAATGACGATTCGAGTTACCGCTATTTGGCTGAATCGATTCGCATGCACCCCGACCAAGACGCGTTGAAAGCCTTGATGCACCAAAGCGGCTTTGGTCACGTGGACTATCACAACCTCACTGGTGGCATGGTTGCCCTACACGTTGGCATCAAATGCTGATTTAATTTGGGTTTAATCCGTCTTTAATTTGTCGCTGCGCAGCTTCAATTGCGTGCTGAAAATGGAATGGTTTAACGAGCGACTAACGTGCTTCGAAAAACAAAAGTGGAGACATGATGAAATTTTGGTCAGCAATCTTGGCGCTCGCATTGACTGCCACCTTGGGCTTGAGCGGTGGCGATGCCGAAGCCAAACGAATCGGTGGCGGCAAGTCCGTCGGCAAGCAGTCTTCTAACGTCACCCAGCGTGAGGCTTCGCCGCCTGCGGGAGGCTCGGCTGCGCAAACCGCTAGGCCGGCTGCACCGGCAGCGGCGGCTGCCGCACCGAAGAAGCCTTGGGGCGCCATGCTTGGCGGTTTGGCCGCCGGTCTCGGCTTGGCTTGGCTGGCGTCTTCACTCGGTTTGGGTGCTGGTCTGGCCCAATTCATGACGTTTGCCTTGCTGGCGCTGGCTGTCATGCTGGTGATCGGGTTTGTCATGCGCAAGCTCAAGGCCAATCGCGAAAGCGAAGCTCAGTCATCTTCCCCCTTTGCTTTCCAAGGCGCAGCGGCCACAACAGCGCGTGATTACAGCCCGGCCAATGTGGGCAATGATGCTTCGGCCAGGCCTTGGGAGCGTCCTGGCGCTTCATTTGAATCCACGGCGCCAGCCCCTACTGGTGGCTCAATGATCGGTTCAGCACTCGCCGGCTCACAGTCTTGGGGCGTCCCTGCTGGCTTTGATGCCGACGGTTTCCTGACCGCTTGCAAAACTAATTTCGTGACCTTGCAAGACGCTTGGGACCGCTCCGACATCAGCGCCTTGCGAGCCATGATGACGGACGACATGCTGGACCAAATCAAGAGCCAATTGGCTGAGCGCGAATCGCACACCGGCGGTGTTGTCAACAAGACCGACGTGCTGCGTCTGGACGCCCAGTTGCTTGGCATCGAGGAGCTGGCAGACGTCTACATGGCCAGCGTTGAATTCTCGGGAATGATCCGCGAGGACGTGTCTGCCGGCCCGAGTCCGTTCCGTGAAGTTTGGAACATGACCAAGCAGCGCAATGGTGCCAGTGGTTGGTTGGTGGCTGGGGTTCAAGCCCTGCAATGATCTGACCGGTCATTTATCCGTCAAAATCGGGGACGTATGAAAACAACGTCCCCTTTTTCTTTTCTCGAATCCTTCGCCAAACACCTGCAACCCCCGACTTGGCTGGTCGCCGAGGGTCAGCAGCGCTTGGTCTTGTTTCTCAACCATGTCTTGATGCAGGAAAAAGAGGCGCAGACGCGCCTCGCCCGCAAAAAAGGCAGCGTGATCCATTTGCGCTGGGGCGCTTTTGCGCTCGACCTGTTGATCACCCCAGCCGGCCTGACGGATCGCGCGCCGAGTGCGCTGCCAGCCGACCTGACGCTGTCGGTGGCGATGGAAGCGCCTTGGGTGGTGGCGCAGTCGGTGCTCGACGGCAAGGCGCCGCCGGTCAAAATTGAAGGCGATGTTCAATTGGCCGCCGAACTAGGCTGGCTGGCCGACAACCTGCGCTGGGATGTTGAGGAAGATCTGTCGCGGGTCATCGGTGATGTGCCTGCGCATGCGATCGCCGGGGCTGGACATCGCGTGCTGAAAGCGCTGCGTGACTTTTTGGCGGGCACATGAGCCGGCTTTTTCGCGGTATTTTCATCGTCTGGACGGTACTTCGCTTCGGCCTAGACGAACTGGTTCTGTCGAGTTTTGAGAAACCCTGGATTCGTCTGCTGACCCGCATCGTCTCGATCGGACGCAATCTAAAGGCGCCGCGTGGCGAGCGTTTGCGCTTGGCGCTGGAGCGGCTGGGCCCGATTTTTGTCAAGTTCGGACAAGTCATGTCGACCCGCCGCGACTTGCTGCCGACCGACATTGCTGACGAGTTGGCCCGTTTGCAAGACCGGGTTCCACCCTTTGAGTCGTCTGTGGCTGTAGCCATCATAGAGAGCGCTTTTGGCCGCTCCATCGATAAAATTTTTGCTACGTTCGAGCGCACACCGGTGGCCAGTGCGTCGATTGCCCAAGTGCACTTTGCGGTCTTGCCTGATGGCCGTGAAGTCGCTGTCAAAGTCTTACGGCCCAACATGCTGCCGGCGATTGAAAAAGATTTGGCGCTGATGCGCATGATGGCGGTTTGGGTCGAAAGTCTGTCGGCCGATGGCAAACGCCTGAAGCCGCGTGAAGTAGTGGCCGAGTTCGACACCCATTTGCACGACGAACTCGACCTGCTGCGCGAAGCCGCCAACGCGGCCCAATTGCGCCGCAACATGCAGGGCTTGAACCTGGTGATGATTCCGGAGATCGTCTGGGACTTTTGCATGCCCAACGTGATGGTCATGGAGCGCATGAAGGGCGTGCCGATCAGCCAGGTGCAGCGGCTGCGCGACGCTGGCGTGGACATTCCCAAGCTGGCACGCGACGGCGTGACGATCTTTTTCACGCAGGTCTTTCGCGACGGGTTTTTCCACGCCGACATGCACCCGGGCAATATTCAAGTCAGCTTGGAGCCAGCTACTTTTGGGCGTTACATTTCGCTTGATTTCGGCATCGTCGGCACCCTCACCGAGGTCGATAAAGAGTACTTGGCGCAAAACTTCACGGCGTTTTTCCTGCGTGACTACAAACGCGTAGCCGAACTGCACATTGAGTCGGGTTGGGTGCCAGCGCGCACCCGCGTCGACCAACTAGAGTCAGCTATTCGTTCTTGCTGCGAGCCGTACTTTGACCGACCGTTGAAGGAAATTTCGCTCGGGATGGTGCTGATGCGGCTGTTCCAGACCTCGCGGCGCTTTCAGGTCGAAATCCAGCCGCAGCTGGTCTTGCTGCAAAAAACCTTGCTCAATATCGAGGGCTTGGGACGCGAACTCGATCCGGAGCTCGATTTGTGGAGCACGGCCAAGCCATTTCTTGAAAAATGGATGGTAGAGCAAGTCGGCCCGGGAAAATTATTGGCAGAACTCAAAGCCGAAGCGCCGACTTACGCCAAGTTATTGCCGTCATTGCCGCGTCTGTTTCACCAGTTCCTCAAGGCGCAATCGACGGGAAACCGAAGTGAGCTGATTGAACTGCTGGCCGAGCAAAAACGCACCAACAAGTTGCTGCAGGGGCTGGTTTACGGCGGGCTGGGCTTTGCGCTGGGTCTGCTGGCCATGCAAGTGATGCTGCGCGTGCGGCTGTTTTGAGGCTCTTGTCGCCAAAGTGCAGCGCCTATAATTGAAGGTTTGCATCCTGGCCCCCATTTGCAGGCTGCCCCACTCATCCGAAACCACCTAGCGCTATGCCAATTTACGCCTACAAATGCGAGTCCTGCGGGCATGCCAAGGACGTATTACAAAAACTTTCAGACCCGCTGCTGACAGACTGTCCGCAGTGCGGTGCACCGGCTTTCAAAAAGCAGCTCACCGCCGCCGGCTTTCAGCTGAAGGGCTCCGGCTGGTACGTCACAGACTTTCGCGGTGGTGACTCAGGGGCGCCGGCCAAGGACGCAGTTGCACCGGCTGTATCGTCGGCTGACGCTGCGCCGGCCGCCGCCTCAGCGCCTAGTGCGGGTAGCGTAGCTGCCGCGCCTGCGCCCAGCGCCCCGGCTGCCCCAGCCCCTTCTTCTGGCAAAGCCGACTGATGGCTGCCGTACGACGCTGGCTGTTGGCCGGCTTGCTGGTGCTGGTGCCGCTGGCGATCACGGTGGGAGTACTTGACTGGATTGTCGGAACGCTGGATCAGACTTTGCAAATATTGCCCCACGCTTGGCACCCAGACCGCTTGCTGGGTTTTCATATTCCTGGCTTTGGGGTTCTGCTGGCGCTGGCGATCGTGCTGCTGATTGGCGCTGTGGCCAGCAATTTTCTCGGCCGCAAGCTGGTCGGTTGGTGGGACGCCTTGCTGGGCCGTATTCCGATCGTCCGGTCGATCTATTCCAGCGTCAAACAAGTCTCTGACACTTTGTTTTCAGAGAACGGTAATGCCTTTCGCAAGGCGTTGCTGATTCAGTGGCCGCGTGAAGGTGTCTGGACCATCGGTTTTCAGACCGGCACCCCCGGCGGAGATGTTATCAACCATCTCGACGGCGAGTACCTCAGCGTCTATGTGCCGACCACGCCAAACCCAACCGGCGGTTACTTTGTGATGTTGAAAAAATCAGACTGCATTGAACTCAAGATGAGTGTCGATGAAGCGCTGACCTACGTGATCTCGATGGGCGTTGTGTCGCCCGGCAGTCCTGCCACCCACAAACCACTTTAGTTCGTGAGCTGCAGCCCCTACCGGAGGCTGCACGTTTCCCTTTTCGCGAAATCTGTTAACCGTTAACCGTAAAGCAATCTCCGTATGTCCAACGCCTCCAAAATGCGCTCCCACTATTGCGGTCTGGTGACCGAAACCCTGCTCGGCGAAAGCGTCAGCCTGTGTGGTTGGGTCAATCGTCGGCGCGACCACGGCGGCGTCATTTTCATTGACTTGCGCGACCGCGAAGGCTACGTGCAAATTGTCTGCGACCCAGACCGTGTGGAGATGTTCAAGACCGCGGAAGGCGTGCGCAATGAGTTTTGCGTGCAGATCAAAGGGCTGGTGCGCGCGCGTCCTGACGGCACCGTCAACGACAGCCTGAAAAGCGGCAAGATTGAAATTTTGTGCCATGAACTGACGGTGCTGAACGCCAGCGTCACACCACCGTTCCAACTCGATGATGACAACCTGTCAGAGACCACACGGTTGACGCATCGGGTGCTGGACCTGCGCCGCCCGTACATGCAGAACAACCTGATGTTGCGTTACCGCGTAGCGATGGAGACCCGCAAGTTCCTCGATGCCAATGGTTTTATTGACATCGAAACACCGATGCTGACGAAAAGCACGCCTGAAGGTGCGCGCGACTACTTGGTGCCGAGCCGCGTCAACGAAGGCCATTTCTTTGCCTTGCCGCAAAGCCCACAATTGTTCAAGCAGTTGCTGATGGTGGCCGGTTTTGACCGCTACTACCAGATCACCAAATGCTTTCGCGACGAAGATTTGCGCGCTGATCGTCAGCCTGAATTCACGCAGATCGATATTGAAACCTCGTTCATGGACGAGCAAGAAATTCGCGACATGTTCCAGGGCATGATCAGCAATATTTTCAAGACTGTGCTGGCCACCGACTTGGGTGAATTCCCGGTCATGGCCTATGCCGATGCGATGCACCGCTTCGGTTCCGACAAGCCTGACTTGCGCATCAACCTGGAGTTCACCGAGCTGACCGATGTCATGGCCGACGTCGACTTCAAAGTCTTCAGCACACCGGCCACCACGCCAGGTGGCCGGGTCGTCGCGCTGCGCGTGCCAGGCGGTTCCGAGATGAGCCGCAGTGAGATCGACGGCTACACAGAATTTGTGAAAATCTACGGCGCCAAAGGCTTGGCTTGGGTCAAGGTCAATGACATCAGCAAGGGCCGCGAAGGTTTGCAAAGCCCGATCGTGAAGAATATTCACGACGCTGCGCTGACCGAAATTTTGAAGCGCTGCGGTGCCCAGAGCGGTGACATTATTTTCTTTGGCGCAGACAAGGCCAAGGTGGTCAACGACAGCATCGGCGCGCTGCGGCTGAAGATTGGTCTCAGCCCGCTGGGTAAAAAAGTCGGTGTCTTCACCGCGGGCTGGAAGCCGCTCTGGGTGGTCGACTTTCCGATGTTTGAGCATGACGAAGCCAACAACCGCTGGAGTGCTGTGCACCATCCGTTCACGGCGCCGAAAGACGGCCATGAAGACTGGATGGACACCGATCCAGGTCGCTGCATCGCCAAGGCCTACGACATGGTGCTGAACGGCTGGGAACTCGGCGGCGGCTCGGTGCGAATTCACCGTGCTGACGTGCAAAGCAAGGTGTTTGATGCCCTGAAAATCGGCCCGGAAGAAGCCCAGGAAAAGTTTGGCTTCTTGCTGGACGCACTGCAATACGGCGCGCCACCGCACGGTGGTCTGGCCTTCGGCTTGGATCGCATTGTCACCATGATGACCGGTGCCGAGTCGATCCGCGACGTGATTGCGTTCCCCAAAACTCAGCGCGCTCAATGTTTGCTCACGCACGCACCGAGTTCGGTGGACGAAAAGCAATTGCGCGAACTGCACATTCGACTGCGCAATCCGCTGCCGGCTTGATTCCAGGCAGTTGCCGCCAGCCATCGGAATTCGGTAGCCAGAGCGTCTGACATGAAGGCCTTCAAGCTGCCGTTCTCTGTGCTGGTGGTGATACACACACCCGCTTTAGAGGTGCTGCTGATTCGTCGCGCCGATCACGCTGAATTTTGGCAGAGCGTGACCGGCTCGGTCGATCCGACCGACGCTAATCTGTGCCACACTGCCGCCCGAGAAGTGCAAGAAGAAACCGGTTTGCCTGTTCAGCTTGGCGATTTGCTGGACTGGCAACTGACCAATGTGTATGAGATCTACCCGGCTTGGCGCGCCCGTTATGCCCCCGGCGTGACGCGCAACACCGAGCATGTGTTCAGCCTGTGTGTGCCGGAAGCAGTTCCGGTGCGCTTGAGCCCGCGCGAACACACGGCTTGGCAGTGGCTGGATTGGCGTGCTGCTGCAGACCTTTGCTTTTCACCGTCGAATGCCGAGGCTATTTTGTTGCTGCCGAAGTTTGTGCCGCGACAGCCGGCTTGAGTTCTCGGTCAGCGGCAGCGGCATTGTCAGTACGCTCAATCGCGCAGCGACAAGGTCCGGTTGGCGCGCAGCGCCAACAGAGTGCAGGCGGTACCAGACAGCAGGTACAGACTGACGGCCACCAAGCCAAAACGCGCTGACAAACCGAGCGCCACCAGCGGCGCGAAAGCGGCGCCCACCAACCACGCCAAATCGGTCGTCAAAGCCGCACCGGTGTAGCGCAGATGCGGCAAAAAGTTCGCCGTCACAGCACCTGCCGCCTGGCCGTAAGACAAGCCCAGCAAGACAAAGCCGATCAAAATAAAGGCGTCTTGCCCGACAGTGCCGCCGCCCAGCAGCAGCGGCGCAAACAGGCCGAACACGCCAATCAGCACGGCCAGCGAGCCCAGAGTGCTGCGCCGACCAATGCGGTCAGCCAGCAAGCCCGACAGCGGCATGGCGGCCGCTGCCAGCAGCGCGCCAACGATTTGTACGGCCAAGAATTCACCAATCACCTGCTCCGAATACAACATCACCCAAGACAGCGGGAAGACCGTGACGATGTGAAAAAGCGCAAAACTGGCCAGCGCGGCAAAAGCGCCGATGAACAGGTTGTCGCCCTGGGTGCTGAGCAGTTCGCGCACGCTGCACGGTTGCAGCTCATTGGCGTCCAGCTCGCGCTCATATTCATGCGTGACCACCAGCCGGAGGCGGGCAAACAAAGCCACCACATTGATGGCAAAAGCGGCGAAGAACGGGTAGCGCCAGCCCCAGTCTAGGAAGTCCTGGCTGCTCAGACTGCTCCAAGCATAAGCAAACAGGCTGCAAGCGATCAAAAACCCGAGCGGTGCGCCGAGTTGACCCAGCATGGCGTACCATCCACGGCGGTTTTCAGGCGAGTTCAGGGCCAGCAGCGACGGCAGGCCGTCCCAAGAACCGCCCAGCGCCAGCCCTTGGCCGATGCGGCACAAAGCCAGCAGCGCAATCGCCAGCCCGCCAGCGCTGTGGTAGGACGGCAACAAGCCCATGGCGACAGTGGAGCAGCCCAAGAGCAGCAAGGCGGCGCTCAGCTTGGCGCTGCGACCGTAGCGACGCTGCAGCCACATGCCCATCACCGTGCCCACCGGTCGCATCACAAAAGCCAAAGAAAACAGCACGAAAGCGTAAAGCGTGCCTTGCAACTGGTCGACAAACGGGAAAAACACCGCCGGAAACACCAAAACAGACGCAATGCCAAAAACAAAAAAGTCGAAATACTCAGAGGCCCGGCCAATCACCACGCCGACGGCGATGTCGCCCGGGGCGACGCTGTCGGAGGACGGCCCCAAGTTGTAGCGGGTTGGCTGTTGGTTGTGGGCCGCGGCGAGGCGGCTCGAATAGAGGTTTGGGGTGGGCGTAGAACTGATGGACATGGTGAAAAAAGATTTTGAAATTATCTGCCTTGGACAATATGTCCAATCGTTGATTTGCATCAATGAAGCTACATTGAATGCCATGACGCAATTAGCGTTTACCCTTTATTGCTGGTTAACCCGTATGTCACTCGCACCTGTCTGTTCTCAAACCTTGAAACGCTTGGCGCTGTTATTGGCCACTTTACCCCTTGTAGCCTGCAACACGATCGTGATGAAGCCCTTCGGCGACATTGCTCAACAACAATCGCAATTGATTGTCACCGCCATGGTGCTGATGTTGCTGATCGTGGTGCCGGTGATTGTCTTGACGCTGGTCTTTGCCTGGCGCTACAGAAGCGCCAATAAGGCCGCCACTTATGAGCCTGAGTGGGATCATTCAACGCGTTTGGAGCTGCTGATTTGGGGCGCCCCCTTGTTGATCATCATCGCCTTGGGCGCGGTCACTTGGATCAGTACCCACCAGCTGGACCCCTACCGCCCACTGTCCCGGATTGACGCCAAGCGGCCGTTGGTGGCAGGGGTCAAACCGTTCGTCGTTGAAGTAGTGGCGCTGGATTGGAAGTGGTTGTTTGTGTACCCAGAGCTGGGGATTGCCACGGTGAACGAATTGGCTGCCCCGGTTGACCGCCCCATTGAATTCAAAATCACGGCTTCGACGGTGATGAATTCCTTTTATATCCCGGCGCTGGCAGGTCAAATTTACGCCATGCCCGGCATGCAAACCAAACTTCATGCGGTGATCAACACCGCCGGTGTGTACGACGGTTTTTCGGCCAATTACAGCGGCCGCGGCTTTTCACACATGCGTTTCAAGTTCTTGGGCTTGGCGCCCGCAGACTTTGAGAGTTGGGCTAAAGCCACAAAAGACGGGGGTGGCGAGCTGGCCAGAGCAGAGTATTTGAAACTCGAGCAGCCCAGCGAGAGTGAGCCGGTGCATCGCTACGCTAACGTTGACCCCGGGCTTTACGAAGCGATTTTGAACCGCTGCGTTGACAGCAGCAAAATGTGCATGGGCCAAATGATGGCGATTGACGCTGCTGGCGGTCTGGGCAAAGGCAGCATCGACGGTTTGTCTGTCAAACCTTGGCGAGACGCCCAGCGGACCTACGTGGCAGCCTTGTGCACGCCAGACAACCCTTATGGCGAGAGCCCGCCGGCTTCACGCCCACAGCCTTGACAGCTCGTCATCGGCCCATTTAAAAAAAGTAACCGAGATCTCACATGTTCCCAGTTCAAGATATTTTGAAGCTTGTGTTTGGCCGCCTGGGCCCGGACGCCATACCGCACGACCCGATTGTCCTGGGCACCCTCGCGATGGTCACTTTGGGCGGCTTGTCACTGTTTGTGGCGATGACCTACTACCGCGTCTGGGGGACGCTGTGGCGCGACTGGATCACCAGCATTGACCACAAAAAAATCGGCATCATGTACATCATCTTGGCGGTGGTAATGCTGTTGCGCGGTTTCGTTGATGCGCTCCTCATGCGCGCCCAACAAGCCATGTCATTCGGTGACAACACCGGTTTTTTACCGCCGCACCACTACGACCAAATTTTCACGGCACACGGCGTGCTGATGATCTTTTTCGTCGCTATGCCCGTGATCACTGGTTTCATGAACTATGTGGTGCCCTTGCAAATTGGCGCACGTGACGTGTCGTTTCCGTTCTTGAACAACTTCAGCTTTTGGATGACCGCCAGCGGTGCGGTACTGATGATGATTTCGCTGTTTGTCGGCGAGTTTGCGGCCACGGGCTGGCTGGCTTATCCACCGCTGTCCGGTATTTTGCAGAGTTCGGGGGTCGGCGTTGACTATTACATTTGGGCGCTGCAGATTGCCGGCGTGGGCACCTCGCTGTCGGGCATTAATTTGATCGCCACTATCATCAAAATGCGCGCCCCTGGCATGACCATGATGAAGATGCCCATCTTCACTTGGACGGCCCTGTGCACCAACGTCTTGATCGTCGCGGCTTTCCCCGTGCTGACGGCGGTGTTGGCTTTGCTGACACTGGACCGCACCGTAGGCACCAATTTCTTCACCAATGACCTGGGCGGCAACGCCATGATGTACGTCAACTTGATCTGGATTTGGGGCCACCCCGAGGTCTACATCTTGGTTTTGCCCTGCTTCGGTATCTTCTCTGAGGTGATTTCAACCTACAGCCACAAACGTCTGTTTGGTTATGCCTCCATGGTCTACGCCACCGTCGTCATCACGGTGCTGTCGTACGTGGTGTGGCTGCACCACTTTTTCACCATGGGCTCGGGTGCCAGCGTGAATGCTTTCTTTGGCATCACCACCATGATCATCTCGATCCCGACTGGCGCGAAGATCTTTAACTGGCTGTTCACCATGTACCGCGGCCGCATTGTTTTTGATGTGCCGATGCTGTGGTCGATTGGTTTCATGGTCACCTTTGTGATCGGCGGCATGACCGGTGTGTTGCTGGCGGTGCCGGCGGCTGACTTTGTGTTGCATAACAGCTTGTTCCTGATTGCGCACTTCCACAACGTCATCATTGGCAGCGTTGTGTTTGGTATGTTTGCCGGTATCAATTACTGGTTTCCCAAAGCCTTCGGCTACAAGCTGAATGCGTTTTGGGGCAAATGTTCATTCTGGTTCTGGCTGGTTGGCTTTTACATGGCCTTCATGCCGCTGTATGTGCTTGGTCTGATGGGCGTGACCCGCCGCATGAGCCACTTTGAAGACCCATCGCTGCAAATCTGGTTTCAAATTGCCGCCTTCGGAGCCGTGCTGATCGCGATTGGGATTGCCTGTTTCTTGATCCAACTGGCCGTGAGCTACCGCAACCGCGGGCAACTGCGCGACGTCACCGGCGACCCATGGGGCGGCCGCACGCTGGAATGGTCAACGTCTTCCCCGCCGCCGGAATACAACTTCGCCTTCACACCCGTGGTGCATGAACTCGATGCATGGCACGACATGAAACAGCGCCGCCACCAGCGGCCGGTGGCGGGCTTCAAAGCGATTCACATGCCGAAGAACACGGCGGCCGGTTTTGTCATCGCCATGCTCTGCGTTGTCATCGGGTTTTCTTTGACCTGGCACATGTGGCTGGTGGCAGGGCTGTTCTTCGTCCTCGTTCTGGTGACGGTTGTTGTGCACACCTTTAACTACCAACGTGACTTTTACATCCCGGCAGACCATGTCACCGAGATTGAAAACCTGCGCACGCTCTCCCTTGCGGCCCAAGCCTGAATTCAACCTTTTGAAGCGTCCCTAAAAATGCAGACTTCTACACTTTCGGCGGCCGGTCACCCGGTGCGCTTTTATGACGATGGTGAGCACCATCCACAGCAAGGCACCTTGCTGGGATTTTGGATTTACCTGATGAGCGACTGTTTGATCTTCGCTGTCTTGTTTGCGGTTTACGCCGTGCTGGGCCGCGGTTATGCAGCCGGTCCGTCGGGCGCTGATTTGTTCAACCTGCCGCTGGTCGCCGCCAACACGGCCTTGCTTTTGTTTTCCTCCGTCACCTATGGCTTGGCCATGATCGGCATGCAGCATGGCCACAAAAAAGCAGTGCTGGGCTGGCTGGCCGTCACCGCCTTGTTTGGCCTGGGCTTTTTGGGTTTGGAGCTGTTTGAGTTCGCACACCTGATCCATGAAGGCGCTGGCCCGCAGCGCAGTGCGTTCTTGTCGTCCTTCTTCACCTTGGTCGGCACGCATGGTTTGCATGTCACTTTTGGCACGGTCTGGTTGGTCACCTTGATGTTCCAAGTGGGCCGCTTTGGCTTGACACCTGAAAACAAGCGCCGCTTGATGTGCTTGTCGATGTTCTGGCACTTTTTGGACGTCATCTGGATTGGCGTTTTCACCTTTGTTTATTTGATGGGAGTGTTGCCATGAGCGAGCACCTGAATGCGTCCGGCAGCCACGGCGATGACCACGGCCACGACAACAGCGGCTACCACGCCAGCGTCAAAGGCTATGTCACCGGTTTTCTGTTGTCGGTGGTGCTGACCGCGATTCCTTTTTGGCTGGTGATGGCCAAGGTCTTGCCGTCGTCAGGCATCACCGCCTTGGTGGTGCTGGGCTTCGCCGCGGTGCAAATCGTTGTCCATATGATTTATTTCTTGCACATGAACACGCGGGTCGAAGGCGGCTGGTCGATGCTGGCGCTGCTGTTCACTGGCGTGTTGGTGCTGATCATGTTGTCGGGTTCGATCTGGGTGATGTACCACCTGAACACGAACATGATGCCGGTGCACAACGCGTCGGAAATGCGTAACATGCCCTGATCTATGGACAACAACACAGACTCCCTTTCACAACCCGCCAAACCTGCAAAACTGCTGGGTTTGCTGCTGTTGGGGTTTGTCTTGTTTGTGGGTCTGTTGTCTTTGGGTGTTTGGCAGGTGCAGCGTCTGCAATGGAAGCTGGCCCTGATCGATCGAATTGAACAGCGTGTGCATGCTGCGCCGAAGCCAGCACCCGGTCCGGCTGATTGGTCAGCGATCAACCGTGCTGCGAATGAATACAGTCGGATTCAAGTGGCGGGGCGGTTCGATCACGGCCGTGAAACCTTGGTGCGTGCCAGCACTGAGTTGGGCCGTGGTTTTTGGCTGCTGACACCGCTGCAAACCAGCACTGGTTTTTGGGTTTTGATCAACCGCGGATTTGTGCCCGAAGCGGACGGCATGCAAAGCAGGGCGCAAATTTTGCGACCCGACAACTCGACGCTGCAAACCATCACCGGTTTGTTGCGTCTCAGCGAGCCGGCTGGCAGCTGGCTTCAGCACAACGACGCGGCGGCAGGTCGCTGGTATTCGCGTGACGTGCAGGCGATCGCAGCGTCCGTCAAACTGGTTTCAAGCGCTACTTCATCAAATTCATCAACCGCCGCGGCTGTTGCACCGTACTTCATTGACGCTGCGGCTTCTGCCGAAACAGCCAACTCAGCAGTCTGGCCGCGCGCTGGTCTGACGGTGTTGAGCTTCAACAACCACCACCTGGTCTACGCCATCACCTGGTTTGTGTTGGCTGCCATGGTGGCCGCTGCCGCCACTTATTTACGTCACTCCGAGCGGCAATTGCGCGCCTTGGCGGCCCGGGGTCAGTCGGTGCCCAATTGTGATTGATCCGCTGAAATTGATGTCACGGCATGCCGGCGGTGACACCACTGAAATCTTGGCTGGTCGAAACAACATGCTGCAACTGGTGCAGTTGCGTTGGCTGGCAGTGGGCGGTCAACTGGCCACTATTTTGGGTGTCGAATTTGGTTTGGGCGCACAACTCCCGCTGAACGAGATGCTGACTTTGGTGTTGGCGTTGAGCCTGTTCAACTTGGTCACTTGGCTGCGCTGCCGCACAGTCGTAGGTGACATCGACAACTGGGAATTGTTCACTGGTTTGTTGGTCGACGTGGCGCTGCTGAGTGCCTTGCTTTATTACAGCGGCGGCATCGCCAACCCGTTTATATTTTTGTATCTGTTGCAGGTGGCGGTCGGCGCTGTGTTGCTCAAGCCGCGCTACATCTGGGTCATGGTGCTGCTGACCAGCGCGTGTTTCGTGGTGTTGACCAAGTGGAACCGGCCTTTGATTTTGCCCGAGCTGGTCGGCCCGACCTTGTCGCTGCATTACATCGGTGGCTTGATGGTTTGTTTTGCGCTGAACGCGGCGCTGCTGGTGATTTTCATTCATCGCATCGGCAGCAACTTGCGCCAGCGCGACGCTCGGCTGGCCAATTTACGACAACGCGCGGCCGAGGAAGAGCACATTGTCCGGATGGGTTTGCTGGCCACCGGTGCAGCCCACGAGCTCGGCACGCCCCTGGCCACTTTGTCAGTGATTTTGGGTGATTGGTCGCACAGCACAGCCTTGGTCACGGACCCAGTAATAAGTGATGAAATCAAGACCATGCAATTGCAATTGCAGCGCTGCAAGACCATCGTCAGCGGCATTTTGATGTCAGCGGGTGAAGCACGTGGCGAGGCCTCTGCGGCAACGACGCTGCATCTTTTTCTTGACCAATTGGTCGACGAATGGCGCAGCGCACGGCCGACGCAAGTGCTTGATTACGAGCGCAGCGACTTGCTGGATCGGCCGATTATTTCTGACTCGGCGCTCAAACAGATGATTGGCAACGTCCTTGATAACGGCATTGACGCGGCACCACTCAGGCCTTTGCAACTGCACGTTGCCTGTGCTGAGCACTGGCTGATACTGAGCATTCGCGACGCTGGCCCTGGTTTTAGCTCTGAGATGCTCGCCAATTTTGCCAAGCCCTATTTTTCCACCAAGGGTCGGCCTGGCAGTGGTTTGGGACTTTTTTTATCGGTCAACGTGGCGCGCACTTTGGGCGGCACGATCGAAGCCCGCAACATGGCAGGTGGCGGTGCCGAGGTGGTGATCATGCTGCCGCTCGCCGCGCTCACGCTGCGCGAAAGGAAAGAACATGGACACTGAGCGGCGTATTCTGATTGTTGAAGACGATGATGCTTTCGCCATGACTTTGAGTCGCTCGTTCGAGCGGCGCGGCTACTTGGTCAAACGCGCTGCAGGGCTGGTTGACGTGCCCGCGCTGCTGCTGGCGCACAGTCCGCAATACGCGGTGGTTGATTTGAAGCTGGCGGCTGGTGCTTCGGGCTTGAGCTGCGTGCAACTCATGCACGCACATGATCCGCAGATGTTGATTGTGGTGCTGACCGGTTACGCCAGCATTGCCACGGCGGTCGAGGCGATCAAACTGGGCGCACGGCATTACTTGGCCAAGCCGGCCAATACCGATGACATTGAAGAGGCCTTCGCCCGAGCCGGCGGCGATGCAGGTGTCGGTTTGACGGCGCGAACGACGTCCATCAAGACCTTGGAGTGGGAGCACATCCACGCGGCCATGGCCGCGGCAGATTTCAATATTTCTGAGGCTGCGCGCCGCTTGGGCATGCATCGCCGGACGCTGGCGCGCAAGCTCGAAAAGCAGCGGATCAAATAAACCCCAGTCCGGCAGGCCGGGCAGCCAGTGGCGTCGACGCATGTTTTGTGTCACGCTTCAGGGATGCCGAACGCTATGCCCGTTAACTCCGCTGCAGATTCACCACTCGCTTTTTTGTCACGGCGTCCGCAATTGTTGCAGGGTGGAGCGGATTTTTTTCCGGCATTGATTGCGGCCATTGACGGTGCGGCTGATTGGGTGCAACTGGAATCCTATATTTTCGACTTCCACGGTGCCGGTGCCGATGTCGCTGAAGCCCTGGTGCGTGCAGGTCAGCGCGGCCTGACCGTGCAAGTATTGGTTGACGGTATTGGCAGCGTTGCCCTAGAAGACTTGTGGATTAAAAATTTCGCTGCGGCTGGGGTGAGTTGGCAAGTCTATTCACCGCTGACTGGCCACTGGCCCCACTTGGGATTGGTCAGGCCAGACCGCTGGCGACGGCTGCATCGCAAGCTCTGCGTGGTCGACCAGCAACTGGTGTTCTGCGGCGGCATCAATGTGCTGGATGATTTTTATGATCCACGCCATGGCTTGCTCGTGGCCCCCCGTTTTGACTTCACCGTATCGTTGCAAGGGCCGGTGGCTGAAGCCGCCTCTGAGGCCATGGCCTTGTTGTGGTGGCGCGTGCAAGCGGGTTACAGTGCTCGGCGACATCACCTGGTTGCCGCTTGGGAGGCGTTCAAGGCGGCGGGTTATGGTGGCCGGATTGATGCTGCGCAGCTGGCAAAAAGACCTGCTTTGATTCATCTAAGCCAGCCTGCGGCGGCCAAAAATAGCCAGTCACCGCCGTCATCCCGTGCCGCGCTGTTGGTCCGCGACAATCTGTTGAACCGTAACATCATTGAACGCGCTTACCGCAAGGCGATTGGCCAAGCCAGGCATGAAATTTTGATCGCCAATGCTTATTTCTTGCCTGGCGGTCGCTTGCGCCGTGCGCTGATCAAGGCTGCGCGCCGGGGTGTCAAGGTCACCTTGTTGTTGCAGGGCAAGTACGAGTTTTTCATGCAGTACCACGCGGTCCGGCCAGTCTATGGCGCACTGCTCAAAGCCGGCGTTGAGATCCACGAATACGAAGCCAGTTACCTTCACGCCAAGGTGGCGGTGATTGACGGCCACTGGGCCACCGTAGGGTCTTCCAACCTCGACCCGCTGAGCTTGTTACTGGCACGCGAAGCCAACGTGGTGCTGGATGACACGGGCTTTGCCCATGATTTGCGGGCGCGCTTACTGGCGGCCATCGCCAGCCATGGTCGGCGCGTGCAAGCCGTTGAATACAACGCACGTCCCTGGCGCCAGCGCCTGCTGGACCTGTTGGCTTATGCCTTGATGCGGCTGGCCTTGTTATTGGCCGGCCAGCGATATTGAGTGCTTGTCGGTCGCTACGTTTTAAGCCAATGGGCTTGCATTTTTGTACAAACGCAGCAGCATGCTGCGCAATGTCTTGACTTCGGATGCACTGAAGTCGGACAGCGCTACCGCCTCATAGTGCCGGGCGAGTGGCGTGATGTCGCTCGCCAGCCTCTTGCCATTGGCGTTCAGCGCTATGCGCACAACACGGCCATCCAAGGCGCACTTTTCACGCACCACCAAGTCCAGGGCGACCAGCCGGTCAACTGTGCGGGACAGTGCCGATAAGTCTGCTGCGATGTGCACGGCCAGTTCAGTCAGGGCTTGGCAGGGTGTGTGTTGTAACGAAGCGCATATTCGCCACTCGCTCAGGCTGATCCCGTAAGGCTTGAGTGCCTTCGAAAACGCGTTGCCCATGCGTGCTCCAGCACGGGCCAGCAGGAAGGGGATAGCCTTTTCAAGGTGGTGGTTTGTGGCTAGGGTTTTCATGTAGATATGCTTGATTAATCAAGTATATAGTCCTTTCACTTATTTGAGAAATCAAGTCAAGAGCGGCCTGTTTCCAGATAGGGCCAGCGCCATTCCATTCAACACGACGGAGACCAGCCGATGACTTTTATTGCTTCACAACCACTTATAAAGCGTGCGGCCCTGAGCGTGGCCTTGGCGCTGCTGGTAAGCGTGCCATTGGCGAATGCTCAAACCACAGCAAGCAAATGGCCGGCGCAAGCAGTCCGTTTCGTGGTGCCCTTCCCGGCAGGCTCGGCCCCTGACGTGCTCATCCGTTTTGTCGGTATCAAGCTCACCGACAAATGGGGTCAAGCGGTGATTGTTGATAACAAACCGGGCGGCAGCGGCGTGATCGGCATGAACAGCATTCTCAACGCGCCTGCCGACGGCACCACCTTTGGCTTTGTCCAAGGTTCTGCGATATCGGTTGCACCCAGCACGATCAAGGGCGTGACCTATGACTTTGCGCGTGATTTCGTCCCAGTCACCCTGGCTGCTGTAGCGCCGTTCGTGTTGGCGGTACCTGCTGATTCTCCCCACAAAACACTGGCGGAATTCCTCGTTGTGGCCAAGGCCAAACCGCAGAGTGTTGAGGTCGCGGACAACGGCCGTGGCACCGCGCCGCATCTGGCTTCTGCCTTGCTAGGTTTGCAATCCGGCGCCGAGTTTCTGGAAGTCCATTACCCTGGTGGCGCCCAAGCCATGCAGGCCACCTTGGGTGGGCAGACCAAGATGATGGTGGAAACCTACAACGTGGTGGCCGGCAATGTGCAGGGCGGCAAGTTACGCGTCTTGGCTTCTATGGCCGACCGCGTTGAGCCCGGTTTGGAGCAGTTTCCATTGGCCCATAAAACCGTGCCCGGCGCCGTGGCCTATGGCTGGTTTGCTGTGATCGCCAAAAAAGGCGTGGACGCCGCCGTGCTCGCCAAACTCAACAAGGACATAGGCGAAGCGCTGCTGTTGCCCGACGTTGTGGCCAAGTCACGCGAGCTGGGAACCTACCCACGGCCCGGCACGCCGGAGCAGCTGACCCAGTACATCAACCAGGATCGCAAGACCTGGCAGGGCGTGCTCGACAAACTCAACATCAAGCCTGAATAATTTTTTGGAACAGCATGAAAAACAAGATTGCACTCGAAGAGCACTTTGCGATTGACCTGACCATTGGCGACTCGCAGGTCTATGCCCGCCCCGAGGTCTGGACCGGCCTGAAAAGCAATCTGCTCGACTTCGAGCAGCAGCGCCTGGAGCAGATGGACCAATGGGGGACCGAGTTCTCCATTCTTTCCTTGAACTCTCCCGCCGTGCAGGCCATACCCGACGCGAAACGCGCCATTGAAGTGGCGATGCGCGCCAACGATGTACTGGCCGAACAGGTCAAACGCCACCCGACGCGCTTTGGCGGCTTTGCCGCTCTGCCCATGCAGGACCCGGACGCCGCCGCACGCGAGCTTGAGCGCTGTGTCAAACAACTGGGTTTTCATGGTTTCCTGGTCAACGGTTTTTCGCAGGTCGGCGACGAGAACACCGTGGTCTATTACGACGCACCCCAGTTCACGGATTTCTGGAAAACCGCCGCGGCTCTAGGCAAACCGTTTTACATGCACCCGCGTGACCCGCTGGCCAGCCGCGAGCCGATTTATGACGGCGCGCACTGGCTGACCGGCCCGACCTGGGCGTTTGCCATGGAAACCAGCATCCACGCCCTGCGTTTGATGTCCAGCGGCATGTTTGACCGGCACCCCGAGCTGCAGATGATCCTGGGCCACTTCGGCGAGGGCATTCCCTTCAACATCTGGCGCGTCGACCATATCCTGCGCAAGGGCAGGCGCGGCATGCCGTGTGAAAAAGAAATCGGCGACTACCTGCGCAGCAACGTGCACATCACGACCAGCGGCAACTTTCGCACGCCCACGCTGCTGTCGACCATGCTCGAAGTCGGCAGTGACCGCATCATGTATTCGGTCGACTACCCGTTTGAAAAACACGAGCATGCTGCGAGCTGGTTTGACCGCTGCGAGATCAGCGAAAACGACCGCCAGAAAATTGGCCGCGACAACGCCCGTAAGCTGTTTGGCCTGGCCTGAGCAGAACCGCGGCTCCAACATGACAACAGCTCAACAAGACAAGCGCCCGGTGCTGGTGGCCGGCGGCGGCATAGGCGGCCTGGCCGCAGCACTGGCGCTGGTGCGCGAAGGCTACCGCGTCAAGGTCATCGAGCAGGCGGCGCAGATCAGCGAAATAGGTGCTGGCATACAGCTCAGCCCCAATGCGTTTGCGGCCTGCGATGCGCTGGGCGTGGGCGCCAAGCTGCGCGCCAAGGCGGTGTACACCGAAGAGATGGTGATGTTCGATGCCATGGACGCCAGCCATGTGGCCAGCATTGCGCTCGGCGAGGGCTTTCGTGCGCGCTTTGGCAATCCCTACGCCGTGATTCACCGCGCCGACATCCACGGCGCGCTGCTGGAAGGCGTGCAGGCGGCGACCAGCGACATCGATTTTTTGACCTCGACCCGCATCGTCGGCGTGGAGCAGGGCGCCGACGGCGTGACCCTGCTCGATGCCAAGGGCGGGCGTCACGAAGGCCAGGCCGTGATCGCCTGCGACGGCGTGCGTTCTGCCGTGCGCCAGCAGTATGTCGGCGACAGCATTCGTGTCTCCGGCCACGTGGTGTTTCGGGCCGTGATTGATACGGCTCAGTTCCCTGAGGCATTGCGCCGTACCGCGCCCTGCATCTGGGTCGGGCCCAATTGCCACTTGGTGCACTACCCGCTCAAGGACGGCGACAAGTACAACCTGGCCGTGACCTTTCACAGCGACAAGGCCGAAGAGTGGGGCGTGATGGATGGCGATGTCGCAGAAGTGCAGCGCTACTTTGCGTCCACCTGCGAGCAGCTTCAAGCCATCCTGCGCATCCCTAAGGCATGGAAGCGCTGGTCCACTGCCGACCGTAACCCGATAGAGACCTGGGTGTTTGGCCGCGCCGCGCTGCTGGGCGATGCTGCCCACCCCATGGTGCAGTACCTGGCGCAAGGCGCCTGCACCGCCTGCGAAGACGCCGTGACACTGGGCCGCGCGCTGCGCCACGAGGACGGCGACTGGAGCCGCGCGCTGGCGCTGTACCAGCGTTCGCGGGTCGCGCGAACCGCGCGTGTGGTGCTGTCGGCACGCGAGATGGGCCGCATTTACCACGCCAAGGGCGTGGAGCGGCTGGTACGCAACGACATGTGGAAGGGCCGCGAGCAGGCGCGTTTTTACGATGCGCTGGAGTGGCTGTATGGCTGGACTGCCGACAAGTGCCTCGCACTGGAATGACGGGCTAGCTGCAGCACGGATCGGCCGAAGAATGTTCAGTCGACACTTTTTAGCTATTAATTGGATAGCACTAGAGTCAATTCAGTCTTAGATTGTTGGCCTATATCTGTGCAAGTCAACAGTCCAGCCAAGTTTTTTCAGGGCTGTTAACATCTCGCATACTTATGAAATCAACCACGCCCCCAGCGCCAGGATCAGCGCTTGCCGCCGACGATGAAGGCACGCCGATGTCGGTCAAAATTCGGCAGCGCATCGCCCATGCCCACAAGCGTTTCAACGCCAACGACAACATTGCCGACTTCATCGAACCCGGTGACTTGGAAAAATTGCTCGATGAAGTAGAAACCAAGATGCAAGGCGTCCTCGACAGCCTGGTCATTGACACACAAAACGACCACAACACCAACAACACCGCTCGGCGCGTTGCCAAGATGTACCTCAATGAGGTGTTCAAGGGCCGTTACCTGCACGCTCCCGCCATCACGGAGTTCCCCAACGCCGAGCACCTGAATGAGCTGATGATCGTCGGCCCCATCACCGTGCGCAGCGCTTGTTCGCATCATTTTTGTCCGGTGATTGGTCAGGTTTGGATTGGTGTCCTGCCAAACGAACACACCAACGTGATCGGCCTGTCAAAGTATGCGCGACTGGCAGAGTGGGTCATGGGGCGGCCACAAATTCAGGAAGAAGCGGTGGTTCAGCTGGCCGACCTGATCCAAGAGAAAACACAGCCTGACGGTCTCGCCATCGTCATGGAAGCCTCGCATTTCTGCATGGGTTGGCGCGGTGTCAAAGATCTCGACAGCAAGATGATCAACTCAGTCATGCGCGGTGTCTTTTTGAAGGACCCGAATTTGCGCCGTGAATTCTTGTCGCTCATTCCAAAGAAAACCAACGGCTGAGCGGTCTGGTTTTTTTGTCTACATTTTTGCCATTGTGCGCATCAAACGCTTGAAGGATTTCTCATCATGTTGGTACGTCTTCTCTACGCCAGTCGCGCGATTGACCCCCAAAGTTCTGAAGCCACAGACGCTATTCTGGCCAAGTCACGAAGCCACAACCCGGCTTGCGGTATCACCGGTATTCTTTGCTACGGCGGCGGCATTTTTTTGCAAGCCTTAGAAGGTGGTCGGACGGCCGTCAACGCGCTCTACAAACACATTCTGAATGACCCGCGCCACAAAGACGTCATGCTGTTGAGCTACGAAGAAGTCAGCGAGCGTAAGTTTGGCGGTTGGACCATGGGGCTGGTCAACACGGCCAAGCTCAACACGTCTATCTTGCTCAAATACTCCGAGCGTCCCGAACTGGATCCCTATAGCGTGTCTGGCGCTGTCTCCATGGCTTTGTTGCAGGAATTGATGGCCACAGCTTCCATCGTCGGCCGCTCCTGACGCCTTGGATATGCTTCTTGCCGGCTGCGATTTTTCCAGCAGCCCCAGCCGCCGTAAACCCATTGTTTTTGCCACGGGCCAGCTGTACCGCGGCCGGGTTCAACTGGCTCAACTTGAACGGGTTGAGACGCTGGAGGATTTTTCGCTCTGGTTAACGCAAGACCGTGCGTGGGTCGGCGCATTTGATTTGCCTTTTGGTCTGCCGCGTGAACTGGTGACCACGCTGGGCTGGTCAGAGCAGTGGTTGACTTGCATGAAGCACTATGCAACTCTTTCACGGCCCGAGATTCGCAGCACCTTCGCGGCTTTTTGCAATGCCCGGCCAGCAGGTCATAAATTCGCTCACCGTGCCACCGACATTCCCGCCGGCTCCAGCAGTTCGATGAAATGGGTGAACCCGCCTGTTGCCTATATGTTGCATGCCGGTGTCACCCGCTTGATCGCCGCCGGCGTGCAGCTTCCAGGTCTCGGTACGCCGGCTGTCGATGCGCTTGCATCGCCGCGTGTTGCATTGGAAGGCTACCCTGGTTTGTTGGCCCGTGAGTTACTTCAGCAGGCTGGCCAGATGGCTGGTCTGGATGTCAAAAACCGCAGCTACAAGAATGACGCCAAGGCCTTGCAAACGCCAGAGAGATTGATCGCCCGCAAGGACATTGTCACGGCGCTGGAGCACGGTCAAACCCGGCTGGGCCTGCGCTTGAAACTCACCCATGCCCAACGTGATCGGCTGGTCGACGATGCCACGGGTGATTCACTGGATGCCGTGTTGTGTTTGATGCAGGCGGCTTGGGCGCAGCAACAGCATGAAGATGGCAAGACTCGCTATGGACTGCCTGATGAGGTTGATCCGCTCGAAGGCTGGATCATCACGGCCTGATAACACCATGCATTCAAAGGATGCCCGATGACACGGCGACCCGCAGTCGGGTTGGTCTTGCTGGTACTGGCGCTGTCAGCGCAGTCCCAGTCAGAAACGACGCAAGCCACCTGGATCGGCGTGGTCACCTATGTGGTGGATGGCGATACGGTGCACGTGCGGCCATTGAACGGAGGTGCTGTGCATAAAATCCGTATCAGCGGCATGGATGCGCCTGAAATATGCCAGACCGGTGGCGCTGCGGCGAGGCAAGCTTTGCAAGTCCGCCTGCTCAAGCGTCCCGTGACTGTCCGCATGCTAGGCGTTGATGACTACGGCCGCGATCTGGCGACACTCTACTTGAGCCGAGAAGACGTGGGTCAGTGGATGGTTCAGCGGGGTCATGCCTGGTCATATCGCTACTTGCAAGATCCGGGTCCGTATGTACGGGAAGAAGGGCACGCCAAGCTACTGGGTCGTGGACTTTTTGCCGAAATTTCTCAGGAGTACCCACGCGATTTCAGACGCCGCCACGGGCACTGCCTACGCCTGCCTTGATTCAACAGGTCATGGACGCACAACGATATCGTTGCGGACTGAGCGAACATTGCGGGTACCGCGGGCAATCTGTTCGGCTTGCATTTTCTCTGCAGCGTTTTTAGCAAACCCCGACAACTGCACGGTGCCATTCAGTGTTTCAACGCTGATAGAGGATGCCGAAACGATTTTGTCATCGATGAATTTAGCTTTGATACTGGTTGTGATGCTGGTGTCATCGACATAAGAACCAGCGGTTTCCTGCCCTCTCACGACGGCACAACCTGCGCTGATGAGCGTGATGCCGGTTAATGTGGCGAAGGCAATGGCGCGAGCGTATTTCATGGCAATGTCCTTGAATGGTGAGGGAGGGAAAATAGCCTAACGTTCACGCTACCGCTCAGGCTGGGATGCTAAAAAGGGTGCGATCAGACTCGATATTTGGGTTGACCGCAGGGCTGCCATCAGCAAGCCGGTGAAGGAAATAAGCCGCCACGGCTTGGCGATCACCAGGACAGCGCCGACAGCTGCCGCCGCGCCGACAAGTTTGAGTGGATGCTCCTGTGCATATTTTTCAAAAACGGGGTGAACAACATCTACCGCCAGATGCGCGGGGTGCGATCGCCACCAAGTTGATGTGGCTCGTCTCACGGTGCGCCAGAGCCCATTCAAACCCGAGGAATGCCTGCGAGCTGAGCGAGCCGAGTCAGCTGCACTTTTGAAGGTTGCATGCCCATCAAAGCCCGTTTCTGCCTGAGAAACGTCAGGCATATCGTCGCTCGAATGCGCTTCACGGTCACGGCCCATGCTCTGCACGATCGCGCGCCGGGTGGCTGCCAAACGCTGCTGCGGCGATAACGTCATTCTGCCGCCTCGCGCAAGGCGCGCAGGTCGTTGTTCACCTGCGCCTTGAGTTCTGAGAAGCGGTCATTGTCGATCGGTGTCCTGGCTTTTAAAAACGCCAGCAATGTCAGTAATAACACCCCGCTTGGAACCGCGACCAGGCCCCAATGAAACTGATTCAGAGCCCCCAGCATGAGAGCGATACCTGAAAAAATAACAAACACCACCGCCCCCAATAAGACCAGCGCCCAAGCCAGCCCGCGCTTGAGCCAATCCGCACCGATCCCTGAACTTTCCAGACTGATCAATTCAGCATACGCCGCGATGTGATCTGCGATGAGGTCAGGGCGTTTTATCAGGGTAGCGAAAAGTGGATGGAGCATAAATAGCGTGCAGGCAGCGCAAAGGAGTCGTGGGAATTAATCGCGTTTGTTGTTCCGAGCTGCCGCCGCCACCAGCAGCGCGACGGCCGCACCAACGGCAGCAGCAATCAGCACCGAGCGCACCGGTTGCTCGCTGACATATTTGGTGGTTATGCCCGCATATCGGGCCATTGATTCTTCAGCTTTGTGCCGGGCTTCAGTGGCCATGTCCATGCTTTGGCGGGCTAATTTATGGGCGGTGTCGGCCAGCTTATCGACCATCGGGTCGACACTTCCGCGCAACTCGCGAATTTTTTCTTCTGCTTGGTCAAGTGCTTCTTTGGCGTAGCTGCGAGTCAGCTCTGTCGCTTGTACGGTCGCTTGCAGGGCTTCGTCGCGGGTATGGCGTGCGGCTTGGGTGGCGGAATTGGGGGTGGTCATGGCAGATCCTTGGGGTTGAGTGACGAAGCAACGCTGCTTCAGCATGGGTGTCGTGAAAGCGTCCTCAACCGGTGGTGACTCATACGGTCTGATCCGGGAGAATGTTTATTTCGACGTCTGACTCACAGTTTAGGGAGCTCTTGTGTTGCGCTTCATCGGTTAGCTGCGGGTCGATTTGTCAGTGCTTGTGCCCGGGCCCTGTAGGACACGGGCTTTCCGATTGTGCTCTCAGCGCGTCTTGGGCAAGTTGGCGCGGATGCGAGTCCCCTTGCCTGGGCCGGATTCCAAGAACAACTGTCCGCCTGCCGCTTCAACACGGTGACGCATGCCTGCAAGCCCGTGGCTAGTCGTTGCAACTTTGTCGGTATCAAACCCCAGCCCGTTGTCAATGACTTCGATGATCACGTGGTCATCGTTGTTGCGCAGGACGATGTCAGCATGCGTGGCCTTGGCATATTTACCCATGTTGGTGAGTGACTCCTGTACCAGCCGGTAAACCGTCAGTTGCGCCGAACCGCCAAGTTCGACCGGCGCTAGCGCCGTTTTAATTTCGATTCCGGAGCGTTCGGCAAACTCCCGCGTGAGAATTTCAAGCGATGCCACCAACCCCAAGTGGGACAGTGAAGACGGTCGCAAGTCTTCCACAATCCGCCGCTTCAGAGCAATGCCGCTATTGAGAGTGCTGATCAGGTGCTCGAGTCGCTCGGTCGCTTCTGGCGCGCTGTTGCCTATACGGGATCGGATGCGGGCTACATCTAGCTTGGCCGCGGTCAGCAGCGCGCCGAGTTCATCGTGCAGCTCACGCGCCAAGTGACCGCGTTCATCTTCCCGAACCTCCTGGAGGTAGGTGGCGAGCTTTGCAAGTTTGGCGGTGCGATCACGAACCTGTTCTTCAAGTCGGTCGCGCTGATGTTGCAGGGATTGTTTTTCTCTCGTGCCAGCCGCCAGCAAGGCCTCGGTTTGCATCAAGTACATGTAAAAAGCCAGCAGCCCAGCAAGGGTGATGGCGGCAATGCCGATGCGCGAAAGCATCAAGGAATGGTTGATCTGACTGTGCGCAGCCTCCATCTTTGAAAGGCTGGAGGCCATGAGTTTTTCGGACTGAATCCGGATCGCATCCATGTGCTGTTTGCCGACATCTGTGGTCAGCATGAACTGCCACGCGTCGTTGTTGCCGATTTTTCGCATGCGCACGCTCAAATCGTTTTCACTTTGCTTTCGGTTGATCTGCAGCGCCATCAATTCGAACTCAGCCAGATCTTCTGGTTGGTCTGTCAACTGTTGGCGCAATTGGGCTAGATCTTGCCCGAGTTGAGCCCGCGCGCTGTTGTATGGCTGAAGGTACTTCTCATCACCGGTGAGTAAAAAACCACGCGTACCGGTCTCTGCATCCAACACAGTGTGCATGAGTTGTCCGACCGAATGACGTGCAAGTTCGGCTTTTTCTATCTTTTGAGTTGCTTGCGTAGAAGCGTGAAAACTAGCTTCATTGATCGAAATCAATATGGCCGCGCCAAGGATGGCGAGCGGCAAGCTGATCATCAGCTTTGGTATTGATAACTGCCTCAACGGGAGCTCCTGTTAAATATCCATGAATTATTCGTCAATAATGGATCATTGAAAAAATTTAATAAATTTTGCCAATGATCAGCTTTCAAAAATAGTGTTAACGCGCACAATAGATTTTCTGGAAAGACAATGAAATGATAAAAATCGGTATTGTTGATGACCACGCCATTGTTCGCTCCGGGCTCAAGCAGTTCTTCTCGGACCATGTCGACCTGAGGGTGGTGGGCGAAGCCGCTAGCGGGCGTGAGGCCATTGATCTGGTGCGCAACGTTGAACTTGATATTCTGGTGATGGACTTGTCCATGCCCGGCCAAAGCGGCATCGATGCATTGGCGATGATCCGTGCCAAAGCTCCCGATGTTGGCATCCTGATTTTGAGCGGCTATCCGGAGGAGCATTACGCGGTGAACCTGATTCGCCAAGGCGCCAGTGGCTACCTGAACAAAGAGTGCGATCCGACTGAAATAGTCAACGCCATTCGCGTTATTTCCCTTGGGAAGCGTTACATCACACCGGGTGTAGCCGAATTGCTGGCGCAACAACTCAACCGTCCGCACGACATCGCGGCACATGAGCAATTGTCGGAACGCGAGTTTCAAGTCTTCTTGAAACTCGCCAAGGGCGAAACCGCCGGTGACATTGCCAAGGCACTCTCTTTGAGTGTCAAAACGGTGAGCACCTACCGCACGCGGGTGATGGAAAAAATGAGCCTGTCCTCGAACAGCGACCTGACCTACTACGCGCTCAAAAACAAGTTGATCGACTGACAGCGTTAATCCTTGGTGGGCTGGCACAAATCGATACAGAAGCTCACCAAGGCGTCAATCTCATTGGACTTGTCAAAGACGGCGTCCACACCTAACTGGGCGCAGCGCTGGCGAATGTCATCCGTTGCGTAGTTACTCAGCACAATTACTTTTTGGTTGGGCTTTCTCCCTTGGCATGACGTGAGAACACCAAGTCCCGTGCCTTGCTTGAGAAATAAATCAACGATGGCTAAGTTCCACACATCTTGATTCTGCAACAGCCACTCACGGCCTTCCAGTTCTGTTTCGGCCATACCAACCGCCTGAACACAGGTCAGTTCTTCGAGAGTACCAATCAGGTTCTCTCTGATGGTGGCGTTATCTTCAACGATAAAAGTCTTCAATCTCACTTGAGGTCCAGTAGTCGTGACGGCGGGGTTTCAGAGCACTTCCGTCAAAGAAGGGCCTCTGATGTGAGCCTTTAAGAATAATTTATGTTTTGCAATCTATCGCTGTTGAATTTTGACAGTGACTCAGAGTTGAGTGTGTAGGGCAACTCCTACAGTTTCAAATAAATGGCGTCACTGTGAAAGAGATTGCTCGACAGCAAGATAAATACGGTGGAGCTTAGAAAGCGCTGTCGGCAGTTTGACCGATCACCACGGCGTCTCAATGAAGACCGCAGACCTTGCAGTCGGCTTGTTGCCGCGCCCCCATTTCTGTCCAGCGCATGTGTCGAGCGTCCAGCATCAACAACCGGCCTGCCAGAGACTCACCAAAGTCGCACAACAACTTCAGCGCTTCTGCCGCTTGCATACTGCCAATGATCCCCACGAGCGGCGCGAAGACGCCCATGGTGGCGCAGTTGGTTTCCTCGGGGGCCTCAGACTCCGGAAAGAGGCAGGCATAGCAGGGCGTTGCAGGTTGACGAGCGTCAAAAACCGACACCTGACCATCCAATTGCAGCGCCGCACCCGACACCAGTGGTTTGCCATGCAGCACGCAGGCGCGGTTGATCGCATGACGAGTTTGAAAATTGTCTGTGCAGTCGAGCACCACGTCAGCTTGTTCGACCAGCACGTTCAGTAGTGCGTCGTCGGCGCGTTGGGTCACGGCGCTGACCTGCACATCGGGATTGATCTGGGCCACCGCCTCGGCAATCGACAGTGCTTTGAAATGATCGATGCGCGCCATGGTGTGAGCGATCTGACGTTGAAGATTGGTGGCCTCGACGCGGTCATGGTCAACAACTGTGATGTGCCCGACGCCTGCACTCGCCAAATAAAGTGCGGCGGGGGAACCCAATCCGCCCGCGCCGATGATCAGCGCATGGGATGCGAGCAGCCGGGTTTGTCCTTCAATGCCGATCTCATCGAGAAGAATATGCCGTGAATAACGCAGCAGCTGGGAGTCGTTCATAGAGGTCGGGTCAAGGCTGAGCAAAGCGCGGCTAAAAGCTGAAATAGCAACGCCGGGCGAAAAGACCCCGGCGTTGGCGGCTTTTCAGTCGAGGCTTAATTTTCTTTTTTCTCTTCCTTGCGTTCCACCATGGTCTTGCTGACGATGACGGGGCTGCCTTTAAGCTGATTGATGGCTTGAATCAAAGGAAAGTCCTTGGCGCTGCCAAACTCAGGCGGACGGCGTTGTTCTGGTGTCTTACGGGACTCTTCCTCAAGGCGTTTCAAGGCTTCCTCACGGGCTTTCTCACGGCCCGGGTCTTTCACTTCGGCGCCTTGGCCACTGTTGAGGTGTTTTTCCAAGTCGGCTTCACGCGTGCGCAAAGCGGCGTACGGGCTGCCTTCCAGTGTTTCGTCAATCATCACGTCAGGAACAATCCCTTTGGCCTGAATCGACTTGCCGCTAGGGGTGAAATAGCGCGCGGTGGTGAGCTTCAGACCGGTGTCGGGGCCGAGCGGACGGACTGTTTGTACCGACCCTTTGCCAAAGGTCTGGTTGCCCATGATGGTGGCGCGCTTGTAGTCTTGCAGGGCGCCAGCCACGATTTCGCTGGCTGAGGCTGAACCTTCATTGACCAGTACCACCAGCGGCACGGTTTTCAAGGCTGCCGGCAGGCGTTTGAGCGGATCCGCTCCACGCCGAGCATAAAATTCTGGGGATGCCTTGTAAGTGAACTTACTTTCGGCCAGCTGCCCATTGGTCGACACCACGGTGACGTTCTCCGGCAAGAAGGCCGCTGAGACGGCTACCGCCGCGTCAAGCAAACCACCTGGATCGTTGCGCAGGTCGAGCACCAAGCCCTTGAGATTGGGCTCCTGCTTATAAATCTGTTCAATTTTGGTGGCGAAATCTTCAACTGTGCGCTCTTGGAACTGGCTTAAACGAATCCATGCATAGCCTGGTTCAATCACTTTGCTGCGAACCGACTGGGTGCGAATCTCTTCGCGCGTGATGGACACCGGAAACGTGCGGTTCTCGTCTTTGCGGAAAATGGTCAGCACCACTTTGGTCTGCGGTTCGCCGCGCATTTTTTTGACTGCGTCGTTCAAGCTCAGACCTTTGACGAATGTCTCGTCAATCTTGGTGATCAGGTCGTTGGGTTTGAGGCCGGCCCGGTCGGCGGGTGAACCCTCGATAGGCGACACCACCTTGACCAAGCCGTCCTCTTGGCTGATTTCGATACCGACGCCGACGAATCTACCGCTGGTGCCTTCGCGGAATTCCTTGAAGGACTTTTTATCGAAATAAACCGAGTGCGGGTCGAGACTAGCGACCATGCCAGAGATGGCATCCGTGATGAGCTTCTTCTCGTCAACCGGTTCGACGTAGTCACTTTTGACCATGCCGAAAACAGCGGCGAGTTGTTGCAATTCTTCCAGCGGCAAAGGCGCCATGCCACCGCGGGCTACCGCTTGTAGTTGCACTGTGGTCAATGCGCCTGCAATGGCACCCACGGAAATCCAACCTGCTATCTTGAGTTTTTGACCCATAAAAAACACCTTCATTGGCCTTGTCCCCAAGGCGTTACAACACGTGCTGCACAGGCCCCCGGCAAGAATGTGAAGCAATATACACCTTGGAGGAAAGCCCTGCTAGACAGTTCCGCAGGAAACCTCACCCAAGTCAAAATAGCCCGTCAAAGTCGCGCTGTTTCACGCCGCTGGTTCAGCTTTTGCCCTGGGCCGCCACCGCGGCCGCAGCCTTGGCAATGGCTTCTGTGTCGCCAAGGTAATAGTGACGAATCGGCTTGAGTTCGGCATCCAACTCATAGACCAGCGGAATGCCGTTGGGGATGTTCAGTCCCACAATGTCCACATCCGACATGTTGTCCAAGTACTTGACCAGCGCCCGGATGGAGTTGCCGTGGGCCGCCATCACAATGCGCTTGCCGGCTTTGATCGCTGGTGCAATCGATTCAGTCCAGAGCGGCATGACCCGCGCAACAGTGTCTTGCAGGCATTCCGTCAGCGGCACTTGTTCCGGGGCTAATTTGGCGTAACGCGGGTCAGTGCGTTCGCAGCGCTCGTCTTCCGGCCGCAACGCCGGTGGTGGTACGTCGTAGCTGCGGCGCCAAGCCAACACTTGAGCGTCGCCGTATTTTTTGGCGGTTTCTGCCTTGTTCAAGCCTTGCAGTGCACCGTAATGTCGCTCATTCAGGCGCCAGCTGTGAACCACGGGCAGCCAAGTCCGATCCATCTCGTCAAGCACGTGCCAGAGGGTGCGGGTTGCCCGCTTGAGCACGCTGGTGTAGGCCAAGTCGAACTCGTAATTTTCATTTTTCAGCAGTTTGCCGGCACTCAGCGCTTGGGCAATGCCGGTCGGTGTCAGGTCGACATCAGCCCAGCCGGTGAAGCGGTTTTCAAGATTCCAGGTGGATTCGCCATGGCGGATAAGCACTAATTTGTACATGAAGGAAGGCTTGAAAAAGTCGGGTTGCAGGGATTTGGCAGCAGGTGCGCTGCGCAAGCTTCAGCCTCCATTCTAAAATCATGGCTTAACTGCCGAAAGGCACAACACTCAAAAGGCTCAAAAGTGAAATTTCTGATCGACAACTGGATGCTGATTTCCGTCGCGCTGGCCGCTGGCGGTATGCTGGTTTGGCCTTTGATCGCCAGCAGCACAGCTGCTGGAAACCTCAGTGCTGCGGCTGCGGTGCAATTGATCAACCGCGAAAAAGCGGTGGTGATTGACGTCTGTGAGGCCGATGAGTTTGCCGCTGGCCACGTGGCTAATTCTAAAAACATCCCTTTTGGCCAGCTTGAAGACAAGTTGACCAGCACGGTCAAGAACAAGGCTTTGCCGGTTATTTTCCTGTGCCAGTCGGGTGCGCGCGCAGCCCGCGCGGTGGTAGTGGCCAAAAAGCTCGGCTACGACCAGGCTCAAAGTCTGAGCGGCGGGCTCAAAGCCTGGCGCGAAGCCAACTTGCCGGTTCAAAAGGCTTGAAGATGCAAACCGTCAAGATTTACACCACCGGCTCCTGTCCTTATTGCATTCAGGCCAAGGCGCTTCTCAAGCAGCGCGGCGTCGCAGAACTGGATGAAGTCCGCGTCGACATGCTGCCGGGCGAGCGCGAAAAAATGATGGCCATCACCGGCCGCCGTACCGTGCCGCAGATCTTCATCGGCACCACGCATGTGGGCGGTTGCGACGATTTGGTGGCGCTGGATGGCCGTGGCGGTCTGCTGCCGCTGCTGAACGTCGCTTGATTTCACGGCAATTCGTCCGTAGATAATCCCTAAGCTTGCGGCCTGTACAGGCCGCAAGCCCTCCTTTTATTGTTTGTTGAAAGTGCATCATGGCCGAAGCCAACCTTGACCCTGTTTTCCAGATTCAACGCGTTTACCTCAAAGACATCTCGCTGGAGCAGCCCAATTCCCCTGGCATCCTGCTGGACCCTGAGCAGCCTAGCGTCGACATCCAACTGGGTGTTGAAACTGCGCCTGTCACCGACGGTATTTTCGAAGTCACCGTGACCGCGACCGTGCACACCAAAATCAATGAAAAGACGGTGTTTCTGGTAGAAGCCAAGCAAGCCGGCATTTTTGAGGTGCGCAACGTCGAGGCTGAGCAACTCGGCTCGATTCTCGGTATCGCCTGCCCGCAAATCGTCTATCCCTACCTGCGCGGTAACGTTGCTGACGTGATTCAGCGCGGTGGTTTCCCACCCGTGCATCTGGCTGAAATCAACTTTCAAGCGATGTTCTTGCAGCAGCAAGCCGATGCCGCTGCACAGACCGCACCGCAGATCATTGTTTAAGTTTTGAGCGTTTTTTCTGTGTCGAATCGACGCGCATTTGCGGGGCAGGGCGCGGCATGAAAATTCTGGTCATCGGCGCTGGCGCATGGGGCACTGCTCTGGCTGTGTCGGCCAGTCTCAAAACGGTGTCTGGACAAGCGGCGCATGAGGTCTCGCTGTGGGCCCGCAACCCGGCTTTGGTCGAGACCGTTCAATCGACACGCCAGAACGAGCGCTATTTGCCGGGCATCACCTTGGCCCCTGGCCTGCAGGTGCTGGGCGGCTCTGATGCCACTTTGGAGGCGGCGCTCGTTGGGCAAGAACTGATCGTCATCGCCACGCCGATCGCTGGCGTGCGCAGCGTTTTCCAGCGTTTGCAACAAGCCCGTGTGCGCGTGCCGGTGGCTTGGTTGAGCAAGGGCTTTGAGGCGCCGTTAGCTGCAGTTGCTGGTGCTGCGCCGGCAGCTTTGCCCGGTGTTGGTTTGCTGGTCCATGAGATTCTGGCGCAAGTCGCGCCCGACTTGCTGGCAGGCGTGCTGAGCGGCCCGAGTTTTGCGCGTGAAGTGGCCGCCGGTCAACCAACGGCACTGGTCGCGGCCAGTGAGCATGCCGACGTGCGGGCGGCGCTGGTCGATGCTTTTCACAGCGACACCTTGCGGGTCTATGCCAGCGAAGACATCATTGGCGTTGAAGTGGGAGGCGCGGTTAAAAACGTGCTGGCCATCGCGACCGGTTTTTGCGATGGCTTGAAGCTCGGTCTGAATGCACGTGCAGCGCTTATCACCCGCGGCTTGGCCGAGATGAGTCGCTTGGGCGTGGCGCTTGGCGCGCAAAACGAAACCTTCACAGGTTTGTCTGGTTTGGGTGATTTGGTGCTGACCGCCACCGGTGACTTGAGTCGCAACCGGCAAGTCGGCTTGTTGCTGGCGCAGGGTCAAACGCTGGCTCAAGCAGTGGCCTCATTGGGTCATGTCGCCGAAGGCGCTTATTGCGCACGCACAGTGGTGCAGCGGGCTCAGGCGCTTGGCATTGAAATGCCGATTTCCGAAGCCGTCGTCGCCTTGCTGGACGGCGAAGTCACACCCGTGCAAGCAGTCGCCTCGCTGATGGAACGCACTGCCACCGTGGAGCAAGGCTGAAGCCTAGGCCTTTCTTGCAGCTGAAGGCTCAAATTTCCAGGTTGTCGATCAGCCGCGTCATGCCGAGCTTGGCTGCGCCCAGCACCACCAAGGGTTCCGTGCCCAGCGGGCCAGCTTGCGGGTGCGGGCTCAACAAATCGGCCCGCTTGCGCACCGTCAGGTAATCCGGCTTCCAACCGCGCCGCGCCAGCGCTTGCATGGCCGCTGCTTCGAGCGCCGGCAGGTCGGCCGCTTGGACGCTTTTAGCGGCCTCGCCAAGCGCTGTCAGCGCCTTCGAAAGTTGCACTGCTTCTGCACGCTCGGTTGGGCTGAGGTAGGCGTTACGTGACGACAAGGCCAAGCCGTCAGTTGCGCGTTGCGTTTCACCGGTCACGATCTCGATCGGCAGGGCAAATTGCTGCACCATGCGGCGGATCACCATGACTTGTTGGTAGTCCTTCTTGCCAAAGGCAGCGACGCCTTCAGGTTTGCCGGCAAACACGCATGAAAAAAGCTTCAACACGACGGTGCTGACACCGATGAAAAAACCGGGCCTGAAGTGCCCTTCCAAAATGTCAGCCAGCTCTGATGCTGGATGCATCTTGTAGGTTTGCGGTTCGGGGTAGAGCTCTTTTTCACGCGGTGCAAACAGCACGTTGCATCCGGCCTCTTTCAGTCGTTCTGCATCGGCGTCCAGCGTGCGCGGGTAGCTGTCGAAGTCCTCGTGCGGCGCAAACTGCAAACGATTCACAAAAATACTCGACACCGTGACGTCACCCAAGGCAGTGGCCTGTTTGACCAGCGCAATATGACCGTCATGTAAGTTGCCCATGGTCGGCACGAAAGCCGGACGCCGGAACGCACTGAGGTGCTGGCGCAAGTCGGCGATGGTGTGAACGATATGCATCAAAAAATCCTTGAAGCCAGAGTGATAGAAAAATGAAAGTGAATGATCACCAAGCGTGCAAAGCGTCAACCGGAAAGCTGCCTTCTTTCACGGCTTTGACATAGGCTTCCATGGCGCCTCGGACGTTGCCCGCATCCTCCATGAAGTTGCGCACAAAGCGTGGCATTTTGCCCAAGTTGATGCCGAGCATGTCGTGCAGCACCAGCACTTGGCCGGCGGTGTCTTTGCCGGCGCCAATGCCGATGGTCGCGCAGCGCGTGAGTTCGGTCGTCAGGGCAGCGGCGACGGCGGCCGGCACCATTTCGAGCACGACCATGGCCGCCCCGGCGTCTTGCAATTCATGCGCGTGTTGTTTCAGCAAAGCGGCTGATTCGCCGGTCTTCCCTTGCACCCGGTAACCGCCCAATGCGTGCACGGTTTGCGGCGTCAGCCCGAGGTGGGCGCAGACTGGAATCCCGCGCTCCACCAGAAAACGCACGGTCTCGGTGGTCCAGCCGCCACCTTCTAATTTGACCATGTGCGCACCGGCTTGCATGAGCACGCTGGCGCTCCGAAAAGCCTGCTCACGCGACTCGTGGTAACTGCCGAAGGGCAAGTCGCCAATCAGCCAAGCCGTGCTTTGTGAGCGGCGCAGACCGTTGGCCACACACTCCGTGTGATGACGCATGGTTTCCAGCGTGACACCGACGGTGCTGGTCAGACCTTGGCAGACCATGCCAAGCGAATCGCCGACCAAAATGCATTCGACGCCAGCAGCGTCCGCCACGGCTGCAAAGGTCGCGTCGTAGGCCGTCAGCATGGTGATTTTTTCGCCCTGTTGATGCATCTCGCGCAACCGCGGCAAGCTGACAGGTTTGCGCTGTGACGGCGATGACGCGGGAGGCAAGGTGCCGTAGGGCGTTGCGGAAGGCGTTGCTGTGCTGTTCATAGTTTTGGAAGTCCTGAATTGAGCGTGAGTCTAAGCAGCGGGTGTGTACCGTTGTGTATTGAATATCAGCGCACTTCAGGGGCCGAGCGGTTCATGCCCAAGCGCTCCAGCAGTTTCACGTCAGCGTCGGTATCTGGGTTGCCGGTGGTCAGCAGCTTATCGCCGTAAAAAATCGAGTTAGCACCAGCCAAGAAACAAAGCGCCTGCACACCGTCCCCCATTTGCTGACGACCGGCCGACAGGCGTACCCGTGCTTTGGGCATGGTGATGCGTGCGACTGCAATGGTACGGACAAATTCAAACGGATCTAAATCAGCCTGATTCGCCAGTGGCGTGCCTTCAACCTTGACCAGGTTGTTGATTGGCACCGACTCGGGGTAGGGCGTGAGGTTGGCCAGCTCGGCGACCAAGCCGGCACGTTGGCGGCGCGTTTCGCCCATGCCGACGATGCCGCCGCAGCAGACCTTGACGCCGGCGCTGCGCACCCGTGCCAACGTGTCCAGCCGGTCTTGGTAGTCGCGGGTGGTGATGATGTCGCCGTAAAAATCGGGCGCGCTGTCAAGATTGTGGTTGTAGTAGTCCAGACCGGCGCTTTGCAGGGTTTGGGCGTGGCCGTCTTCCAGCATGCCCAAGGTCGCGCAGGTCTCCAAGCCCAGCGCCTTGACGGTACGCACGAGTTCGGCTACTTTTTCAATGTCGCGGTCTTTGGGTGAGCGCCAAGCGGCACCCATGCAAAAGCGGGTCGCGCCAGCGGCTTGAGCAGCTTTGGCCGCCAGCAAAACCTCAGCCGGTTCCATCAGCTTGCTGGCTTCTACGCCGGTGTCATAGCGGGCGGCTTGTGGGCAGTAGCCGCAGTCTTCGGCGCAGCCGCCGGTCTTGACCGACAGCAGCGTGGCAAATTCAATGTGCGCTGGGTTGAAGTTGTCGCGATGCACTGTTTGGGCTTGGTGCATCAGCTCCGGAAAGGGCAGGTTCAGCAGCGCTTCAATGGCGTCAACACTCCAGCGGCCGGGTTCTTTGGGGGCAGTGGGACGCGGTGGGTGGAAGGCGAGAGGTTGGGTCAAAACAGCGGACATGAACGTGGGGCTCCAGAATAAATTGTGCGGTTGGTGCTCGCCAGCTTTGGCTTTTAATTTTACCCAGCCCTATGGCTGGTGGCTGTTTCATGCGGCAGCTGGCTTGGCCAGCGCCGTCAAGGCTTGCACCAAGCGATCAATGTCAGCCTCGGTGTGCGCCGCCGACAAGGCGATGCGAAGCCGTGCGGTGCCCTCTGCCACGGTGGGTGGGCGAATCGCCGGCACCCACAAGCCGCGTTCGCGCAGGCCTTGCATGACGGCCAGCGCTGCGTCGTTGGGGCCGATCAGCAGCGGTTGAATCGCGGTTGGTGAGACGCCGAGTTGCCATGAACTGCCTTGCAGGCCCTGGGTCAGACCGACCCTTAAACGCGCAATCAGACCCTGCAGGTGCACACGCCGCCACTCGTCTTGCTCAATCAATTGCAGGCTCATTTGCAAGGCGCTGGCTAATAAGGCAGGGGCCGCGGTGGCAAAAATATAACTGCGGGTTTTTTGCAGCAGCCATTCCACCAGCGCTTCGCTGCCCGCGACAAAGGCCCCGGCCACGCCTGCGGCCTTGCCCAGTGTGGCCATGTAAAGAACACGCGGCGAGGCGTTTTGACCTGTCAAGTTGAAGTGGGCCAGGCAACCGCGCCCTTGCGGGCCGAGCACGCCAAAGCCGTGCGCGTCGTCGAGCAGCAGCAAGGCGTCATGGCGTTCGCACAGCGCCAACAGCGCCGGCACATCGGCGACATCACCGTCCATGCTGAACACGGCGTCGCTGATGACGAGCTTGCGCGACGCTGGGCTGCTGGCGAGTTGCTGCTCCAGCGCGGTCAGATCGGCATGCGCGTAACGGTGAATCTGAGCGCCTGACAGCCGTGCGCCATCGATCAGGCAGGCGTGGTTCAGCGCGTCCGAAAATATCGCGTCACCCTTGCCCACCAGTGCCGGCACGATGCCGATGTTGGCGGCGTAGCCAGCGTAAAAGTAAAGCGCTCGCGGCAGACTCACAAAGCGGGCCAGCGCGTGCTCCAGCGCATCGTTGGCGCTGCTGTGACCACTGACCAAGGGCGAGCCGCCAGCGCCGACGCCGTGAGCAAGCGCGCCGTCGCAGGCGGCTTGCACCAGCGCCGGGTGGCTGGCCAGTCCGAGGTAGTCGTTGCTGCAAAAAGCCAGCAGGCGTTGCCCGTTGACGCGCAGGTAGGCGCCATCTTCAGGCTCTACCAGTTGCCGCTGGCGGCGCAGGTGCACTTGGTCCAGCTCGCTAAGACGCGCTGGAAATTCGTCAAGCCAAGAGCTTGTTAAAGACGCGGTGTTTGCCATGTGCGCGGGATGTCAAGGTGGATCTCTCGGGCCTCAGGCTGTGCCTGGTAAGCGATGCTTGCGATCAGCGGCACCTGAAGTTGTTGTTGCAAAAAAGCAATGTTGTCGGCTTGCGCCAACATGTCGGGGTCCACATGGTTGGCGACCCAACCCGCCAGCGTCAGACCGCGTGCGCGAATGGCCCAGGCTGTCAGCAAGGCGTGGTTGAGGCAACCCAGCCGCAGACCAACGACCAACACCACCGGCAGACCCAGCGCTTGGGCCAGGTCGGCGCCGGTTTGCGTGTCTGAGAGCGGCACCATGAAACCACCTGCGCCTTCAACCACGACTGCATCAGCCTGTGCCAGCAATTGCTGGTGGCACGCGACCAAGTGCGCGATTGAAATTTTCACACCGGCGCGCGCAGCCGCAATATGCGGCGACAGCGGATCTGGCAGCAGCACCGGGTTGTCGAGTTCAGGCGGTACCGCGAAGTTGGAGGCCGCGCGCAGTGCCAACACATCGTCGTTGGCTTGAGCGCCGTCCACCAGCGTGGTCCCGGCCGCCACCGGCTTCATGCCGACGACGCGCGGGTAATGCCTAGCCAGCGCGTGCAGCAGCGCCGCACTCACCAGCGTTTTGCCGACGCCGGTGTCGGTGCCGGTGACAAAGATCGAAAATTTTTGCAGCTCAAGCATGGGCGTTGTCTTCTGCCAGTGTGGCTTCTAGCGCGGCCAGCGCACCGTGTGCCAAGTGACCGGCGGCGTCCTCGTCCATCACATACGGCGGCATGGCATAAATCGTCTTGCCAATTGGCCGCAGCAGCACACCTTGTTCCATGGCGTGTTGCTGGAAGGTCCGTGAAAAAGTAGGCGATGGGGTGTCCACATCCCAGGCCCAAATCATGCCGAGTTGTCGGGCATTTCGGATACGTGGATGGGCGGTCAAGGGCGCGAAGGCTTGGCTGATGGTCTTGGCCAGGGTGATGTTGCGGGCCAGCACATCGTTTTGCTCGAACAGTTCCAGCGTGGCCAGCGCGGCGCGGCAAGCCAGCGGGTTGCCGGTGTAAGAGTGCGAATGCAAAAATCCGCGAGCGACATCGTCGTCGTAAAAGGCTTGGTAGACCGTGTCGGTGGTCAGCACGGCGGAGAGCGGCAGCGTGCCGCCGGTCAGACCTTTGGACAGGCAGATGAAGTCGGGCCGGATGCTGGCTTGCTGGTGCGCAAACATCGTCCCTGTGCGGCCAAAGCCGGTGGCAATTTCGTCGACCACCAGATGCACCTCATAGCGGTCGCACAACGCACGCACCTGCTGCAAGTAACTGGCGTCGTGCATGGCCATGCCGGCGGCACACTGCACCATCGGCTCGACAATCAGCGCCGCCGTATTGGCGTGGTTCGCCTCCAGCCAGACTTGCAGCGCTGTGGCGGCGCGCGTGGCGACGTCGGCGGCGCTTTCGCCCGGCTGCGCTGAACGTGCGTCGGGGCTGGGCACGGTGGCCGCCAGCCGCACCAGCGGCGCGTAGGCTTGGCGAAACAGCGCGATGTCGGTGACCGCCAGTGCGCCCACGGTTTCGCCGTGGTAGCCGCCCGCCAAACCGACAAAGCAGCACTTTTCAGGCCGGCCGCTGTTGCGCCAGTAATGGGCACTCATCTTCAACGCAATCTCGGTGGCCGAGGCCCCGTCGCTGGCGTAAAAGGCATGGCCCAGACCGGTCAGCTGTCCAAGCTTTTCCGACAGTTCGACGACCGGTTCATGGGTAAAACCCGCCAGCATGACGTGGTCGAGCTGTTCAAGTTGCGCCACCAAGGCAGCCTTGATGTGCGGATGGCTATGGCCAAACAAGTTGACCCACCAAGAGCTGACGCCGTCAAGGTAGCGGCGACCTTCAAAGTCATACAGCCACACGCCTTGAGCCTTGGCGATGGGCACCAGCGGCAGCGACTCGTGTCGCTTCATTTGCGTGCAAGGGTGCCACACGTGCTGCAGGCTGCGCTGAATCAGCGTGGGGTTGTCCATGGCGGCTTAAAAATTTAAAAGTTGAAGGTGGTGGAAATTGCGCAGGGTTTTAAAGGCCCGAGTGAGCAAGCACTCTGCGCCGTCAAGCCTGCGTGTAGGCCAGCCGGACGTAAATCGGGGCGAAGGCTTCGGCCTGCGTGACGTCGACCAGTCCTTCTTTACACAGCTCTAGCATGGCGATGAAGGTGACCACCAACACCGGCATGCCGCGTGTGGTGTCAAACAGCTCTTCAAATTCGACAAAGCGGCTGCTCTGCAACTTGCGCAGCACGATGCTCATGTGCTCGCGCACGCTGAGTTCTTCGCGGGTGATCACGTGGTGCTGCACCAGCCGCGCCCGTTTGACGATGTCGCGCCAAGCGTCTTGCAGGTCGACCACGCTGACGTCTGGAAAACGTGGCTGCAAGGCTTGTTCGACAAACACCTGCGCGCGTAAAAAGTCGCGGCCAAATTGCGGAATACTGTTGAGCTGATGCGCCGCCAGTTTGATCTGTTCGTACTCCAGCAGACGCCGGACCAGCTCAGCGCGCGGGTCTTCAGCCTCTTGGCCTTCAGCGGTTTTCTTGGGCGGCAGCAGCATCCGCGATTTGATCTCAATCAGCATCGCCGCCATCAGCAAATACTCGGCCGCCAACTCCAAATTGGTCGATCGAATTTCATCGACATAGGCCAAGTACTGCCGCGTCACCGCCGCCATTGGGATGTCGAGAATATTGAAGTTTTGCTTGCGGATCAGGTAGAGCAGCAAGTCCAGCGGGCCTTCAAAAGCCTCCAGAAAAATCTTCAGTGCATCCGGCGGGATGTACAGGTCATGCGGCATCGCAAACAAAGGCTCGCCATACAGGCGGGCCAGTGCCACTTGGTCAATCACCGCCGGCATGCCCGGCAGGTCGTTGATGCCGGCAGGCAGCAGGGACTGGTCGCTGCTGAGGGGCAGGTCTGCCGGCAAGCCCATTATTTCCCGTTCGGGTGCTGGCCAGTCTGGTAGACGTAAGGCTGTTGCGCGACGCGGGCTTCTTCATAGTCCTGCTCAGCGCTGCGGTCAATTTTCTGGTCCCACCAGATGGCACGGCCGGCGCGTTGCTCGGCCTCAAGCGTTGGCTTTTGGGCCTTCAGGGTCTCAATGAACTGAGACACTTCAGATGTGTAGTCGGGGCGGCGGAAAATGGACATGTCGGATACCTTTGACGAGCATTTTAGGGGATGGCGGCTTCGACCTTGGCGAGAAAGCCGGCGCGTTCCATGGTTTCCCGTGGTTGGGCGTTCAGTCCCGTCATGACGAGCCGTCCACCGCGCACCACCACCGCCTTGTGAAGCTGCTCCAGCACTTCCAGACCAGAGCGGTCCAGCGACTGCAACGACTGCAAGTCGAGCCTGATTTCTAAGCCTTGAGGTGCGGTTTCGACGGCGGTCAAGATCGGATCAATCTTGGCCACGGCCCCAAAAAACAAGGAACCGTAGAGCTGAAAGCTGGCTGATCGCGCATCGCGTGCAGTCTCGACCACGCGAAACAGCGAGCTCATGCGACGCACAAACAGCACGCAGGCCAGCATCAGCCCGACTTGCAGCGCCACCGTCAGGTCAAACACCACGGTCAGAAAAAAGGTGCCCAGCATCAGCAGCCTGTAATGGTTGCTGTGTTGGCGAAAGTGCACCAGTTCGCGCCACTCGCCCATGTTCCAGGCGACGTACATCAAGACCCCGGCCAGCACCGCCAGCGGCACGTGGACAGCCAGCGGTGCAGCGAGCAGCACGATCACTACCAGCGTCAGGGCATGCACCAGCCCGGAGATCGGTGAGGTCGCGCCGGCCCGCACATTGGTCACCGTGCGGGCGATGGTGCCGGTGGCGGGCATGCCGCCGAAAAAGGGCACCACAAAATTAGCGATCCCTTGCGCCATCAGTTCTTGGTTCGGGTCATGTCGGGGCTGGCCTGAGATTTGATCCGCGACGCGGGCACACAGCAGCGATTCAATCGCGCCCAGCAGGGCGATAGTGACGGTCGGCGCGACCAGCAACCGCACGCTAGCCCATGAAAAGTCGGGCAGGGCGAAGACCGGCAGCGCTTGCGGAATACCGCCAAAACGTGAGCCGATGGTGTCGACCGGAAAGCTGGCGACGTAGGCCAAGACCGTCAGGCTGAGCAGCGCCACAATCGGGCCGGGCAAGCGCGAGGTCAACCGTGTGACGCGGTGCATTGGCAAGCCCTCGACTTTCGGCAGGGCTTTGAAGAGCCGCGGCCAGACAAACAGACCCACCAAACAAGTCAGCGCCAAACCCAGCGCATAAAAGTTGACTGTTTCTAAGTGGCTGCTGATAACGCTCAACTGCGAGAAAAAATCAGCCGGCATTTTGTCCACCCGCAGGCCCAGAAAATCCTTCACCTGCGACAAAACAATCAGCACGGCGATGCCATTGGTGAAGCCGACCACAATGCTGACCGGCACATAACGCACCAGCGTGCCAAGTTTGAACAAGCCCAGCAGGTACATCAAGACGCCGGCACAGGCGGTGGAGATGAGCAGATTGGCCAGGCCGTAGCGCTCCAAAATGCCGTAAACAATGACGATGAAGGCGCCCGCCGGGCCGGCGATTTGCACTGACGAGCCGCCCAACGACGAGACCAGTGCGCCGGCAATGATGGCCGTCCAGATACCCGCTTCAGGTGAGAGCCCCGAGGCAATCGCAAAGGCCATCGCCAGTGGCAACGCGACGATGCCGACCGTTATACCCGCGCCAGCGTCTTTGAAGAGGCGCTCTTGTGAATAGCCTTTGAGGGCGTCCAGCAGGCGCGGCCGAAAATAAGCCAGCGGAACGGGCCGCGTCACTTGCCGCCCGGCAGGACTGCGTCGGCTGTCGCGCCAACCACTTTGCCGGCTATCTTGACCGTGCCGATGGCCGCGTCGCCGACCAGCCCGACGGCACCAACAGCCAACGAAGCGGCCGTATCAACCACCGCAATCACGACACAGCCCGAGAGCAGCAGCGTCAAGCTGGAGACTAGGACGGCGAGCAGCAGTGGGCGTGACAGCGGACGCATCAATGAATCCGCATGCCGGGCGTGGCGCCCGGCCAAGGTGTCAAGACGTGAATACCGGGCTGGGCTTTTTCGTCGGCGTGGCTGGCGGCCAGCACCATGCCTTCGCTGATGCCGAATTTCATTTTGCGCGGCGCGAGGTTGGCCACCAACACGGTGAGCTGGCCGATCAACTGCTCCGGCTGGTAGGCCGACGCGATGCCGCTGAAGACATTGCGCAGCCGGCCTTCGCCAGCGTCGAGGGTCAGCCGCAAGAGCTTGGTCGAGCCTTCAACGCGCTCGCAGTTGACGATCTTGGCGATGCGCAAATCGATCTTGGCGAAGTCGTCGATGGTGATGGTCGGGGCGATGGCTTCACCGCCGGGGATCAGGGCTTCGGCTGTTTCAGCGGCCTCAGTGACCGCAGGTTCTGCGCTGGCAGGCGGTTCAAACAAGGCATCCAGTTGCTTCACATCGACGCGCTGCATCAGGTGTTTGTAGTCACCAATGACATGGCCTTGGCCGAGCGGCGTGGCCGCATCTGCAAAGCGCATCGATGGTGTTTTCAAAAAGTCTTCAACTTGCGCGGCCAGTGCCGGCAGCACCGGCTTCAGGTAAAGGCTCAACAAACGAAACGCCTCGATGCACACGGTGCAAACGTCGTGCAGGCGTGCTTCCATGTCTTCTTTTTTGGCCAGTTCCCAAGGTTTGTTTTGGTCCACGTAGGCGTTGACTTGATCGGCCAGCAACATCACCTCGCGTGCGGCCTTGGCGAATTCGCGGCTTTCGTAGAGTGGCTCGATCACGCTGCGTTGCGCCCGCAATGCGTCGAGCAGCGCAGCGCCGTCAGCCGTGATGTGGCCCAACTGGCCGCCAAAACGTTTGCTGATGAAACCCGCCGCCCGGCTGGCGATGTTGATGTACTTGCCAACCAGGTCGCTGTTGACACGGGCCATGAAGTCGTCGGCATTGAAGTCGATGTCTTCATTGCGGGCGTTGAGCTTGGCGGCCAAGTAGTAGCGCAGCCATTCGGGGTTCATGCCGAGGCCGAGGTACTTCAGCGGGTCGAGCCCGGTGCCGCGGCTTTTGCTCATTTTTTCGCCGTTGTTGACGGTCAAAAAACCGTGCACAAAGATGTTGTCTGGCGTCTTGCGCCCGCTGAACTTCAGCATCGCCGGCCAGAACAAGGTGTGAAAGGTCACGATGTCTTTGCCGATGAAGTGGTATTGCTCGAGCGCCGGGTCAGCCATGTAGGCGTCGTAGTTTTGGCCGCGTTGGTCGAGCAGGTTTTTCAGCGACGCGAGGTAGCCGACCGGGGCGTCCAGCCAGACGTAAAAGTACTTGCCGGGAGCGTCGGGAATTTCGATGCCAAAGTAGGGTGCGTCACGGCTGATGTCCCAGTCGCCCAGGCCTTCGCTTTGCGTGCCGTCCGGGTTGGTGCGCACCGAAAACCATTCTTTGACCTTGTTGGCGACTTCCGGTTGTAGTTTGCCGTCTTGCGTCCAGTTTTCCAGAAATTCAACGCAGCGCGGGTCTGATAATTTGAAGAAAAAATGTTCCGAGCTTCTCAGCACCGGCGTCACACCCGACAAGGCTGAAAACGGGTTGATCAAATCGGTGGGCGCATAGACTGCACCGCAGACCTCGCAGTTGTCGCCGTACTGGTCTTTGGCGTGGCATTTCGGGCATTCACCTTTGATGAACCGGTCCGGCAAAAACATGTTCTTTTCGGTGTCAAAGAACTGCTCGACGGTTTTGGTTTCAATCAAGGAGCCTTGCGGGTTGTCACGCAGGTCGCGGTAAATCTGCCGTGCCAGCGCATGGTTTTCCGGCGAATCGGTGGAGCTCCAGTTGTCAAAGCTGATGTGAAAACCGTCCAGATACGGCTTGCGGCCGGCCGCGATGTCCGCCACAAACTGCTGCGGCGTTTTGCCGGCCTTTTCGGCGGCAATCATGATCGGCGCGCCGTGGGCGTCGTCGGCACCGACAAAATTCACGTCGTGGCCCTGCATGCGCTGAAAACGCACCCAGATATCGGCCTGGATGTACTCCATGATGTGGCCGATGTGAAAATTGCCATTGGCGTACGGCAGGGCGGTGGTGACAAAAAGGCGGCGCTGGGACATAAACATCTTTATTGAACTAAGCGCGGATTTTATGTCCTTGCGTTGCGGCTAAGCCCTTTGGCCAGTGCGGAAGGGGTACGGGCGTTAGACTTGCCCCCAAACTTTTCACAGACGGTGCTGCTTTCGCAGCATTTATAAATCCGGAGATTGATTTCATGTCGGCAGAACAACAACTTACCCAGCAAGTGATTTTTAACGCCTTGCAGGCCGTCATCGACCCGAACACGGGCAAAGATTTTGTCAGCACCAAAGCGGTTAAAAATCTGCAGCTAACCGACGGCGACGTGGCCTTTGATGTCGAACTGGGCTACCCTGCCAAGAGCCAGTTGGCTGGTTTTCGCAAGCAGCTGATCGCAGCCGTCAAGGCCGTGCCGGGCGTCAACAACGTCTCGGTCAATGTCGCGTTCAAAATCTCCAGCCACAGCGTGCAGCGCGGCGTGCAACTGCTGCCCAACGTGAAAAACATCATCGCCGTGGCCTCGGGCAAGGGCGGCGTCGGCAAAAGCACCACCGCGGTTAATTTGGCGCTGGCCTTGGCCGCAGAAGGCGCCAGCGTCGGTTTGCTGGACGCCGACATATACGGCCCCAGCCAGCCGATGATGATGGGCATCGAAGGCCGGCCTGAAAGTGTCGACGGAAAAAACATGGAGCCGATGGAAAACTACGGCATTCAAGTCATGTCCATCGGCTTTTTGGTGGCCCAAGACGAAGCCATGATCTGGCGCGGCCCGATGGCGACGCAGGCGTTGGAGCAGCTGCTGCGCCAGACCAACTGGAAAGACCTCGACTATTTGATCGTCGACATGCCGCCCGGCACCGGCGACATTCAGCTGACGCTGAGCCAGCGCGTGCCGATGACCGGCGCCGTGATCGTCACCACGCCGCAAGACATCGCTTTGCTGGACGCCAAAAAAGGCATAAAAATGTTCGAGAAAGTCGGCGTGCCGATTCTCGGTATTGTTGAAAACATGGCTGTGCACGTCTGCAGCAACTGCGGTCACACAGAGCATATTTTTGGCGCAGACGGCGGCAAAAAAATGGCCGCCGACTACGGCATGGACTACCTAGGCGCCTTGCCGCTGGACATGCAAATCCGTTTGCAGGCCGACAATGGCCGGCCGACCGTGGTGGCCGACCCCGATGGCGATGTCGCGGCCATTTACAAATCGGTGGCGCGCAAAGTCGCGGTCTCGATTGCGGCCAAGAACAAAGACTTTTCGTCCAAGTTCCCGACCATCACGATTTCTAAAAACACTTGAGGCGAATCAGTCACTCGACCAAGGCCACCGACTTCACCTGCGCCCACACCTGCTTGCCGGGTGTCAGTTGCAGCTCATAGACTGCACGCGCGGTGACACGCGCCAGCAAAATAGACTGACCGCACTGCAGGCGCACCAAATTTTGAGAAGGATGAATGTCCGGACCTATCGCCTGCACCGTACAGGGCAACAAATTCTGGATACTGGTCTGGCCGGGTTTGTCTAGCGTGATGCTGACGTCACGCGCCAACACCCGCACGCGCACTTGACGCCCCAGCGGCAGATCGGTGTCCCGGACCCAGAGACTGCCGCCGTTAAAAGCCAGCCTTACAAGTTGCCAGCGCTCATCGCTTTCTTCGATGCGGGCCGACAGCAGCGCACCGGCATCCTCACCCAGCACCACCGGCATATCGAGTCCAGCCAAGACATCAGCGACCGGGCCACAGGCCTTGACCCGGCCCGCGTCCAGCACCACCAGAGTGTCGGCCAGCCGGGCCACCTCATCGGAGGAATGCGTGACGTACAGCATGGGGATTTTCAGCTCGTCGCGCAGACGCTCCAGCCAGGGCAGGATGTCTTGCCGGCGCGCGTGGTCGAGGGCGGCCAGTGGTTCGTCCAGCAACAGCAAGCGGGGTTGCGTGGCCAGCGCACGCGCAATCGCCACGCGCTGACGCTCACCGCCGGACAACTGATTTGTTTTACGCTCCAGCAGCGCGGCAATGCCGAGTAAGTCGATGGCTGCAGTCAAAGCCGAGCGGTCGGCACCCTTGGAACGCTTCAGGCCAAACTGCAAATTGCCCCGCACCGTCAGGTGATCAAACAGGCTGGCCTCCTGAAAAACATAGCCCAGCGGGCGTTGCCAGGTCGGCAGGTAAACGCCGGCGTCGTCGTCTTGCCAGGTCTCTCCCGCAATGGAGACCAGTGCACCTGGCGTGCGTTCCAGTCCCGCCACGCAGCGCAGCAAGCTGGTCTTGCCAGAGCCGGACACACCAAACAACACGGTGATGCCCTGGCCCGGCAATTCAAGGTCCACATCTAAAGCAAAGTCGGCTCTGTTGAGCTTGAGCCGGAGGCGGCTCATGGAGCAGGACATCATGAATATCCCGTCACTGCGAGCGAAGCGCGGCAGTCCATCTTCGCGCACCTCAACGATGGATGGCCGCGCTTCGCTCGCCATGACGATGGGTCGAAGTGCGCGCTCATGTCATGACTTGGGTATTTTTACGGTTCATCAGGGACAGGCCCAGCAGCACCGCAAAGGCAAACACCAGCATGCCGCCGGCCAGCCAATGGGCCTGCGTGTATTCCATGGCTTCCACATGGCCGTAAATCTGCGTCGAGACCACGCGGGTCTTGTCGGGGATGTTGCCGCCAATCATCAGCACCACACCAAACTCACCAATGGTGTGGGCAAAACTTAAAATGGCCGCGGTGATGAAACCGGGCTTGGCCAGCGGCAGCGCCACCGTAAAAAAAGCATCGATGGGGCGCGCCCGCAGCGTAGCGGCGACTTCCATTGGGCGCTCGCCGATGGCTTCAAACGCATGCAAAATTGGCTGCACGGCAAACGGCATCGAGTAGATAATCGAGCCCAGCAGCAGGCCTGCAAACGTGAACGACAGCGTGCCCCAGCCCATCGCCTGCGTGAACTGACCAATCGGGCCGTTCGGCCCCAGTGCCACCAACAAATAAAATCCCAACACCGTCGGCGGCAACACCAGCGGCAGCGCCACCACGGCAGCAATGGGACCGCGCCACCAAGATTTGGAGCGCGCCAGCCACCAGGCCATCGGCGTGGCGATGAGGAGCAATAAAACCGTGGTCAGGCTCGCCAACTCCAGCGTCAGCCAGATAGCCGACAGCGCATGGCGGTCAAACTCCGGGAGGGGTAACCAGTTCACAGCTCGTAGCCGTAGGCGCGGATGATGGCCCGCGCTTTGTCACCCTGAAGATAGGTCATCAGGGCGGTGGCCGCCACGTTGTCTTTGCCGGTCTTCAGCAGCACCGCGTCCTGCTGAAGCGGCGCATGAAAGCTCGCCGGAACCATCCACGCCGAGCCCTGTGTGAGTCGTCCCTCCGCAAAAACCTGGGACAAGGCCACAAAGCCAAGCGCGGCGTTTTCGCTGGCCACAAACTGGTAAGTCTGGCCGATGTTGGCGCCCTCTACGAACTTGGGCTTCAATCGGGCCAGCAAGCCAAGTTTGGTGATGGTTTCCATCGCGGCAGCCCCGTAAGGCGCCAGTTTGGGGTTGGCAATTGCCAATTTATTGAAACCGACCGTACGCAAGACTTCACCTTGGTCGTCCACCAAACCGGGCTGTTTACTCCACAGCACCAGTTTGCCGATGGCATAAGTGAAGCGGGCGCCAGCCACAACCAAGCCTTCTTTTTCAAGCCGTGCGGGGGTCTCGTTGTCGGCCGCCAGCAGCACCTGAAAAGGCGCGCCATTTTTAATTTGGGCGTAAAAACCGCCGGTGGCACCAAAGGCCAACAGGGCCTTGTGGCCGGTGTCCTGCTCGAAAGCCCGGCCGATCTTTTGCATCGGGGCTGTGAAGTTGGAGGCCACCGCCACGCTGACTTCGGCGGCTGATGTCACCCATGAAATTGCGCACAGCACCAAACCAAGTGCCGTAGACACATGCTTTGTCAACTTTGTGAACAGTCCTGTCATGTGAGCGCCATTCTAAATGTCGCTCTGACGCTTTGAATGCGGTAGCCCACCAATTGCTAGCTGTTTTCAATCTTTGCCGCGTCAAGGCGTGCAAAGCTTATGTTCTGTCGGACTTGGAGAGCCGAAAGCGGGTGATGGAACTTCCGATAATTCACGCTACTGGAATGAAATCTTCGCGGACTTGACAATGCCTTCTACTTTTTCGTTCTCGCTGCGAATCAAGGTGTTGAAAACTTGAGGTGAACTACTGGTCGCCGTGATTCCAGCGTCTGTGAGTTGTTTGCGAACGGCTGGTTGCGCTGAAATGCGTTGAATTTCCACCGCGACGCGATCAACAATTTCTTTGGACGCCCCTGCGGGCATCAGGTAGCCCCAAAAGTTAGAAAACCGGTATCCGGGCACACCCGATTCTGCGATCGTTGGCACATTTGGCATGGCACCAATCCGATCTCCAGTCACCGCCAGTGCTTTGATCTTGCCTGCTCGGGCTTGAGAAAACGCAGCGCCATCAATCATCAGATCGACGTGCCCGCCTAGTAAATCAGTGAGCGCCGGCGCGCCGCCTTTGTATGGTACATGTCGCACTTGTATGTTGGCCATGGACATGAGTGACTCTAGAGACAAGTGGCCGATGGTTCCCGTGCCCGCTGTTGCACAAGTGTATTTCCCCGGGTTGGCGCGAGCGAGCGCGAGAAATTCCACGAAGGTGTTAGCAGGAAAGTCTGGTCGCGCGGTCACGACGATAGACACGGTCGCAATCAATGAAATCGGTGCAAAGTCTTTGAGCGGGTCATAAGCCAAGTTTGGCTGGGCAAAGCGATTCACGACCAGTGAGCCCACATCGCCGATAACGATGGTGTAACCATCCGCAGGTGATTTTGCTGCGGCTGCCATGCCAATGCTGCCAGCTGCGCCCCCGCGGTTATCGACGATCACTGGCTGACCCAATGCTGTCGCCAGTTGGACCGCGAAAAGACGCGCCACCAGATCTGTATTCCCGCCTGGTGGGTAAGGAACGATTAGTTTCACGGGTCGGTTTGGATATAAACCTTGTGCCTGAACAGGGCTGCTTGGCCAGAAAGGCAGGCTCATCGCCGCGAGGCTTGAAGCCGTCAGACCTTGCAAAAAGGTGCGCCGGCCACTGGGGGTATTTTGCGATTCGATGGTGTTGATTGGCAGGGCTTTGCTTGTTGCGTATGTCATCAGGCATCTCTTTGTTATGTTGTGGGACTTGAGGCGAAAGCGCATTAACTTACGCAGCTGGCCGATTGGCTGATCGGTTCGGATCGTCCACCGGCGGTGGCGGATAGTGCAGGCCTCGCTGACCCGCCAGCGCCCGATTCGGCTTTGCATGAAAGGGGCCAGGGTCATAGCCTGCAAGGTGTCCATCCTTCAACCAATCCAAATCGCTGCCATAAAGTTCTTTCACCAGTGCCGCTTCGAGCATTTCACGGACTGCATTGAAAGCCTCGACTTTGGACAAGTCGTGCATTTCGTGAGGATCACTTTCAAGATCAAATAATTGCACGCAGCTGTTAGCCGGATACCAAATAAGCTTGTAGCGCTCATCACGCAGCATGCGTGTGGCGTTTCGGCCCTCGCCGCACTCACCAAATAAGGTTTTACGGCGCTTTTCACCCACCATAGAAAGGCCCTCTGCCGAGGATGGGATGGCAATGTCGGCGAGGTCTAGTAACGTTGGCATGATGTCTTGCAGACCGACGAGCCGATGGTCCAGTGCTCCGGGGTCGATGCGGTCACACGCTGCGGTACCCACCAAAATCATGGGCACATTGGCCGAGCCTTCATAAAAAAGTGTCTTGGCCCAAAGCCCGTGCTGTCCCAGCATGTCGCCATGGTCTGCTGTCAACATGATGATGGTGTTGTCCAGTAGATTTTCTTCGCGTAAGGTGCCCATCAAGATCCGTATCTGGTGGTCAATCTGCGTGCACAAGGCGTAATAGGCGCGTCGTAATGCTCGGTGTTGCTCAGGGTTGTGAGTGGTGGGCCAGTAGTTGCGAACGACACGAAGTGCACTTGGCAGATCATCCGTTTTGTCGGCCCAGGCACCGCTAACCGGCAGATCAATTTCGAGGTCCCGGTACATGTCGAGGTAGTCACTCAGTGGGACCAGCGGCGGGTGTGGGTGCGAGTACGACACATGCCAAAAAGCGGGCCGGGTCGGGTCACGCCGCTTGATGCTGAGTGCTGCTGTTCGGGTGATCCAATTGGTGACATGGAGCGACTCTGGCAAATGCCATGGGCGAGTCTGATAGTCGTTATTGCTCATGC